>Ga0187803_10000530_pt1 | contig 15233 bp, 7 predicted proteins | sample NC_wetland_sal_i_2_FD_132425 | JGI IMG/M metagenome (GOLD analysis project Ga0187803, IMG submission 132425) | Wetland sediment microbial communities from Neuse River Estuary, North Carolina, USA - Control_3 | ecosystem: Environmental > Aquatic > Freshwater > Wetlands > Sediment | place: USA...
GACCTCTCCAAGCAATTTCCCGACCTCGCCGCCCTGCCGCAATTCGTCAAGGCCCATCGCGCCATCCTCGACGGAGAGATCGTTGCACTTGACGACCAGGGGCGTCCTTCTTTCAGCCTGATGCAGCAGCGAACCGGATTCCGCCCCGGCAGAGCACGCCTTCCGATTCGTGAAGGAGTACAGGTCATTTATTACGCCTTCGATCTTCTCTACCTCGACGATCTCGACCTGCGCCGCGTCCCGCTCGAGCGCCGCAAGCAGTTGCTCGAAGAACGTGTCACGAACAGCGACGTCATCCGCTTTTCCGATCATTACCCGGAGAAGGGACTAGCCCTGTTTCGCGCCGCTGAGCAGAAAGGTCTAGAAGGCATCGTCGCCAAAAAACGAGACAGCCTTTACCACGAAACCCGCTCCCGCGAGTGGCTGAAAATCAAAATCACGCAGCGCCAGGAGTGCGTCGTCGGAGGCTACACCGATCCCGAAGGCAGCCGCGACTATTTCGGCGCGCTCGTGCTAGGACTCTACGATAAGCAGCGCCGTCTGATCCACGTCGGGCAAGTGGGGTCCGGGTTTGATCAGCCGGCGCTGCAGGATGTCTTCGAGCAGTTGCAGCCGCTAGCAACCACCAAGAACCCTTTTCATGGCGAAATCGGCGGCCTGAAGAAAGTCCACTTCACGCGCCCCGAACTGGTCGCCGAAATCAAATTCTCCGAATGGACCCACGAAACCCCCGAAGGCGGCCCCAAGCTCCGCGCCCCAGTATTTCTGGGCCTGCGCGAAGATAAGTCGCCCGAAGAATGCACGTTGGAAGAATCCGGCGCGAAGTAACGGACGGGCCGACCTGGTGGGCCTAGCCCCCCAGAAACGTGGGGCACCCTCGTTCTCTTCTCCGCCAACGCTTAGCAACCAGCGTAATACTTGCCGTTGGAGAAGTGGCCCAGCCGCCCGGAAGCTGCTGCTTCGTTGGGAGCCGTGATGGTCTTGAAGGGAGTTACGGCCCAGTACGATGGCGCTCAGCCTCTCCCGTCTTCGACGGCGGCAGGAGTCCCAATGCGGCCATAACATTCAAACCATTCGTACGAGTCAGCACGCCGGGTCGCATTCGGTAGTCGAATCGCATCTCGCCGTTCACATAATGTTCTTCAAAATGTACGTTGATCGCCCGGTCGTCGAGAGCTTTGACAACCTCGGTAAGGGCCAGATCATGCGTCGTTACAAGGCCAATCCCGCCGCTTTCGGCCAATTGTTCGATAACCGCGCTTGCTCCCCAAAAGCGGTCGCTGGAATTCGTCCCACCCAGCACTTCGTCCAATAGGAAGAGGGTATTGTTCGTGCGCGATAGAGCAAGTATCCGTTTCAGGCGTTCCACTTCGGCCTGAAACCGCGATTTTGCTTGCAGCAGAGAATCCTGGATGCCAATCGAGCATCCGATCTGCAATGGCGAAATCTCGAGTCGAACGGCGCACACCGGGGCTCCGGCCAATGCCAAAACGGAGTTCACTCCGACCGCACGCAGCAGCGTGCTTTTGCCTGACATGTTGGAACCGCTGACCACGACCAGTTGTGTCTCGTGAGCGTCAAGTCGTAAGTTGCATCGAACGCAAGTTTGGCGATCGAGTAGCGGATGGCCCAGCGTCTCGGCCTGAAACAGCGCAGAGGAATGGGGTCTCAAGATGGCAAAAGTGTGATCGGGATTCTCGTAATAATACCGGGCGAAACAGAGCAATGTTTCGAATTGGCCGAGCGCATCCAGCCACTTAGCCAATCCTTCCCGGTTCCTCTGCCGCCAACGCTCGATCAGAATTGCAAGATTCGTGCCCCACAGAATCGGCGAGGAAAGCAGCGCGAAATATTCGATTTGCCGAAGATTCAAAAGCCAGGCCCACAAGCCCAATACTCGAATTTGTTTCGAGGGACGGCCCGACGAAGCCGTGAGTTGGGCCTGCAGCGATTGGAGTAACGGGCACTGGAAATGCTCCGCCTCCAACCGATCCAGCAAAGGAGCAAGTAGCGCAAGCTCGAAAGACGGCAGCACGAGGTTCGCGGCCGTCCGCCTTGTCTTCTCCAGAAGGAGAGCCGCGACAAATGCTTCGAGCGCGCCGGGAACGGCAATAGCCCAAAGCCAGTGATGGCCGAAGATCCCAACCCAGGCAAGTACCGACAAGACAATCAGGCAGATTGGCAGCGCTATTGCAAGCGGTTGCGCATAGAACGGGAAGCCGACCGCAAGCGTGCTCACCCAGTCGCGGACCGACGAACCCGCCTGATCGAGCGCGCCCCCTTCCGCAGACGCCCATTCCTCTCGAAGATCGAGCCTGTCGCGAAGTTCGGCAATCGCTGTCTGTCGCTCCGTAGCCTCACCGCATTCCGCCGGAGCGAGCAACCACTTCGCCAGCATCGTCCGGCCAACGCCCGTCCGAGCCGTGCAAAGCAGTTCGAAAAGTGATCCCGCGCCGAACAGGTCCAGATCGGAAGCGTAGGGATGGCTCTCGGGCCGGAACTCCTCACCACCAATCCCTCGTCCTTGCCACTGGTGGCGCAGACGCCCCACGCCGAGCTCGTAAAAACTCGCGATCCGCTGCACACGGCTATGGGAGCGCGCATTCTTAGTGAGCGATTGGATGATCGAGAGGCCGACTACCACAGGCAGCCCAATCCAAAGCTTCGAAACTGAGTGCGATGAAAGCGCTGCAAAGGCGGCAACGATGCCTGCCAGTGTCGCCACAACCAAGGATGCCCACAAGCGCCGGTGCAGGGCTCGGATGCCCGCAAGCTGCCGTTGCCGTTCGCCTAAACGGCGAGTGTATTCACTTTCTAGGATTTCGTGCTCGGTGTTCGTCAAAGGTTCGCGTCCCGCGAATTCACCAGTACTCATAGGCACGCCGTCTCTCTCCAGGCCGAGGAGCCTGATCCTGTGTAACTGGAAAAGCAGAAGGCAATGGCCGCGCCAACAGCAGCCAGCGCCTCGGTTCAAGAGGGGCTATAACGGGAAAATGGGTGGGGGACGCTGAAAGAGAGGAGAAAGAGCTGGTTCATTCGAAACTGCCGCCGTCGTCTCCGATCGCCGTCCCCATCGCCGATCGACAGTCAGCGGGAAATAGGAGACTGGAAGCGCGTAAACGCAGGCCATTATCAGTCTGCAGATATCCGCCGAGTGCACGACAACAAACGCAAGCAGGCAAGCAAGCGCCAAGGAAGCGATCAGCTTGAAGAGGCCGCCAGCCAGGAGTGGACGAAAATCCACCATGCAAAAAACAAGAAGACCGAAAGCGGCATTGGCGAAAATTTGGCTGCGGCGATACCGGCCCATGGGTGTCCCTAAGTTATCAAGTATACCGCCGCCCAATCCGATTCTGGCGGTTGTGTCCGGCTCCGGTGGACTTTCGCCGTCCCAAGAACCCACTTGACACACCGTGCTAAAATAAACGTCACCCCATCGCAAAGGCGACTAGCTCCTTGACAATAGGAATTCACCGAAACCAGAGATCAAGTCCTTATTTTTCAAGACTTTGCCTCTAACCCTCTGCCGCTCAAGACTTTGGCAGGGAATTCCCGCTAAAGTCTTGATTCCAATAGACCGGGGGGAGGGGGATACCCAGTACCAACTAGTAAACATCGCCATTTTTCCCAAAATGGAATTCCTCAAGATGGAACGGTCCCTACCTCTGCGAACTCCGCGAAATCTCTGCGTCCTCTGCGTTTAAGATTCGCGTCTTCTGCGGTAAGAATTAGTAGGAATGGAGAGCTTTGACACTCGCAAGACTTGAGAAGTCACCGACGCAACGGCGCACGCTACTTGATTTCCTTCACCGGCAGCAACGAGCCGTAATCGTGGCCTGAAGGGTCAACTGCGCGCGCGACCACAGCCGCGAAGGCGTCGCGCAATTCCGGAAACTTCGCCACCAGCGCCTTGATCACCACTGTGTTCTGCTCGAACGTCTTTTGCGTATTGGAAATGTCGGCGGATTCGTACTTCACTACAACGTCAAGGTCGTTTCCCACCGCCAGCGGGAAGATCTCGGTCCAACGATAGATCTTGCCTGCCACGCTCAAATCTACCGCGTTGCCATTCGCCGGCACATCGCTCGGCTCGACTGCCTGCGCCTCGTCGTAGAGCTTGTCCGTGGCCAACGTACTCATGAAATCCACGGGAGCAGTCAGCGCGATCGCCTCGCGATAGTACAACCAAGCGTTGTGGATCTGCGACTTGGCCTTGAAATCGCGCGCCCGCTGCGCGTACCAGGTTCCATCGTGCCCGCACGCCTGCGGCGACCGCACGTAATAGCCAGCCAGCTTCCACTCCGTGCCCACTTGTTGCAGCACCAGAGTCAGAGTACGCGGCTCCTGTCCTCCGCTTACATCGAGTATTGCGATGCCATATTTGCCTGGAGGCAGGTTGTTCAGCATAAACACGGCGCTATTCGCCGTCTGACCCGACTTCCCAAACACTCCGCAGAGGAACTCAGCCCGCGCCAGCGGCTCCGAGCCCGATGCATCCAGAAGAAACGGCGGTCGCACCGCCGCCTTAGCGTCCGTGAAGGCGGCCTGATTCTCCTTGACCGCGTTTTCGATCCCGCCAAAATTCGCCGCCAGCGATGGGATGGAATTCTGCCGCAGCAGCGCCGTATCCCCGTGGACAGACATTTGAAAATAGCGCTGCGCTGCCGCCTCCAGCGCCACCCGCACGGAATCCTCCATATCAGCGGCGCTCAGGCAGGTCTGGGCGTGCGCCGCGCCCACCATCAGCAGCAACGCCAGCCATTCCAGCCAGTGCCGCCGTCTGGGAAAGTCTGTTTGAGAAGCAGAGCTCACAGCGAAAGCCTCCCCCCGGCATTCTACGCGCTCGAGTGCCGCCGGAGGCCCTAAATCATTGCAAAGGTTATCTCTGTCTAAACACTGGAGTAACAAAAGGCGCAAGAAATATCGCCCTTTCCGTTCTCTAGGGGATGGTAAAATCCGTTTAGGCTACCAGTGGCCGCTGGACAGGCCGCCACTGACGAAAACGGGGATTTCTTATGTTGCCTAGAAACAGGTGGTTCGCGTCCCTGGTTACCGGCCTGCTGCTGACAGCGCCCTGGTTCACCGCTCACGCCGATCAGCCCGCCGCTCCCGCGCCGGTCGCGCATCACCACAGGGCCCACAGAAAGCCGACACCACTGGTGCTTCCGCCGCTGCCCCCGGGCCCGCTGCGGCAAGTCCCCCTGGACCAACTCCCCGCCTCCGCCCCTCGAGTCACTTATCAGAATGGCTTGCTCAGCATTGCCGCCCAGAATTCGACTTTGGCTGAGATCCTTCGCGATGTGCGCCAACTCACCGGCGCCTCCGTCGAACTGCCTCCCAACGGTGGGTCAGAGCGGGTTGTGACTCAGCTTGGCCCCGGGGCTCCACGGGATGTTCTCGCCTTGCTGCTGAATGGCACGGCATTCAATTACGTCATGCTGGGCTCGACGTCGGATCCAAACGCCGTCGCGACTATCGTGCTCACTACGAAGTCATCTTCTGCGGAAGGCCAGACCGTGGCGAATGCCGCGCAGCCTGCGCCCGAGCCCGTTGCCAACACCGGACCCATACGTCGGCCGGATGGGCTCTTTGGCCCCCCCACCCCAGGCGCTGCACCGGTCCCACAACCGGTCACCACAGCCGAGGCTGAAGACAATTCCGATGACTCTGACGATGACAAGGACGACGACTCCGATCAGGCCCAGCCCGCGGTACAGCCCGGCCAGGCCGTTATAACGCAGCCCGGCAACCCCGACGATCAGTCAGGCAACCAGCCTAACGCCGGACCCAGGACTCCCGAGCAGATTCTGGAGATGCTGCGCCGCGGCCAGCCACCGCAGCCCGGGCTTCCGCCTGGACCGCTTCCTCAACAGCCTCCTCAGCAATAAGAGAGGGCAACACAGCTTCCACCTCGAAGTCTGAGTTGGAAACGGAGGGGATTCAGTCTGCGCCGCGAGCTTAGTCGCCGCTTGCTTGACTGTGGTGAGGCACCAATTCCGCCAGCGAATGGCGGGGCCGTGCAGGATTGAATGCGGCCAGTACGCCGCTGACGGCGCAGTATGCGCCCAAAACACCCAAACCAACTGATACGACTGCCGTGCTGGTGATCAGAAAAGCTGCTAAGAGAGCGTCCACGTCTTACCGGCCCTTGCAGCGGCCCGTTTTTTCGTGCGGCCGCCAAATATCTCAATCTATCCGCATTTGACCCCGGCCACTGTTAATAACTATGATACGAGAGTCGCACTGCGTACTTTCACTCTCCAACATTTCTGGGGACCCGTCCACGTTACAGAAGTGCATAACCGTTGTTGCCAAATGGCCATCACCAAGATTTCGGTGCGCGGCGCGCGCCAGCACAACCTGAAGAACATTGACGTCGAGATCCCCCGCAACACCTTGACCGTCATCACCGGCCTGAGCGGCTCGGGCAAATCGTCGCTCGCCTTCGACACCATTTACGCCGAAGGACAGCGCCGCTACGTGGAAACCCTCTCCGCCTACGCGCGCCAGTTCCTCGATCAAATGGAGCGCCCCGATGTCGACTCCATTGATGGCCTCAGCCCGGCGATTTCCATCGAGCAGAAGACCACCAGCCGCAGCCCGCGCTCCACCGTCGGCACCATCACCGAGATTTACGACTACCTTCGACTCCTTTATTCCTCCATCGGGTTGCCTCATTGCCCCAAGTGCGGCAAGCCCATCACGCGGCAATCGGCGGAGCAGATTGTGCAGCGCGTGATGGCTCTGACACCCGATGACCGCGTAATGATCATGGCGCCCATCGTCCGTGGGCGCAAAGGCGAGTTCAAAAAGGAGATGGAGAAGCTTGTCCAGCACGGTTTCACCCGCGCCCGCGTGGACGGCGATCTGCTCAGCCTCGAGGACGAGATCCAGCTCGACAAGCGCAAGAATCACACCATTGAGGTCGTTATTGATCGCCTGCTCGTGAAGCCCGGCATCGAGCATCGTCTTGAACTTTCCGTCTCGCTCGCCATGAAACTGGGCGGCGGCCTCGTTTTGGTCGCCGTGGTCAATGGAGAAGAAACGCTCTTCTCCTCGCGCCTCGCCTGTCCCGACTGCGGCATCAGCGTGCCGCAGCTCGAACCGCGCTCGTTCTCTTTCAACAGCGCCTACGGAGCCTGCCCCGAGTGCCACGGCCTCGGCAGCCGCTACGATTTCGACCCCGCCAAGGTCATCGTGGATTGGTCGAAGCCCTTGCTCGATGGCGGCCTCGGCCCGGGTTCATCGTCGCAGAATCTCATTCATGGCTTGCAACTCGTCGCTCAAGCGTACGGTCTCGACCTCGCTACGCCCTTCGAGAAATTTCCCGAGAAGATTCAGAACCTTCTGCTTTACGGCGAGCCGGCCCGCGGCGGCAAAACAGGGTTCTTTGGCGTCATCGGACACCTCAAGCAGAACCTCGAATCCTCTACCTCCGATACGTACCGCGAATATCTCCTCGATTTCATGTCGGCCACCGAATGCCCCGCCTGTCGCGGCCAGCGCCTGCGCCCCGAAAGTTTGGCGGTGAAGGTCAACGGCATGTCCATCGCCGATTTCACAGGCCTTCCAGTCTCCCGCGCCCTCGAAACCGTGCGCAGAATCAAACTCACGGGCAGGGAAGAAACCATCGCCGGCCGCATCCTCAGCGAAATCGTCGAACGCCTCGAGTTCCTGCATGCCGTGGGTCTCGGCTATCTGTCGCTCGGCCGCTCCGCCGCCACCCTTTCCGGTGGCGAGGGCCAGCGCATCCGGCTCGCTACGCAAATTGGCTCGAAACTCCGCGGCGTGCTCTACGTGCTGGACGAGCCGTCCATCGGACTCCACGCTCGAGACAACGGGCGCCTGCTCGCCGCCCTCGAAAATCTGCGCGATCTCGGCAACACCGTGCTGGTTGTCGAACACGACGAGGAAACCATCCGCCGCGCCGACTACGTCATCGACCTCGGCCCCGGCGCCGGACGCCACGGCGGCGCGCTCGTCGCCAGCGGCACTCCCGCCCAGATCATGGATTCCCCCGCTTCACTCACCGGCGCGTACATGGCTGGCCGGCAGCGCATTGCCATGCTGCCCGAGCGCCGCAGTCCCAACGGAAAAGCCATTTCCATCCTCGGCGCGCGCCAGAATAACCTCAAGAATCTCGATGTCGCGTTCCCACTCGGCGTCATGACCGTGGTTACCGGCGTCTCCGGCTCCGGCAAATCCACGCTCGTCAACGACATTCTCTACCGCGCTCTCGCGCGCCAACTTTATCGCTCGCGCGAGGAACCTGGGGCTCACAAGTCTATCGTCGGCAGCGAGCTTATCGACAAAGTGATTCGCATTGACCAATCTCCCATCGGCCGCACCCCGCGCTCTAATCCCGCAACCTATACCGGAATTTTCTCGCTAGTCCGCGACTTCTTCGCCCAGCTGCCCGAATCGCGCGAGCGCGGCTACAAGCCGGGGCGCTTCTCCTTCAACGTCTCCGGCGGACGCTGCGAAGCCTGCCAGGGCGAAGGCCAGCGCCGCATCGAAATGAATTTCCTGCCGGACGTGTACGTCCAGTGCGAAATCTGCGGCGGCCATCGTTACAACCACGAAACGCTCTCCGTCCGCTTCAACGGTTATTCCATCGCCGACCTGCTCGAAATGCCCGTCTCCGACGTGCTCCAGATTCTCGAAAACATTCCCCAGGTCCGGCAAAAGCTGCAAACGCTGGTGGATGTTGGTCTCGGATACATTCACCTCGGTCAATCCGCCGTTACCCTCTCCGGAGGCGAGGCCCAGCGCATCAAGCTCGCTCGCGAGCTTAGCAAGCGCCAGACCGGCAAAACTCTCTACCTGCTCGACGAGCCCACCACTGGCTTGCACTTCGACGACGTGCGCAAGCTCCTCGACGTGCTGCATCGCCTCACCGACCTCGGGAACACGGTCATCATCATCGAACATAATCTCGACGTGGTTCGCAATGCCGATTGGATCCTCGACCTCGGCCCCGAAGGCGGCGAAGAAGGCGGCCGCATCATCGCGCAGGGAACGCCCGAGCAGGTTGCCCGAAATAAAAAGTCGTACACTGGCCAGGAGCTGGCTTCGCATTTCAGCGGCTCCGCGTGGAACGGTTCCGCGCTGAACGGCTCAGCCAACAACGAGACTTCTGAAGCCAGCCGACAGGAATCAGCGTGAACGCATTCCCCGACGAACCGGGTGGCGCGGGCGCCCCCGCCCGCGAAAACCTTCGGCAGTCATCCGATTCCATGGCTCCCGTGTCCACCGAATTCGGAACTGGAACGCCGCCTGTTGCCACCGATGCGCCCGGTCTCGTTTTGCCCCGCGATCCCGCCTGGTCCGCCCTCGACGTTCTCCGCCTCGTCTTTCTCGGCGTCGTTGCGCTCTTCATCGGAGTCTTCGCCGTTCTGTTCATCGCGCACTTCTGGTTCTACCCACGCTCTCCGATCGCCGTTCTTGCGCGCTTTCCTCTGGTCGTCGTTGCCGGACAAGCGCTCGCCTACGTCCTGCTTCTCGCCTACATGTACGTTCTGGTGACGCGCGAGCGCCGCCGCCCCAATTTTCTCGCCGCCGTCCATTGGAATTGGCCGCGCAACGTCGCGCCATACTTGTTAAGCGGCGTGGCGCTTTCGCTTGCCCTGCAACTCTTGGCGCACGTGCTCCCGATGCCGAAGAATCTGCCCATTGACACGTTCTTCCGCACGCCCACCGAAGCTTGGGTGATCACCACCTTCGGAATCACGCTAGCGCCTCTGATGGAGGAGCTCTTCTTCCGCGGATTCCTCTATCCCGTCCTCGCCCGCAGCATCGGATTCACCGCCGCCATCTTCATCACCGCATTCGCCTTCGCGCTGCTCCATGGATCACAGCTCTTGTTTTCGTGGGGCCCCGTGCTCGTCATCTTCCTGGTCGGCACAGTCCTCACTATGGTTCGAGCCTACAAAAACTCCGTAGCCGCGAGCCTCCTCGTCCACATCGCGTACAACGGAACCATCTCCGCTCTCATGTTTGCCGCGACTGACGGCTTCCGGCATCTGGAAAAACTCAACCAGTGAAAAGGATCTCAGGTGTCAGGTCTCAGGTCTCAGGTGTGAGTGCCGACCGCAGTTGTGATTCGTCACTTGGTCGCCTGAACTTCGAGTTGGCAGTCGTCGGCTGTTCCCTATACCCTGAGAGCTGAGACCCGACACCTGAGACCTGATCCTCCATGTCCACCGCCCGCCAAGAGCTGCTGGAAATGCTGGCTGCCAAGTCATTCCGCTTGGGCGAGTTCAAATTGTCGTCCGGCGCGACCAGCGACTATTACATTGACTGCCGCACCACCACGCTCAATGCCCGCGGGGCTCAGTTGGTCGGCCAAGTCTTTCTCGATGAAATGCGGCGCCAGGGCTGGCACGCCGACGCCGTTGGCGGACTGACCTTGGGCGCCGATCCGATCGTTGTCGCCGTTGCTGTCATGAGCGGCACACTGCACGGTTTCTTGGTTCGCAAAGCCGAGAAGAAGCACGGCACCGGTCAGCGCATCGAAGGCTTCCGCGAAAAAGGCGCGCGCGTGGTGATCGTGGACGATGTTTGCACCACAGGAGCATCCACCGTTGAAGCCATTCAGGCCGCACACGAGTTCGGGTTCAAGATTGCTGGCGTGATGTGCCTGGTCGAGCGCGAGGATGCCCACGGCCGGCCCAACGTAGAAAAAGCCGCCGCATCGGCGTCGTTTATTTCAATATTTACAGCCAGCGAGGTGAGAAAGCAGCACTTGGCCCTTAGCCCTTAGCATTTAGCGAAAATAGCGAAGAGCGAAAAGCGAACGACGAAAAGCAAACGACGAAAAGCAAACGACTGACGACTAACGACTGACGACCAACAATGATTCAAACTCTCGAATGGACCGACCGCGGCGTACGCTTCATTGACCAGACGAAGCTGCCCACCGAAGAAACTTACATCACCTGCACCACGCACCAGCAGGTCGCCGACGTAATCCGAAACATGGTTGTCCGCGGAGCCCCTGCCATCGGTGTCGCTGCGGCCATGGGCATCGCGCTCGGCGTGAAAAACTCCAAAGCCGAAAACGGCGCCGACCTCAAGAAAGACTTCGACCAGATCTGCGAAACCATCCGTCAGACGCGCCCCACCGCGGTCAATCTCTTCTGGGCGATCCGCCGCATGCAGGAGAAATTCGAGACCCTCCGCATTCGTCCCATCCCGCAAATCAAGCAGGCGCTCATCGAAGAAGCGCAGCACATGCACGCCGAAGACATTGCCGCCAACCAAGCCATGGGCCGCCACGGCGCCACGCTCATGCCCGCCAGCGGAGGCGTTCTCACCCACTGCAACGCCGGAGCCTTAGCCACTGCCGGTTACGGCACCGCGCTAGGCGTGATTCGCGCCGCCGTCGAGCAAGGAAAAAAAATCCACGTCTATGCCGACGAAACTCGGCCTTTCCTGCAAGGCGCGCGCCTCACGGCATGGGAGCTGATGAAGGACGGCATCCCCACCACCGTAATCTCCGATAACATGGCGGGCGCGATGATGAAGCAAGGCAAAATCGAAGCCATCGTCGTCGGCGCCGATCGCATTGCCGCCAACGGCGACGTAGCCAACAAGATCGGCACCTACACCGTTGCCGTCCTCGCCAAAGAGCACGGCATCCCATTTTATGTGGCCGCGCCCATCTCGACTGTTGATCTCGATACGTCCGATGGCAGCAAGATTCCGATTGAGCAGCGAAATGCGAAAGAAGTGACCCATATCGGCGGAAAACAAATGGTCCCCGACGGAGTCGAAATTGAAAACCCCGCCTTTGATGTGACCCCGGCCAAATACATCGCCGCCATCATCACAGAAAGAGGCGTCGCCCGCGCCCCTTATACCGCATCCCTGCGCGCATTAGCGGAGGGCCCGATGTCGGGTGGCGCAGCGCTTTAACTGTGCGCGCGAGAACTCACTCTGGGGGGCGAATCGAAGGGGACAGAATCTGCAAGATCCCAGCCCCGGAGGGGTGAAATAGGTTAGCCCAGAGCCTGCCCTGAGCTGGCCGAAGGGACGTAAGTCCTGGGTAAAGTGGGAAATCGACCGAGTCCGGAGGGACGGCACAGGTTTTGACTTTAGCCGTCGGGATACACCCACTGTAGTTCTGCTCCAGCGTGTGTCAATGCGGAGGGCGCGCGCTGACTCCGGCCCCGACGCGCAACCGGTGCCTCAGCCTAGAAATGTACAGCGACCTCGTCGAGGTGGGCGCGAGTGTCCACGTCCGTTTTCCTTCTGCCCGGACGCTTGCGGAACTTTGCCTGCAGCTTGTCGAGGTAGACATAGTAGACCGGGGTAATGTAGAGCGTGACGATCTGAGAAAAGACGAGACCGCCCACCACGGCCAGACCCAAGCCACGCCGTGAGTCGGCGCCCGCCCCGAAGCCGATAGCGATAGGTAGCGTTCCCATCAGAGCCGCCATGGTCGTCATCATGATGGGGCGGAAGCGGACGAGCGCGCCCTGATAAATGGACTCCTCCGGGCTCTTTCCTTCGGTGCGCTCGGCGTCGAGGGCGAAATCAATCATCATGATGGCATTTTTCTTGACGATGCCGATCAGCATGATGATCCCGACAAAGGAGTAGAGATTCAGTTCCTGATGAAACAGGGTGAGAGTCAGCAAGGCGCCTACACCGGCGGAGGGCAGACCGGAAAGAATGGTCAGGGGATGGATGAAGCTCTCATACAGAATTCCCAGGATGATGTAGATCACCAGGACGGCTGCCAGCAGCAGCAGTCCCATGCCGGTGAACGAGCTCTGAAAGGCTTGCGCCGTGCCCTGGAACGTGCCTTGGATGTCCGCGGGCAGAACTCGAAGTGCCGCCTGCTCAACCAGTTTCGTCGCGTCGCCCAGCGCGGTTCCCGGTTTGAGGTTGAAGCTGATGGTTGCGGCCGGCAACTGGCCGAGGTGATTCACCATCAGCGGACCGACGGAAGGCACGAGCTTGGCGACCGTGTCGAGCGGCACCAGCTTCCCGGCGTTGGAGCGCACATAAAGAAGAGACAGCTTGTCCGGGTTGTTCTGGAATTCCGGCAACAACTCCACGATGACGTAGTACTCGTTGTTCGGCGTGTAAATGGTGCTGATCTGGCGCGTGCCATAAGCGGAATAGAGCGCGTCGGAAACTTGAGCCGGCGTCAACCCGAGGGCATAGGCCTTATCGTGGTCGACTTCCACCGTGAGCTGCGGGTTCTTGACCTGCAGATCGCTGGTCACATCCTGCAATTGCGGAAGAACGCGGAGCGCGCTCTCGAGCTTGGGCGCATCCGAGTAAAGCTCGGTCGTGTCTGGCGATTGCAGCGTGTACTGATATTGCGATTTTGTGAGGCTTCCACCGATGCGGATGGTGGGCGGAATCTGCATGAACACATTCAGTCCCGGAATCTGCGATACCTTTGGACGAAGCTCCTGGATTATCTCGGTCGCGCTCATGTGGTTCACGCGATCTTTCTTGTCCTTCAGGCGAAAGAACATGCGGCCCTGGTTGGTCGGACTGCCGATCGCCGACATCAGGTTCACGACGTTGGGATCGGAGCGCACCACATCGGCTACCTTTTGCTGCAACTGCATCATGTCCTGAAAGGCGATCCCCTGTTGCGCTTCCGTGAAGGCGAAGACGAGGTTTTGATCTTCGTCGGGAATGAAGCCGGTCTTCGAGATCGTATACAGATAGAAAGTCAGCCCGATCACCACAAACGAGACCATCAAGGTGGCGAACTTGTGGCGCAGGACCGCCCGCAGGCTGCGGTCGTAGCCGCGCAGCCACGCGCCGAAAGCGCGCTCGCTCAAGTTGAAGAGTTGTCCATGGCCCGACTTTTCCTGCTGGCGGAGAAACCGGCTGCAGAGCATGGGAGTCAAGGTCAGCGACACAAATCCAGAAACCAGAATGGCCGCACCAATGGTCACGGCGAACTCATGCAGCAGTTTTCCGATGATTCCGCCCATAAAGAGCAGGGGGATAAACACCGCCGCCAGCGAAAGGGTCATGGACAGAATGGTGAAGCCAATCTCAGCCGCACCTTCTCTTGCAGCCTGCATGGGCGGCTTGCCATGCTCCATGTGGCGGACGATGTTCTCCAGCATGACGATTGCATCGTCCACAACAAATCCGACCGATAGCGTCAGTGCCATCAAGGAGAGGTTGTCGACGCTATAGCCGAGCAGGTACATCACCGAAAACGTTCCGATGATGGACATGGGCAGAGCGAGAGAGGGAATGATGGTGGCTGAAACGTTGCGCAGGAAAACAAAAATCACCAGCACGACCAGAACGATGGTCAACAGCAGGGTGAACTTCACATCGTTGACCGACGCCCGAATCGAGACCGAGCGGTCGTAGAGTGTGTCAATGCGGACGGCAGCGGGAATGTGTTCCTGCAGCCGGGGTAGCAAATTCCGGATTCTGTCCACGACCGCGACCGTATTTGTCCCTGGCTGCTTTTGGATGGCCAGTACGATGGCGCGAACCCCGTTGTACCAACTCGCAGTTTTGTCGTTCTGCACGCTGTCGATGACGCGGCCGAGTTCGTTCAGCCGAACCGGAGCGCCGTTGCGATAAGCCACCACCATGGGCCCGAACTGCACCGCATTCATGCGCTGTCCGTTCGACAGAATCGTGAACGTGTGGTTCTGTCCCCACAGCGTGCCGGTGGGAAGGTTGGTGTTTCCCGATTGCAGGGCCGCGCTCACATCGTCAATGCCGATTTGCCGCGAAGCCAGGGCGCTTGGATCAAGCTGCGCTCGTAAGGCATATTTTTGCGCCCCGTACACTTGCACCTGCGCCACCCCGCTGACCATGGAGACGTTCTGCGCGATGGTGGTCTCGGCCGCTTCGTCGACGTCGGAGAGTTTCATGGTCGGCGAACTCAACGCCAGATAAAGGATGGGCGAATCGGCCGGATTGACTTTCTGAAATGTCGGAGGCGTCGGCATCTGGGGAGGCAGTTGGCCTCCCGCGGCCGTGATGGCCGCCTGCACATCGAGCGCCGCGCCATCGAGACTTCGGCTGAGGTTGAACTGGATCGTAATGCCCGTCTGGCCAAGGGAGTTCGTCGACGTCATCGAGTCAATGCCGGCGATGGTCGAAAACTGCTTCTCCAGCGGAGTCGCAACCGAAGAAGCCATCGTTTCCGGGCTGGCGCCAGGGAGCGAGGCGCTCACCAAAATAGTGGGAAAGTCGACGTTCGGCAGGTCGCTGACCGGCAGCAGTTGATA
>Ga0187803_10000531_pt1 | contig 15224 bp, 16 predicted proteins | sample NC_wetland_sal_i_2_FD_132425 | JGI IMG/M metagenome (GOLD analysis project Ga0187803, IMG submission 132425) | Wetland sediment microbial communities from Neuse River Estuary, North Carolina, USA - Control_3 | ecosystem: Environmental > Aquatic > Freshwater > Wetlands > Sediment | place: USA...
CGCGATCTTCAAGCTCACCAACGGCCGGCCGAGCTGCATCAGGGAGAAGAATCCGGCATTGACCGCCTCGGCCTCGGAGGATAGCAATCCCGGTTCGACCGCGATCCCGGCATCGCGCAGCCGGGCCATGCCCTGGCCGGAGACCCGCGGATCGGGGTCTTGCGTGGCGACCACGACGCGCGCGACACCGGCTTCTATCAGCGCCTCGGTGCAGGGCGGGGTCTTGCCGTGATGGCAGCAGGGCTCGAGCGTGACGTAAACCGTGGCGCCCTTGGCGGCTTTTCCGGCGCGCTCCAGCGCCACGGCCTCGGCATGCGGGCGTCCGCCCTTTTGCGTGAAGCCCCGCGCGATCACCGCGCCGCCCTTGACGATGACGCAGCCGACGCTCGGATTGGGCCAGGTCGAACCCAGCCCGCGCCGCGCCAGCGCCAGTGCCGCACGCATCGGCCCGGGATCGTTGCTCATGCGGATGTGCCTAGTCCCGGTCGGCGCCGAACTGGTCGATGAAATCGCCGAAATCCTTGGCCTCGCGGAAATTGCGGTAGACCGAGGCGAAGCGCACGAAGGCGACCTGGTCGAGCGTCTTCAGCGTTTCCATCACCAGCTCGCCGATCATGTCGCTTTTGATTTCGGTTTCGCCCGAGCTTTCGAGCTGGCGGACGATCGAATTGATGGCGCGCTCGATGCGCTCGGGCTCGACCGGGCGCTTCCTGAGCGCGATCTGCACCGAACGCGCCAGCTTGTCGCGCACGAACGGCTCGCGCTGGCCGTTCTTCTTCACCACCGTGAGTTCGCGCAGCGTGACGCGCTCGAAGGTGGTGAAGCGCGCGGCGCAATTGGGACAGAGCCGGCGGCGGCGGATGGCGGCCCGGTCGTCGGTCGGCCGCGAATCCTTGACCTGGGTGTCCTCGCATCCGCAGAACGGGCAACGCATTTATTTTTTCTCCCCTTTTTATAAGGCTCAGCCCGGACCTTGCGGATAGACCGGGAAGCGCGAACACAGGGCCAAAACGCGCTTTTTCACCGCCGCTTCGACCGCGCCGTTGTCCTCGCCCTTGGCGGCGAGGCCGTCGAGCACCTCGGCGATCAATTCGCCGATGTGCCGGAACTCGGCCTGGCCGAAGCCGCGCGTGGTGCCGGCCGGGCTCCCCAGGCGAATGCCCGAGGTGACGGTGGGCTTTTCCGGATCGAACGGCACGCCGTTCTTGTTGCAGGTGATGCCGGCGCGTTCGAGGTGGATCTCGGCCGCGCGGCCGGTGAGTTTCTTGGGCCGGAGATCGACCAGCAAAAGATGCGTGTCGGTGCCGCCCGAGACGATGGCGAGCCCACGCGAGGATAGTGTGGCGGCGAGGATGCGGGCATTGTCGATGACGGCGCGGGCATAGGTCTTGAATTCGGGCCGGAGCGCCTCGCCCAGCATCACCGCCTTGGCCGCGATCACGTGCATCAGCGGCCCGCCCTGCAATCCGGGGAAGACGGCGCTGTTGATCTTCTTGCCGATCTCCGCGTCGTTGCAAAGGATCATGCCGCCGCGCGGGCCGCGCAGGGTCTTGTGCGTGGTGGTGGTGACGACATGGGCGAACGGCAAGGGCGACGGGATCACGCCGCCTGCGACCAGCCCGGCGAAATGCGCCATGTCGACCATCAGGTAAGCGCCCACCTCGTCGGCGATCCGGCGGAAGCGCGCATAGTCGATGAGGCGCGGATAGGCCGAGCCGCCGCAGATGATGAGCTTGGGCTTTTCCGCCTTGGCCAGGCGCTCGACCTCGTCGTAATCGATGCGCGCATCCTCGCGCCGCACGCCGTAAAAGACGCCGTGGAACCATTTGCCCGAGAGATTGAACGGCGCGCCGTGGGTCAGATGCCCGCCCGCCGCCAATGCCATGCCGAGCGTGGTATCGCCCGGCTGGAGCAGCGCCAGCAGCACGGTCTGGTTGGCCTGCGAGCCCGAATGCGGCTGCACGTTGGCGAAGGCGCAGTTGAAGAGTTTTTTCGCGCGGTCGATGGCGAGCTGCTCGGCCTGGTCGACGAACTCGCAGCCGCCGTAATAGCGCTTGCCGGGATAGCCCTCGGCGTATTTGTTGGTCAATACCGAGCCCGACGCCTCCAGTACCGCGCGCGACACGATGTTCTCCGAGGCGATCAGCTCGATCTGGTTTTGCTGGCGTTGCAGTTCGCGGTGGATCGCGCCGGCCAGTTCCGGGTCGCTGTCGGCGAGCGAAGCGGTGAAGAAGCCGTCTTGTGCTGCGGCTGGGTTGCTGCGGGCGGTCATGGATTCGCTTCCCTTGTCTCGTTCACGACAGTTTGGCGACACGGCGGGCGTGGCGGCCGCCTTCGAATGATGTCGAAAGAAAGGTCTTGAGGCAATCCTTGGCGGCCTCGGTGCCGATCAAACGCCCGCCCAGCGTCAGCACATTGGCGTCGTTGTGCTGGCGCGCGAGCCGCGCGGTGGTGACGTCGTGGCACAAGGCGGCGCGCACCTTGCGGTGGCGGTTGGCGGCGATCGACATGCCGATCCCGGTGCCGCAGATGAGCACGCCGAACCGCGCCTTGCCCGTCTCGATCGCCGCCGCCACTTTCTCGGCAAAGTCGGGATAGTCGACCGATTCCGGGCCGTTGGTGCCGAGATCGAGCACGTCGAATCCCAAAGCGCGCAGCTCCGGCAAAAGGACGGATTTCAGCTCATAGCCGCCATGATCGGCGGCGACGGCGACCATTTCAGCCATGACCCCGGACGCAATAAAAGCCAGCGGCGACTCTACCAGATATCGGCGTCCGGAGTCAGCCGCCTACCATCCATCGGGGCCGCCTTCGCCTTCCCGTCCCGGCCTGTAATGAAACCGCCGCCCTTGCCAGAACAGGCGACAGTTCCGGTTGAGGTTTTTTCAGACAAAATCCAAGATGGCGGGCGCGATTATTGGCCCTAGTCCGGCCCATGATTGACAGAAAGCGGGGCTTTCAATATACACGCCTCGAATCTGTTCTAGTATTGAGGAATCCCGCGATGGCCGATGAAGCGCCCAGCAAAGCCGCCAAGACGGCGGACGAAGATTTCCTGCGCATGACCGCGCATCTGGTGGCGGCGTATTTGCGCAAGAACAGTGTGCCGGCGGCGCAGATCACCGAGATCGTCAACTCGGTGCACGGCTCGCTGCGCGCGATCGAGGGCAAGATCCAGGCGCCGCAGGGCGAGGCCTTGAAGCCGGCGGTGCCGATCAAGAAATCGATCACGCCGGAATACATCGTCTGCCTCGAGGACGGGCGCAAGCTCAAGATGCTGAAGCGCCATCTGCGCTCGACCTACAACATGACGCCCGACGAGTACCGCAAGAAATGGAACCTGCCGGCCGATTACCCGATGGTCGCCTCGAAATACGCGGCGCAGCGTTCCGACTTCGCCAAGAAGATCGGCCTCGGCAAGGGCGCCGGCAAGAAGAAGGCCGGCTGAGGCCTAGTTCTTGAGCTCGGCGTAGCCGCCGTCCTTCCAGGCATAGACCACGTAATCGGGGCCGACCACGTCGCCCTTCGGATCGAAGCCGATGGTACCGATCACGGTATTGAATTTGTTCGACTTCATCGCCTTCGACAGATTGTCGAGCTTGATCGACTTGGCGTCCGCGGCCGCCTCGGCGAAGACCTGCACCGCGGCATAGGTGTAAAGCGTATAGCCCTCGGGATCGTAGCCCGCCTTCTTGAACTCGGCGACCACGGGCTGCGCCGCCTGCAGATTACGCGGATCGGGCGGGAAGGTCATCAGCGTGCCGTTGCCCGACAGGCCGGTGATCTTCCACAAATCGGTCGTCACCAGCGCGTCGCCGCCCATCAGCACGGCGTTCAGCCCCTGGTCGTGGGCCTGGCGCACGATCAGCCCGGCTTCGGCGTAATAGCCGCCGAAATAGATCGCGGCGATCTTGGCCTGCTTCATCTTGGAGATCAGCGCCGAGAAATCCTTGTCGCCCTGGTTGATGGAATCGGTCATCGCCTCCTTCATGCCGAGCTTGTTCATGGTCAAGCGCGTCTGGTCGGCCAGGCCCTTGCCGTAGGCGGATTTGTCGTCGATCACCGCCACGTTCTTGCCCTTGAAGCGGTCGACGATGTATTCGCCGGCGATGCGGCCCTGGCTGTCGTCGCGGCCGCAGACGCGGAACACGTTGTTCCAGCCCTTCTTGGCGGCGTCGTCGGTGAGCGCCGGATTGGTCGAGGCCGGCGAGATCTGCAAGATGCCGTTCTCGGCATAGACCGACGAGGCCGGGATCGACGCGCCCGAGCAATAATGCCCGGCGACGAAGATCACCTTTTGGTTGGCGAACTGGTTGGCGATGCTCACCGCCTGCTTCGGGTCGCAGGCGTCGTCGCCGATGACGAGCTTGAGCTTCTGGCCGGCGACGCCGCCCTTGGCGTTGATGTCGGCGACCACCATTTCGGCGCCGCGCCGCATCTGCTCGCCGACCGCGGCGTCCGAGCCGCTCATCGGCCCGGCCACGGCAATGACGATATCCGCCCGCGCGCCCGAAACCGCCAGCACGGCGAACGAAGCCGCCAGAAAAATCCTGCCGAGAAAACGCATGTCCAGCCCCCTGCCCGTTATCCGCCGAGGATAACAGCAGGCAGCCGCGCCGGTCTATGCCCCGCTTGCCAGACCGCCGGCGCTCAGGCGCCTCCTTCCAAATAGGCCGCCCGCACCTCTTCATTGGCGAGCAGATCCTTGCCCCGCCCCGACAGGATGATCTGGCCGGTCTGCAACACATAGCCCCGATGGGCCAGATTCAAGGCGTGATGCGCGTTCTGCTCGACCAGCAGCACGGTGATCTTTTCCTCGGCATTGATGGCGCGGATGACCTCGAAAATCTGCTTGGCGATCATCGGCGCCAAGCCCAGCGAGGGTTCGTCCAACAGCAGCAGCCTGGGCCGGCTCATCAAGGCCCGGGCGATGGCCAGCATCTGCTGCTCGCCGCCCGAAAGCGTGCCGGCGCGCTGCGCCTGGCGCTCGCGCAGGATCGGGAACAGAGTGAAGACGCGGTCGAGATCGCCGGCGAAACGCGCCGGATCGGCCACGATGGCGCCGATCTGCAAATTCTCCAACAGGGTCATGCGCGGAAAGACCCGCCTGCCTTCCGGCGCCTGGGAAATCCCGAGGCGCACGATCTCGTAGGTCGGCATTTGGGTGATGTCGCGGCCCTGGAAGCGGATGCTGCCTTGCGCCGCGCGCGGCCTTCCGCAAATGGTCATGAGCAGCGTCGACTTGCCCGCGCCGTTGGCGCCGATGAGCGTGACGATCTCGCCCTCTTCCACGGCGAGATCGACGCCTTTCAACGCCTCGACATGGCCGTAGAAGCTGTGCACGCCGGAAACCTCGAGCAGCGCCATCACGCCTCCTCGCCCAGATAGGCGGCGATCACGGCGGGGTCGCGGCGCACCTGGGATGGCGAGCCGTCGGCGATCTTCCGGCCGTAATTCAGCACCACGATGTGGTCGGAAATGCCCATGACCACGCTCATGTCGTGCTCGATCAGCAAGATCCCGATGCCGTAGGTGTCGCGGATCGAGATCAGCAACTGCGCCAGGCCGGCTTTTTCGTTGGGGTTGAGCCCGGCGGCGGGCTCGTCGACGCAGAGGAGCTTCGGGTCGGTGCACATGGCGCGCGCGATCTCGAGACGCCGCTGCTGGCCATAGGGCAGATTGCCGGCGGCGTCGTCGGCGCGGTCGGCCAGTTTCAGCCGGTCGAGCCAGGCCCTCGCCTTCTCCACCGCCTCGCGCTCGGCCAGGCGGTGGCGCTTCAGCCCGAACAGCCCGCCGAGATTGTAGCCGCTGGCGCGGGTCAGCGCCCGGTGCTGCGCCACGATCAGGTTTTCCAGCACGGTCATGCCGGCGAACAGCCGCACGTTCTGGAACGTGCGCGCCACCCCGGCCTCGCGCGCGATGCGATAGCCCTGGAGGCGTTCGAGCGCCAGCACCTTGCCCTCGTGGGAAAACGCCAGATGCCCGGCGCTCGGCCGGTAGAAGCCGGTCAGGCAGTTGAACACCGTGGTCTTGCCGGCGCCGTTGGGGCCGATGATGGCGGTGATGTCGCGTCCATAGGCGGTGAAGGACACGTCGTCCACCGCCTTGATGCCGCCGAAGCGCATCGACAGGCGTTCCACGGCGAGCAGCGCCGGTTTTTCCTGGACCGCCGGGGCGCTCATGAAACGCCTTTCGGCTTGAGCCGGATCGAGGGCGCGCGGTTGGCGAGAATGCCGCGCGGCCGCCAGATCATGATCCCGACCATCGCCGCGCCGAACAGCAGCATGCGGAACTGGTCGAATTCGCGGCCGAATTCCGGCAGCGTCACCAGCACGATCGCCGCCAGCACCACGCCGAGCTGGCTGCCGAGGCCGCCCAACACGACGATGGCGAGGACGGTGGCGGATTCCTGGAAGCCGAAGCTTTCCGGGCTGATGAAGCCCTGGCGCGTGGCGAAGAACGCGCCGGCGAAACCGCCGAGCATGGCGCTGATGGCGAAGGCCGACAATTTGACGCTGGTGGGATTGATCCCCAGCGCGCGGCAGGCGATCTCGTCCTCGCGCAGCGCCTCCCAGGCGCGGCCGATCGGCAAACGCCGGATGCGCAGGCTGAACCAGTTGGTCGCCAGCGCCAGCAACAGGATCACGTAATAGAGAAAAATCACCCGCTGCACCGGATCGAAGCCGAGGCCGAAGAATTGGCTGAATGTCGTCGCGCCGGGCGGCGCCGCAGGGGCAAAGGGCATGCCGAACAAGGTTGGGCGCGGAATGCCGTTGATGCCGTTGGGGCCGCCGGTGACGCTGCCCCAATTGATCAGCACCAGGCGCACGATCTCGCCGAAACCGAGCGTGACGATGGCGAGGTAGTCGCCGCGCAGGCGCAGCACCGGCAGGCCCAACAGGATTCCGGCCAAGGCGGCGAGCAAGCCGGCGATGGGCAGCGCCTGCCAGAAGGAGAGATCGAAGTCCTGCGCGAACAGCGCGAAGGAATAAGCGCCGACGGCGTAGAACGCGGCATAGCCGAGATTCAACAGCCCGGCCAAACCCACCACCACGTTCAGCCCCCAGCCGAGCATGATGTAGATCAGCACCGAGGTGGCGAGATCGACCAGATAGCGCGACGAGAACGGCATCAGCGGCAGCGCCAAAGCGAAAGCCGCCGCGCCCAAGCCTATGTACAGGATGGTTCGGCCCTCGCTTGCCGCCACGCTGCGCGCGGCGCGCTGATGCGGCAATAATTGGCTCGGCAAAAAGCCCAGCAGCAGCTTGCCGCAGAACACCGCCGCCACCGCAATCGCGACCCAATCGAAGCGCGTGACGAAGCCCGGCCCGGTTTCGGCGCCGGTGGTCTCGATTCCGGCGAGCGGCAAGGCCAGGGCGAAGGCGACCAGCCCGGCCAGCGCCGCCTCCTTGATGCGGCCGATCCAGCCTGAAGCCGCGACGGCCGCCGCCATCACACCTTCTCGATCTCGGGCTTGCCGAGCAATCCGGTGGGCCGGAAGATCAGCACCAGGATCAGGACTCCGAACACCGCCACGTCCTTGTACTCGGACGGGAAATAGCCCGACCAAAAGGATTCGATCAGCCCGATGATGAATCCGCCCAGCATGGCGCCGGGCAGCGAGCCGATGCCGCCCAGCACAGCGGCGGTGAAGGCCTTGATGCCGGCCAAAAAGCCGATGAAGAAATCGATCACGCCGTAATAGAGCGTGACCATCAACCCGGCCACGGCGGCGAGCGCCGCGCCCAGCACGAAGGTCCAGGAGATGGTGCGGTCGACGTCGATGCCCAAGAGCGCGGCCATGGTCATGTCCTGCTCGCAGGCGCGCTGCGCGCGGCCCAAGGGCGTCGCCGCGATCATGAAGCTGAACCCGGCCATCAGCGCCACGGTCAAGGCGACGATGATGATCTGGAGCGTGCTCAGCTGCACGACGAAGCCGCCGCTTTCCATCAGGTGGAATTCGCCGGTCACCACCGGCGGCAGGGTCTTGATCCGCGCGCCTTGCAAGAGCTGCACGTAGTTCTGGAGGAAGATCGACATGCCGATGGCGGAGATGAGCGGCGCCAGGCGGAACGAGCCGCGCAACGGACGGTAGGCGATGCGCTCGATGGTCCAGCCATAGACGGCGGTGAAACCCATGGCGCTCAAGAGGACGATGAGCAAGGCCAAGGGCACGTAGCTCACCCCCAGCGCGCCCAGGACGTAGAACGTAATGAGAGAAACAAACGCGCCGATCATGTAGACCTCGCCATGGGCGAAGTTGATCATGCCGATGATGCCGTAGACCATCGTGTAGCCGATGGCGATGAGGCCGTAGATGGCGCCGAGGGTCAGCCCGTTGATGAGCTGTTGCAGGAAATAACTCATGCCGCTCCCGCCGCTGGGACGATAGTCAGGGTAAGGGCCAACCCTCGCCCCGGCAAGCGGTTCGTGCGTGCGTCACTTGCGCCGCGAGTATTCGCTGCTTAGACTTTTCACCCGCGTAATCCGGAAATTCAAATTGGTTGAAACGGCGAACGGGTGTTGTGCTCATGAGCGCTACGAATGCTCCGGCTCCAAAACACAGCTTGGCCGAAGACGTCGTTGCCATAGCGGTCGGCACGCTGTTTGTTTCGTTCGGCGTCGTCATGTTCAAGCAAGTGGGTTTGCTGACCGGCGGCACGGCCGGACTCGCTTTCCTGGTTTATTACGTGACGGCCATACCGTTCGGGGCGGCGTTTTTCGTCATCAATCTGCCGTTCTACTACCTTGTGGTCCGGCGCGTGGGCTGGCGCTTTACCCTCAAGACGTTCTGTGCCGTCGCGCTCGTATCCGTGCTGTCGGAACTGCACGGCCGTTTCATTCATTTCAGCCTGCTCGACCCGTTCTACACGGCGGTCTTCGGCGGGCTTCTGATGGGCACCGGCTTCATCGTGCTGTTCCGGCATCAGGCCAGCCTGGGCGGCGTCAACATCCTCGCGCTCTATGTTCAGGACCATTTCGGAATTCGCGCCGGCAAGCTGCAAATGGCGGTCGATCTGGGAATCCTGCTGGCATCGTATTTCGTGGTGGATGTGAAAGCCTTGCTGGCCTCGGTGATCGGCGCCATTGCCCTGAACCTAGTCATTTGGATGAATCATCGCCACGACCATTACGTCGCATGGTCGGCCCCTTGAAGCCCGGACTGTCGCCGGGATAACGGCCAAGCGGCCTACCGCTTCACCACCCCCTCGCCGGAAGTTGATCGGAAGTGGCTGGGAAGATCGGGTGGATTCGATTACAAACCCGGCGTGCGATTGCTCATCCCCCCTTTGCGCGACTATAGCGGCCGCTTCTCGGCCCTGAAGACCGCCGTCTTCATCGGGCTGTTCGTGCCGGCCGGGTTCACGGCCTATTGGTACGCCACCGACGCTTTGGGCGCGCGGCCGCTGACCGAGGCGCTGCACGAGATCGGCGACTGGACCATCCGCTTCATATTTTTGGCGCTGGCGATCTCGCCGCTGTCGCAGCTCTGGCAGTGGCCGCGGCTCCAGCTGGTGCGGCGCATGATCGGCGTCATGGCCTTCACCTATGTCGCGGCCCATCTCACGCTCTATACCACCGACGAGATGTTCAACCTGGCCAAGGTGGCAAGCGAGATCCTGCGGCGGATCTATCTCACCATCGGCTTCACCGCCTGGCTGGGGCTGGCGGCGCTGGCCGTCACCTCGACCGACGGCATGGTCCGGCGGATGGGCGCGCAAAAGTGGCAGCGCCTGCATAAATTCGTCTATGTCATCGGCCTGTTGGCGGTGACGCATTACTTCATGCAGTCGAAGCTCAACGAGTGGCAGCCGACCATGATGGCGGGGCTGCTGTTCTGGTTGTTGGGCTACCGGGGCTTGCGCCGGCTTTACGGCCGTTCGCGTAAAGTGGGGCCGGTTGCGGCCGGGCTGCTGACTCTGGTCGCGGGTTTCGGCACCATTTTCGGCGAAGCCGCTTACTTCTGGCTGGCCTTTCACGCGCCGCTGGCGCGCATCATCCAGGCCGAATTCTCGACCATGACCGGCATCAGGCCGGGCTGGGCGGTGCTGGGCCTGGGCGCGGCGGTGACGCTGATCGCCGCCACGCGCGCGTTCCAGGCCGGGCAGGCCAAGAAAATCCAACTCCGCCCGGCCGAGTGAGGCGGTTATTGCCCTTCGCCCGGTTTGGCCTTAAGAAACCCGTATGACCGCCTCTTTCGCCCGCAACAACCCCGCCAAGCCCGCCGCAAAATCTACCGGCGGCGGAGCCGCCAAGCCTATGGCGGACGCCAAGCCCGCGAAATCCGCCCGCTCCGCTTTCGACTGGCAGGATCCGCTCCTGCTCGAGGGCGAATTGTCCGAGGATGAGCGCATGGTGCGCGACGCCGCGCGCGCCTATGCCCAGCACAAGCTTGCGCCGCGCATCCTCAAATCCTTCCGCGAGGAACGCTTCGACCGCGAGATTTTGAACGAGATGGGCCAGCTCGGATTCCTCGGCTCGACCATCTCGGGCTATGGCTGCGCCGGCGTGAATTACGTGTGCTACGGGCTGGTGGCGCGCGAGATCGAGCGCGTCGACAGCGGCTACCGCTCGGCCATGAGCGTGCAATCCTCGCTGGTGATGTACCCGATCTACGCCTTCGGCACCGAAGACCAGCGCAAGAAATTCCTGCCCAAGCTCGCCACCGGCGGCATCGTCGGCTGTTTCGGCCTGACCGAGCCCGATTTCGGCTCCGACGCCGGCGGCATGAAGACGCGCGCCCGGAAAGTGGACGGCGGCTATGTCTTGAAGGGCAGCAAGATGTGGATCAGCAATTCGCCCATCGCCGACGTCATGGTGGTGTGGGCGAAACTGCAGGACGACAAGGACGTCATCCACGGTTTCCTTTTGGAACGCGGCATGAAGGGGCTCTCGACGCCAAAGATCGAGGGCAAGTTCTCCTTGCGCGCCTCGGTCACGGGCGAGATCGTGATGGACGACGTGTTCGTGCCCGAGGCGAACCACCTGCCCGGCGTGACCGGGCTCAAGGGACCGTTCTCCTGCCTCGACAATGCGCGTTACGGCATCTCCTGGGGCGCGCTGGGCGCCGCCGAGTTCTGCTGGTTCGCGGCGCGCGACTACACCCTCTCCCGCATCGCCTTCGGCAAGCCCTTGGCCGCCAACCAGCTCATCCAGAAGAAGCTCGCCGACATGCAGACCGAGATCACGCTCGCCCTCCATGCCTGCCTGCGCCTGGGGCGGCTCAAGGACGAAGGCAAATCGACGCCCGAGATGGTGTCCATGCTGAAGCGCAATTCCTGCGGCAAGGCGCTCGACGTGGCGCGCGCGGCGCGCGACATGCACGGCGGCAACGGTATCGTCGACGAATACCACGTCATCCGCCACATGATGAATCTGGAAACCGTCAACACTTACGAGGGCACGCACGACATCCACGCCCTCATCCTCGGCCGCGCGCAGACGGGTATCGCGGCGTTTTAGATTTTCAGGCCGCGCTCGTAGCCGCCACACTACCCCTGCTCGCGCGGCCTGGGTTGGCGGGCGGCAGGCCGTGCGAGCAGATTGCTATGAGGCACATGCAACGACGCGCGTTCATTGCGATTACCGGCGGCGCGGCCCTGTTCCTGGCCAACGCCGGGCTCGCCGTTCCGCCGGCGGGGGCCGAGGAGATCGCCGCCTTCTACCGCGCCAGCTATGCCGGCCTGCCGGCCGGCGAGGTGCGCTTCCATTTCGCCGGCGACGGCGCCGGCTACCGCTACGAGATCGGGGTCGAAACCGAGGGGTTGCCGCGCCTGGTCACGCATTTCCGCGGCACCGCCGAAGGCGAAGGAAGGCTCGCGGCCGACGGCCGGGCCGCGCCGCTGCGGTACGACGCGCTCTACGATCTGCGCCAACGGCGCGACAGCCGCATCAGCATGCGTTTCGTCGGCCGCGCGGGTGATGTCATCGCCGAGCGCGAAGCCGCGGATACCAGCCGCAAGCCGCCGCTGGCCGACCTCTACCGGCGCAACGTGGTCGATCCGATCGCCGCGATGGCGGCCATCCGCCGCGGGCTCTGGGTCCAGCTGCCCGCTCCGGCGCAAGACTTCACCGTCCCGGTCTATGACGGCGCGCGCCGCTTCGACGTCCTGGTTCACGTCGTCTCGGCCGGGGCCAAGGCCGGGGAAAAGAACGACGTGATCCGCCTCCTGCTTACCCTCCAGCCCATCGCCGGCTTCAGGTCGGAATCGAGCGAGGATGGCGACCCCGGCGACGCGCCGCGCGCGATGGAGGCGGTGTTCAGCGACGACGCCAATCTGGTTCCGCTCTCCATGCGGGTGACTGTCTGGTACCTGCCGATGGTCGTGACCTTCGACCATTTCTGCAAGGACTTCGCGTCGTGCGGCGCCGGTCCCTGATGCCGGGCGGCGGTCATGATTTCGTCCCGATCCGGGTGCAAAATTCTCCGATGCAGGTGAGCCGGCGCAAATTCGTCATCGCCGCATCATGCCTGGCCGCGCTTTCGCCCGGGCCGGCCTTCGCCCAGAACGGCAGCGCGATGGAGTTCATGAACCGGCTCGCCGGCCAGGTGGGCGTGCTGGTCGACGACCGCAATCGGCCCGAGGCGGCGCGCAGGCGGGAATTCCAGGTCATCTTCAACAACGCCTCCGACAACCGCGAGATGGCGCGTTTCGCGATCGGCCGCTATTGGGCCCAGCTCGACGACGCGCAGCGGCGGCAATACATGGCTTTGTTTCCGGTCTACATGGCCGGCTATTACTGGAAAACCTTCAACATCTATTACGGCTCGGGTTACGCGGTGCTGTCCCAAAGAACCGACGCCAGCGGCACCACCATCGTCCACAGCCAGATCGAACTGACCGGCGAGCGGCCGGCGATCGACGTGGATTGGCACATCGTGCGCGAGAACGGCGCGTTCAAGATCGTCGATGTCGACCTCATGGGACTGAGCCAGAACCTGTCCTACCGCGATTATTTCGCCAATCTCATCGAGCACAATGGCGGCGACGTGTCGGTCGTGCTGGATACCATGCGCCAGCATCCCAACGGCTGAAGCGCGGCCTGTCCCAAAATCAAACGGCCGGTCCCGCCAAGGCCCGGCCGTTGTCTTGCCAAAGGATCGGGTGATTTACGCGGCCGAGGTGAAGGCCAGGTTGCGCGAGCCGAGCTCGACCGCCTGGGTCCAGAAGCGCTCGAGCCGGCGCAGCGTCTTGTGCGCGTTGGCCAAATCCTCGGCCGAAACCACGCCCTGGCCGAGCGCGCCGATGTGGCGGTCGTGCATCTTGTTGATCTTCTCGTGCAGCGCCAGGCCCTTTTCGGTCAAACGGACGCGCACCGAGCGGCGGTCATGCGGCGAACGCTCCTGCACGATATAGCCGTTTTCGAGCATCTTCTTGACGTTGTAGGAGACGTTGGAGCCGAGATAGCAGCCGCGCAGCGTCAACTCGCCGACCGTCATCTCAAGGTCGCCGATGTTGTACAGGATCATCGCCTGCACGTTGTTGATGTCGTGGACGCCGTTGGTGTCGAGTTCGAGCTTGATCACTTCGAGGAACTGGCGGTGAAGACGCTCGACCAGTGCGATCACGTCCATATACGCGGTTTGCATTGTTGCCTCGGCTTTGGCTTGAAACTGAATTCCAGGGCCGAGATTACGCTCTCCCGGGTTAAGACTTCATTTAAGCGAAATATCCCCGGCACTCTCGGCGAGGAATCGGGGTATCACCGGAAAATCGCCGGGCGATCCGGGCGGCCATATCCCGCCCGGTTTAACCTTCGGTAAAGCATAGCGGGAAACGGCGCGCCCCATTTTAAGGGAGCCGACATCAGGACCGGCATAAATTCGGGCGCGGATGGATGCCGCAAGGGGCAGGTTGATGTTTCGTCGTCTGGCCGAAGCGCTTCGTAAACGCGGGACGCAAGCAGAACCGTTCGGCCCGGCGCCGCTCCGGGCGCAGATCGGCCTGGCGCTGGCGCGGGCGGCCGCCACCGCGCCGCTTCGCGTCATCGACCCCAAGCAGCCGCGGAGCTGGGAGTTCGGCGGCTTCAGCCAGCACGGCGAAGACGGCATCGTCGATTATCTTTGCAGCCGGCTTTTGAACCCGACCCGCTTTTTCTTCGAGATCGGCGCCGCCAACGGGATCGAAAACTGCACCGCCTGGCTGGCCTTCGCCCGGTCCTATGGCGGCGTTTGGGTCGAAGGCGATCCGGCGCTGTGCCGGCAGGCGCGCGCGGCCATTGCCGGCACGATCTGGAACGTTTTCGTGGTCAACCGGTTCGTCGCCCCGGACTCCGTGCCGGCGCTGTTGAAAATGTGTCCCTTCCGTCAGCCGGACGTCTTCAGCCTGGACATCGACGGCATCGATTACCATGTGGCGGCCAAAATCCTGGCGCTCGGCTGCCGGCCGAAGATCTGGGTGGTGGAATACAATTCGGTCTTCGGTCCCGAGCGTGCCGTGTCGGTTCCCGCCACGCCGGGATTCGACCGTTGGTCGGGGCACCCCTCGGGCCTCTATTACGGCTGCTCGATCGGCGGATGGCGGGCGCTGTTCGCGGCCCACGGTTACGCCTTCGTTTCGGTCGAGAGTAGCGGCGTCAACGCCTTCTTCATCGACCCGGCGGAATTTCCGCCGGGCTTCGCCGAGGGCTTGCGCGGCGAAACCTTCCGGAACAACGACGGCGACCGCAACGGCGCGACGCGCCCCTATCAAGACGCCGCCGGCGACGAGGTTCTCCCCGCCCGCGATTGGCGCGCGCAGTACGAACTCATCGCGGCGCTGCCCTTGGTGGAAATCCGCTAGCGGCGCCCGGAGACTATCGCGATTTGTGATAGCCGACCATGCCGCCCCAGATGCTCTTTTCGCAGGTCACGTTGCTGAAGCCGACCAGACGAAACACCTCGGACAGCTCTTCCGGCGTATAGAAATTCGAGATCGCGTCCTTGAAATAACCGCGGCATTGCCGGGACGCTTCGGTCGATCCGAAAATCCACGAGGTCCAGGCCAGCGACAGGCGCAAGAAGCGCAGATAAAACCATTCGACCACGCGGTTGCTCGGTTTCAGCATGTCGCAATGATAGAATTCCCCGCCCGGCTTCAGGACGCGCAGAATCTCCGGCAAGACCTTGTCCAGCCGCAGATGGCGCGACGCGGCCTGCAGCGTGACGACGTCGAACGAATTGTCCGGAAACGGCAGTTCATGCACGTCGTGAATCACGCTTTCGATGCGAACGCCGTATTTCC
>Ga0187803_10000532_pt1 | contig 15199 bp, 13 predicted proteins | sample NC_wetland_sal_i_2_FD_132425 | JGI IMG/M metagenome (GOLD analysis project Ga0187803, IMG submission 132425) | Wetland sediment microbial communities from Neuse River Estuary, North Carolina, USA - Control_3 | ecosystem: Environmental > Aquatic > Freshwater > Wetlands > Sediment | place: USA...
CACAACTCGTAAGAATTCAAGAAAGATCACTGACCGCTAGTCGATCCGGTGCGGGCTCTACTGGGAGCCCGCCGAATAGATGAAAGGAGAAACGAAAATGGAAGCATCGGCAAGAAAACCAGATCGCGGAATTTCGATGGAGGGCGGGCTGGCCACCTGGTACGCCAAAATCACGCGGAAAGATCTCGGGGAATTTGAGCACCTGGCCCGGGAGTTGGCGAAGGATCTTCCGGCAAATGCCCGCGTGCTGGAGATCGCGCCCGGCCCGGGATATCTTTCGATCGCCCTGGCAAAACTCGGCCCTTTCAAGATCACTGGCCTCGATATCAGTCAATCCTTTGTCCGGATGGCATCCCAGTATGCGAAACGGGAAGGCGTCGTGGCCCGCTTCATCCACGGCAGCGTGTCGGACATTCCGCTTGAGGATGGCATGTTTGATCTAATCGTTTGCCGCGCGGCATTCAAGAATTTTTCCGAGCCTCTGAAGGCCCTGAACGAAATGCATCGCGTGCTGAAACCGGGAGGCAAGGCCCTCATCATCGATCTTCGCAAAGACGCTTCCTGGGATGAAATTGTCGCGTACGTGGATGGACTTCATATCGGCCGAGCGAATACCTGGATGACTAAATTCACGTTCAAGCACATGCTGCTGAAGCGCGCCTACACGGAAGGGCAAATGACATCCTTGGTGGGCGAATCTGATTTCAAGTCTTGCGAAATAATCAGAAGCCCCGTCGGCATGGAAGTGAGGCTCATTCGCCAGCGACCCCTTGCGGAACAGGCAGCCTGAACCGCGCGCGACGGCGAACCCGGGTTCCGTGGCGCGAGATCCTCCCCGCCAACAGGGGGTCGGGACTTCAGTCCCGGCGAAATGCTTCATTTGATCAGGGGGTCTTAACCCCTGGTGCTTCGGGGGGGCTGAAGCCTGCGATTAAACGCAAACGGAATGGCCGAGCTGAAGCTCGGCCCTCCTAAGGGCGAAAGTTTTCAAACTAGGACAGCCTCCTCCGACAATCTGCCTTGGAAACTAGCACTAGTACTTCTATACTCCACCGGGACTGAGCCAGCTTCTTCGGGTTTGGAGAAATACGCAGCGACCCCCAAGACACGGATTCGCCAATCCGGCGCTCGCTTCGTGCGATTGAACAACGCGGGGACGAAGACAATCCATAGATAGGGCTGTGTAGCAGCGGCAAAAAGCCGCCGGCAAAACGCAAGTGGTATCCAAAAAAATCTTCAGGTAATTTTCATGTGAAATTGCTATGCTGCACGCGTCAACTGAACATGCGCTTGCTTGTTACGGTTTGATTCTGCTTTTCCGAAGCAGTTGGTGGAATTCGCTCCGGCATGGCCCCCAGTCAGCGGCAGCCGGGAGCGGGAGGAGATGGGCTCCATGGGTCATTCATTCGGTCTTGTGAAGGTTGCAATGTCTAACTCGCGGCTTGATGCCCGCCGATGCGGTTCGTTTAAATCGATCAGGCGCTTTTCGGTTATAGCTCTAAGCTTGGCCGTTTCGGTAATCCTGCCGATCTCAAGAGCCGCGGCGCAAGCCGAATCTTCCGCGCCGAGTGCAGAATCCGACGTCAAGCTGTTGCAACCGACAGGACCTGGCCAGGCAGCGCCGCCAACGACCGTGACCCTGCAGGACGCGCTCGAACGAGCCAGGAAACTCGATCCGACGCTTCTGGGAGCGACCTCCGATGCGAGGAGCGCGCGCGAAGATCGCATTCAGGCCAGAAATGCCATGTTGCCGACGATTTCCGCGACAACGCAATACCTCGGCACGCAGGGAAACGGCGGAAAAATCTCAGACGGAAGATTTGTCACGAACGACGGCATTCACGTTTACCGGGCCTGGGGCGTGTTCCATGAGGATCTTTCGCCGGGACTCCTGATGGGAACAGGATATACCCGCGCCAAGGCAGCGGAAGCCCTGGCTAACGCCAAGGCCGAAATTGCGCGTCGCGGTCTGGGTGTAACGGTGACGAAAAATTATTACGCCCTGGTTGTCGCGCAGCGCAAGTACGCGACCGCGCAGGCAGGCCTGGACCAAGCCAAGCATTTTATGGACATCACGCAGGACCTGGAACGCCAGGGACAGGCCCCCCACAGTGATGCGTTGAAGGCTGAAATTCAGTACCGCATCCAGAAACAAGCGTTCGACGAGGCCAAGTTCTCCATGGAAGATACCCGATTGGGTCTTGCCGTGATACTGTTCCCTGACTTTAACGAAAATTTCACAGTTGTCGATGACCTTGATTCCGCTCCGCCGTTGCCGCCTTTTCCCGAAATTCAAGAGATGGCCGAAAAGCAAAATCCCGATATACGCGTTGCCCTGGAGACAGCTCGGGAAGCGGATTTGGACGTCAAGTTAGCCAAAACTGCATTTTTGCCCACGCTGACGGTGGATACGGACTACGGCATTGAAGCAAATTGCTTCGCTCTTCGTTGCGCTCGGGCGGCATTTCCCGAAATCGGAGTCGTTCCCAATCTTGGCTATTTCCTTACTGCGGCCCTGACGGTGCCCGTTTGGGATTGGGGCACGTTGCGCAGCAAGCTGCACCAGGCGGAATACAAACAGCAGTCAGCCCAGGCGGCATTGAGCCTGGCAAAGCGGACAGACGTGAGCGAGCTCTACGCCACGTATGACGAAGCGATCACCGCACGGTCTGCCCTTGAGGAATCGCGCCGCACCGCGGAACTTGCGGCGGAAAGCCTGCGTCTAACGAACCTGCGCTATCAGGGCGGGGCTTCGCCTGCGTCGGAAGTGGTGGACGCGGAAACGGCGCTGGTGACGGCGCGGAATGCGTACGCCGACGCGCAGGTGCGGTATCGTACGCTCCTGGCGAATCTCCAGACTTTTACAGGAAGTTTCTGAGTGATCGGAAAAATAACAGCAAGCAAAGGAATTGGAGCGAATCCATGCAATTTCTCTCGATGAATCAAATGGAAAAGGGCCGACTGGCCCGCACTTTGGGCGTCCTGCTGGCCGCGGGGATACTTTTCTCCGGCTGCGGATCCAAGGGAGAAGTCGAAGCAGCCCCCACCGTCACAGTGCAGGTGGACGCCGCGGAAAAGGAGCCGATCCAGCGCAAGGTGGTCACGGACGCGGTCCTTTACCCGCGCGATCAGGTGGCCATCGTTCCCAAAGTCGTCTCGTCGATCAAGAAATGGTATGTGGACAAAGGCAGCCACGTGAAAGCCGGGCAATTGCTGGGAGAGCTTGAAAACCAGGACTTGACCGGGGCCGCGATGAAGAGCCAGGGCGGCTACACGCAAGCCGAGGCCACTTACCAAATGCAACTGCAGAAGACCGGTCAAGATCTGAAGTTCGCCAAGCAAAGTTTGGATTCGGCCCAGAAGTTTTACGACGGCCGCGCGGCGCTGTACAAGGAAGGCGCTGTTTCGGCGAAAGACCTAGACGACGCTTCCGTCGCATTGTCCCAGGCGAAGAATACGTACGACCTCGCACAAAAACAATTTGACCTCAAGGTCGCTGAGGGCGCGAGGGATGCGGCGAAGGGCGACACGGAAAGCGCCAATGCCCAGCTGAGTTACACCAAGATTACCAGCACCATCAATGGAGTTGTTACCGATCGTCCCAACTATCCTGGTGAAACTCCGGCAATTGGCACTCCCATTATCACGGTCATGGACCTGTCCGAAATCGTGGCCCGCGCACATGTTGCTCAGCTCGAAGCGGCAAATCTGAAAGTGGGGGACCCCGCGACCATTACGATTCCGGGACAACCCATTGTGGTGAAAGGCAGAGTCTCGATGGTGAGTCCCGCAGTGGACCCGAACAGCACGACCGTGGAAGTCTGGGTGCAGGCCCCCAATCCAAAAGAGAGCCTGCGGCCAGGCACCAGCGTGCGCGTAGCTATGGTCGCCCAGACGGTGAAAGATGCCGTTGTGATACCGCAAGCTGCCCTTCTGACATCGCCGGACGGAGTCAACACCGTCATCGTTCTGGATAGCGACAACACACCCAGCAAGAAGAAGGTGAAAGTCGGCATCCGGGATTCCGAGGCCAAAACCGTACAAGTCACCGATGGGCTGCAGGGCGGAGAGCGCGTGGTCACCGTTGTAGCATTTGAACTTGCCAACGAAGACGATCCTGTATTGGCAAAAACCAAAATTCAGGTTCAGGCCCCGAAGATGCCGGACGAAGAGGACGAGTAATGAACACGGCCAACGACATCAGACCCAGCTTTGATGAGATGGCCGTAGTCCGCGCGGCCTTTGTACTACCTATTTCATTCTCGACTTTGCGACAGGTAGAAATCCATGTCAGATAAAAAATCCAGCCGTTCCGCTTCTCCGGAGTCGCGCTATTGGTTTGCCCGGCACTCCAAGTCGATCATCTTTTTGATCCTGACTCTGGCGGTGGTCGGAGTTTATGAAGCGCTCTCGCTCCCCATCGCAGTTTTCCCGGCGACCAATTTTCCGCGCATCATCGTCGGCGTGGATAACGGCGTGATGCCCATCGAGCAAATGGAAGTCACCATCACGCGCCCGCTGGAAAACGCAGTGAACAGCGTGCCGGGTCTCGAAGATGTCCGCTCGACGACCAGCCGGGGCTCGGCCGAAATCGATTTGTCCTTCAACTGGAGCGTGGACATGATCACAACGCTCCAGCTGGTGAATTCCGAAATCGCGCGCATCCAGAGCACGCTGCCGTCCACGGCGGCGATTGAAACTCACCGGCTCGATTTCGCGAGCTTCCCGATTCTTGGCTACAGCCTCACCTCCGACAAAGTCCCGCAAACGCAGCTTTGGGAAACTGCGACGTATGACATGAAGCCGCGCTTGAACCGGCTCAATGGAGTCGCGACCGTCCTCGTTCAAGGGGGACAGCAGCCGGAATTTCAAGTGACGCCCGATCCGTCCAAAATGCTGCGTGCGCACGTGACGGTGCAGGACATTCTGGATGCCGCCAATCACACCAACATCGTCGATTCGCCCGGCCTATTGAGCCGCAACCACCAATTGTTTCTTGGCCTCGTCGATTCCCAGGTTCACAACGAAGAAGACATCGGCAACATGGTCATCAAGAACGTGGGTGACGCCCCCGTTCGAGTGCATGACGTAGGGACAGTGACGGCATCGGCGGCACCCAATTACACCGTGGTCACGGCGAACGGGAAACCAGCCGTGCTCATCAGCATCAGCCGGCAGCCGGAAAGCAACACGGTGGAAGTTGCCAACCTGGTCCATCAGGAAATCGAGGCCATCCGGCCGAAACTGCCCGCAGGCGTGGAATTGAACGTCTTTTACGATCAGTCCAACATCGTGCGCGAGTCCATCGGAAGCGTACGCGACGCGATTATCATCGGTCTCTTGCTCGCCGGGTTCATCATCTGGCTGTTCTTGCGAGACGTTGGGACGGCGCTGATGACCGGCCTCGTGATCCCCGTGGCCATTTTCGTCACGTTCATCGCCATGAAGATCCTGGGGCAAAGCTTTAACATGATGACCCTCGGGGGCCTCGCGGCGGCAGGCGGACTCGTCATCGACGACGCGATCGTGGTCGTTGAGAACATCGTGCTCCACCGCGACGGCGGAGAAGGCCGCCTCGAAGCGGTCAACAGCGCCCTCCGCGAACTGACTGTTCCCTTGATCGGATCGACGCTGACCCCGATCGTAGTGTTCCTGCCCTTGATTTCGATCACGGGCGTGACCGGAACGTTCTTCCGCGCATTGGCTATTGCCATGAGCGTCTCGCTCCTGACTTCCTTGGCCCTCGCGCTCACCTGGTCAACGAACTTGGGTGTTTACCTGATTCGCCGCGGCCACGGAGAAGAACCCGGCGCCGCAGCCACCGAGCATGCGCCTGTTGAAGATTCCGAAAACGCGGAATTCGAACGCATGAGACGCATGATGGCCGCCGAAGAAGAATCGCTCAAGGGCGGACTGTTCGAGAAGATCATCGTTTTTTATGAGCGGTGGATGCGCCGCGCGCTCGAACATCCAATTTGGCTCGGCTCATTTTGCGTCATCCTGATCGCGGTTTCTTATGTGTGTTACGGCCAACTCGGTACCGACCTGCTTCCCCACATGGATGAGGGCGGCTTTATTCTTGACTACGTCATGCCACCCGGCAGCTCGCTTCAGGAGACCAATCGAGTCGTCACGCACGTGGAAAATATCATCAAGTCAGTCCCTGAGGTCGAAAACACCTCGCGGCGCACCGGATTGCAGCTCGGACTTGCCGCTGTCACCGAGCCCAATACGGGCGACATCGCCGTCAAGCTGAAGGACAATCGCAGCCGTCCGATTGATGACATCATCGCCGACGTCCGCAGCAAGGTGACGACTCAGGAACCCGCTCTCGACGTCGAATTCACGCAGGTGCTGCAGGACATGATTTCGGACCTCACCGGCGCTCCGCAACCGGTGGTCGTCCAGCTGTTCTCGCCGGATGTGGATCAACTGACGGCGTGGGCGCCTCGCGTGGCCGATGCGCTGGGCCGCATCCAGATCAACTACAAAAAGCCCATCGTGGACGTCGAAGACGGAATAGACAACACCACGAGCGGCCCGGCAGTGGTCTTTACCGTGAATCCGGCGGCAGCAGCCAAGGCCGGTTTCACGACCGACCAGCTCACCACGGTTGCCGCCTCGATTGTTGACGGCGAACCCGCCACCGCTCCCCTGATCATCAATGACAAGCCCTACACGCTGCGGGTTCGTTACCCGGCCGCGAGCCGCGCTTCGCTCGAAGCGATGAACAACACGGTGATCGTCAATTCGAACGGGGGATCAGCCACTCTCGGTTCCATTTCCACGTTTACCGAAGTGCCGGGCCAGACGGAAATTCTCCGTGACAATCTGCAGCAGGAGAAGGAAGTCACGGGGCGGCTCGAGGGCATCGACTTGGGGCGCGGCATCGCCGCCGTACAGAAGGCGGTAAACGATTTGCACTTGCCTCCGTCGATCCGCGTGGCCTATGGCGGCACCTACAAGGAACAGCAGAAATCGTTCCACGACCTGGTCGTGGTGCTCTTGCTCGCGCTGGTGCTGATTTTCATTGTGCTGTTATTCGAGTTCCGGTCCTTCTCGGCGCCGCTCGCGATCCTTTCCTCCGCCATTCTTTCGACTTCGGGCGTGTTTTTTGCCTTGTATATTACGCGCACCGATTTCAATGTCGCGTCCTTCATGGGCTTGATCATGGTGCTCGGAATCGTGGCCAAGAACGGTATCTTGTTGCTCGACGCCAACCAAAAGTTCCTTGGGGTTGGATTCGGAGCGGAAGAGGCCATGATCCAGGCGGGTCGCAGGAGACTTCGCCCCATCGTCATGACGGCTATGGCGGCAGTGGCGGGTATGCTACCGTTGTCCCTCGCGATTGGGGCGGGTTCGCAAATGCTCCAACCCCTGGCGATCGCGGTCATCGGTGGAATCCTGATCTCGATGGTATTGTCACTCATCATCACGCCGGCGATTCAGTACTACCTGACGAGCAACAAAGAAGCGTCGGTGAGCGCCGGTACCCCGGTCGAGGTGCGGTAAGACTGCAAGGCTGCGGCGAAATTTATCGCCGCGGCAAAACGTATTATTGATTCAGAACCAGGTGTGTAGCTTTCTGCTCAAACGAAACCATAAGGAGATGCTTCGTATGTTACGAGAAAAGTTGGCAGGATGGTTGCGCCGGGTGAGCCCCATGCTGTGCCTGGCGTTGATTGCCGGCGTGGTAGTTTACGCTGCTCCGCAGGCAGGGGGCTATCACGTCATTAAGAGAATGCAGGTCGGGGGAGATGGCGGCTGGGACTATCTCTTGATGGATCCCCCGACACATCGTCTCTACATCGCCCGCGGATCGCACTTCCAGGTGGTGGATGTCACGACAGGGAAAGTGATCGGCGACATTCAAATCGCCAATTCCACGAACTCACATGGTATTGCTCTGGCGCTCGATCTGGGCAAAGGATTTACGAGCAACGGAGACGCCAACACGGTTTCGGTCGTCGACTTGAAGACGTTGAAGGCCACTTCGGTCATCGACATCCCGGGAAAAAATCCTGACTCGATCCGCTACGATGCGGGTACCAAGAAGGTCTTCACGTTCAACGGCAAGAGCATGGATTCGACCGTCATTGACGCGACCACCGGAAAGGTAATCGGACGAGTGGACCTCAAGGGCAAGCCGGAAGAGGCCATCTCCGATGGCAAGGGCAACATGTTCGTCAACCTCGAGGACAAGAGCACCATCGAGGAATTTGACACCAAGACCTATGCAATTAAGGGCTCATGGCCGCTCGCGCCATGCGACGGCCCTTCCGCCATGGCTTACGATGAAGCGCACCGCCGAATTTTCGTGGCCTGCGACAAGGTGATGGTGGTCGTGAACGCAGACAACGGAAAGGTTGTGGCTTCCCCGCCGATCGGCGGCGATCCTGATGGCAACGGCTACGATCCGGGAACGGGAATGGCGTTCGCCTCTTGCCGCGACGGCTTCGTTTCCGTGATTCACCAGGATTCAGCAGACAAGTACACCGTAGTCGGGAATATCAACACGCAGGTCGGCACCCGCACGATGTCGCTGGACCCGACAACGCACCGGGTCTACACCGTGACTGCGGATTTCAAACCAGCCGCGGCGCCAACTCCGGATAATCCGCGTCCGCGTCCCACACCGATCGCCGGATCCTTCGTGATCCTGGAAATCGGACAGTAACTAACCCTAATCTGAAAGACGACGCGCCCTCGGCTCTCCAGAGCTCAGGGCGCGTTTTCTTTTTGGAGTTGTTTGATGCGGCGAAGCCGCCGGGCAGGCTTACCGCTTTCCTTTCGTGACCAGCTTCTGCACGCGCCAGTTGTTCATGTCGGCGATGTAGAGCAGATCCTCCGACGGGCAGGCAATGCCGTGCGCCCAGTTGAGTTCACCCAGTTCGTGGCCAGACTCGCCCCACATGCCGAGAATTTTTCCCTCGGGCAGTTGAATCTTGTAGAGCCGCCCGGGTTCGGCGTCCGTCGTGAAAAGATATTGCGGAGTGGTGTTGGTAATGCAGATGGTCCACGGCGCGGTTTCATTGGGCCGGTCCGTGGTCAGGTTGCCCAGGACAGGATGCCGCATCTTGTCGTAAGGCACGTTCAAGAAGATGAACTTCTTGAAATTTCCATCCAGGTCAAACACCTGAATGCGGCGGTTGCCGCGATCGGCTACATACACATTGCTGTCGCGATCGATGCCGATGTTGTGCGGATTCCGGAAATGGCCCGGATTCTCGTTGGCGTGGACTCCGCCTGTCCCAGGCTCTCCCCATTGCTTGAGCCAGTTGCCGTGCTTGTCGAATTTGGCGATGCGCGAGTTGAAGTAGCCGTCACCCACGTAAATATTGTCGTCCTTGTCCCAGGCGACGTCGGTAGACCCATTAAAATAGCCGTCCAGAGGCGTAGGCGGGGGATCGGCATGGCGGTAGCGGGGCTGGTCTGGCCCTTCGTCGCGGCGCCCGAGGTTCATCAGAACGCGTCCAGCTGGGTTGAACTTGATCACGGTCATCGCCGCCTTGTCCACCACCCACAGATTGTCGTATTTATCGAATCGGACGGAGTGCGCGTAGGCCAAGCCATAAACGCCGTGGCCGATCTCCCGAAGATAGTTGCCGTCCGCATCGAATTCGAATATTTGCGTTGTCGCGTTCCCGTAGACCGGGCCGGCTGTCGCCGTGCCAGGATGGTTCAGGACGATGACGTGGCCCTTGGAGTTCACCGCAACGCTCAGGACCTCTCCTAAGTTTTGTTCGACTGAATACTTCAAGGGGTTTGGCACTGATTCGAACGGAAGAACCGGGACGCTGGGTCCTTCCTGAGCGAACACCGGCGCCGCCAGCAGGGCAAGCAATGCAAACCTCCACAGCCGTTTCATGGAGCCTCCAGACCAGCCGAATGAATTCCTACGCCAGAAGATTTGCGCAAAGCGCGTTTGGTATATACTCTCGATCAGTAACCCAAGTCAAAATCGCATTTTCCACCAGGAGCAAACGCCAATGAAAATTTCATTGATTCGACGCGCCCTTGCCGTGCCGGCGGCCTTATTGATGGTCTCGCTCATCTGGGCGGGATCGGCACGCGCCCAGGCGCCTGTCGACGACAGCAAAACCGTAGTCAAGACGAACAAGATCACGGACAACTTCTATACCGTGGACGGCCGCGGCGGCACGATCGGAGTGCTCGTAGGTCCACAAGGGACTTTTATGGTGGACACGCAATTCGCTCCGCTCACCGACCGGATCGTCGCGGCAATCAAGCAAATTTCGCCGAACCCGATTCGCTTCGTGGTCAACACGCACGTGCATCCCGATCATACGGGCGGGAATGCAAACATGGCCAAAACGGGCGCGACGATCTTCGCGCGGGACGAACTTCGCGATCGCCTGATGAATCCTGCCCCTGGCGCGAATGGACAGCCGGGCACGCCTGCTCCGGCTGAGGCGCTTCCAGTCATCACGTATGAAAACAAAATTACGTTCCACATGAATGGAGAAACGATAGACCTTATCCCCATCCGCAAGGCTCACACTGACGGCGACACGATGGTGTACTTTCACAACGCGGACGTCATCATGACGGGAGATTTCTACCGCTCCATCGGATATCCGAACATCGATCGCGTGAACGGCGGAAGCCTCGATGGAATGATCGCCGGCCTCGGCCAGGTGGTCGCCCTCGCCGGTCCGAATACGAAAATTATTCCGGGCCATGGAGCAATCGTTGACAGGAGTGCTGTCATGGCGCACAGGGACATGATTATCGGTGTCCGCGAACAAGTTGCGAAGCTTATGAAAGAGGGGAAGACGGCGGACGAGGTTGTTGCCGCGCATCCCACTGCCGATTTCGACTCAAAAGTCCTGCCGGCTGCACCGAACGGAGATCGAATGGCGGACCGGTTCGTCGGGCAATTGTACGCCGAACTGAAACCAGCCAAGTAACGCAGAGCAAGGTGATGCAGTAGCACAGGCTTCAGCCATGGGGTTTCTCGAAAGCAAATTTGAACCCTACAGGCTGAAGCCTTTGCTACATATAACCGCTGACCGCCATGCCAACACTCCTACTTGAATCCTTACAATCGTTGAAGGATTACGTCGGCCGCGAAATCGCCACGACCAACTGGGTACGCATGACGCAAGAGCGCATCTGGCAGTTCGCCGAAGCCACAGGAGACCGCCAATGGATTCACATCGATCCTGAGCGCGCGCAGCGCGAATCGCCGTATGGCGCGGCGATCGCGCACGGTTTTCTGACCCTTTCCTTAATGAGCCATTTCATGAGGGAGGCAATCCAACTGCCCGGCGACGTGCGGCAGACCATCAACTATGGCCTGAATCGCGTTCGTTTCCCGGCGCCCGTCCACGCCGGGGAGAAGATTCGCGCGCGCGTTCGTTTACAGTCCTGCAGGGAGTTGCCCGAGAGCGTCGAGGCGGTCTTTGACGTCACGATCGAAGCGGACGGTGCGGAAAAGCCGTGCTGCGTCGCCGAATGGATCTTGCGTTACTACTCTTAGCCGCGCTGGGCGGAATCGACCGCCGGGCTGGTTGCCGAATCGACACCCAATAGTGCATCGCCGCATAGGCGCGCCACGGCCGGTACGCCTCGAAGATGCGCATCACTTCCTCGGGTGGAACTGGGCTCCTGTGTGAGGCCAAGGCCCCGCGAAATGCGAGGCTGGTGCACGAAAATGCGTCTGGATCTCCCAGCGCTCGCATGGCGATATAGGCGGCGGTGTCTTCTCCCAATCCCGGCAATGAATGCAACTGCAAAGCAGCCTCTCGCGCGGCTTTTATTGAATCGAATGTAAGTTCCCCGCCCAGGACAGCCCTTGCCAGAGCGCGGATGGTAAGCGCCTGCCGCTCGGAAATCCCGACGCTCTCTAGATTCGCTTCGGCCAAAGTCTCGGGCTGCGGGAACAAATGAGTGAGCCTGGGTATCGACACTTGAAGGGGACGGCCAAATGTTTTCACCAGGAGCTCGATTGCGGGTGCCGGATCGGCTGATGTCAGATTTTGTCCGAGCACAGCCAACACGGCCAATTCGAATCCGTCCCACGCGCCCGGCACGCGGAGGCCTGGCCGCTCCATCACCATACTCGCCAGTTTCGTGTCGCGTGCGAGATAGGATCTGATGTGCAGCGCGTCTGCGCCAAGGTCAAACAGGCGCCGCGCTCGCTGAACCACTTGCATCAACCGGTCACACCCGGGCAAGAGGACCCGCATGGATAAGCGGGCATGCTTGGCATCGTGCCACACCTCGATTGCACCGGCCACACCGCCGATTTCCACCGTCCTTCTATAGATTTCTTCTTCGATGGATTCCACGCCCGGAGTCGCATGGGAGCTGAAGATTTGAATGAGCGACCGCCAGTCGAATGGCGGGCGATAAGGCAGATGAACAATGATCCCCGCTAGAGGGTCGCGAGCCTCGGCAGTTCCGTGAAGGCGGCGAATCGCCGTGGGAGACTGTCCGAAAGCTGTCCGCACGGAATGATTGAATTGGCGAATGCTTCGAAACCCGGTGCATTGCGCAATTTCGGCGATGGGAAGTTGCGTCTCTACGATCAGGTTTTTCGCGACGAGCACGCGGTGGGACCGCGCAATTTTCAGCGGCGATGCGCCCAGATGCTGCTGAAAGAGCCGCCGGAGGTGCCGCGACCCAATCCCCACGCGTTCGGCAAGCTGGTTCAGATTGCCGCCATCCAGGGCGCCTTCGGATATCAGCTTGAGCGCACGGGAAACCACAGCCCAGGTCCCAAACCACGCGGAGCTTCCGGGCGACGTGTCTGGGCGGCATCTTCTGCAGGGCCGAAAACCCGTCGCTTCCGCTGCCGCCGCGGATTGGAACCAATGGACGCTCTCGGGATGACCGAAGGGCACCGGGCAAATGGACCTGCAGTAGACACCTGTCGTGGCGCTGCCTGCAAAGAAGCGGCCATCGAAGCGGTGGTCGCGGCTGTAGACTGCTTGCCAACAAAACGCAGGGTCAAGTTGCATGTTTTCATTTGGGGAATCTGCCATCAAATGTGCCGCGGCCTTACGCATGGCGAAGCTCGTGGTCAATCTTGCATCCATGAAACGGTTCTTTGAATCTGAAGGTCCTATCTCCTATCCATTGTGCACTACTCCGGCCAGTTTCCAAATGGTTGGGCGCTGAGCTGGGGTTCTATCTTTGGGAAGTGGATCTGTTCGGCGTATGCTCCAATGGATTCAAGATAAGGACAGGATTTTCGTCCATTCGCTCGAACCCGGAATTGCTGCGCCCATAGGCGAGGCCCATCGCGCGCAGATTCATCCCGGCCGACAGATACTTATCATGCGTGAGGGCGTCACTCCTCTTCACAACACCGGAAATGATCACGCCCTTGTCCTTGGGATCGAGCACTGTGATTTCCATTTCATCAATCTCCGGCATGGAACGGAAAAGCTTTGGGATCGCGGTGCTGACATCTTCAAGGCATTGCTGAACAAACAATTCGTTCCGTTCATTGGCAGGCCGGTCGCGGTCCCACGGATGAATGGGCCGAGCAAGCAGTTGCACTCGCAATCTGGCCGTTAGATTCTGCACCACCAGTCCGTCATTCCCGATGGCTCCACGCGACCTCAAAGTTAAAGCCCGGCTGACCAACTGGCTAATTGGTCCTCCCTCGGCGCGCGGCGTTCGTTGGGTCCTAAAAACCGGAACTGCATTCGTGCCAGTCTCAGGCTCAACCCTCGTTGCGGATCGTGCATTGTTTGTTCGCATTGCCCCACCTCAATGGGATCTATATCAAATCAAAGTCAGTCGGAACCAAAACGTTGAGAATCCCCCCGGTTCAACTTCTCTCCTGAGAAATCATCGTGCCGAGCGTCACCCATGCCAGATCCAGAACGTAAAGCGCGATGACTACATTTCCCAGCCGGACCGACATCGCATTTTGTGGCATGAATTGAATCGTCCCCCAAAGCAAGAACGTCCCTGCGAGAAGGATATTTTTCAGCAATTCTACCAATCGCGGGCGGAGGATCGGCTGAACAAATAAGAACGATGTGCCCACAAGCAGTAACGGCGCGCCGGATGCCACCGCCGCCGATAGCCGAGGAAGGGTTCCGATTCCTACGTCACCGATGAGCAAACCAAGGCTGGCGGCGAGCGCCAAGACAGCCATGCCGTAACTGGTCCAGCGTAAGATTGAATTTAAGATAGTCATAGACAGGGATGTTACCCTCACCAACTCCTTGTATAGCCAATGCTCGTAGTCGTGTACCACGGGACCGTGATGATTTTGTTGAACGTTTCTTGAATCCAGATCGAGTTGTGATCGTCAAAATGCACGACCGCTCCCAGGGATTCGCCGTTGTAGAAATGATTCTGCAGGGCTGGGTTCCCGGTGAACGTGCTGATCCCGCCCTGAATCCAGGTGTAGCCGGTTACGGTCTTTGTCTTCGGCAATCCGAAGTTTTTCATGACTCCAAAACTTTCCGTGTGAGAACCGAACTGCGAATGCCAAAAACCGCCGCCTCCATCCTCATACGTGTAGGCGAACGTAAGCTCGTCTCCGATGGGATCCTTCTTCAGGAAACCAAAGGTGTGGCCGATGCCAATGTTGTAGTTCGCCTTAGGCAGAAGGCCGGGGCGAACAAAATCGGATCCCATCATGATGTACAAATCCGTGCTCGTTCCCGTTTCCGCCACATCACCTTCCGCAGGAGGATTTGATTGCCCCTGCGCAGCGCCCGAAGGCGCGAAAACAAATATTAGAGCTGCGCCAATTGCAGCCTTGGCGATTGCCTTTGAAAATCGTGAAATGACTTTCATTCCATATTCTCCTCAACATCCACTTCAGCCCTAAGATCGAATGGAAATAACGCTTTGTTTTCGGGCCCGGGACGGCGGTGTATCTCCCAATTAATATGGACAGCTGTGCGTAAAAAAGTCGTGAGGAAAAGCGATTAAGATGCGATCACGTCCGGAAATTGCCACTCGAAAACGGCACGGCCTCAGTGGACCGTTTATCCGCATTTCAATGTCTCGGCGGCGGGATCGGAATGACTATTCTTCAGGTGGCTTCCAGTTTGCAGCAGGAGCGAAAAACTCCACGGACCCTCTCTCACGATTGAAACGATTCTGGTATCCTCGGGGGAGTGCCCAGCAAATCGATTTGCTTCTTTTTCGTGCTGATGATCGCGTCCGCCCATGCATTGTCGGCGCAGGCGCAAGCGACGCAGCC
>Ga0187803_10000533_pt1 | contig 15153 bp, 13 predicted proteins | sample NC_wetland_sal_i_2_FD_132425 | JGI IMG/M metagenome (GOLD analysis project Ga0187803, IMG submission 132425) | Wetland sediment microbial communities from Neuse River Estuary, North Carolina, USA - Control_3 | ecosystem: Environmental > Aquatic > Freshwater > Wetlands > Sediment | place: USA...
CACTCTCTCCTCCCTCCCTTTTCTTACCGCAATCAGGAGAGACCCAGAGCCCATCAGCTTCAGGGGGTCGAGCGACAGTGAATCGCATACGGCCCGCGTCTCAGGAGCCACGGGGACAGAGGACTCTTCCAACTCGAATCCGAGCTCCGACGCCAGGGACAACTCGTACACCGCGCCCAGAACCCCGCCCTCGGTGCAGTCGTGCATCGCATTCACTTGACCGGTCTTGAAGGCGGCGACCGCCTCATCAACAACGCTTAGCCTGTCGAGGAACTTGCTTGCTCTCCTGGCGACCTGGAGGGAAATGGTACCGCCAGACAAATCGAGTTCCCGGGCGATTGCAGCCGTCCCTTCCAGCCCGGCAGTCTTCGTCATCATGATGGTATCCCCCTCTTCGGCATCTTGAGATGAGACGTACTTCTCTACGAAACTGAAGACAGTGACAATAACTATGGGTTTGCTGAGACCTGGGGTAACTTCGGTGTGACCGCCCACTATCGCCAGCCCGATCTTCCTGGCCGCACTGTCGATCTGTCTGGCAAGTCTAGTCAGGTCACCTCCATCGGTTCGTTGGGGAAGCAGAATGACGTTTTCTGCGAATTGGGGTCCGTTCCCACTCGTAGCCACATCGTTCGAACTTACTCGGATGGCGTAACGTCCGATCTCCGATGAGACTCCGGTGATCGGATCAGCCGAGACGATCATGAAACCGTGGTCGAGCTTGATTGCGCAGAAGTCAAGGCCAGCCTTGGGTGGCGTGACTATGTCAGGCGAAAAGGCTCCGCGCATTTTCAGCACTGTAGCGTCGAGGATCTCTATCGGAATCTTGCCCAACGGGAGAGGCTTCATCGAACCTCCTCAACCTCCACCCCTGAGGTCACAGGCTTTCTCGCCAACGGCGCCCTAAGCATCATCCTCTTGATGCTTCTGGTCAAGGGGATGGATATGAGCAGTCCGATAAGTGCCTGCGCCACATTGAAGGGAACCTCTGCGGCTGGAGCCAGGGTTGCGACGATTGATGCGGGCGCAATCAGAGTCAACACGAACGATTCGTAAAGGTAGTAGCCAGCGACCATCTCGGCCCCACCTACGAGAACCGAAAAGGTGTTCAGGCCAGACTTCACCTGTGCCCGCAAACCGTAGAACGCTATTATTGCGAACGAGAGCAGTGCGACCGCGTCCCAGAAGGAGCCGGGAACCTTGAAGTCTATGGAGTACGCGGGAACGTACCATGCTCCGCCGAAAGTAGGCGTGAAATCTCCCGACAGGAAGTTGGTCCCCACGTATGAAAGTGAAAGGGCAAAAATGAGCCCGCCGCCCAGCGTCATGATTCTCCAAAGGCTCTTCGCCACTTTTCCCGAACTCCTCGACGCGACATATCCAACAATGAAGCCTTCGAGGCCCTTGATTGCTAGCGTTCCAGGTGCATAGTATGGGTACCCTAACGAAAGGTCAGAAAGCATCGAACCGACGCCTCCGGCGAAGGCTCCAACATAAGGTCCCATCAGCAGAGCCGAAGTGTATACCATAATCTCGCCGACATTGAAGTATCCAGTGGTTGCCGGAATGTATACTGAGAAGACTGATGTGGCAGCTGCGACGAAGGCGGTGAACACCGCGGTGCCAGCTATCGTCCTGCTGTCGAATCGTCTCCTTGGCGAATCCGTTGAGCCATCGTCCCCTCTTCCATCCCGGCTAGCTCTTTCGCCTGGCCTCACCCGCATTGAGCCAGCCCGGACTGTCTCAATATATAACCCACGACCTACATATAGGTGACCAAGCTACCCACTTCGGGATGCCCGAGTTCGAGTGCACCGGCTGCCTCGAGACCACGAATAGTGACTCTCTTGACCCGACATGCAGAAGGTGTGGGTCTGCCCTGATTCTGGCAGAAAGCGCGATCTACCCTCTGGGACCAGAGTTATTCGAGAGGCGACCTCCGGGAGTTTGGAGGTACAGAGAGTTTTTGCCTTCGCCGAGAGCCGAGAATCTGGTATCCTTGGGAGAGGGTGGAACCCCGCTACTCCGAGCAACAAACCTCGGGACGGAGCTGCGCCTCGGCAACCTCCTGATCAAGGATGAAACCAGAAACCCTACAGGCTCGTTCATAGACCGGGGATCAACGGTTCTTGCGAGTCTGGCGAAGGAAGGCGGCATCAAGACCTGCTTCTGCGAGACCACGGGAAACCTGGGGGCCTCCCTCGCTGCCTACTGCGCAAAGGCTGGCATCGGCGCCGAGATCAGGATACGCCCAAACACCGATCGAGGGAAGCTGTACCAGATGATCGCCTTCGGGGCACGGATCGAGACGTCCTCTAAGCCCATTGGGAGAGGCGGACACAATTACCGCTTCATCTCTGTGACCGCGGGCAACCCGTACATCCTTGAGGGTGAAAAGACGACATGCTTCGAGATTGTTCAAGACCTTGGATGGAAAACGCCTGACGTCATATTGGTGCCAGTTGGGACTGGAGGGCACCTCAGCATGTTCTGGAGAGCCCTCCGACAGTTGATGGATTCGGGACTGATTGAAAGCCTGGGCAGCAGGCTAGTGGGGGTAGGGTTCGCGGGGTCGTCGCCCAGGACAGGCGGTAACCCTCGGCCGACAAAGCGTTCCCTCCCTGCGGAAGAGCCTTTTACCGAACTCGAGGAGTCCGAGCCCATACTCTGGGGTGAAGCAGCAAGGGCTGTGAAGGAGTCAGGGGGAAGCTGGGTTGAAACCACCGCAGCCGAGACCATCGACGCAACGGGTCTGCTCGCGAGGACAGAGGGGATCTTCGCCGAGCCCGCAGCTGCTTCGGTCGTGGCGTCACTGCGGACGGCAAAGTCGGAAGGGCTGATTGATGCTGACGAGACCGTGGTCTGCGTAATCACTGGGGCGGGACTAAAGGACACGAAGGCCATCTCTAGGATTGCCAAGGCAACCAGGCGTGTGGTCGTGACAGAAGATTACCCCGTCGCGAGGTTGCAGGTCGGGGCGACGAAGCTGCAGCTGCTCCGATCGTTATCAGGTAGGCCGTGCTTCGGTTATGAACTTTGGAAGGATCTTTCCTCAAGAAGGAGAATCACGACCGCGAGCATCTATCAGCATCTCGGGGAGCTCGAGGGAATGGGCTTGGCGCGCAGGGAGGGAGTAATCACCTCAAGGGGGAGAGAGAGGGTTTTCTATGAGCTCACGAGAAAGGGCTCTGATCTCCTCAAGATGGCTGGAAGAATCGAAAGGCGATAGCAGCCAACCCCAACTATGGTGAGACTCGGGTCGCCGCTGACGTAGCGGAGCGTTGCCCTTGTGGCTGGAACATCCTTCGACATCCCTCGAGGTCACGACGACACCCTGAATCGAGCCGGTTGTTGCACCGAGTAATCTGACACAAGAAACATGTTCTAGACTAGATGCCTGATTCCTCTGAGGATCCAGACCAACACCGTCAACGTGACACAGGTCGGAATCCAGAGCAGGAATCCCAGGATCGGGTCCCCGATTGTCGCGGTCTCCATCGCCGCCGCTGAGAGCAGCATCGCGGCGACCAGGCAAGCCTCTAGACCGAGAACCTTGGCTTCCGACTTGAGCCGGTGCCGTCTCCACGCAACGATCAACATGACTCCAGATGTGACAGCCACCGCATATGCGGACAGCTCAACGATTGCGAACGGGAACACCAATATGAGAACGCCATACAACAGTCCGGGAGCCCCTTGGGAAAGAGCCACCACCTGGATTACCTGTCCGGTTGCGTAGATGGAGATGACCCAGAGGAATCCTCCGAGGACAGGAACCATCTCCCCGAGTGCGACCATTAAGTTGTGAGTGAAGATGAACAAGAACAGGCCCGACGGACTCGAGCCACTCGTCGATCCGGAGAGGTTTTTCGCTTCGCTCTGCAGTGCCTGCTGAGTGGTCGCGTCGATGGGCACCGACGTCGCGAGGAAAAAGATTGCCAATTCGACGAGCAACACCATCAGTACGAGCGCAACCCTCCATCGACTGAACAGCTCCATCGTCGCGCTCAGTCGGGGCTGAGGGGCCGGTTCCTGGTAGGCTGCGTTGTCTGACATTCCTCAGGCCCGCTGATGCGTGCCGATTAATGAACGTGAAGTCCATCACAGGGACGAAATAACCAGGCCCACGGCGTATAGCAAGACGGCGGCGAGTCCTCCTATCGCAGCAGACTCCAGACCAGCCCTCGGGTTGAAGTGACTCAGAGCGAAGACCCTTGACGCCAGCGCGAAGAGGGCGGTGAGCGAGAAGATGAGAGAGAGCATGAGAGTTGGAATATACCCCGAGAAGAACCCATAGGGAGATAGAGCCACCAACGCGAGCACAAAGAATGCGATGCCTGCGGAGCCCGGTCTGGCTAACGTGTCGGCTGAAAGGTCTTCCGTGTGCACCCGCAACTCATGGCTCAACTGCGTCCTGAGCCACAGCTCCTTGTCCTTGACCAGCCTCTTCATTATCACATCGACTTCCTTCTGGTCGTAGCCTTCCTTCTTCAAGAGCTCCTCGAGTTCGGCCTTCTCCTCCTCGGGTTCCGTCTCGATTTCCATCCGCTCCCGCCGAATGTCTATCTGCAGTAGGTCCATCTCGGACCTGCTCGAGAGGTAGCTGCTGAAGAACATAGAGAGACCCCCCGCCAAAGCAAAGGCGAACCCAGCGACCAAGATGGTGTGGAAAGCTACGCCTGCGCCGTTGAGGGCTGCGGTCATCGCCACAGACTCGATTGCCCCGTCGCTGCCTCCGAGGACAATCCTGTCAAGAACGCGACGGGCGGGGATGTGCGGGTGCTTCTCCTGCTGGTTTTCATGCACCGGCGCTCAATTCAGGAGCCATCATGTTCTTATTTAGAGCTTGCAGGATGCCCTCTGGAAAATGATGCCAATGGAGGTCCCCCTGCTAAACGGTTTCATTGGAAAACGCCTAGCGCTGATGGGCGACGCTCATGCGAAGGCACAATCTTAAAAGCGAACCCTACTAACCCCCTCAGACATGACCACCGACGAGAAGATCCGGTACGGGATGCTGGCTCTCGCTGGCGCAAGCGTTGTCTTTGCGTCTCTGGGGCTAAACGCCGCACCGCTCGAAATAATCCGCGGTTTCGGAACAGGCTAGCTCGACTAGCCTGTTTCTCTCTTTATCTCCACCGTTAGCGCCTCGAACCTGTTCATCAGATCTTCTAGGTTGAACTCCCATTTCCTGTGAGTCTGGCTGAACTTGCTGTAAGGGATTGTGAAGGTTGCTGCCTCTGATTGGTCAATGGTGAAGATTTCCGTTCTCTCCTTCACCTCTGAAATAGTCTCGGTCAGGTACTGCAGCCCTTCCACGACGAAGTCAACTGGAAACGCGAATTCGCAGAAGTAGTTCGTCCCCGAGGCTTCGGACCAGAGGAAGGGAATCCTGTCGACAGCTTGTCTCAATGCCATAGTCTCGTATTCAGTAACTCCGTGGACCAACAGAGCGACCGCAAAATACCTGTGTTGTCTGTGAAGGGCCTTTTCAATTCCGTAGTCGTACCTAGTGCCCATCCAGTTGACCGAGTAGCCGCTGAGCAGGCGCCTTGCGAGCACATGAGTGGTGTAATGCCATGCTAGCTTCTTGTAGTTCACGTTTAGCTTGTCCGAAATCTCTTTCATCGACTTGTTCGCGTCCATCTGAAGCTCCTTCATGAGCAGGAGGTCCACATAGTCGAACTTCGCCGGGCTCGACGGCATGTACTCGGCAGACCCGTAGTCGCCGTTTGTCTTGGCTGTCCAGTCGAAGTCCCACCTTCCAGTGTCAAAGTCGTAGAACTCTGATTTCATGGGCACGATTCTTATCCAATCGAATTCAATGATTTCGAGACGGGAGAACATTCCCTTTTCTTTCATTGCGTTGAGAAAGAGTTTCAGTTCGCTGACGAACTCGCGCGGCGCGCTGAAGTTTGCGACAAAGTAGCCTCTGGGCATTGTCTTGGCAAAGCTAATGAGAAAGCAAAGTTCGTTCATGGAAGCGAGGATCGACTCAGAGAACTTCCTGTACTGGTCGGCGAAATCGAGCACTACGATGACCCTCCGCAGGCCTAGCTTCTCGTGGTCCACCTTGGCCTGGACAGCAAAGCCCTTGTTCAGGATCTTCTCCTTGTAACGGTATCTGACCGATTCCTTGAACTGCCCAAGTCTCCTCGAAATCTCCGGGACGTCGGGGCCGACCTCGTTGAGGAGCTTTACCAGTTGGACGGTCCGAGCATTCACGTTTTCCGATTCCTGCTGTGTTGTCGTCATCTTTGGTTCCCCGAAGTCCTCACGATGTTGCATGTACGCTTTGAATTTAAGTCATGAGGATTCCAAATTCATAATTCGACTTGGGACAGACCACACTCATGGATCATCCGCGCAACGGTGAGGGAAACCCTCTCTCTAGAATCTACTTGACGCGACCGGCTGAGGAACTATGCAATATCCAAAGTCTCTGCCTGGGATGCCCCTTTTGCATCTCACTCTCGGGGCGGGGATTTGCCGCGACTTCGACGGGTGCGACGGCTTACAAGCCTGCTCTCCAATCAAGCTTTTAACCAGCACTGAGTGGCGGGCGAATCGCGTTGCCGCTGAAGAACAGGAGGGACGAGTACTCCTGGGGGCAGACGAGGCTGGATGGGGTCAGGCTTATCACAGACAAGAAGTCGTACTCTTCCAGCGATACCGTGACCGCCAACCTCGAATACCGGGTCGTTGGCGGGTTGCGAGAGGCATTTCACCCGGACGTCTGGACGGTGGCTTGGGAAGACTTCGACAAGATACTGAGGCTGACGATGAAGTCATCGCTCGAAGTCCAACGAGGCCTTCTCAACCGGAAGCTCGAGGAAACCAAAAAGGAGGTGAGGAAGGCCAGCTTCTATTGGAGCAGGGATCCAGACCTCCCCTACAGGATCTGGGCGATGGTCGTCCCGGAGGACGGCGGACCCCCACAGATACCCCGGAGCGCGGAGGATGCGAAGTCAAAGATGCTCGACGTAGAGAAGTCGTTCAAGTTTCCAGCCTCCACTCTGGGCGACGGCAAGCACAGGCTGGTCGGGAGGGCCCACGCAAGTTGGGGTCGCAGAAGTTTCATAGAGAAGGGTTCGGTGTCCTCGAAATCGAAGCCGCTAGTGGTCGAAATTGGGTAAAGAGAACTGGTTAGCCGAAGTCTCGTGGTCCGGGGACAACGTCTTCCTTGGTTCTGACACCGCGGGCCATTCGGTCGTCTATGACTCCAACGATAATGTGATGAAGGGGATAGGACCGATGAGAGCCGTCCTGACGGCTCTGGGGGCGTGCACCGGGATGGACATAGTAGCGATTCTCAGGAAGAGGAAACAGAATCTCGTGTCTCTCAAGGTCATGCTCTCGGGCGAGCGCCCGAAGTATGGTCTCCCGAAGCCGTGGACCTCAATTCACGTCAAGTACGTGTTATCAGGGGAGAAGCTGAACAAGCGTTTCGTTGAGGAGGCGATTAATGACAGCACTGAGAAATACTGCAGCGTGGGCGCATCCCTGTCACCAACCGCGAAGATAACCCACTCTTACGAGATCGTGCCTTAGATCTTCAACACGATCTTCCCGAAGTGCCGGCTTTCTTCCATTCTCTGCTGTGCCTCTGCCGCTCTCTCCAGAGGGAAGACCGAGTCGACTACTGTCTTCAGCCTCCCCGTCCTGAATAAGTCCACGACTTTGAGCAACTCGCCCTTGCTCGACATGAAGCTCCCGTAAAATGTCAGTTCCCTGTTGTAGACATACCTCAAATCTGTGACTACTTCAGCGCCGGTCGTGGCCCCACAGAGGACTAGTCTGCCCCCTTTCGCGAGCGCCTTCACGCTTGACTCCCAGGTGGACTTGCCCACATGTTCGAAGACGACGTCGACACCTCTCTTCCCGGTGATCCTTCTGACCTCGCCTAGGACATCCTGCTTGTAGTGGTCGATTACGTGGTCGGCTCCCAGTTGCTTGGCTCGCTCCAGCTTCTCTGCGTTCCCTCCGGTCGCTATCACTTCTGCGCCATGCAGTTTCGCCAGCTGAATTGCAGCGGAACCGACCCCGGAGCTCGACGCAAGCACCAGGACTGTGTCTCCGGCTCCGATTCCAGCCTTTGTCACCAACATGTGATAGGCCGTGAGGAACACGAGCGGGAAGGACGCCGCCTCCTCGAATCCCATCCTCTCAGGCTTCCGGACCAGGTTCGACCTGGGGACCTTGACCAGCTCCGCGTATCCGCCGTCGATGCCGTAGCCGACTATCGTGTAATACCGACACTGGTTGTCCTTCCCTATCAGGCATCTGTCGCATCTTCCGCACCCGACTCCGGGGTTTACGACCACCTCGTCGCCTTTCTTGAACTCCCTCTCTTCCGGCGGAACCCGTTCCACAACCCCTGCTATATCGCTCCCAGAGATGTGCGGGAGCGGTATCTCGACGTTGGGTAGTCCGTTCCTCGCCCAGAGGTCTAGGCGGTTCAGGGCGCACGCCCTGACTCTCACCAGCGCCTCGTCGCTGTTGGGCAGCGGTTCGGGCACATCCTCGTACTGTAGGACGTCCGGGCCTCCGTGCTTGTGGAATCTTACGGCCTTCATAGGCCGTCGGCAGGTTCGGTGTTCTTTTTACCCTTCTGTAGAACAGCTTCGCTGAATCCTTGATCCACGCTCCCACAACAAGGAAACACTTTCAGTGACCTCCCTAATGTGGACATTCTCGCCAGCGTAATCAAGGTTATAAGGTGAAGAGCAATGAATCAGCGGAACTTTCTCTTGACGCTCCCACGCTCCGTCTTCAGGGACGAGTCGTTCCTCTTCCCAGAATACCTGCCGCACCAGATTCCTCACCGCGACGCCCAGCTCAGGGCTCTCGAGCTCTACTTCCAGAGTGTCGTGCAGAACGCCTCAAAGGCGAGCCAGAACGTGATGCTTTCTGGACCTGTCGGGTGTCATAGGAAAGGACAACTCGTTTTGATGTTTGACGGATCTCTCAAACGTGTCGAAGACGTGACTCGAAGAGACTTGTTGATGGGTCCAGACAGTACCCCAAGAAAAGTGCTTGAGACGGTACATGGTTTTGGACAGATGATTGAGGTCCAGCCGATAAAGGGAAAACCATTTGTGGTTTCTGAGGACCATGTTCTGACAGTCATACAAACTCGACTGAAGAAACACCCACGGAAGCCATCTGAAGATACTGAAGGGATAATCAAAGACATTAGAGTAAGCGAGCTGCTAAGGCTTCCAAGATGGTATGTTGGTCCCAAGGGTCTTTACAAATTAATGAGAACTGGCGTCGATTTTCCTCAGATGCCAGTTGGGTCGATAGATCCTCACTTTCTTGGTGTGTATTTAGGGGACGGAAGTAGTGCCAATGGCCATATCACCATCACTTCGGCGGACGCAGAAATATCGACTATAGTAAGTAGCCAATCTGGAAAGTACTTGCTAAAAGTACGCCAGTACCCAGCAGGCCAAGCCCAAGAATATGTGCCGACTCCGGGGAGGACAGGTGGACAAGCATTACTAAATGGGCTAGCCAAGGATTTAATGGCGTTAGGGCTTTACAAGAAAACGTCTGAATCGAAGTTCATTCCATCCCAGTATAAGTTTGGATCAAGAAGAACACGTCTAGAAGTTCTGGCTGGATTACTGGACACAGACGGTAGTCTAGATGCAGGATACTTTGATTTTATCACTAAGTCGAAACAGCTCGCTGAAGATGTGGCATTTGTGTCTAGAAGCCTTGGATTCTACGCTTTTGTCAGGGAGAAATCTTCCCACGACCAATTTGGTCATGAGGGGCTGTATTACAGAGTTGGAATTTCAGGTGACATTTCCAAAATTCCTACTAGGATTAGTAGAAAACAGGCACCAACAAGAAGACAGAAGAAGAGCGTTTTAAGGACGGGCTTCACGCTAAAACCTCTGGGGGAAGAAGAGTACTTCGGTTTTAGAGTCGATTCTGATCAACGATACCTCTTAGATGATTTCACGATAACACACAATTCTGGCAAGACGATGCTCGCCAAGAAGCTCGGCGAATCGCTGCAGAAGAAGGCGGCGCTGTATGGAAACCTCGTGAAGATGCTACATGTCAACTGCAGAATCGACAAATCGCTGCAGTCCGTAATGGTCAGGGCGCTCAGCACCCTCGGACAAAGTTATCCATCGAGAGGATACAGCTTCGAGGAGCTCCTCTCTGTCCTCGTCGAAGAGCTGAGGAGCAGTCACATGCACCTGGTCATAGCGTTCGACGAGGTCGATTCGCTGATAACCTCGGACCCCTCTGCGCTCTACACCATAACGCGCCTGAGAGAAACAGCTCAGGGGAGCCAGGTCTTCTCATCCCTGCTCATCTCGAAGACCCTCGACTACATGAAGGCCGTAGACCTCAGCACCCTCAGTTCGGTGCAGTGGAGCCAGGTATCGCTCGAACCTTACTCGGCCGCCCAGCTTCTGGACATCATAACCTCTCGGGACGAAGCGTTCAGCGATGGCGCCCTGGGGGACAGCTCGATTCAGCTGGCGGCAGATATAGCGAGCCTGTACGGCGACGCGCGGTACGCGCTCGACTTGGTCTACAGAGCCGGGAAACTCGCAGACATCTCCGAGTCGCCTCGGATCTTGCCTGAACACATAAGGTCTGCCAAGGCTTCGCTACCCCCTGGGTTCAGCAAGGAGGAGCTGAACTACCTGTCGAGACACCAGCGGCTGATACTGATGGCGATCTCCGCCCTCCTCAGGAAGGGAGACTCGACCTACGTCACCATCGGCGAGGTTGAGAAGAGCTACAGCGCCCTCTGTGAAAGCATGGGAGTGGGAGCGAATCATCATACCCAGGTATGGAATGACGTCAACGAGCTGTCTAGGAAGGGCATCATCGAGACCCAGCTCTCGGGCAGGGGGATGAGAGGCAGGACCACCATGATCGGGCTGTCGCTCGTGTCAGCGAAGGAACTGATAGGGGAACTCGAGAAAGGGATGGTCGCCGACGTTAGAAGTTGAAGTACCGTCGTCTTACGGGCGACCACTGTGCTCACCATCACGATCCAAAAGGGAGCAGAACATAGAGTCGTCTCATTGGACATTCTCTGACTTCGACAGGGATTCGTATCCTCCGCGTCAACAGAAGTGGCCCCGTCTTCGACGCAATCACGAAGTTCCCTTTGAGAGTGGCGGAGGCCTGAGAGGCGTTCTATCAGCAGTCTTTCAAGTAGCAAGGCGAGCCCGGCCTGCTTCCTTGGAGACGAATGCGGCGTAGGTCTCCTCTAGGTCAAGGCTCCTGACCAGCTCGTCTCTGAATGCCGCTCCCCCGCAGAGCAGCAGCATGTAAGGCATGTCCTCGACAAGAGAGCCCCTCTGACTTATCCCGAGTCTCCGGCCCGTCAGGAGCCCAATCTCCTTGAGCTTCTTCGAGTCGTTCCAGATCCTGACCTGCAGAGGCCAGGGGACCCCGTCCATGGAGTAGGTGGCCCCCCCGTCGCCGAGCGCGCTCCAGAGCTCTGATGCGAGCATGGGATCGAGGTACCTTAACAGCCTCCAATCCTTACCCCGCATGATTCGACCCATGAGGAGGTCGGCCCTTGAGACCACTTCGAGCGCGGCTGCCTTCCTCTCTTCGTGAATCCTAGCCTTGACCACTCCTATGAACAGGTCGCGGAGCTTCTCTCTGGGTTGGCCCGGGTACGCCCTCAGCGCATTGAGGGCCGCCTTTTCGTCCACGGCGCCGAAGAAGGCGTTGATCGCCTGTGAAGTGGTCATCTCCTCGTCCTTTGCGGAGGCGACTCCCGACTGCAGGAGGTTGATCGCAGACCGCAGGTCGCCGTTGGCCGCCTTCGCGATCGAGGTCAGGTCTCTATCCTCGAGCGAAAGACTCTCCTTCCCGGCGATCCTGGAGAGGAGTGCTTCCACGGCTTCGGGCGATGGTCTGTGAAACGCGATTACGCTCGTCACACTCGAGAGCTTCCTCACCTCGTCCGACTCGGGGTCGTTGGCGGCCATTGCCACAGGGTTCTCGCTCTTCCGGACCGTGTCTTTGATGAACTCTATGGCCCCGTAGTCGGCTCTCCCGGCCAGCCCGTCGATTTCGTCGAGGAAGATTAGGGTCCTGCTGTCGAACAAGCTGGTGCTAAAGATCACTTCTCCAATCCGTTTCGAGAGCCTCTCCTTTGTCCGGGTATCACTCGCGTTCAGCTCCACGAGCTGTAGCCCAAGCTTCTCTGCCGCGAGGTGGACGCACGTCGTCTTCCCCGTACCAGGAGGACCCACGAGGAGTGCAGCTTTGGCGCCGCGCTTCCATCTTTTCAGCCAGGCCGTGAGCTTCTCCCTCGCCTCTTCATTGCCAACCATGTCGTCCAGGCTGGCCGGCCTGTATTTCTCCGACCACATCAAAACGCGCCTCCTACGAAGACTATCAGTCCCACGCCCATGCCAGCGAGCGCGATTCGCTTCACCCTGTGCGCGTTTACGGGATCATGCCTCGCGATTATCGAGGCAGCGAGGTACAAGAAGATCGCGTCGGGCGCGATGACCCCGAATGTGTAGAACTCGTTCGCGAGCCCTAAGAAGAGAGGGATCCAACTGGTGACCACCGCGAGAAGAAAGAAACCAGCACCGACTGAGGACGCGGCTTTGAGCCCTCTTCCCCTCGCAAGGGACTTGACCCCGCGCTTCGCGTCTCCTTCGACGTCGGCCATCGCCTTCACAACCTCCCTCCCTACACCGGAGAAGAACGAAGTGAGCGCCATCATTAGCAGCAGCGACCTCGTCAGACTCCCACCGGAAACGACGCCACCGTAGATGAATGGGATGGCGAGAGAGGACGCGACGATCAAGTTCCCCGGGAGGCCGGTCTGCTTCGCCCTGTTATTGTAGAGCCAAGAGAAGAACGCGTAGAAGAGAGCGATTATGACAGCGACAGGGTTCAGGGTCAGCACGGACGAGGCAACGCCCGCTATCAGGACGAGCAATGACAGCCTGACCGCGGTCTGTGTCGAGACGCGGCCGCTCGGGATGGGACGCTCAGGTCGGTTCACCTTGTCCACTTCGACGTCGTAGATGTCGTTCACCGACATGGAGTACGCGCAGATGAAGAACCCGGTCAGGAACCCAAGCGTCCCCTGGACGACCTTCACCTCAGCAGGCTTGGAGACGAAGAACCCGACGATGACGGCGAAACCTATCATGACGCAGTTGGCCGGCCTTACCAGGTCGAGGCTCGCTCGGAAGCCCATCAGGTCAGAACCTTGCCTTGCTCACTTTGTAGTAGATTACTTCGCCCCTGCGCTCGATTACCGCGATTATCGCCTCCTTACCCATCTTGGCCATCTCTTTGACAGATTTCTGGAGATCTCCCATTCCCTTCTCTATCCCCTCGTCCAAGGCGAAGACGACGTACTTAGCGGGTTTCTTCGGATAGTCCCCCCTTTCGTAGACCCTCAGGTCTGTCCCGAAGCCGAACCCTTCGCGCACGATGTAGCCCCTGCTCCTCAGGTCCCGGTATATCATGAACTTGGTCCAGGAGTCCCTGGCCCGCCTCTGGGTCAGCTCAGCGAGCCTCTCGAATGTGACACTCTTCCCTGGCTCGTCCTTTAGGTCGAGTTTTCCCGCATAGAGAAGGTAGAGTGCTTCATAGTCTCGGAGGGCCAAGATCTTGGCTTCCTTCGACCCGTAGCCGGACTCTACCAGCTCGCCAAACCGGTCCCGGTCGACCACCACCGTGGAGTCGTCCACGAGAACCGCATTGAAGGGTTGAACCTGCTCTTCGGGAGTAACAACTTCTCCCAAGTCTCTCGGTTTCTCGAATGCCTCCTGACCGTATTTGAAGGTTCAAGAGGAATCAGTGGAGGAAATGCTTTAGAGCCGACCTGGCGCTGTGAGCCGTCCTTGCCCGACTTCTTCACGATGCGCACGGTCACCTGGAGCTACGGTTCGGTGAGAATGATCGACCAGACACTCCTTCCAGGGAGGTTGGCCTACGTTATCTGCACCCGACCTGAACAAGTGGCAGACGCAATCAGAAGGATGGTTGTCCGCGGCGCGCCCGCGATAGGGGTAGCCGCAGCGATGGGGGTGGCTCTGGCAGCTGCGCGTTCAACGACGAAGGATCTTAGGGAGCTCATGAAGCAACTCGAAGTCAGTGCGAATCTGCTCCGATCGACTCGGCCCACGGCGGTCAATCTCTTCTGGGGGATCGACAGGGTCCTGAAGGCCGCCCAATCTGCGAAGTCGGTCGCGGAGGTAAGGAGGTCGCTCGCGAAAGAGGTGAAGATGATGGAGGTGGAAGACATTGAAACCAACAGGAGGCTCGGACGCGTTGGCGCTGACGTGATTGGAGACGGGGAGACGGTCCTGACCCAGTGCAATGCGGGCGCGCTCGCGACCGTGGGTTACGGAACTGCTTTGGGTGTGGTCCGGGCGGCGGTCGAACAGGGAAAGCTAGTGAAGGTCTTGGTGCCGGAGACGAGGCCTGCGCTCCAGGGAGCGCGCCTGACCGCGTTCGAACTTGTCACTGATGGCATAGACTGCACTGTGATTCCAGATACGGCCGTGGGATACATGATTGGTATCGGAAGGGTGGACAAAGTCATAGTGGGAGCCGACAGAATCACGCGTGACGGTTTCATATTCAACAAGATCGGGACTTATCAAGAGGCGGTATTAGCAGACAAACACGGGGTCCCGTTCTACGTTGCAGCGCCCTACTCGACCTTCGATCTCTTGCACACTCATGAGCAGGTGACGATAGAGGAGCGGGGCTTCGAAGAGGTCGTTAGCATCAGAGGCAGGAGGATCGTGCCGAAAGGCGTCGCCGTGGCCAATCCTGCGTTCGACGTGACGCCTCCGCAACTCGTCACGGCCATTCTTTCGGACAGGGGATTAATCGAGAGGCCGTTCGAAGAGAACATTTCTCGAGTCATCTCTTAATTACCTAGGTTGTCTTCGCCGTCTTCGGGCCCGTAGCCTAGCACGGATCAAGGCGTCAGCCTTCGGAGCTGAAGACCATGGGTTCGAATCCCACCGGGCCCGCCTTCTCTTCAGATGAGTTCTGCTCCCGTCGAATTCCCTTTCCACAAATCTGGAAGTGCGTCTCTTTCACAAATGGTTGGACAATTCCAGAGCACTCCTGCATCTAGACTGAGGATTGGAGAAACTATTTCGAACTTCAGCGAAC
>Ga0187803_10000534_pt1 | contig 15138 bp, 9 predicted proteins | sample NC_wetland_sal_i_2_FD_132425 | JGI IMG/M metagenome (GOLD analysis project Ga0187803, IMG submission 132425) | Wetland sediment microbial communities from Neuse River Estuary, North Carolina, USA - Control_3 | ecosystem: Environmental > Aquatic > Freshwater > Wetlands > Sediment | place: USA...
GATTGCGTTCCTTTGGAGTTGGCCAAGACAAAACACGAGAGTGCTGTGGCCCTCGCTTTAGAACAAGAAACGCGGGAAGGATCGCTCCCTCCCGCGCCGTAAACGTAGGGACAGCCGCCTCGGCTGTCCAGCGGAGCAGTTCGGTTTATACCAGCCCCTGATCCAGCATCGCGTTCGCGACTTTCAGGAAGCCCCCGATATTGGCGCCATTCACGTAGTTGCCGGGCGTGCCGTACTTCTCGGCCGTTTCGTAGCAATTGGTATGGATCGCGATCATGATCTTGTGCAAACGATCATCCACTTCCTCGCGCGTCCAGGAGAGCCGCATGCTGTTCTGCGACATTTCCAGACCCGACGTGGCCACGCCGCCCGCGTTCGCGGCCTTGGCCGGCCCGTAGAGCACCTTGGCATCGAGGAATGCCTTGGTGGCCTCGAGCGTGCTCGGCATGTTCGCGCCTTCGCACACCACCTTCACGCCGTTCTTAATGAGATTGGCCGCGTCTTTCGCGTTGATCTCATTCTGCGTGGCGCTCGGGAACGCGCAATCCGCCTTGATGTTCCACAGCCAGTTGTGGTCGAGCTTCTTATCCACCGGGTTGTACACGGCCTTCTTGAATTTCTCCGTGTATTCCTTGATGCGCCCGCGCCGGTTGTTCTTCAGATCCATGACGAAAGCCAGCTTGTCGCGGTTGATGCCGTCGGCGTCGTAGATCGCGCCGTCGGAATCCGACACGGTGACCGGCTTTGCGCCCAGTTCGAGCAGCTTCTCGATCGTGTACTGCGACACGTTGCCGCTGCCCGATACCAGGCATACTTTGCCTTCGAGCGTCTGTTTTTTCGTCTTCAGCATTTCCTGCGCAAAGTACACGCAGCCATAGCCGGTCGCCTCGGGACGAATCAGCGAACCGCCCCAAGCCAGGCCCTTGCCAGTGAGGACGCCAGTGAATTCATTGCGCAGCCGCTTGTATTGGCCGAACATAAAGCCGATTTCGCGGCCGCCCACGCCGATATCGCCGGCGGGAACGTCCGTGTCCGGCCCGATGTGCCGGCACAGCTCGGTCATGAAGCTCTGGCAGAACCGCATTACTTCGTTGTCGCTCTTGCCTTTGGGATCGAAATCGCTCCCGCCTTTGCCGCCGCCCATGGGCAGCGTGGTGAGCGAGTTCTTGAACACCTGTTCGAACGCCAGGAACTTCAGGATGCCGAGGTTAACCGATGGGTGGAAACGCAGCCCACCCTTGTAGGGCCCAATCGCGCTGTTCATCTCAATGCGGAACCCGCGATTCACTTGCACTCTCCCCTTATCGTCAAACCAGGGGATACGGAACATCAACACTCTTTCGGGCTCCGTAATACGTTCCAGAATCTTTGCTTCCTGGTACTCCGGGTGGCGCTCCAACACGAGCCGCAAGGACTCGAGCACTTCCAGCACAGCTTGGTGGAATTCCGGCTCGGCCGGGTTCTTGGCTTTTACGAGGTTGAGAATCTGATTGATATAGTCCGCCCCAGCCTTCTTGGGCGGTTCCATCACTGCAGTCATAGGCTTGCCTCCGAGTTCGTTATCAATGAACGAGTTGGTGATTGTCGTTAAACGACTGTCAACGTAGGACGCCGCTGAAAATGCGGCTATAGCTATTGGATGCCGGGTGGGGATGCTCTGCCGTGATTCGTGTCACCCGATTTTGTGACGATTGGGCACACGATTTGTGCGTTCAACACGGACACCTTACGGAAATGGCCGATAGGCCAGCTCTTAGGTTACTTCCCGGAGCCGGGATTTACAACCGTAACCTTCGCGGTTACCTGCTGGCCCTTTTCCATCCCTCCAACCAGCACCAGCCCACGGTGCGTCACCAGGAGTCCGCGATGGTCCATGGTCGCGTCGGGCGTGTTTTCGCTAATCGTTTGCCACTTTTCCGACCGAACGTCGAACGCGAACGTCACTGGCGAGGGTTCGGCGGCCTCTCCGTTGTAGCCGGTCCCGTTGTAGTTGTAAGGGTTATCGGTCCCGCCCGAAAAATAAATCTTGCCGCCCTTCTTGGCTGACGCTCCAGCCCCGGCTGCGATTCGGAAGCGCGCATTGCCAGGATGCGCCGGCAGTTTCCTCCATTCGATCCTGGTGATGTCGCCCTTCTTTGAACTTGGAAGCTTGCCGAGCCAGCATTCGCTCGAAGCCAGATATTTCGGATCTTTATTATCGGGATTCTTATATGCCCCATCCACATACACAATGGTGTTGCCCTCAATCGCCCCCGCATGTCCAAAAACCGGCGTGCCTGGAATCGGAGTGGCCTGCATCCATTCATCTTTATCCGTGTCGTACACCTGCACGTTGCGCACGGCTTCGGTTTTCGACCAGCCTCCGATCAGATAAATGTAACGGTCGCGATATACTCCGGCCACCGCATCATCCACCGGTACTGGAATATCCTTGCCCCGGTAATAGCGATTCTGAGCCGGCACAAATACGTTCAGGTCCGATAGCGTGGTTTCGTGCCCGTCGCTATCAACCACGTATCCGCCAAAGATGAAAACCTGCTCGTGCAGCGCGACCGCTGTCGCCGCCAGCCGCCCCGCTACGCCCGGCACGGGACGCAGTTCTTTCCACTTGCCCGTCCCCAGATCCAACTCGTAAGCGCTGGTGGTGATCGCATCCCAGGTTTTCTTGGGACCAATTCCCATGAAGGAAAATATTTTGGCTCCGCCCGGGTCGTGCGAAATCGCAACCGCGTTGTTGGAGACCGGCGCGGGAAGCGGCTCAAGCTTTGGCTCCTGCGCAGCGCGCAGGTGGCCGGCAAGAAAAAGACAGAACAGAACCGCGACAATCCGAGTCTTGGCAAAAGTGGATTTCATCGGCTGAAATCATAGCAGCGAAGTAGGCAAACGAAGCGCCGGCGCAGGCAACGATGTTGCCTGTCCCCTGGAGTGTGATAGTCCGGACTGGACCTTGGGACGAGACGGCAGAGTTCGGTGCATCGGACACAGCAGTGTCTCGTCCCTAACTCTCATCCTTCCTGATGGAACCAAGTGACAGTGAGGGATCTTGAGTGTAAACGGGATGTTACGCCAACTACCCTTGACCGCCAGACAGCCCTCGGAGGAAACTTCGCAATATGAAGCCCTTTGCATTTCTGTGCTTGCTTGGTTCTCTCACTTCGGCAACGTGTTCTCTGGCACAGGAACACCGCTGCGAGAAGTTGAAGAGTACGGCGGAAAGTGTCCGTTGCCTCGGCCAGAAGACTCACGAGGCGGAAGCCAAGATGAACCAAACGCTCGAACAAGCATTGTCGGAGTACTTGCGGCATCACAACGAAGACCTCTCGGCCACACCGAAGATAAAACAGATTGTCGAAGATGAAGATCGGTTAACTGTGGCAGCGCTTAGGCAATCCCAGACTGAGTGGCTCGCCTATCGCGACAGCGCGTGCTCCGCTGTGGAGCACAGTTACGACGGCGGAACATCAGCGTCGTGGGCGGCTGAAATGTGTAGGTTGGAACTCACAGAACAACGCACCAGATGGTTGAAGTCGAACTTCGACATTGAAACTGTACCCCGAAAATCCAAACGTCATCAGCGTCCGGCCTCTACGCCACACTGATTTGTTGTAATCAGGCGTTATCGCAAGCTTGCGCCATCTCTTCGCCCCCCAGACAAGGGTCTGCCTGACGGTAGCAACCCCATCCGTCAGCACGATGTGCAAGGCCAAGTCTTGGCTTTCACACCTAGAACCACGTCCGCCGCCGATACTCCCGATACTCTTCCCCAAACTTTTCTTCCAGCACGCGAGCTTCCCGCCGTGCCCGCCACACCTGCATCGGAATCATCGGTACTAGCAACGCCAGCAACCAAAACTTCCACAACATGACCGCAATCCCGATCGTAAAAAGCACGCCCGAAACATAAATCGGATTGCGAATCCGCGAATAAATCCCACTGGTAACCAGCGCGCTCGCCTTCGCTCGAATCGAGAACGACCGCCCCAGCGTGTAGCGCGAAACAAATACGCCAGCCAAGCCAATCAGCACAATTGTGAGTCCGATCCAGCGTGCAGTCTCGTGGGTCCTCGGGCCATTGCGCAAAATATAGATGAGGATCCACGCACTGAGCGCCAATGGCAGCCACACCCGCCTTATCGTGCCAAAGTCCATCCGCTCTCCCTTCGCTCCGACGGTCCGAGTGCTCGGAAGCACTCTGCTTCGAGGTCAGAAGGTCAAAGGTCAGCGGTCAGATTGCAGAACTAAAGATGAGGTTTTTAAACCTCTGACCTCTAACCTCTGACCTCCAACCTCTGACCTCTGAATTCTGACCTTACTCCACAAACCCCTGCCGCACCGCATGGATGAAATCCGTGTATGCTGGCTCCAAGCCTGCCGTCCGCATCTCGAGCGCGATCTGCCCCCGGTGATACGCAGAATGCAACAACACGTGCATCAGCACGTCCTCGACACGGCTCGACCACAGCTCACCCTTGCTGTTGCGGTATTCGACCTTTTCTTGAAAGCCTTCATGAAGGCCGCCCGCCGCGAACCCGGTCAAATACTCACTCCACGCCGCCGACATCTCCTCCGCCAGCGCCAGGCATTCCTCAATCGTCGAACTTGGCCACACCGGCAGGCTCTGCTTCTCCTGCCGAATCCGCTCCAGCCACAGCTTTTCCGCCGAAAGAATATGCGCCGCCCGGCTGACAATACCGCCTGAAGCGGAACCGCCCGCGCTGATCGCCCGCAGGCATTCTCGGTTTGCCCAGTGATCATAAGCAAACAGCCGAAGAAAATCGTCGGTGTTCATCCGATCCCCTTTCAAGCGAGGCACACCCCGCACATTGCGACCCGCCGCGCAGAAACGATACGATGACAGCATCCACGATGACAAACGGTGCAATCCAAGCAAGGACGTGCGGCGACCGGCCTCAGTGTGGGCACGGGCCTTGGTGTGGGGACGGGCCTCTGGCCCGGGGTCCCCAGACCGCCCGCTTTTGGCGGGCTGGGGTGGTGATCCGTCCAGGCGGGGCCCTTCGACTCCGCTCAGGGCAGGCTCCGCCCCGCCTCCACAAAGTTTCTGCTGACGATAACCGGCGCGCAGCCTTGGCTCTTGTTCTCATTGCGATTCTCCTGTCCTCTGTGGCCGCCTTCGCCCAGACCCAATCCCAAACCCGCGACCAGCTGTTGCAGTACCTCGACTCCGGCCAGTTGCAGGAAGCCGTCGTGCTTGGTCAGCAGGCGGTCTCGCGCTGGCCGCGCGACGCCCAATTCCGCCACTACCTCGGTGTTGCCTACTTCAAGGCTGGCGACTTGAAGCAGGCCCAGGATCAACTCGCTCGCGCTCGCGATCTCGACCCGCAGGATGCTTCCATCCGCTTCGACCTTGCGCTCGTCTTCCTGAGCCAAACCGACTACGTAAATGCCGCCACGGAACTCGAAGCCTCAAACAAGCTCAAGCCTTCCAATACCATGGCTCATGTGCTCCTCGGGCGCGCCTACCTGAACTCCAATCGCAGCCTCCAGGCCATTGATGAGTTCAAAACCGCGCTCAAGCTCGATCCCGCCGTCCCCCTGGGCCACTACCACCTCGGATTCGCCTATGCCAGTCTGGGCCGCGACGAAGAGGCCATCGCCGAATATAAAGAAGAACTGAGCCGCTTCGGCGAATCCCCAGTCGTGGTGTACGAACTCGGCCACTCCTTGCTCGAGCGCGGCCAGTACGACCCGGCCATTTCCTATCTGCAGCGTGCCTCGCAGCTTGACCCGTCCAATCCCGATGTCTGGTACAACCTGGGAAAGGCGCAACTCGCCGCAGGCCAAGCCACTCCGGCGGAAACTTCTTTGCGCAAGGCGATCGAACTTAAGCCCTCCGATCCCAGCCCCCACTATCAACTGGCCCGCGCCCTGGAAAAGCTCGGCAAGGCCGATGAAGCTCGTGCCGAAAGGAGCCGCTTCGCGGAACTCAAGAAGGCGCAGCGTCCCACCGCAGGCATGGCTACCGGGCGCGACCAGTGACGATGAGAAACGTCCTGATCAAGGGAATCTTGACCGCTCCTCTGCTGTCCTCCGTGTGCCCCCGTGTACCCCGTGGTTCAAGTGTTTTCCAGGCTCTCCATCGGACTCTCGCAAGACCAATAACCTTCCTTATTGTCCTGGCTGCCCCGGGCCTTCTCACCTGCGCGGCGCAGTCGACTCATCCAGCCAGTGCGCGCCCCGCGACCGCGTCGAAATCGACCGCATCGAAGTCGGCCACGAAGACTCCGCCCGCACCCAAGCCCCTCTTCGTTGATGTAACCCGCGCCGCCGGCATTGACTTCCACCTCCTCTGCGGCAGCCGCGACAAGCTCTACATCGTCGAAACCCAGTGCGGAGGCGCCGCCGCCTTCGATTACGACAATGACGGCTGGATGGACATCCTTCTTATTGACGGTTCATCGATAGAGGACTACAAAGCCGGCAAGTGTCATCCGCCGAAGCTCTATCACAACAATCACGACGGCACATTCACCGACGTATCCGCCAAGTCTGGCTTGAACTTCTGCGGCTGGAGTTATGGCGTCGCCATTGGCGACTACGATAACGATGGCTGGGAAGACGTCTATATCACTGGCTATCACGGTTCAGCCCTGTACCACAACAACCACGACGGCACATTCACCGATGTCACCGCAAAAGCTGGTGTTGCCAACCCCACGGAGTGGGGAACAAGTGCTGCCTTCGGCGATTATGACAATGATGGCCACCTCGACCTGTTCGTCGCGGATTACGTAGATGTGGACATGAACAACCTCCCGCCTTTCGGCGTGGGTCCTTTCTGCCAATACCGCGGCATCCCCGTGAACTGCGGCCCGCGCGGACTGAAAGGCGCCCGCGACCGCCTCTACCACAACAACGGCGACGGCACCTTCACCGATGTCACGGAAAAGCTCAACATAGATCCCGACCGCTACTACGGCCTCGGCGTCATCTGGCTCGACTACGACAAAGACGGCTGCCTCGACCTTTACGTTGCCGACGACTCCTCGCCCAGCCTCCTCTACCACAACAACTGCAAAGGCGGATTCGACGAGGTCGGCGCCGAAGCCGGCGTGGCTTACAGTTCCGATGGCCGCGAGCAGGCCGGCATGGGCGTCGACTCCGAGGACTATGATCGCGACGGCTGGCCCGATATCGTGAAGACCAACTTCTCCGACGACACCAAAAACCTCTACCACAACGACCACAACGGCGAGTTCACCGATATGGCCGGCCCCGCGGGCATAGCGGCCATCGGCTATCCCTTCCTAGGCTTTGGCGTGAAATTTTTCGACTACGACAACGCCGGCTGGCCCGACATCTTCATGGCCAACGGTCACGTGGATGCGCAGGTCGAAGGGCAAACTTTCGGTGTCGGCTATGCCGAGCGGCCTTTTCTCTTCCACAATTTGAAAAATGGAAAATTCGAGGAGATCGCCGAAAAGTCCGGGCCAGCGCTCTCGAAGAAATACATTGGCCGCGCCGCCCTCACAGCCGACTTCTGGAATCGCGGCCGCCTGGATCTGCTCTTTACCAATATGGATGGCTCTCCCGTCCTCCTGCGCAACGAGGTGCCCTCGTCCGGTCACTGGCTGCGCATCAAAACCATCGGCCACAAATCCAACCGCGACGGCTTCGGCGCCCAGATTGAAATCACTGCTGCGGGCTTTAAGCAATATTCCGAAGTCCGCACCAACAGCAGCTTTGAGAGCGCCAGCGACCCGCGCCTGCATTTCGGTCTCGGCGACGCCACTCGCATTGACTCGATCGTCGTGCGCTGGCCCAGCGGCCAGATAGACCGCATCGGCCCCCAGCCCGCCGATCAGCAGCTGACCATAGAAGAGGGCCGCGGCCTGGTCTCCAATTCTGCTTCAACTCCTAAGAGCGCTCCCACCCGGTGAGCTAGAGCGAGTTCCTTTTGCTGCAGCTGGATTCTTGGTGGCGCAGCGCTTCAGCGTGTGCGTGAGAACTCGAGTTTCACAACTCACGGTGGTTTAGCACCGGCGTTTCATAGCCGCGAAGCGGCGTAAGAATGCAGCCCACGGCGTAAGCCGTGGGTGAAAGTGGGAAACGATCCAGCCCCGCAGGGGCGAAAGACGAGTTCTCACGCACACATTTCAGCGCTGCGCTAAGGGTGCCGAAAACCCTCCCGGCTTTTAGCCGCTGAGGTCATCCTCCTTGCGGCTTCAGTAATTGTGAAACCGGCCTAGAGGGGTGCGCTAAGAGCAAGTCTCAAAGCCAGCTTTCTGCGGCCTGCGCGCGGGCCGTCCGCAACGTTTCTATGGAATTTGGAAGATGCCCTCGCCGCATATTCAGTTCGTCATAGTTTTTCCTGCGAATTCCTTCCGTAACTAATTGAAAAGCAAGATGATGCCCTTTGGTTCCCCAAGTGCCTCTCTACCCCAAAAGTATTAGCTGCCCGGTTCCTGTGCGAGGTTGTTCGTGTCCTTATGGTGTCCCACGGGAAACGGTCAGCAGAATCAGTAAGTTAACCTGGCAACGCGGTGCGAGAAGCAAGCTTTCGCACTCGCAGTGGCTGTTTCGGCGATTCGGTCCGCAAGGCCCGCTGTATCGCGGTTGAAAGTTCAAGCCGGAATCGCTCAAGAGTTCGTCGCAGTTCGAAACTAGCTTCGTGCAAGCAAACAAGAAACCACTAGCCAAATCACTAGGGGGTACGTAATGAAAAGACTGCAGTTTTGCCTGGCAGTGTTTGCGGTGCTGACCCTGAGCGTCAGCGCCTTCGCGCAGGTTCAAAATGGGCAATTTTCCGGCACCGTGCTCGATCCCTCCGGCGCCGCCATTGCCAACGCCAAGGTTACGGTCACCAACCAGGGTACCGGCCTTAGCGTCTCGCTTACAACCAACGCCAGCGGCAATTACTCCGCCAAGGAGTTGCCGATCGGTACCTACAAGCTAACCGCAGAGGCGGCTGGCTTCAAAACGACTACGAACAACGACGTCGTCCTGAACGCCGGCGTAATCGCGCACATAGACTTCAAGCTGCAAATCGGCAAAGCCTCAGAGGTGGTCGAGGTCACTGGCGCCGCCACTGGTGTCCAGACTGAAGACACGAAACTCTATGCGACGGTGAGTTCCACCGAGATCAGCAACACGGTTCTCGCCGGCCGCGACGTCTTCGACCTGATGCAGTTGAGCGCCGGCGCCGTCAACGTAGCTGGCACCGATTTCGAAAACGGACACAACACCGTGGTCAACGGCGTCCGCGAAGACTTCAACGGCTTCCTGATCAACGGCGTGTCCAATAAGGGCCTGAGCGGCGGCGAGGAGAGCACGCCCATCAACGACACGGTCGAGGAATTCCAGGAATTGGGCCTCAACATGTCGGCCCAGTATGGCAACAGCGCCGGCAGCAACGTCAACCTAGTGACCAAGTCGGGCACCAACTCCCTGCACGGCAGCGTGTTTGAGTATCTGCGCAATGACGCCGCAGACGCCAACGACTTCTTTGCGAATCAGGCCGGCGCAAAGCGGCCGCCTTATCACTGGAACCAGTTCGGCGCAACCCTCGGCGGTCCCATTATCAAGGACAAGCTGTTCTTCTTCCTGGCCTACCAGGGAAGCCGCTTCAAAACCTCGAACATTTCGACGATTGCCCAGGAGTCGCCCGACTGGCGGAACGCGGTCGCCCAGGCGGACGCGAATAATGGCGTCACCTCGGTGGCAAGCGCGCTATACAGCAACTTCGCCCCGAAGGTTGCAGGAACGCCGCTGTTCACAGTGGACCAATACGTAACAACCGTGGAGCCGAACGTCACCACCGCCGCGTTCGGGAGCTATGCAGACTTCAACTGTCCCGACAGCTACGTGGCTGGGTTCGGCATGCCCCAGCTGCAGGCCAATGCCTTGGCGGCCCGCATGCAGTCCATTCTGGGCGTCGTACCAGGCGTCGACAACCTGGTGAACCTGAGCTATACCGGAGCTCCGTGCAGCACTCCGTTTACTTCTGCGATGTCGCACGGCACGGTCCTTCGCGACCCTGTGACGGGTGTTTCCAACATGGACTTCCAGGACACGAGCATTGCCCTCTCCAGTTCGAGAGCCCAGGGCAACTACTTCAACGGCAATGACTACTCGATCAAGCTGGACTACAACTGGAACACCAACAACCGCTTGTCGGTCGGATTCAACTGGCACCGGCAAAACGACGAATTCGGGCCGTGCTCCCCGGCGTGTGATCGCGGGTTCACCAACCCCCAGTTCATTCGCTCGCCGAACGCGCAGTTTAGCTATGTCCACACTTTTAGCCCGACCCTTCTGAACGAATTTCGGGCAGGCTATGTACAGAACGTGAACGTGATTGGCACCAACACTCCCGGTGTTCCCCAAATCCTCTTCGATGACGGGTCGCTCGGTTTCGGTTCCTACAACGGCTATCCCCAGTCGTTCCGGGAGAACATCTACACCTACTCCGACATGGTGTCGATCACCCACGGCAACCACAACATAAAGGTTGGGGCGGATTTCCGCCGCAATATCGAGAACAGCATTTTCAGCGTTGCGCGCGGCTCCGACTACTTCTCCGACCCGATTTTCTTTGCCGCGGATACTCCGTGGGAACAGGATGCCGGCATCGATCCCGGGATCTGCAAGGCGCCCTGCCCGCCATCCTCGTACCAGCAGTTCAAAGGAAGCACTAACGTTCCGAATTCGGTACTGGCAAGCAACCAGCGGCACTGGCGCAACCTGGAATTCGGCGCTTACTTCCAGGATGACTGGAAAGCTACAAAACGCCTAACCTTGCAGTTAGGCCTCCGCTATGACCTTTACACCCGTCACAGCGAGGAAGGCAACGACGTAACCACCTTCATTCTGGGACCGGGGAGCAACATCCTCGACCAGGTGCAAAACGCCAACGTTCCCGCCGGAACAACGGGGACGATCAACGGCGTGTTCTACGATTGCACGTCGCCTGGATCTTCGGCTATCGCGCAGTTGGCAGGAGTTTGCGGACCGGGCGGCTTTGCTTCCGCCAGCTCACTCGGCAAGGGCCGGCATCACGACTTTGGTCCACGTGTCGGTTTTGCCTGGGATGTATTTGGCAATGGCAAGACCGCGTTGCGCGGCGGTTTCGGCCTCTCCTACGAGGGCACGCTCTACAACCCGCTCTCGAACTCGCGCTGGAACCTCCCCACCTACACTTTTGCCGTCGCTCAAGGCGCCATGGAAGGAGGGACCGACACTCTCATCTTTGGCCCGGCCAACTGCGCTCCCAGCGCAGGCTGTACGCCGGCTGGTGGCGCGCTCTACCCGTACTACCCCGGCGCTGTAGGATCCGGCGCACCCCCGGCCTACACCGGAGCGGGGTCGAACTACGGTCAGGGCACGTTTGGGTTACAGGCCACCGGCAACATTACCGGCTGGTACGGCCAGAATCCTGACCGCGCCAAGCTGACCGGAATCATCTTGCCGCAAGGCGTTGATGATCCCTATATCTACAACTACTACCTTGGCGTTCAGCACGAGATCATGCCCAAGACCGTGTTGGAAATCGATTACGTCGGCACCACCGGGCATAAGCTGTTCCGCGCCGAGGACACAAACCGGAAGCCCGGCAGTGTATTGCCGGCTACCGCCGAAATGGTCAACAACGTAGGTGAAAACCTGATCGGATACCCGACTGGCCGGCCCAATCCGAATTATGGGCGCTTGCGCACCTGGGAGAACGTGGTCAATTCCAACTACAATGCCCTCCAGGCTTCACTGAAGCGACAGATGAGCCATGGCCTGCTGCTGAACGTGAACTACACCTATAGCCACTCGATTGACAACGGCTCGACCTGGCACAGCGGAGCTACCACCGCCAACGGCTCGGCTGGTGGCGAAGGCTTCACCACCGATCCGTCCAACCCACAGTTCGATCGGGGCGACTCGATCTACGACATCCGTCATCGCCTGGTGATCAACCACGTGTGGCAGATGCCAGGCTACAACATGAAGGGTCCGGCCAGCTACATCGCAGGTGGCTGGTCCTTGAGCGGTATCTGGGCATTCCAGACGGGCGCTCACTGGCAGCCCTTCCGTGGAGGAGGCGCCAACCTGCGCACCATCAGCAGCAGCGGCGCGGATCACTGCACACCCGCTGATGTTCCATCGAACTGCGAGAATCTGGGCGGCGATTACCTGCTCACTCACGGCAGGAACGAACGGCCGGATAGCAGCGTCAAGAGCTACAACGGCTTCACTCACTCCAACTGGGCAAATGGCTGGGACTACACCTCGGGGGCGAACGGTCTCCCGGTGCTGTCCGCGCCGTGCCTGGGTTGTCTAGGCGACCTGGGGCGCAACACGTTTGTCGGCCCCAACTTCTGGTCAACTGACCTGACTCTGTCGAAGAACTTCAAGCTGACCGAACGGTTCAACCTGAAGTTCGATGCGGCGGCCTTCAATATCTTCAACCGCACCAACTTCCTGCTGGCGACGTCTGGCGGCACAGGGCACAACGACATGCGTGACTCGCTATTCGGCAGAGCCGGCGGAACAACCATCGACGGCGGCGGACCGCGTGTCATGCAGTTCGGTCTGAAGTTTAGCTTCTAGCCGGATAATTCTCAGGAGCCTGTTCTCAGATTTGAGAAACAGGCTCCTTTCTCTTTTTGGCGGTGTAGCCATGGTTCGCCGATTCCGTCCTTGGCTGCTTCTGTTCCTTGTCGTGCTCTTCCCGCACACGCTTCTGGCTCAGCTAGAGACGCTTGGCACCATCGCCGGTCAAATCCGGGTCGCCCCGGGCGACGTCCCATCCCATCAGGTTCTAGTTGAGCTTCGCTTACACGGAGCCACCGTAAACAGCACATATTGCGATGAGCGAGGGCAGTTCAGCTTCGGCGCCTTGACTCCTAATCCTTACCGAGTCGTCATCAATGACGACGCGTACTATCCAGTGGACGTCCAGGCAACCGTCAATCCCGAGACGCCGAACACGATCGTGCAGATCTTTCTGCAGCCGCGCGAGGAAACCAAGAAAGATGACCCGACCCGCCCTCGCCCATCCGGCGCGAACCCCTTCCTCGCAAATGCCGGAGACTACAACAAACAGTTCCCCAAGAAGGCGCTCAAGGAATACGAACGCGGCCTTGACGCAGAGCGCAAGGGCAAGCGCGACGAAGCCATTACCCATTACCTTGACGCGCTAAAGATCGCTCCGGACTACTATCCGGCCCACAACAATCTGGGCGCGCTCTATGTGGGCAAGGCGGATTTCAAGTCCGCCGAAAAGCAGTTTGATGACGCGATCCAGCTGGACCAGAACGACGCCCAAGCCTATTTCAACCTCGGCAACGTCTTGCTGATGACCCGCCGTTATGCGGAGTCGGAGATCGCCTTGTCGTCGGGCCTCCAGCGCCGCCCCGATTCCGCCTTCGGCCGCTTTCTAGAAGGTTGCTTGTATGAGCGCACCGCCAGATTTGCGCAAGCGGACGCTAGCCTGCATCGGGCCGTGGAGCTTGATCCCGCCATGTGGCAGGCGCAACTGCAAATCGCCAATCTCTACTTGCAACAAAACCGCCGGGAAGAGGCGATCGCGCAGTTGGAAACCTTCCTGAAAAGCTTCCCCTCGGTGCCGGCGGCTGCAAAAGCAAAGGAAGTATTGCAGAAGCTGCAGGCGAAACCATTGCCGGTCAAGAAATCACCACAATAACCGCAACATCATGCTTGTCTTGGTCGCCGTCAGGGCTTCGGCACATACGCGCAAAACTGCGCATCCAGCGCGCACGCCGTTTTGTATTCCTCCCGAGCCTTCGATCGGCCCAGAACCTGATAGGCATGGGCCAGATTAAGGTGCGCTTCGGCCAGTTTCGCATCGAGCTGAATGGCGCGCTGGTACTCTTTAACCGCCTTCTCGGGACGCTTAGTCTGCGCGTAGCAAATCCCTAGGAAATTGTCGATGTGAGCATCCTCCAACCCGAGCGCAATGGCCTTCTCCAAATGAGGCGCGGCTCGCACGTAATCCTTGCGGTGAAAAAGGAGCATTCCCAGGTCGCGCTGTCCCGGCGAAAAGTTCGGCTGGATGGCGATTGCTTTTTCGTAAGCCGCCTGCGCCGCCGCGGGGTTGCTCGCAGCTTCCAACAGCCCGGATTCGTACCAAGCACGATAATTTTGCGGATTGTCGTGAATTGCCTTCTCCAGCCAGATTTTCGCCTTGTCCGGCTGTCCCAGTTTTCTCAACGCAAACGCCAGCCCGGTCATGGCGTTGTCGAAGCTGGGATTCAATTCGAGGCAGCGCCCGAGTTGCTCGGCTGCTCGGTTCCAGTCTTTTTGCCGGATCGCGGACTCGCCCAGCATGAACGGAACAACGTAGAGGTTCGGATCCTGCTCCTGCACTTTTTTCAGCAGCGCCTCTGCTGCTTCGGCATTGCCGAGATGGTACTGGTCGCCTGCTTTCAGAATCGAGTTGAACTCCCACAGTTTGTCCTTGGGATCGGCGAGCCCCTGCTTCAGTGCTTCCGTCGAAACCGCCGCCCGAAATCCAAAGTAGCCGAGCGCGCGCAATTTCTCCTGCGCTTCGGGGCTCAAGTTTCCAGCCGCTCGGCTGGATCCGCTGTGAGCGTGAAATGGATTCCGGGCCAGAAATGCCTGCAGCCTTTCCCGCAGCACGGCAACGGTCGCCGGCTGCTCGTCCGCGATGTTTTTCGTTTCTCCGGGATCGCGTTCCAGGTCGTACAACTCCGGCTTGGGCGCTTCGATAAAGTGAAACCGTTCGCTCTCGAACGCATGCAGCGGACTCCACCCAAACGAACTGAATGGATAAAAAGTCTCGGTGTATGCCGGATTGTTTCCCGCTTGAATCCCGTCGCTCTTGTCTTTCTTAACATCCTTCAGCAACGGCCGCGACTGAAACTGTGCCGTGATCGCGTCCTTCACTCCCGCAAGTTCCACAAGCGTCGGCGCCACCGCTGTAGTTTCCACCGGCTCACTCTTCCGCCCGGTCGCAATCCCGCTGCCAGCAGGCGGTTTCACGATCAGCGGCACGCGCACGGTCGCGTTGTAGACAAAGAATCCGTGTTCGTCTTCGCCGTGCTCTCCCAGGGATTCCCCGTGATCGCTGAGCATCACAATGAGCGACGAATCGTAAAGATGATTCTGCTTCAGCCAGCTAATCAGCCCGCCCAGTTCGTGATCCGCATA
>Ga0187803_10000535_pt1 | contig 15113 bp, 10 predicted proteins | sample NC_wetland_sal_i_2_FD_132425 | JGI IMG/M metagenome (GOLD analysis project Ga0187803, IMG submission 132425) | Wetland sediment microbial communities from Neuse River Estuary, North Carolina, USA - Control_3 | ecosystem: Environmental > Aquatic > Freshwater > Wetlands > Sediment | place: USA...
AAAGAACATCCCCTGGGCCCAGGCGGTCCGGGATGACGGGACGTTCCGATCCCGCGAGGAGCTCGAGGAGCTGTACCGGTCGAAGGGGGTCCCGGCAAGCGCCCCGGTGGTCACGTACTGTCGGATCGGGGAGCGGTCGAGCCACACCTGGTTCGTGCTCCGATACCTGCTCGGCTACCCCGACGTGCGCAACTACGACGGGTCATGGACGGAATGGGGGAACCTCGTCCGGACCCCGATCGAGAAGTAGGGGCGGCACGGCCCCCCCGCGCTCAGCCGCGACGACGCGGCACGGGGGAGTCGATCTTCCGGATGAGGAACTGGTGGAGCTCCCCCTCGCGGCGGTGGGCGAGCACAGGCTGGCCGGTCTGGTCGGACCAGCGCACCATCTCGATCGGGCTCGTCGGATCGTCGGTGACGAGGAGGAGGGCGTCGCCGACCTCCCGCCGGGCGATCTCCTCGTTCAGCTTGACGAGGACGGTCGAGCATTCGAGGCCGACCTCGTTCAGCTCGACGTCGGGAGTCCTCGGCCAGCAGCGAACGCGTCGCGCGCGGATCTGAGCCTCCAGGCGAGGGGCGATCGCCTCCGCGCTCTCGAGCCGCTCTCCCGGTTCGCCGGGCCGGAGCGGTCGGAGCCGCGCGATCCAGCCGTCCGTGTACGGCGCGTCGTTGAGAAGGCGCGGCTGGTCCGTCAGCGCGCCGTTGCGGTCGAGGACCTCAGCCTCCACGGGGGTCCGGATCGCGCCGGTGAGGCGGAAGCTCTCCACCGTGGCGAGGCTGCGACCGGGCCCGACCGGGCCTTCCAACGGCCGGAACTGAAACATGCGGAAGACCCCCGCGAACGCGGCGAACGTTCCGAGGACGCCCAGGAGCGCGGTGTCGCCTCGCTGATCGGTCTTCCACCAGACCTCGTGCTCGAGGTCGTAGAGCCGATCTTCGGGGAGCGAACAGCCCGCGATCTCCACGGGCCGCCCGAGAGAGGGTCGCTCCTTTAGCCTCGCCCGGGCGCACCCTTTTGGTGCGAGGGGGCGTCCCCCGGCCCCACATGCCCGCTCCGGAGGAGCCTCCGTCCCGGGAGACGCCGGCCCGCGGCCGGTGCCGGTGCGGGCACCTGCCCACGCATCACATGATCGTCGCGCCGGTCCTCGGAAGCTTTCGGCTCGAGGTGTCGGGCCCCTGCTCGATCTGCGGGGAGGCGGGCTGCCGAAAGTACGTCCCCGCCGGTCGGTAGGCTTCGGCCCCGGGATCAGCCGTACGCTTCTCGGATGATGTAGTCCTTGAGGCGAGAGAGCCGATCCTCCCAGAAGTGGAAGTGCCAGGACCGGGCCTCCTCCCACGCCCCCGATCCGCCCCAGCCGGTGTGCTCCAGGGTCACATCGATCCCCTCGGGCGACTCCTGGAGGCGTACGTAGACCTCGGTCTTGGGGGCGGGTTCGTTCATGAGCGCCGCGAACTGGGGCGGAGCCGTCCAGCGGAAGCCGACGTCGACGTCGGGCGTGAGGTGGGTGATCGGACCCGAGCTCTCGAACCGGATGTCGGTCCGCCACTTGAGGGTCATCGAGCCCCCGATTTGAGGGACGACCGACGCTTCGTCGCACAGCCATCCGGTGAGCTTCGCCGGGTCGGTGAACGCCGCGTAGATCGTGGGGATGGGGAGCGGGATCGTCACCTGGATCAGGATCGGGTCGAGCGGCTCCTCCACGCGTCGCTCCGGCGCTCCGGACCTAAAGGCTTTGCCGGTGCCTCGGTTCGCCGGAGGGGCCCGCCCGGGGACGCGTCTCCCGAACGGCCAATGGTCTACGAAGGGCCAGTCCCCGGACTCCGCGGACGCTCCCGCGGAGGACCTCCCTCCGCGATCACCCCCTGGGAGGCGGAGCGAACCGGTCCCGCCGGTGCCCGGATCCCGCGCGGTGGCCAGCCATGCGACCGACACGCACGAGCCGGCCCGCGTCGGGCCACGCTCCTCACGGTTCGTGCTCCGGACCGGGAATCGGAAGTATCGTCGACACGACCGGACCCCGCCGCCCGCCCCGGTCGCCGAGGAAAGAAAGCAAACCTATGTATAGTCGAACGCAAAGGGCCTATACTGTTTATGCCTCGACAGCCTCAAGCCCGAAAGAGCGCCTGGCTCCTGCCGACTTCGATCGCCATCTGCGCCTTGATGGTGCTGCCCGGAGGGACGTTCCTCCTCGCCGGAATGCACGCACCGGGATCCGGTGCTTCTCCGGCCCACGTGGCCCCCGGCCCCTATGCCGGGCCGGCGTACTCCCTGACCGGCGGACTGGGTCTGCCGTCCTGGAGCTCCCACTCTCCCACCGCCCCGCCCCTGCTGTCGGGCCTCCCCGCCCCGGCCAGCAAGACCCCGTGGGTCCAGTCCCTCATCCAGAAAGGTCCGGCTCGCCAACCTCTCACCTCCCTCCCCAACCTCCGTCTTCTCGAGCACCCACCGACGTCCGTGGCCGCGGCGGTCGTGCCCGGATACGTCGCCCAGCCCGCCCCGCTGGGGCTCACCGACTACGGGCTCGGTGCGACCCCGTACTCGTACAACACCTCGCACCTTCTCGGCCAAGTGACGTTCGCCGCGCCTCCGAACGTCACAGAGCCGGGCTCGACCGGCATCATTGAACCGGCGGGCGCGCATCTCGGATACGTCGGGAACGTCTACGAGTTCGGCATCCAGCTCAACACCGTCGCCACGAACATCTCGTTCCCCGGCTCCGACCAGGGGTTCTTCTGGACCCAGAACGTCGTCGACTGGAACGATACCGGGATCCACTTCGTGGACGACACGTTCAACGTGAGCAATTCCTCCTTCTACATCGAGCCCGGGACCGTCTACTCGGGCTGTGGGGCGAATGCCTCCGGGGCCCAGGAGATCCTCAACGTGTATGGTGGGGTCTTCCAGTGCGTCGGCGGCACGATCCCCGTGAGCCCGGCGGCGTACCCGGTCACCATCCAACTCTACAACAACGCGACCGTGAACGCCCAGAACCGCACCCAGGTCTCGTACGGGTACCGGATCTTTGAGGCGGGGATCGGCCGGACCTACGCCGGCGTGAGCGACACGGTCGTCTTCAACAACCCCACGGCGCCCGTCTCCGCTCCCGCGAACACCCCGGGGTTCACGATCGACGGCTTCGCCCCCAGCCCGGCGGGCCTGTTGCGGGACGCCGAGATCGACCTCGTCGGCGACATCGGAGGCGACAACGCCGTCTTCCGCGCGGTCAACGGTAGCGTGAACCTCGAGTACTCCAACCTGAGCTCGGGAGGGTGGAAGGGAGTTCCTTCCGCTTACAACTTCGGAAGCGACACCGGCGAGACGGCGATGGGGATCGCCGACTACTGGACGGCCAGCGGTTCCCTCGGGACGCTGCACATCAACCAGGGCCCGACGATGCTCTACGGTCTGTGGAATGCGATCCCGTCGGGGTCGGTCGCGTCCGGGTCGATCCACCTCGCGGGCTCGATCACTCCGTCGTACGGCTTCGTGTTCGTCAGCAACACTCCGCCCGTCGCGGACCCGTGGGCGTTGGGCGCGCCCCCGGGCGACATGAGCTGGATGCCCACAACGAACGCTGGCAAGTTCAACACGTACTTGCCGCCGCTGGGGGTCCCCTGGACGACCCAGTACTACGTTCAGGGGCTCGCATCCGGCTCTGCTGAGACCGCCGGACCTCCTGTCACGGGCACCAACACGACCTACTCGCTCTCCCTTCCCCTCGCTCCGGGGAACCTCAACGCGCCGCTCTACATGTTATCGGACGCCCAGGCCGCGGCCTTGGCGAAGAACGTCAGCGGGTCGGCAGCGTTCCCGTACGTCTTCAGCGGCCTCACCGTCAACATCAACGCCTCGTTCAACCACCTCAACGACTACAGCTTCCCGTCGTTCGAGCTCGTGATGACCCAGGCGCTCACGCACCCGGTCTACGTCAACGCGATGTCCCAGGGCCAGGACTCCGCCGCGGGCAACTTCTACATCTCGGACGGGGCTCCGTATCCCCCCGGCGCGACGGGCTTCCTGTACCCGGGTCCGGCAATCACCAGCAGCTTCCCCGGCTACACGGCGCAGATCAACGTCTACAACGGCATCGGCGACCGCGTGAGCAATGAGTCGCTCTCCAGCCCGAACGGCCAGGGAGGGGAGGTCGTCCTCTGGGAGGAGACGGGCGCCTCGGTCTGGGACATCTCATCGCTGTTCGGCTCGGGCGGCGTCTGGGTCGGGGACTCGACCAGCACCAAGGTCTGGAACGTCGACGCCGGGTTCGGCGCGGCGGGCATCCAGGATATCGGCTCCCGGCACACGCACGGCTGGGCCATCTCGGTGCTCAACGCCCTGGGAGTCGAGGCGCTCAGCAGCGTCGCCGGCTCGTTCTCGTGGATCAACGTCACCGCCGGCGAGGGCGTCTCCACCGGGGGCGACCTCGGCCTCGGACCGATCTACGGCCCCTACTACAACCTCCCGGGCACCGTCGGGCTCAGCGTCACCGAGCTCAACGTCTCGAGCGGCTCCGTGGGCGCCAACATCACCCTGTCGACCGGCACGGTCCTCACGGATGTCACGTCGACCACGGGGTCCGTCGCCCTTCAACTGGACGGGACCGTGAACACCGCCGTGAACTCCCTCCTCGCCAACGGCGCGATGGGGATCATCATGTGGGCGGCGACTGGCACGACGATCACCGACTACGTCCTCGAGAACGGAGGCCCCGTTGGGTCCGTGTGGGACGCCTCGTCCGACACGACCGTCTCCGGCCTCACGGTCTCCAACTACACCATCGGTGTGTTCGCCGGTCACTCCGGTCTGGGTCTCGACACGACCCGCTTCACGAACACTCGGATCGATGCCGTGTCCGGCGCGGGAATCCTCCTACTCCACTCGAACGGGACCTCCTTCGTGAACACGGTCGTGAACGACTCTTCCCGAGGGATCCTCATCGGGGGCTCGAACGTGACCTCCTTCTCGAACACTCTGATCCAGCAGGTCAACCTGGGCGTCGGGATGCTCCTGGCAAACGGAACCACCTTCGGGACCACCTCGATCGTCAACGCGAACCAGGGCGTCTGGATCGTCGAGGCCAACCGGACCTCGTTCTCGGACACCTCGATCTTCGGGGCGAACACGGGGATCTCGATGGCCAACGTGGAGACGACGTCGTTCGGGAACACCTCGGTGAACGACGCCTTCTGGGGGGTCGCCATCTCCTACGCCCAGCAGACCTCGTTCTCGAACCTCAATGTGACGAACGCCGACACTGGCGTTCTGATGAACAACTCGAACGGCATCACCCTCACCGACGTGGTCGGCTGGAACTCGGTCGCGTTCGTTCTGAGCTCCGGCAGCAACGTGACGGGCTCCCACATCACGGGGACCGACGGCATCTTCGGGTTCGCCGTCGTTCTCGAAAACGGCACCGGGGCCCGCTTCACGGACGTCAACGGCAGCGAGGAGTCGGGCGGGGTCGAGCTCATTCACTACAGCAGTGCGATGGTCACCACGATCGGCGCTTCGATGAACGGCGCCGGATTGGACATCCAGCAGTCGACCGGTGTCACTGCCTCGGGCATCACCGCTTCGGGAGGCGCCATCTTCGGAGTGGCCGCCTTCCAGTCGAACCAGGTCACGATCGACGGCGTGACGGCGACGGGCGGATCCGTGGGCGCGCTGATCCAACTCTCCCAGAGCGTATCGGTGGACACGGTCACCGCCTCCAACGGGTCGTTCGGGGTGGGGGTAATCTCCTCGGCCTGGACATCAATCACGACAGTCACCGTGTCGAACCTGTCGGTGGGCGTCTTCTCGGAGAACTCGATGTACACGTTCGTGACCGGGGTCACGGCCACGAACGCGACGCTCTCGAGCCCCTGGACCCCGACCGGCCTGCCTGGGAACCCCGCGCTCGCCGCGGTCGTCACCGAGTTCGACCGCTTCGACTCGATCTCGGACGTGACCGCGACCACGTACCCCCTCGCCTACTACGACATGGGGTCGTTCCATCCCAGCGTCGACGACCTCAACGGAACCGGCGGCGCGTTCGCAGTCTACCTGAGCGGCACGACCGACGGAACGTTCGTGGCCATCGGTGCGTACCAGGACGGCGTCGGCCTCGAGATGATCGCCAACGCGACCGGCAACGTCGTCACGGGCAGCTCGTTCGTCGCCTCCACCGGCTACGGAGTCGCGGTCTACTCGACCGGCGACCTCGTCTACGACAACACGTTCTTCTACAACAACGGGGCGACGGGTACCTACAACGCCGCCCACGTCCAGGCCGCCGGTGCCGCCGGGACAACGTGGAACTTGGGTGAGACCGGCAACTACTGGGCGGACTGGCACACCTACACGATGTCGGGCATCCTCGCGCCGTACTTCGTCATCGGCGGAGCGTGGGACTACTTCCCCCTGGGCGGCCCCGAGGGGACGGTCCCGGTCTATTTCTACGAGAGCGGCCTGGCTTCGGGCGTCTCCTGGTCGGTGACGCTCGGCCGCGCGACGCAATCGACGGCGAACACGTGGCTCGTCTTCTACGTCCTTCCCGGATCATACGCGTTCGCGGCCGGCGCGGTGGCCGGCTACTCCGTTGCGCCCGCCTCGGGAACCGTGACCGCCTCGGGCGCGCCGGTCAACGAAACCCTCAGCTACACGGCCCGCTTCAGCGTGACCGTCTCCGAGATCGGCCTCCCCCTAGGAACCAACTGGAACGCCACGGTCGGCGGGGTCACCGCCGCGGGAACGGCCGCGACGCTCGCGCTCGACCTGCCCGCGGGCACCTACAACTACGCGATCGGTCCCGAGGCCGGATACACCGTCACGCCCCCGGCCGGGTCGATCACCGTGGGCGCGTCGGGCTACCACCTCTCGGTGGCGTTCGCCCAGGTCACCTACGCGGTCACGATCTCCGAAGGCGGGCTCGGGAGCGGCGCCAGCTGGTCCGCGACCGTGAACGGAGCGACGCAATCGACCGCCGGCAGCTCGATCACCTTCTGGATGCCGAACGGGACGTACTCCTACTCCGTCGGCGGCGCCGCGGGCTACACCGCGAGCCCGGCTTCGGGGAGCGTCCGGGTGAGCGACGCAGCCGCCTCGCTCGGCGTCACGTTCACCGCCGTGCCGACGATCGTGACCGTGATGGTCACCGAGACCGGCCTACAGAGCGGAACGAGCTGGTCGGCGATCGTGGACGGCGTCTCGGGTAGTTCGTCCAGTTCGACAATCTCGATCAACGTGCCCACCGGGACGTACGGGTACCAGATCCCCGCGATCGCGGGCTACCACGCGTCTCCGGCGACCGGGAGCCTCACCGTCTCGGGCCCCTACACGCTCTCGATCGCCTTCAGCCAGGTGGTATACCCGGTGACGGTCACCGAGGATGGCCTCGCCACGGGGACGACCTGGTCGGCGACGGTGAACGGCATGACGCAGTCAAGCGCCGGAAGCACGATCACGTACTATCTGCCGAACGGCAGCTACTCCTACCGGATCTCGAACGTGAGCGGCTACTCGCTCACGGGCGGCTCCGGCACGCTGACCGTATCGGGAGCTCCGGGCGGCGCGGCGGGCGGATTCTCGCCCACGAGCACGCCCGCGACGGTCTCGACCTCGACGTACAACATGGGGTTCGCGATCGCGGTCGCGCTCGGGGCGGTCGCCCTCGGGATCGGTGTCATCGCGCTCCTCCTCAGCCGACGCCCGAGGTCTCCTGCCCCGGCGGCCGCCTGGAACCCGCCCGCGGGAACCTCCGGGGGCTCGCAGGGGACGGGAGCCGGAGACTCGGGCTCGGCCAGCGGAACCTACTGGAACGAGGGAGCTCCCTCGTCGCCGGGGGACTCGAAGAGCCGCTGAACCCCGGTGGTCGCTCGCCCGGGCGCGGGGGATCGAACCCCCGCCGCCCCAACCACTTCCTTCCGTCCATACATCCGGGCGACATTCTCTGTGGGCGCGCGCGCGTCCGCGCCGGGAGTGGAGGAGCCACGGAACGACTCCGGTCGGATCGTTCGACCAGCATGGAGAATCGGTCAAGTCGATGGTGGGGAAGATGTCCCCTGTGAGGCGGTTGCTCACGAGGTCGCATCGAGGCGTTCTGGCCGGCTAGGCCGGCCCGTTCGGGTCTGCCGCCGCTCGGGCGAGCCGGGTGGAGAGCTCGGAGTCGGTCAACCCATCGACCTCCAGCACCTTCGCGGGAGACCGACCGGCCTTCGCCCACCGTACTCGGTCCCGGGGGATGTCGAGCCAGTGCGCTACGAGGTTGAGCATCGATCGGTTGGCCGCCTGCTCGATCGCGGGCGCCCGGCACGAGATCACCCACCGCTTCCTCCAAGGGTCCCAGGCGACCCGATCGGTCGCGCTGCCGGGTCGGACCCAGATCGCGAGACGACCCAACCTCGACGATCCCCCCTTCGCTCGAGCGATATCGCAGGGCGCTCTTCAGCGCGACTCCGGGGCCGCCGGGAACGGCGTCGGATAGGTACGGAGGGGCTTTGAGGCCGAGGCGATGGGACGGTGGAGAGGCCTCGGCGGAGCCCGAAGGCGGGTCGGGCCGGGGCGCGCTCCGGGAGGAGGAGGACGGATTGACCGAGGAGTCCACACTGCGACTCGATCGAACGGAGACCTGGGACCGCGCCGTCGCGGCCGCGCTCGATCTCCTGCTCTCCCGTCGAGGAGAGGGGGTACGCGCCTCGGCGATCTGGGCTGCGGTCCAGGCCCGGGGCAAGTTCCGGATCCTCGTACTCTCCCGGGACGGGTCCGAGGTCGATCGCACCGAGGACCGTGCTACCCAGATCGCGGAGGTCCGGATCCTGATGACCGCGCTGCACCGTCGTGCCCACCTCGCCGAGCCTTCGGACGCCTCCGGAGATGCGGCCGATCCCGAGTACGTCGTACTCCGGTAATCCCATCGGGATCCGGGGGTCTCGAGGGGAGATTCGCTCCACCGGTGGCTGAGCGAACGTGGGATTCGGACTGAATTCGGGTGGTCGGGCCGCAGGTCATTCTGGGTCTCCCAAGACCAGCTCGAATCGTTGCTGTCCCATCCCGCCGCGCCGATTCGGGAGCTGCCACAGGGAGTATGGGCTCGCCTTCGACGGCACCCCCGGCCGAGCCTGGGGCCGAAGTGGGTACCGGTTATATGAGTGGGAAGCTTTCCATCTTCTCCTATCCTGCAGGTCCTTTCGAGGAGGAGAAAGACGTTGGACGGCAAGATCACGGTGATCACGCTGGTAGTGACGAATCAGGCTCGATCGCTGGAATTCTTCACCGAGAAGGTGGGCTTCGAGAAGAGGAGCGATGTTCGCCCTCCGGGAGGGAACCGGTGGGTCTCGGTCGGCCCCCAGGGGCAGGACCTAGAAATGGCCCTCTGGGAGGTCGGTTCGGCCGTCGACCCCTCCCAGAAGGAGTCGTCGAGACATTGGCGCCCCGAGAACGCTCCTCCGATCGTCCTCCAGGTCGCCGATTGCCGGAACGCTCACCAAGAGCTGAGTGCGCGAGGAGTGGAGTTCGTCCGGGCCCCGGTGGAGCATCCCTGGGGCACGGCCGCGACTTTCAAGGGCCTGGATGGGAACCTATTCTCCATGAACCAGCGCCCCCCCGTGCCTGGCCCAAGAAGTAGGCGGGCGACCCCGCCCCATTCCATGAGCCTCCTCCCCGACCCTTCGAGTCCAGCTCGGGAGTCGTTCCCGAACCCGACCGTCCACGCCAGCCAGTACCCCGGCTCTGACCGAACGCCCGCGGTCGATGGCCATCGCGAGGGTGCGGGAGCCGAGGATAGATCGACGGGACGACCCATCCCGCTTGGAGATCTACTCATCTGGCAAGGGGGGACGCCGCGCCCCTATGCACGGATTCGATGGGAATCAGGGTGGGGCTCCCAAGTGGGACGGCAGGTCGGATTCCCTTGGATTGGGGAATGGACTGGTCGGGATTTGAACCCGAGGCCTCCGGTTTGCAAAACCGGCGATCTTCCGAACTGATCTACCAGCCCTCGGGTCCGGACGGTCGCGCGGCGGAGTTATCGTTTTGCAGGGAGGGGCGGGCGACCGCGGCCCACGCCCGGTCGAGCTTGGGCACGGTCTGGCGGGCCAGGATCTGATCTGGATCCGCCCAATCCGCCTCGGTGTGCTCCCAATCGAGCCGGATGCTCGACTGGGCGGTCCGGAACAGGAATGGGTGGACGAGGTAGGCCGTCGACCCGTCGCGGGCGACGACGACCGATCCCGTTTGCACGAGCGTGAGGGCTCCGCGCTCCAGGCCGGTCTCCTCCCGGATCTCCCGGTACGCTTGCTGCAGCGGGTCCGACCCTTCGAGATAGCCTGAGATCGCGGCCCACCGCCCGCGAAAGCTTCCCACACGCTCCGACCGACGCAAGAGGAGAACCTTGCCCGACGGGTTGACTACGAACGCGGTCACCACCTTCTGTTCGGAGACCCCTTCGATCTCCACCTCCCCTCCATTGCCGTCGACGGTGACCCTCTCCCCCTCGCGAAAGAGGTCTCGATCCACCCCGGCGACGACGGGGATCGGTGGCGGGGGAGTGCGCGGCGGGAGCCGGCCCTCGACGAGGATCGCCATCATCCGGGGGAGCTCCGCCGGTTCGGGGGGCCAGAGCTCCGAGGGAACGACGGGGACAGGGTTCTCGACCGAGAGGTCGATCCAGCGTCCACCGAGGTCAACGAGATGTACCCTCCCGCGGGCTCGGCCCGGAGCGACCGGCGTACCAGGGATACCCATGGGACCTCCAGCGGCCGCCCGTTCATCGAGCTAACGGTCGGGTACCTGGTGGGGCCGGGAAACGACTTCTACTGGACGCCCGGTCCGAGCCCCGGTGAAGCTGAGCGCATTCACGGTCGTCGACAGCTCTCTCGAAGGTTCGACCGCGGGCGACGACCGAGTCGGCGACGTGATCCGCCTCGCGGAGGTAGCCGACACAGCGGGCCTCTCGGCCCTTTGGGTCGCCGAGCATCACTTCCATTCGGGGGGGCTCTGCCCCTCGCCTCCGGTCCTGCTGGCGGCCTGCGGCGCGCGCACGCAACGACTCCGGCTCGGCGCTCTGGTGAGCGTGCTGCCGTTCCATCGGCCGATCGATGTCGCGGAGGAGTACTCGTTGCTCGATCGCCTCGTTCGAGGGCGACTCAACCTGGGGGTGGGGAGCGGATACCTCCCCTCGGAGTTCGAGGGGTTCGGCGTGGACCCGGCGACGAAGCGCGACCGGTTCGATTCCGCGCTGGAGGCGGTCCTCACGGCGTTCGACGGAGGGGAGATCGACGCGGGAGGTGGACCCACGCGCAAGGTCCGCCTCAACGTCTTGCCGGTCCAGCGACCGCACCCCCCCCTCTGGGTCGCCGTCCAGCGACGCGAGGCGGTCCCCCACGTCGCGCGCCGAGGGTTCTCCATCGCCCTCATCCCGTACGCGACGCTCGCGGATCGGACCGAACTCGCCGATGTGATCCGGGAGTATCGCAGCAATCTTCCCGCCGGGCGGATGGGGGAGGTGGCGATCGCTCTCCCCGTCTACAGCGGGGACGATCCGGCCGGCGCCCGTCGCGCTCTGAGGCGCTACCTCGAGAGCCGCACCCGGACCCAATCCACGTTCTACGTGGAGAAGGCCCGACGCGACCCGCACTCCGCCACGCCGGAGGCGCTCGAGGACGCCGGCTGGGTCGTCATCGGGGGCCCTGAGGACGTCCGTCGCCGCCTCACGGCATTCGCCGAGGTCGGCGTCGACGAGGTCCTCGGGATATTCGACTTCGGAGGACTGGCGGCCGACGACGTGGCCCGATCCGTTCGCGCGCTCAGCGCGGTCTGGGACCGCTCGACCGAGGCGAGCCCGGGGTCCCGGCAGGCTCGTCGGGAGCCGTCCTCGGACGGCGTCCGTTCGGGGAATCGACATTAACCCCGGGCTCATCGTCCGGACGAGTGAGACCCATGAGCGAGATCCTTCCCGGCGTGCATCAGGTCGAAGGCGTGGACCCGTCGCCCGACTTCACGACCCATGTCTACCTCGTAAAAGACAAGGGGAGCAGCTGGACCCTCATCGATACCGGCCTCCCGGGCGCCCACACGGCGACGCTCGCCTACCTCGCCAAGATCAAGGTCGAGCCCACCGCAGTGAAGCGGATCCTCCTGACCCATCTCCACCGGGACCACACCGGCTCGCTCCGCGCCATCGCCGAGAAGACGCGGGCTCGGACGTTCGCCCACTGGATCGAAGCGGCCTACATCGCCTGCGACCCGAAGTACGACGGGCCGGGGACTCCCCCGGCTGAGCCGTTCACCGTCGACGAGCAGCTGAAGGACGGGGATACCGTCGATGCCGCCGGCGGCCTCATCGCTTACCACACGCCCGGTCACACACCGGGACACACGGCGTACTACCAGCCCGAACGGAAGCTCCTGTTCTCGGGGGATCTGTTCTTCGGAGAGGGAGATCACGCGATCCTCACCGTACCGGACTTTACGCACCACACCCCGACGGCCCAGATCTCGGCCCGCCGGATGAGCCGTCTCTCGGTGGACTCCCTGCTCACCTACCACGGGGGACCCCTCCTCAAGGGCGGCGGAACCGCCGTGAGGTCCGTCGTGCAGGGGTTCAAGTAGCGCGGGGGACCGCGTCCTCACCTCCGGGGTCCGGGGGTCGGGCCGAGTGGGACTGGCCAGATTTGAACTGGCGTCTCGGAGTCCCGAACCCCGAAGGATGGACCAAGCTACCCCACAGTCCCAGACGGCGGTCGGCCACCCGCCCCGTCTATTTGAACGTGCGTCGCCTCGGCTCCCCGAAGGGTGTTTCGCGCCCTCCCGGTGGGGGGCTACATACGCGGTCGGTGCTTTCCGGTGAACGGAATGGCCGGATCCTCCTCGGCGCCCCCGATCCCGGGGCTCGCGGCGTTCGACTCCCTCTCGTGGAGCATCCCCGGGCTGCGCGAGGACCCGACGCTCTGTCTGAGGTGCCGATCGGCCCAGCTCCTGTGCGGGAAGCCGGTCTGTCCGATCCTCCTCAAGTACCGGGCGTTCGAGCGGACGCTTCCGATGATCTCCGGTACCGAGCTCGACGGGAGCTCCCCCCCCGGCTTGTTCGTCGGCAGGTTCGGGTACCCGAAGATCTCCGCCGGCCCCCTCCTCTCGCCGGAGCACGGATCGACGGAGCTCCTGGACACGCCGGAGGAGTGGGTCGGTCGCTCGGCCGAGGAGGTCGTCGGGTTCCGGACCGGTCTCGTCCGTGGGACGTTCCGGCTCAGCGTCACCGATGCCGAGAAGCCGATCCGCTGGCTCGAGGACCTCCAGCTCCTCAGCCTCTCGGAAGGGTCGGTCGAGTCGGAGACCGAGTTCCGCCGGCCGCCCCGGGGCCATATCGCGTTGTCGGACTCCTCGCCGCCCTTCGGGCCGTCGGCCCCGATCGAGCGCCTCCGCCTCGACGTGACGCGCGTAGACGCCGACCTCGACCGCCTCGCTTCCGATGGGGACGCCAACGCTCGGATCGCGGTGGGAGAGCTCTATTCCCGGGGGGTCCGCGTCAGCCGGATCCAGCGCGCGTTCAGCATCGGGACGCTCGGGCGTCGCGGCCGACGGAAGCTCGTTCCTACCCGGTGGAGCATCACCGCGGTGGACGACCTGCTTTCCAAACAGAACCTGGAAAGGATACGGGAGCTCCCGGAGCGGTCGGAGATCGAGGTCCACCGGCTCACCGCGCTCGAGAATCGATGGTTGATCGCCTTCCTCCCGGGCTCGTACCGGTACGAGTCGATCGAAGCGTGGTATCCCGGGACGCTCTGGAACCCGAGCACGGCGAACCTCGTCATGCTCGGCGACCACGAGGGGTTCCGCGGGCGCACGGAATACGCCTCGATGGGCGGCTGTTACTACGCCGCCCGGCTCGCGACCAGCGAGGCCCTCCTGGCCTCGGGACGGCAAGCCGGGGTCGTGGTCCTGCGGGAGGTGCATCCCGGCGAGATCCTTCCTCTCGGCGTCTGGAACGTCCGGGAGCACGTACGGGCGGCCCTCCAGAACCCGGGCGAGAGGCTCGCCACGCTCGCGGACCTCTCGCGGACGATCTCCTCCACGTTCGCGATCCCTCTCGAGCGGTGGTTGCGATCCAGCGCGGTCCTGCACGAAGCCCGGACGCAGCGACGGCTGGACGCGTGGCTCGATCCGGCGGGGTGAGGGAGATCAGCGTGCCGGGGCTGGGACCACGGGCGCGGCGAACGGACTCCCGCACTTCCCGCAAAACGTATCCCGCGCCCGCCTCACCGCCCCGCAGTTCGGACACCCGGGAGCCGTTCGGGGAGTCCCGCAACCCCGGCAGAACGTGTCGTCCGCAACGATCGGGGCGCCGCAGCTCCGGCAGCGTTGGGCCGATGCGACCTGCTCGGCCGTGAGGACGAGCTCCGAGTCCGACGATCCCGGGGCCTCCCGGAGCCCGGACCCGGTTCCGGGCGAGGGTGGCAGGGCCTCTATGGAGCCCCCGAGCTGACGGCGCCCGCGGAGAGCGAGGCGGAACGCCTCGGTGTACTCGGTCCGGTCGAACGCAGCCTGGGCCTCGGAGAGCGAGCTGCGTCCCTGGATCGTCGGCTCCGCGGTCGGACGATCCCGAGACGCGGTCCCCACCTCCTGCTCCAGGAGGTGGATCTGGAACTGCGACTCGGCCCGGTTCTTGGGGATCCGTGCCCCTGGGGGGGGAGAGGGCGTCGCGACGGCCGACAGGGCGGGGGGGGCCGACCACGAGGCGTCCGGGACCGGCGACGCCGCGGCGGGGGAAGCGCCCGAGGATGGGGTCGGAGCCGGCGACCCGCGCCGAGCGGCGACGAGGAACTCGTGGGCGGATTGGGCGAGGGAGTAGGCTCGGTCGAACTGTCGGCTGTCGAACGCGGCCTGGGCTCGACCGATGAGTCCCACGGCGTTCGACACGTCCGAACCCTGACGGGCCAGGATCTCCTGCTCCCGACGGACCATCGCGATCCGGTTGAACGCCCGGTCGCCGATCAGCTCGGGCTTCCCGGAGAGCTCCGACCGCAGCTGGTCCTTTCGCTTCTGGATGCGTTGGAGCAGGTAGACGCCCATGATGGCGAGGACTACCGTCACGATCGCGATCGCCGCGATCGCCTCGAGTTCCCCAGAGGTGAGAGTTCCC
>Ga0187803_10000536_pt1 | contig 15112 bp, 12 predicted proteins | sample NC_wetland_sal_i_2_FD_132425 | JGI IMG/M metagenome (GOLD analysis project Ga0187803, IMG submission 132425) | Wetland sediment microbial communities from Neuse River Estuary, North Carolina, USA - Control_3 | ecosystem: Environmental > Aquatic > Freshwater > Wetlands > Sediment | place: USA...
TCGATTTCCTTGTGTATACCGCCTCCGAGCCGATGATCGAATTCCCGGCGAGCAACCTGACCAGTTGGTCGCGTGGACTTTGCGCTGAGAAGGGCCGAACAATTTGGGAATCGAAGAGTCGGCGTCAGGGTTGGCTACTCTGGGGGGCGAGACCGTGCGGTTTTTGTCTTGGTTGAACGCCTGTCTTGTTTCCTGGGGCCTTCTCAATTTCCGAGTCCAATGACTCATCTACGGCTGCAATCAGGAGAGGTCTCGTCTGCTCCTCGTCTCTCGCCACCATTGAGGGCACCTGCGCGATCAGCAGGATCTATGGTTACTTTCAGACCTTGGATGCAGAGGAAGATTGGCCCATTTGGTAGGCCGCGAATGTTGACATCGCAATTCCAAACAGGAGAAGCAGTACGCCTACCAAAGCGTAGGCCCTTGCCATAAGGGCAGCCCCCAATAGGACGAAGATTATGCCTATGACGAGATACACTGGGTTCTTGAACGCATACATCAGACCATGATGGCTGCAGGCTCCTTACAAAAGCTTGATGATTCGCTGCAAATGCGTTTGTGGGTGACTCAGCAGGATCGGGTTTTCAAGCCAGTTCTTCATTCTCCTCACCATGTTTCTGACATTCACCAGTAGCCCCCCTTTCCCCCTCTCTTCTCCGGTCGACTCGAGGCTGTCACCCAGGTCACCCAATCCCTTCGGCGAGTGGAACAGCGAAATTGCTGATGACGGAGTCCTGAAGAGCGTCCACCTAACCGTCGTCGGCAACGACCTGTCTTGCCTGATCGTCTCCGTCGCGTGAGTGGCCGTCATAGGAACCAGGTCGCAGTCAAGGCACTGCAGGCCGGTGTCTCAACCAAAGTCCGACTAGAGAGGCCCTTCGACGTTATATCAATCGACTGAACATGGTCTGGTATGCGATACCTCCTGAAGTGCCTCGCATGCGAAAAGCAGTATTCGATGTTCTTTCCTAGGCAACTATGCGACAGGTGCGGCGGCATTCTCGAAGTCATCTGCTCTGGCGGATTGGCGATGGGAGCTCTGAAGAAGGATTTCTGGAGCTACGAGGCGCTGCTTCCCGAGGGCGAATACAAACATTACAAGTTGGGAAACACGACCCTGCTTCCGGCCGACGGCCAAGATCTCTTCCTGAAGCTCGAGATCGAGAACCCGACCAAGTCGTTCAAAGATAGGGGTTCAGTGGTCGAGATAGCCAAGGCACTTGAGTACGGGTACGACGAAGTCGTCTGCGCGTCCACAGGTAATATGGCATACTCGGTTGCATACTATGCGAAGTTGGGGGGGATACATGCGACGATTTTCGTGAGTAGGAATGCAAGTTGGTTGAAGATTAGAGACATCCGGGACACCAAGGGCGCCAAGATCATAAGGGTCGACGGTGATTTCACAGAAGCGCAAAGGAGGGCAATCGGCTACGCCCAGAGGAGGGAAGCCTTTCTGACAGGGGACTATTGTTACAGGAAGGAGGGCCAAAAGACTCTGATGTGTGAAATAATGGCGGAGCTTCCGGGCGTCAGGAACATTCTCGTCCCAGTGGGCAACGCCACCCTGTTCAGTGCGTCCTACAAGGCCCTGATGGAGCTCAATAGACTCGGGCTGGTGCGCAGACTGCCGCGCCTGATTGCTGTGCAAGCGTCGCAGACCGACCCGGTTGTCGTTGCCTTCAGAAAAGGTGAGAAAGTCAAGTACCAGAAGCCGCTCACAGAGGCAGGCGCGATAGCCGTTGGCTATCCGACATATGGCGACCAGGCGATCGACGGGATAAGAGCGACGCATGGCACGGCAGTGGACGTCACCGACAAGGAAATGGAAGATGAGCGCAAGGCATTCTACAGAGAGTATGGTCTCCAGGTCGAAATGTCCGGGGTCGCGTCGCTAGCCGCCTTCAGGAAAGTCGAACTGAGAGGGCAGAGCGTGGCAGTGATCAGCGGAGGAAACACCCTCAAGCCGTAGGCGAAGCCATTCCAGGCTAGGCATGGACGTCTCCCAGTTCTAGGTGAGACGAGAGAGTAGGCCTACGGGGAGGGCGTTGATGTCTCGGTGAGCACGATGACCGATGCCACCTCTGTTTTCTTACGGCACAAAGTGCCACGGTGCTTAACTTCGGCTTCTAATTCCGCTACGCTTGGGGGCTCGCCACCTCCCTCGTGGAGGCGTAGAGCTGGCCCGTCAGTTTCGCAAGCTTCTCGAGGCGCCTGTAGTCGTCTTCGACATCTCTCCTCAGCGCCATGAGCTGGGGGGCGTGCTGTGGCAGGAACAGGTGGGAGTATCTTCCCTGCAGCTTCAGGTACTCTTCGACCGGCTTGGGGCTCAGAACTGGGACGGTGATTCGGTAGACTCCTCCCTCGACCTCGTAGAGCGGGAAGAACCTCGTCTCGACCGCAAGCCTAGACATCCTGATGGTCTTTGAAGGGTCAAAGCGCCACCCTCTAGTGCAGGGCGCCATCACATGCAAGAATGTCGGCCCGTCCATCGAGAGAGCCTTCCTCACCTTGTTCATCAAGTCCCGCCAGTGAGAGACCGAGGCTGTGGCAGCATAGGGCACGCGGTGAGCGACTACGATAGAAACGAGGTCCTTCCTCGCCTCCGGCTTGCCAGATTGCGCAGACCCCACCTGGGTCGTGGTTGTCCACGCTCCCCTTGGGGTCCCTCCCGAACGCTGAATCCCCGTGTTCATGTATGCCTCATTGTCGTAGCACACATAGAGGAACTTGTGTCCTCTTTCAATGGCGCCTGAGAGCGCCTGGAACCCGATATCGTAGGTTCCTCCGTCTCCCCCGAAGACCACGATGGGATGCTCCTCGGCCTCGCCGCGCCGCCCTAGGGCCTTGAAACCGGCCTCGATTCCCGAGGCAACGGCCGCCGCGTTCTCGAATGCTGAGTGGATCCAGGGGCGGTTCCATGCCGAAAACCCATAGAGTGCGGTAGAGACCTCTAGGCAGCCCGTTGCGTTGACAATTACGGTGTCCTTCGGAGCAGCTAGGAGCACCTGTCTGACCACTATGGACGCCCCGCAGCCCGGGCACAGGCGGTGCCCGGGGGAGAGAGGCTCTTCAGTGGGTAGTTCCTTCAGACCCTTAACTAGGTCGTACAACTATTCCTTCACTCCATACATCACTGACGTGTCGTCGGGCGAGGCCTCTTTTCCGTTCAGGCTGAGAATCTTCCTTCCATCCTCGACCGACAGGTCCCTGCCCCCAATCCCATACACTAGACTCGTCACAGGCTGATTCATTCCGGCGCCCCTCAGGGTCGACTTGACATCTTCCGCAATTGGGCCCGAAGGTGCCCCGAGGCTCATACTCCTGTCCATGGTCACCACAGACTTCGCCCGCCTCAGGTGCGAAGCAACCTCTCCCGTTGGGAAAGGCCTGTAGAGCTTGATCGCAAGGACGCCCACCCTCTCTCCTCCAGAGTTCATGCCCCGCGCAGCTGCCCTCATCGTTCCCGCGGCGCAGCCGTTGACTACCGCCACCTTGTCCGCATCATCTGTGTTGTAGGCGTCGACAGCTCCGTATCGCCTGCCGCTGAGGGCCTCGAACTCGCTTTCGGTCTCGTCGAAGACGGTCAGAGCGTGCCTCATCGCCTCTGCCTGCTGCATCCTGAATTCGTAGTAGTTGTCCGGGTTCGCGATCGCGCCGAAGGTGAGCGGCTCCTTCGGGTCAAGCCGGTGCTTCGGCGCAGGCCTCCCAACGAACCTCCTGACGGTCTCATCGTTGATTAGGCGTACCCTCTCTTTGTCATGCGAGAGAATGAATCCTTCGAAGTTTATCGCCGAAGGGAGCATCACTCGCGGGTCCTCTGACAGTCTGAACAACTGAATCGTCCTGTCATAGATTTCTTCGACGTTCTCTGCGTAGACCTGAATCCATCCCGAGTCCCTAGAACCCATCATGTCCCCGTGGTCGGCGTTCAATACTAGGGGGGCACTCAGAGCTCGGTTCGCAACAGCCATAACCACTGGCATCCTCATCCCAGAAGCGTTGTACAGCATCTCGTGCATGTACGCGAGGCCTTGGCTTGAGGTCGCGGTGAAGACGCGGGCACCTGTCGCCGAAGCCCCCAGGCATGCCGAGAGAGCGCTGTGCTCCGATTCAACGGGGATGAACTCCCCGCCGAACCTCCCTGCAGCCACAAACTCCGCGAGCTTCTCCACGATGATCGTTTGTGGAGTGATGGGATATGCGGCGACGACGTCGACATCACACTGCCTGACTGCCTCCGCCACCGCCTCGTCGCCCTGGAGGGCGACGACCCTTGCCATTTCCAACTGGGTCATGGTTCCATCACCATGTTGATCGCCTTCGGAGGACACTCGGATTCGCAGATTCCGCAGCCCTTACAGTGATCGTAGTCTATCGCGACCTTAACCCCTTCGCGCCTGACTATGGCCGGCTCCGGACAGAAGATCCAGCAGATCAGACAGTTCGTGCACTTCGCTTCGTCAATTACTGGCCTCCTTACCCTCCAACCGGAGACCAGATAGGCCGAAGACGTGCCTCCCCTAACTACAGCGGCCTCCTCGAGCTCTCTCCAGCTCAAGCGAGAACCCCTCCCTCGTATCCCAACCTGAGAGCCTCTTGGTTACCAGCCCTGACCGCTCCCTTGAACCTCTCGTTGATCACGCTGACCATCGATTCGAAGCTCACGACCCCCGTGGCTTTCACCAAGGCTCCAAGCATCGGAGTGTTGGGGAAGTCCTTTCCGATGCATTTCAGCGCGATGCCAGTGGCATCCAGAGCTGAAACGTTCACCGAGTCGCCGAGATTCAGCTGGGACCGAAGCGCTTGAGGAGAACCATCGAAGTTGCAGATGAAGTGTCCCTCGCCGCGGAGACCCGATGTCGTGCTGCCGACATGGGCCATCGAACGGTCGACGACGACCACGACGTCGGGGCTGCGGATGAACGAATGAATCTCAATCGGCCCGTCACTCACCCTGGCATAGGCCGCTATGGGCGCCCCGGACCTCTCTGCGCCAAACTCAGGGAATGCTTGGACGTACTTGCCTTCGAGGACCGCAGCGTCCGCTATCAACTGTGCAGCTGAGACGACCCCTTGGCCGCCCCTCCCGTGGAGGCGCACCTCAGTCATCATGGAAGACTACATCCATATGGCATTCGAAGGTGGTCTGCTAATACACATTCAGCCTAAGCTGTTAGGGTTCTCTGTCCTGAGTAATCTGTTCGGTTCGGTTCGGGTCAGGTCGGGTCGGGCAGGCCCACCGCCCGCCACGGCTTCATGAAGGTTGTTGGAATCTCTCTCGCACCCAGGTGTCGCCATGACCGGACAACTCCCGCTCTGGGAACCCTTAATGCCAACCGCGGCTGTTTCTTACGGCGAGATGTCCCTCCCGCCAATGCTGACCAAGCCCTCAGGAAAGAAGGCTGAGCTCTATCGCGACCTGCCGAGCGGCAGGGTCCAATGCACTGCGTGCGCGAGGATGTGCCAGATTGGAGAAGGCCAGGTGGGCTTCTGCGGCGTGAGGGGTGTTTTCGCAGGGAAGCTGTACCTTCTCGTCTACGGTAAGGTGATGGCAGGAAACGTCGACCCGATAGAGAAGAAGCCTGTGGTCCACTACAGACCTGGCTCAAAAATCTTCTCGGTTGCGACGAGCGGATGCTCATGGGCCTGCTCTTACTGTCAGAACAGCGATATCAGCCAGCTGCGCAAGATCGAAGGTATCGAAACCCAGCCTCACGAAATAGTGGCGAACGCGGTTGCTTACGGGTGTGAGGGGATCGCCTACACGTACAACCAGCCTACAATATTCATGGAGTACGCGCGCGACGTCGGGGTGCTAGCGAGATCTAAGGGCCTCTTTAACATCTTCGTCTCCAACGGGTATGACACGCCGGAGACGGTAAACCTGATGAGGGAGTTCCTTGATTGCGTCACGGTCGACTTCAAAGGAAGCGGCGAGACCAGCTTCGTAAGGAAATACATTGCAATCCCGAACACAGATCCGGTCTTCCAGAGCCTGCTCGAGATCAGGAGCCGTACTAAGGTGCACGTAGAGATTACAGACCTGATCGTCCCCCGCGTGGGGGAGTCGCTTGAGGCGGCGGAGAGGCTCTGCAGATGGGTCTACGACAACCTCGGTCCTGACACCCCAGTCCACTTCCTTAGATTCCACCCGGACTACAAGATGTTGGACTTTCCTCGGACTCCGGTTGAGGTTCTCGAGAAGCACCACAAGGTAGGGAAGAAAGCGGGCCTCAACTACGTCTACATCGGGAACGTCCCGGGCCACCCGGCTGAGAGCACCTATTGCCCCGGCTGCGGGAAGGTCCTGATCAAACGGTACGGTTACCAAATCCTTGGGTACAACCTGGACGAAAGGAACGGGTGTAACACCTGTGGTCACAAGACACCCGTCGTAGGCCCTCTTAGCCCGTCGTACGGGGAGGATAGGTTCGCCTCAGTGATTAGCTGACTACCTGAGCTTCGAGAGCCTGTTTGACGAACCTCTCCGCGTCCAAGAGCGCTTTGCAGCCGTCGGCTGCTGCCGTTATCGCCTGTCTGTATCGAAAGTCATGTACGTCTCCCGCAACAAAGACACCAGGGATGCTGCTCTCTGAGCCATTTTTCACTGTCACATACCCCTTTTCATCGAGTTCGACTTGTCCCCTGAAGATCTCGGTGTTCGGGTCGTAGCCTATCGCGACGAACAAGCCGTCGACCTGAAGCACGCCCTCCCCTCCCGTCTTCAGGTTCTTCACCCTGACCCCCTCCACGCGTTTCTCTCCGAGCACGTCGGTGACAACCGTGTCCCAAACGAAGCTAATCTTGGGATTCGAGCGCGCCTCTTTCTTCAGCGCTGCACTCGCCCTCAAGTCGTTCCTTCTGTGAATCACCTGCACCGAGCTCGCAAACTTCGAGAGGAAGGTTGCCTCCTCCATGGCGGTGTCGCCTCCCCCTACTACCGCGACCTTCTTCCCCCTGAAGAAGAAGCCGTCGCAGACCGCGCAGTTGGAGACCCCTTTCCCCATCAGCCTCATCTCGGACTCAAGGTTGAGCCGCCTGGGATTAGCCCCCGTGGCGATTATCACTGACAGGGACCTGACTATCCCGCTATCGGTCTCTATCTCAAAGGGATGAGGACCGAAGTTGACCTTCACGACGTCCTCCTGGATGAGCTTGGCTCCAAGTCTTTCTGCCTGTGACTTCATCCTCATTATCAGGTCAGGCCCCATCACAGGGTCAGGGAACCCTGGGAAGTTCTCAACATCGCTCGTCAGCATCAGCTGGCCTCCGAACTTCGTTCCCATGTACACGACCGGATCCAAGTCAGCCCTGCAACCATAGATTGCGGCGGTAAGCCCAGCGGGCCCCGAACCGATGATTACGAGCTTCTTGGTGTCTGATTTCATTCGTCTACGGTCAGCCTCCTCTCCGCCTCATAAATTTGCCTCCGCGGGGATAAATGAGTTACAGCAGCTTCGCTTCTCTCTGGACGATGTGAAGCTCATCTGAGAGCTCGTTGAGCGCCTTCTCAAGCCTCTTCGTATACTGGGGCAGCAACCTTTCGTATACCTCCTTCCTCATCCTCCTCGTGTAGTACTGCTCGTAGAGGTTGAGCTTGTCCTTGGCAGCCCTGTCCACCTCTCTCTCGGTGGTGTGTATCTGGTTCAAGAGGTCAAAGAACTTCTGAGTCGTCGACTTTTGCTTGACCTCGTTGAGCCTTTGGAGGGCCCTGTTCCTAAAGGCATCGAGGCGTCCTCTGATTTCGTCGAAGTACACCTTGTTGAGTTCGTTGGGGTCTGCAGCGGCCACCTCTGGCCAGATGCCATTGATCAGGCTTGTCTTGTCGTCGAACGCCTTGATCATCGCAGAGGCCCTCTCGGTCGACGACTCCTCCTCCGTCTCTTCCTCTTCCGTCATCGTCGTCCGCGATGCGAATAACCCAATCAGAAGAAGAAGGAATATCAATGAGGCTGCTGGAATCCCATTTGCTAAGGCCCACCCCACCGCCAGGCCGTAGGAAATCGTGAAATTCGCAGCCTCCCAAGGTGCGGGTTCAACGTTCGTATATGTGGCGGGCGCACCTTGGACGATCTTGAAACCTACCGGCAGAGAGAATTCAACGACGTACGAGTTGATGAATGCGGTGATGGGAGCGGCCGTCGGCATACTCAATGTGACTTGACCCCCTGTACTTTGGTAGTACTCCTTAGGCAGAGGATACTGGTAAGCCAAGGTTAGGTTCGCATCTGGGCTCACGGGTGATCCTACGGCGGACGTGGAGGCGAGGTCAATACCGCCTTTGTCAAGGACGACGGGCGCCGGGTTCAGCAGGTGTGGTACTGCCGGCGGGATCACGGTGACTGTGCCACCTGCGGTTATCAGGGGTGAGATGTACAGCCACGTTAAGCTGGTGTCCCCGAGGTTCTCAAGCGAAATCTGGTCCGTGACGATCGGATTCATATTCGAACCGACCGTAATGGTCCTCACAGCACGGTAGACCATGAGCGGATGAAAGTCCTGCCCTGAGGCTTGCCTTATCGACTTCAGTTGGGTCACGGCGGCCAAGACTGGGAGGTTAGCAGCCGTGGCTGAGTAGGCGGTCACGTTCCCATGATTCCCTTCGGTGAGACCAGATGGAACCGAAGTAAACGAAGTCGATACAGGCATCTCGATGGCTTCGCTGAGACGACTGACAGTCAGATTCATCGAAGGTCTGATGAGCACCTGAACTTCCAGTGTCCCGTTGGCGGCTGTCGAGGCAACACCGTTGAGGAGTGCCCGCAGCATGAAGGTGGCGTTGGCCCCGGCGGCCAGTGGCTGTCCGCCGAGGACTGTGTAAGCACCTTGAGTAATGGCCCCGGATCTGAAGCCGTTGCCCGTGAGGTTGTACGAAACCACCTCAGCCGATAGATTGCCGAGCCCCACGGAAACGTTAGGCACCGTGATTGCAACGGTCTCGTTATTGGTAAACCCGACCGTCTCGTTGATGATTGAGTATCCGTACCTATTGAGGATGTACTGGCTGGTCACCTGCACCTGAGGGCTCACCTGACCATGCACCCCCAACTGCATTGGCACAACCGATGTCAGCAGTAGAATGAAAAGAGCCGCATAGACTAGTCGCTTCAATCGGATGACGTCACGCCGCTACGTTCTTATTTTAAGCATTTTTTGGGTGGTTTGGATGCCCGGAACTCGCGCACACCATCCGTTACTTCCCAACCTCGACGAGGCCTTTCTTTCCGAAATGCTGTCCAAGGTCGGAGCCGTCTCCGTCGACGAGCTCTTTTCCGACATACCCCCGAAGATCAGGCTCGACCGGAAGCTGAGAATACCAGAAGGCGACACCGAATACGGTGTCCGGCGTGAGGTCCAGGACAAGCTCGCTACAAACAGGACCCCGCCAAGGGCACTCTGCTTCTTGGGTGGAGGAGTCTGGCCTCACTATGTGCCCGCTGCAGTTGAATCCATCATGGCAAGGCAGGAGTTCTACACGAGCTACACGCCTTACCAAGCCGAGATCAGTCAGGGAATGCTGCAGGCGCTCTTCGAGTACCAGAGCATCATGTGCGACCTCCTAGGGATGGAGGCGTGCAACAGCTCGCTGTACGATTGGGCCTCGGCCGCGGGAGAGGCGGTCAGGATGGCGGCAAGGGTGACCGGCAGGAAGCGGGCCCTGATCGGCGCGAACGTCGGCCCGCAGCGGCGTGCGGTAATCCAGACATACGTCGAGCCTTCGGGTGTCGAACTCGAGTCGGTGAAGTTCGACATGGCGAAGGGAACCTTGGACGCGTCTGACCTCAGGGCCAAGTCTTCCAGCGGCGTGGCCTGTCTCTACATTGAAAACCCGAACTACTTTGGCGTCATCGAAGACGGGGCGGAGGAGCTCCTCTCCGCGGTCCACGCAGCCGGGGGGCTGGCTGTGACAGGGGTCGACCCCATCTCCCTCTCTCTAGTCAAGGAGCCAGGAGCATACGGCGCAGACATCGTGGTGGGAGAAGGGCAGCCTCTTGGAATTCCGATGAACTACGGCGGGCCCCACCTCGGCATCTTCGCGGTCAGAGACATGAAGCTGGCCAGGAGCATGCCTGGCCGGCTTGTCGGAATAACCACCCCAGTCGGAGAACCGGACGAGAAGGCCTTCGCGATGGTCCTCCAGGCAAGGGAACAGCACATTCGTCGGGAGGCCGCGACCTCGAACGTGTGTACGAACCAGTCATTGATGGCTGTAGCCGCGGCCAGCTACCTCTCTCTACTAGGCAAGGAAGGGTTTCGCGGGCTGGGGGAGACAATAATATCTAACTCGCACTTCGCCGCCAAGAGACTCTCACAGGTCAAGGGAATCTCCTCGCCCCATTTCACCGGCTCATTCTTCAAGGAGTTCGTGATTTCTTACAGGCAGGCGAAAGCAGCGTCGGTCTTCCGGCGCATGGCCAAATCCGACGTTCTGGGCGGATACCCGATTGACAAAAGCCTGGGGCTCGGGACGGAGGCTGCATCATTCTGCGTTACCGAAGTGCACACCCGCGCCGACATCGAGCTGCTAGCGGACGTCTTGGAGGAGGCTCTCTGACATGCCGGTTGGATTTCGACAAGCTCGTTGGAGGGAACCCCTCTTGAACGAGCTAAGCAAACCAGGGAGGGTCGGGATGCTCCCTCCGTCAGACCCGAGCATAGAGAAGGAGTTCCCGAATCCGGCCCGCCTCGTCCCGGCCTCCTCCAGGCGCGAATCTGTCAGGCTTCCGGAACTCTCCGAGCTGCAGGTCCTAAGGCACTTTAACCGCCTCTCCCAGATGAACTTCTCTGTCGAGCTTGGCATGTACCCTCTCGGAAGCTGCACGATGAAATACAATCCGAAAGTCTCAGAGATGCTCGCTTCCTCCGATTCGATGAAGCAGGCCCACCCACTCCAGCCGCAGGAGACGGTCCAAGGCCTGCTCTCGATTCTGTACGACCTGGAGCGAATCCTCAGCGAAGTTACCGGGATGTCGAGGTTCTCGCTTTCGACTGCAGCAGGGGCGCAGGGAGAATTTGCTGGCGTTCTGATGATCAGGAAGTTCCAGCGTGAACATGGTGGAGAACGCAGGGATGAAATCATCGTGCCTGATTCGGCCCACGGCACCAACCCCGCGAGCGCGGCAATGGCCGGGTTCAAGGTGGTCAAGGTACCATCAGACTCTCGCGGGCAGGTCCAGGCGAAGGCGGTCAGGCAGCTAGTCTCAGAGAAGACTGCGGGCATGATGTTTACTGTCCCCAACACACTCGGGCTCTTCGAAAGCGAGGTAGCTGAGGTGTCTGAGGCAATTCACGAAGTAGGGGGCCTGATGTACTACGACGGCGCAAACATGAACGCTCTTCTTGGAAAGGCGAGGCCGGGTGACATGGGTTTCGATGTGGTCCATCTGAACCTTCACAAGACCTTCGCGACCCCCCACGGAGGCGGTGGGCCTGGAGCCGGTCCGGTAGGGGCGACCGAGAAACTTGCAGGGTATCTCCCGGTCCCGGTATTGTCCCAGGATGCCGGCAAGTATTCACTCGACTACAGCCTGAAGCATTCAATTGGGCCACTCAAGGGCTTCGTGGGAAACTCGGCTATTCTTCTTAGGGCCTACGTGTACATCCGACTTCTCGGGGCTTCCGGTCTCTCCAACGTCTCCTCCCTCGCCGTCCTCGCAGCGAACTACCTCTGGAAGAGCCTCGATCCTTCGGCATTCCAGGTTTCGCACGGGGCAGGCTTACACAGGAAACATGAGGCGGTCGTCTCCGTCAAGAGCGAATTGCCTGGGGGTGCGCTAAAGGTGGCAAAGGCAATCCTCGACTACGGCATGCATTCCCCGACGGTCTATTTCCCGCTCATAGTCAGCGAGGCGCTGATGATCGAACCAACGGAGTCTGAACCGATGGAAGTGCTCGACGAATACGCGGAGTCGATGAACAAGATCTACATGTCGCTGAAGGAAGGGACTCTCGGGGAAGTGCCCCGGAACACGAGCGTTACCAAGGTGGACGAGGTCAAGGCATCACATCCCCTGACACTAAAGGTCCATTGGTGAGGCCGAAGGTCATATATCCAGCCGTGGGACCCGAAGCGCGGACGTGGACAGCGACCTGGAGAAGCGCGTTTCAGAGCGCCTGAAAGACATAGTCGACGAGGAGACAACAAGGAAGTTCAGCGAGCTCAATATCGTTACCGAGGTTTCGGAGGTTGGCAGGGGGTCGGTGAGAGTCAAGTTTCAGCCGCTTTCCGCTTATAGCCCTCTCGCCGTTGACACGGGGAGGAGCATCAGGGACGCGGCACTTGCAGTGGAAGGGGTCAAGACCGTGCGTGTAGAGTGCGGCGGGCACATGATGGATGAGCTGGTCAACAGGATCGTAAACAAGGACGAAATCAAACCGAAGGCTGCTAGGTAGGGCCGTCACTGCCCCTCAGGGCGGAGTAAAACAAAGTTTGATGAAGGGTCAACTAAATTGACTCACGGGTTTGTAAATCAACCGGTTCCCATAGCGCGTGGCCCTAGAAATGCTTACGAATGATTCAGCTGAAATTACAGCCGTCGGGATAGGGAGCGCGGGCACAAAGATTGTCTCCCTCCTTAGCAGACAGTCTCTCCTCGTCGCGAGGTTCGCGTACGTTTCTTGCGACAGGGAGGATCTCTCAAGCGCTGGGATGGGTGAGAAGATACTTATCGAATCGCCCGTCGACCAGAAGCTCACGCCGGCAATGGTCAGGGGCCTTGCCTTGGCATCTCATTCGAGGATTAGGGAGACCGTCGAGGGCTCCAAGGTGGTCTTCGTTGTGGCCGGGCTGGGGGGCGCCACAGGAAGTGGCCTTTCGCCGCAGGTTGCTGCGATTGCCCGGGACGCCGGCGCCATCACAGTGGGCGTCGCTGTTATGCCCTTCGAATTCGAGAACAAGCTGAAGTTCTACGCTGGCACCGCCCTGAAGCGCCTCCGCGAAGCTTCCAGAGGAGTGATAGTCATCGACAACGACACCCTGATGCGGTCCTCCCCCGAGGATTCGACCCTGACCAGTCTATACGACTCGGCAAACAGGGAAGCGGTCAACGCCCTCGGCTCCCTCCTGTCGAAGTCTTCCGAGACTTCAATCTCCGTCGGCCTGAACAAGCTCCTTGGGACCGTCCTCCAGGACGGATACTCGCTGCTGGGCGTCTCGAGCAGTGGGTCGATTGACAAGGCAGAGGAGGCACTCGCAGGGGCCGTCCTTTCGATTAGCAAGCTCGCAGAAGCCAAGGAGGTCAACCGCGCTGTGGTCATGCTCCGAGGCAACGCTTCAATCTCGGGTCAGGAAGTCGGCTTGGCTGTGAAGAGGCTCGGCTCGATGATGAACAACCAAATGGTCGACGTCGAGTACGGTGTTAACTATTCAGGAACGGCCCAGCTACAGGTCAGCCTACTTGCATCCGGCTTCACATCGACGAAGTACGACGAATATGACCCTCTCGGCAGGATTTTAGCGGGAAGGACGATCGATGGCGAAATGGACTTTGCCCTTCCAATTGGCCTAGAGTTACTGCAGTCCTGCGACTAGCCGAGAATGACACGAACCTTGCTGAGGTCCTGCTCTTCGACTTTCCGGAAGACTGGCTTGGGCTCGCCTATCCTTCGTCCCGGTTCGACCCTCAATCCAGAGGCCGCAACCCATCCCCCCTCCCAGAGCGGCCTTGCAGAGCCAAGCTGGGCCCAGATTTCTTCAGCGCTGAAAGGGAGGAACGGATACATCAGCGTGGCGAGCCCGGCTACGAGGTTGCAGGAATAGTATAGCGCCGTTGGCTCTTCTGTAGCGTTCTCCCAGGGCGCCTTGCGCTGGAAGTACCGGTTGCATCCTCCCGAGAAGTCAAGGACCCTTTTGAGCGCCCTGTCGTAGTGTCCTTCTTCTATCAACCGACCGGTCTCCCTGACTGCCCCCTCGAGCTCCCTCAGGGCGACGTTCTCCTCCTCGCCTGCTCTACCAGGCTTTGGGACGACCCCTCCGTGTTTACTCTTCACGAAGATCAAGGCTCTGTAGACGAAATTGCCGATGCTCGCGACCAGCTCGTTGTTGATCTTGTCTGCAAACTCCTGGAGTTCGAAGTCGGCGTCCGACTGGTTGTAGGGCACTATCCTGGTCAGATAGTACCTGAGATAGTCTGGCGGGAAGCACTCCAGGAAGTCTCTGATAGTGATCATCCAGTGCTTACTCCTCGAAATCTTCTTCCCCAATAGTAACAGGTGTCCCCTTGTCGGGATTAGGTCAGGTAGCTTGTACTCGCCTTCGCCCATCCTCATGCTGGGGAGGAACAAGTAGTGGTGGTACACAATGTCCTTCCCGATGAAGTGGTACACCATCGCGTCGTTCCAGTACTTCTGGCCGGCAACGCCGCTCTTCCCTGCGGCCTTCAGGGCTGCAGTGATATAGCAAAGATGGTTGTCGAACCAACCATAGAGAACCTTGCCCTCGGCCTCCTTCAGTGGAACGGGAACCCCCCAGGAGATGTCCCGAGTGATATCCCAGTCCTGCAGGCCGTCCTTAATCCAGTTGAGCACGTAGTTCTTGGCGTCAGGCTGCAATCCATCGTTCCCCCTCAGCCATTCCTCGAGTTTCTTGGAGAAGACTGATAGCTTGAAGAAATAGTGGGCGCTCTTCCTCATGACCGGGGGCTCCCCGCAGATTGAGCAGTGCGGGCTCAGGATCTGGCCGGGCTGCAGTGTCCTGCCGCAGTTGTCGCATGCGTCTGAGTATTGGTCCTCTGCACCGCAATGGGGGCACTTCCCTTTGACGTACCTGTCAGGGAGAAATTTCTTGTCGTATTCACAGAAGAACTGGTCGACCTCGGAGACGAAAATGAAGCCGTTTTCGTTGAGTTTCGTGAAGAACCTCTGTACGAGTTGGACATTCTCGGCGGAACTAGTCCTGTCAAAGAGATCGTAGACGATTCCTAACCTCTCCAGGTCATCCTTGAACCTTCTGTGCCATTCTGCGACATATTCTGACGGCTTCTTTCCTTTCTTCTCCGCCGCAATGAGGATCGGTGTTCCAAAGTCGTCCGATGCGCAGACCTGGATTGCTTTGACGCCATTCAGCTTGAGGTACCTGTACAAGATGTCAGGAGGGAGATGTGTGCTTGCA
>Ga0187803_10000537_pt1 | contig 15077 bp, 8 predicted proteins | sample NC_wetland_sal_i_2_FD_132425 | JGI IMG/M metagenome (GOLD analysis project Ga0187803, IMG submission 132425) | Wetland sediment microbial communities from Neuse River Estuary, North Carolina, USA - Control_3 | ecosystem: Environmental > Aquatic > Freshwater > Wetlands > Sediment | place: USA...
ACCAGAACAACGCATTTATGAGATTGACCAAGATGTATGTACCGGCTGTATGGAGTGCGTCACACATTTTGGTTCAACAGGTTGTTTAGTAGCAAAGAGCTTGAGTGTGTTTGGAAGTAGTAAGGGAACAAGGGAAGTTATTCCTCTTCAATTGCAATAGGCATAGGAATGCCTCTATGTACAATATTTTGCTTAATTAGGGACTAATACAATGGCTTTTGCTAAACACGAAACTTTTTATATTCGTGAAGGTTGGTTATTTAAGGGAATGTCAGCGATAAAGGCTGCTGAAAACGAAGGAGAACTCCCAACAATCTTCCTCGATGTAGATGCTCCAGAAAGGCTAGGCATCGGCCAGAACATGGTGAAAGCATTACGCTTTTGGATGCTAGCTACAGAATTATCCGAAGAACGATTAGAAGAGCGACAACGTACTCAACGTCTCACGCTTTTTGGCTCTCAAATATGGCATTATGATCGTTACTTAGAAGATGATTCGACACTTTGGCTGATTCACTATCACTTAGTAAGCAATGAGACGCACGCAACTACTTGGTATTGGTTCTTTAACCACTTCGCACCAAGTATATTCGACGAAAATAGCTGCATTGAAGCCTTATCTCAATGGGTCATCACAAGATATCCTGATCAAACAATTGCACCTAGTTCTTTAAAGAAAGATGTAGATTGTTTGCTCCAAACATACCTCGCAAATAAAGCATCTCGATCGCCAGAAGATATGCTTGAGTCACCATTCTCCCGATTACGCATAATAAGCAGGCTAGGAGATGAACATCTTAAATATTACAAACTAGAGCGACTAGAACCAGGACGCTTACATCCACTTATTTTGCTTTATGTATTAATAGACAGACAAGTGCAATTACGCAAAAGAGAATCGCAAGTAGGGTTAGGCACTGTTTTACATGAGCCAATGAACGCTGGTCGCATTTTTAACTTGACAACAGCAACTCTTTCAGATTTACTAGCGGAGTTGAACAAAAACTATCCTGAATGGCGGATACATTTTGTACGTACCGCGGGTCTAGACCAACTTACACTGCCAGAAGCTGAACCTATGGATATTTTAACCCATTACTACACAGAACGGAACGCTAGGAACGCTAGATACGAGGAAACTAGATGTCTCTAAGCATTGCTACAAATACCTTACGCGCAATCTCACCACATTTCCAGCGTTCTATCAATCTTACATATGATGCCGGAAATGCTGACTATGTTGCAGGTTATATACCAACACAAAATGGTGCTAATGCTTTAGCCATTATTCTTCGTAATGGGATAAATGATGCTCACCAACGCGCTCATGTTTTACATGCAGCCTATGGTTCGGGCAAATCGCTCTTGGGACTAGTTTTGAGTGCATTTGCTAGCAATGACAAAGCTTATTGTGAAGCTCTCCCTATAGTACAAGAGCGAATTTCACGCACATTTCCTGTTCAAGGGAAACGTATCAAAGAATATCAGACTAGTAACGTACGCCTATTGCCTGTAATCTTGTCAGGTGACGAAGGACATTTCTCTACAGCTTTGGCACGCGCGTTATCAAATGCATTGGCACAACGAGGGCTTAGTCAGATACAACTTCGCACTCAATTTCAATCTGCGTTGGAAATGATTAGCCAATGGAAACAAAAGTATCCTGATGCATATGAGCACTTTCAAACCATGCTATCTCAAGAGAAAATGTCGCTAGAAAACTTTGTTCAGAAGTTGGAGACACTACAGTCTGACGCATTAGTTTTATTTGAACAAATTTATCCAAGCATCACAGCTGGTGCTCAATTTGATCGTTATGCAGGTCCAACACTAAATAGTGTCTTCCATACAACTGCAGAAGCGCTCCATGCCTTCGGTTATACAGGAATTCTCATTATATGGGACGAATTTGGCCGATTTCTAGATAACAGAGTCGAAGACGTATTCGGCACTGAAGCTGCGTTATTGCAGTCATTTGCTGAGTTTTGCAATCGTAGCGGACCGAACCAGGTGCACCTTGTGCTCATTACACATCGTATTTTTTCAGGCTATGCCTCAGGTTTACCTCCAATCTATCAGCAAGAATGGGCAAGGATCGCAGAACGTTTTTGGACTCATGATATTTCTAGTGATCCCGCTGTTACCTATCGACTTATCGCTGAGGCACTTTATACACCCTACCCAGACAGATGGCTTGAATTCAGCGAACGTCATAGTTCGATATTTAACCAATTAACATCTTTTTCCTTAGAACTATCGCTATTTGACGAAATAGATGACGTTGCCCTACGCCAGCATATTATTGAGAAAGCTTGGCCTCTACATCCATTGGTTGTTTATGCTCTTCCACGCTTAACCAGCCGAGTTGCTCAGAACGAGCGAACACTGTTTACATTTCTAACATCAGACGAAGAACCATACTCCTTATCGGAGCAGTTAGCAATAAGGAGAGACAGTAGTAGTTGGTGGCTCATAGGTCTAGATACAGTATGGGACTACTTTAGCGAGGCAATACGAACTGATGTAGGGCCAGGCGGCACTCATGTAGTTTGGTCTGGTGCAATGCATGCGCTTAGCAAGGTTAGTCACGACGATACCTTGACACAATCCTTAATCAAAGCCCTAGGCATACTCCTGATTGTGGGTGAAGTAAATGTCCAATCTCACCAACGTTTTGGGCATGTAATACCATCAACGGAATTACTAGCATGGGCAATAGGAGCATTTGACGATGAAGTAATAGATCGGTTGGAAATACTGTCGAACCGAAAAGTAATCATTTTCCGTAAATCAGATGGTTACTGGAACTTCACACGAGGAAGCGATATCGATTTAGAAGTGGAAATTAACGCTGTTCTTGAGAGGCGTTCACCTTCACGATTACAGATACGTCAAATTATAGAGCGCAGCCTCCCACTATCTTTTCAACTTCCTCGTAGTTACAACTTAGAACGCTCTATATCTCGCTTCTTCTGGGAACTCTACCGTTGGCCAGAAGAAATTAATAGCGTTTATTCTGAGACATTTCTCAAGCAACTAGGATCAAATGGGTATGCTGATGGTGCCATTATATACTTGCTGACAACCAATTCACTAGAGAGAGAGCAAGCAATCGCTACAATACGAACATTGCCATATAGCAGAGCTGTTTTTGTTGTTCCAGATCAGCCTTTAATATTATTGGAACGTGCGAGGGAGCTGTCTGCCTTAATGGATTTGAGTAATAACATAGTGTTTATGCAACAAGACGAACGTCTTCAGAATGAGATCACATTCTTCATTGAAGACGCTCGGCATCGTTTGGAGCGGGCCCTACATACATTGCATGACTTCACCGATCCAAAATCAACTTGGTGGTGGCATAATGGCACTAATTGGATTTCTGATCATCTAAAATCAGTTGATATCTCACGATTACTGTCCCAATTATGTACCCAGTGGTTTAATGAAACACCAATTTTAAATAATGAGCTACTCAATAATAATAATCCTACAGGGCAGCAAGTACGCGCAGCAGAGAAGGTTATAGATATTTTATTGAGCCATCCTTATGATGCTTTACCTTCGGATCTTTTGTTGACTGGTCATGGTCCAGATTGGCTTATTGCACGCACATTGCTGATACGCACAGGGTTACTTCATCCCACCGCCACAGGAAATTGGTGCCTAAGAAGGCCTATCCACAATTCTTTATTAGCATATATTTGGGATGTAGTACAGGATTTTCTTGACAGTTCCACGGAAAATGAGCAAGGGATAGAGATACTCTTAGATAGACTACAGTCACCGCCCTTCGGACTGCGACGAGGAGTAATTTCTATATTGCTTGCAGCAATGATGCGACCTCGACTCCCCGTTCTAACCATAAAACAGAATAGAAAAGTTATTTCGCCGATCTCTGGTCAAGTATTTACGGCGCTGAGTCAGCAACCAGATCACTTCACTATTGAAGTTGGCCCTTGGGATAGCCGTCGAGAAGTGCTTTGGAAAATTCTACTAGATCGCATTCAGAGCTTTCTTGTTGAGAAAGAAATGCTTCAACAGCCACTAAACGTTCTAAATATCGGGCTATTGCGGTGGCTTCAGAGCCAGCCACGTTATTGCCGAGATACTAATCAGATTTCCACTTCTGCACAAAATTTGAGGAATTTAATTCGTAAAGCCCAACGTGATCCAGGACGTGTGCTATCTTATGATCTATTAGAGTTATTAGAAGATGGCAATATTGATCCAAATGATAATAAAACATATGCACAAGCATTAGCTAATAAGCTGTCACTTTTAATGGATGAAGTCGCCTCAGCTTATCAAACACTGCTTTACTCTCTTGATTGTTTCGCTGAAGAAACTTTTGTGCAGGCTTCTACAATGATTCAGCCTAATGGACCAATTGCATTACGCTCTTGGTTAGCTTCGATAGAGCACCAACTAGGCAAGGAGTTAAAAAACTTTCGTTTAAGCGACCAAGTGGCTCAAAGACTAATACAAACAGTGTATCAAGACCTTAATGCACCAAGGGGAGAGTTCTGGAATCAGCTCTCTTTGTCTGTATTAGGTGTTGCTCTTTATGATTGGAACGATCGCAGTGAAGAAGCGTTTAAACGCAGTCTTTTAGATATAAAAGAGCGTGTAGAGCGCGAAGTATTTGAGCTGGCCAAAGACGAGTCTGTAGTAAAGCTGACTGTTTCTTTTCCCGATCAGAAAGAACATATGTATCGTTTCCGTCCATCCGATCTATCTCCACAAGGTCAGCGTATTTTGCAAAACTTCAAATCCACTCTTGAAATAGCAGGGCGTCCATTATCTCCAGATGAACGGCGTCAAGTCGTATTGGCGTTGCTAGACTTTGTTCTAGGAGAATCAAAAACTGATGACGAACATGGAAAAAACCGAAATCGAAAACGATAACGTAATTTACTTAGACAATGCTGCCACAACTTTTCCTAAACCTGAGAGCGTCTACACAGCAGCCAATACTTTCTATCGCTACCATGGAGGTAATGCTGGACGTGGCGGGAATCCGTTAGCCCGGGCAGGCACACGTCTTCTAAATGAAACACGTGAGCACTTAGCAGATTGGCTCAATGCTCCTTCGCCTGAAAAAGTTATTTTCGCTCCTTCTGCAACACACGCGCTTAATTTGGCTATTTTTGGGTCGGTCTTCCATCCTGGTGAGATAATCTATGTTACACCGTTTGAACATAATTCTGTTTTACGACCAATAGATCATCTAAGGCAAACTAGAGGAATCCAAGTACGGCAAATACCCTTTTCTCGCCAAACTTATGCTTGCCAATTGGATAGACTTGCCGCTGCGTTTCAAGATGAGCCACCCACCATGGTATGTGTTACTCAAGCCAGTAATGTATGCGGAGTGATGCCTCCAGTACAAGATATAGCTAGGCTAGCTAAGCTATCGAATCCTCAAGCTATTGTTATTGTTGATGGGTCGCAAACAGCTGGACTTTATCCTCTGCCTCTCCATGAGGGGTTTATAGACGCTTTCATATTCTCAGGCCACAAAGCACTCTATGGACCATATGGCGTTGCAGGATTAGTTCTTGCTTCAGACTGGAAACCCAGACCATTATTGTTTGGTGGTACAGGCACCTTCTCAGAAAGCATTGAGATGCCTGGAGATTTCCCTTCTGCTTACGAGGCCGGTAGCCACAACATCTGGGCTATTGCTGGCCTAAAGGCAGCACTAGATTGGCTACAAATTACGGGACGAGAAGCTATCGTTGAGCATACTATAAATCTATCGAGAAAACTACAAACAAGTTTAGCAGATTTACCTGACATTGAAGTTTATATTCCTTCTAAAGACATCCCATGGTGCGGAATTATTTCATTCACATTGGAAGGAACAAAATCCCAAGCTGTTGAAGCTGCATTAGGCGCAGCAAGTATTGCAGTTCGCGCAGGTCTCCATTGCGCTCCGTGGGCACATAAGTGGTTAGGAACGCTAAATACAGGCGGAACGCTAAGGATCAGTTTTGGATATTTCAATAGTACAGATGATCTTTATCAAATATCTCAATCAATTTACAGGTGCGATGGAAGATAAGGGTGAAATATGGGCAAAACTATGGGCTTTTACCAGAACTTCAATCTAGATTTGCAACGTCTAAGTAGGGCTTTACGCTGTATTCAGTCAAAGCCTGAAATGAGTCATATAGCACTAGCCCAAGGTATGGGTGTCAATCAGCCCGTTGCAGAAGGATACTCGTCTTGGTTACGACACACTGGTTTAGCAATAATCCAGCCTCATAATAAATACCGATTGACACCGTTTGGTGAGTTAACGAGTCAGTATGATCCAAGCATAGCAGATATTGGAACGCAGTGGGTCTTGCACTACTATTTGGCAACTGACCACACAGAGAGATCTGATGCGTGGTATATTCTTATAAACGAATTCCTGTCATCTGGTTTAACCTTCACTAGTGATCAGTTTCAGTCATATTTTACTAATATGATGGGTAGCCAAGTAAAAAATCAGTTGGCTTTAAGCAAAGATCCACAAGCTGCTTTGAGTACTTATGTGCGACCACAAGCATTAGGACGACTAGGTATTCTCACGAAATCAAATACATCCTATACAGCTGGATGGCCCGATTTACCACACATCCTTGTGGCGGGATATTTATTACTTGACTGGTGGCGAAACCGCTACAATCAAACAAATACCTTGCGTTTCTCTCAATTATGCCAAGAAGAGGGGAGCCTTGGACGTATATGCCTAGCAAGCAATCAGCAAGTACGGAAGTTCGTGACCGAATTGACAAGTCTCGGTTACTTAAGTTTCTCAGATACACAACATGAGCCAGTTAATCGGCTTTACAGTGGACCACCACAAACACTCTTAGAAAGCTACTACAAAAAGCAATGAATTTTGAACTTTCTGTACAAAAACTTGAGACGCGCATTAGCCAAGTTTGTCACTCGCAAGCTAGGTACTGTGTCCTTTGGGTGATTGGTCCACCGCGTTCTGGAAAAACATCGATCTGCCGCTTTGTTTGTCAACATAGTGGATGGAAATATGTTAATTATACACTTGATCCAGGTTTCTTAGATAGACTCATTGGGAAAGAAGAAACCTACCGCCCTGAAGATTTTTTGGAGTTTTTACGTCTTTTATGTAGTAATATATTAGAAGAAGTTATCGTAATTGATGAAATTGAACCACTATTGAGTTTGTGGAGCTGGGAGCAACGTGAGGTGTTTTTTAGACAAGTTGGGCATGCTACTCGACTAGAAAGGGGAGTCGTTATAGCGACTCGTTTACCCAGTACTCAAGAATTGATTAGGCTTGTACCCGGTGTTGAGCACATATTTGAGATACCTCAAGGAGGAGAAAAATGGTCAGAATGATGAGGGATTTGGTTCAAGTAGAAGGTAATTTCAAACCATCTGTACAGCTGCCCAACGATTTTCTTAACGAGGACTACAACCGCCATTTTGTCGAGAGCTACATCCCGACCCAAGAAACACTAGATATCTTCCTACAAATTCGAGATAGCTTGCAGCCTCATTCTGAACAACGTGCTCGACTATTTTCAGGTACTTATGGTACCGGAAAATCTGATCTCATGCTGATGATTGCGAACTACGTTACACGCTCATCTCAAGATCCACTACTAGCTCCATTTTTTAAACGCTTACGTCATTTAAACGATGCTAAGGCCGAAGCCATATATCAGGCGAGGATGGATAAGCCGCCATTCTTATTAGTACTGTTGCAAGCAGACACTGCTGTTACTTTTAGTAGTTTTGTTTTAGATGGTTTAGCTAAATCGCTCGACAAAGTTGGTCAAAGTGAGTTACTTGGCCTTACTTACTACAAGGCAGCTCTCGACTTGATTGATTCGTGGGAACATAATTGGCCAGATAACATTAGACGTTTGAATGAAGAGTTAGAAGCTAATTATGGCCGTAGCCTCAACCAATTAAGGCATGATCTCAGCGGACCTCATGCTGATACAGCTTTAGATATATTTCGTCCCGCTGCCTTTCAAGCAACAGGAATGCCGTTTCACCCTAATGCCGTCATTCAAAGACCCTCAGAAGCTTTCACTAATGTAGCAAAAAAACTGGCAAGTAGCAAGTATTGCGGTATCTTTGTGATTGCTGATGAGTTTACTCATTTACTTAAAAAATTAGCAGACACACCAACGGCATTAGATAGTAAAGCAATTGACAATCTAGCAGAGGCCGCTGTTCGGTCTGGACAGTATCAACTCCATTTCTATACAGTCAGCTTAGAAAGTTTTGCGAGCGCCCAAGGTAGTACGAAAGCATCACAAGCAGCTTTGGAACGAACTGGTGGACGCTTTACTACTCATGATTTACGCTCTCAAAATATGGAAGAGCTGATTAGTGCTTCGATAGCCAAACTAGTTCCTGTAGAAAGACTTTTTCAGAGTATAGTAGGACAGTTCGATGATCTGCTTAACTTCACTATGAAATTATGGAATGGACGTGCCATAGGAAGAAAAGACCGCGAATGGTTAAATGAAACAGTCATACGAGGATGCTTTCCACTTCATCCGCTAACTACCTACTGCCTACCACGACTGAATGCAGTACTTGCACAAAATGAACGTACCATGTTCAGTTTTATATGGGATAGAAGTCGTGGTCTTGGCCGTTTTATTGAAGAAACAAGTGGTGAAGTATCTGCGAATGGTTGGTTACCATTACTATCTCTCGACAAGCTATTTGCCTACTTTGAAGCCAATCTTAAGGAAAAGCGCCCAGACTTACTAATGGCCTATCAGCAAGCTAGTTCTACATTATCAACGAATCAATTGGACAATGGCTTAGAAGGACGGCTGTTACGTGCCCTAGTAATGCTAGAAGTTGCAGAAGGGGATTCTAGCTTACGTGCAAACCACGAGCTACTACGCCATGCATTAGCATTAGCTCCTTCTCAAGGAGTAGAGGTTAGTATTGCACTTACTCAACTTGAGCAAAATGGCATTGCTTATCCTTCCCAAAGCGGTTATTACCAATTGGTAAAACCTGGTCGTACTAATCCATTGGAACTCCGTCGATTAATTCAACAACGATCACAAGAGCTCACTGGATCTCCTATCGAACTATTAAATGCCCAGTACAGACCTAATGACATTTATGCAGAACGCTATAACTCTGAAAGAGGCACAGTTCGCCAACTTACTGCACGTTTCGTTAGCTTAGCGGAGCTATCAAATCCATCAGCTTTGGTACAAGCTATAGATGATAGAGATGCTCTCTTGTGGTATGTCATAGCAACTTCAGAGCAAGAATTAGATCAGGCACGAACTACAGCATTACAGCTAACACGCCTGAATGATCAATTAGTTATTGCTGTACCACAACAGCCTACAGATTTAGTACTTCGCTTTCAAAGGCTAAGAGCACTAAAAGATTTACGGGCCAGTTCAAACTACGCATCTTCGGATTACCAAGATCTTCTCATTGATAGCGGTCTTGTAGGAAAAGACTTTATAACAGCTTTTAACGAGGTCTTAAAACAGATTGATCAACCTTCTAAATTTGATTGGTTTCGTAGTGGTCGTTCTGTAAGTGTTAATACCCCTGCTAATCTAAGCACTCTAGCAACAACAGTAATGAATGAGGTGTTTTCTGCTACACCTACACATAAAATACCTCAGCATCTGAAGTCAACAGGTAAATCCAAATATCTTCGAGATGCTTTAGATCAAATATTACAAGAAGAAATTTTACTAGCCGAAAGGAAAAAATCTGCAACCGATTCTATACTTATAGATGGGGCAGGCGAATTGGGTCTTATTTACTATTTAGACAAGAAGGGTGCTTTTAAGGTCTACCATGCCTGTCCACCCGATCGTCAACAAAAATACAGTTACAAAGTGTGGCAAGAAATTCACGAGCATCTCAGAGCAGGTACCCTTTGGTCAAATATAGTGGAGGAGTTGTTGAAACGTCCTTACGGTTTATACCCATCAGTTTTAGAGATCTTTACTGCTGCTTTCTACCGCTACAACCGGGATTACTTGGAAGTTTATCTTACGGTTGGCGCAAGTAGTCACCCTATAGATATCACTGGAGATACTATCATAGACATGATTGAAACACCAAATAGGTATGCAGTGCGTTTTCAACCGCTTACGGAATTACAATACAAGTTCCTACGAGGATTTGTCGAGCGTGCACTTTACCCGAATCGCGAAAATCGCAATCTTCCAAGAGATGGTGCAGTTTCTTTACGTAATAGTGTCGCAATGTTGCTGCGCCATTGGATACGAAAAATACCAAATATCCCTCGCCAAACTTCAACTGATGAATTGGCAAGTGTACTTCAAGGTGTGCCTTCGAAAGACCTTCAAGTCTGCAAGTTGCTAATCGATATAGCATTTCGCCCTGATGATGCAGCAACGGCCGCAGATCTACTGGATATTTTACCTACCCAATTAGGACTTCCCAAAGATAGTTCTATTTGGACTTATACTGATTTAGATCAGGCTTTAGCCTACTTAGAGAGTGCTTGCCAATACTTACAAAAGTTTCCCAAAATCTTTGAATCACATATGGCTTGGCAAATTGCTCAGCAATTTGGACTATCTGAGCCAACTAAGGATTTAAATGATGTTTTGAGAGCCGCAGAAAGATGGCGTAAGGAAACAGTGGGCGATGTACAGATAATTCACTTAGGAGGGTCTCCTGATGGACGTGATCTTCTGCGCTTCTTGGAAGATAGACCATATAGTTTTGAACAAGTATTCCTAAATGCGCTTGCCTCTCGTTGGGTTAAGGTACCTTTCCAGGAATGGCGAGACATTAGTATCAAAAATGAATACCTACAACATTTAGCACAGGCAAAATCCGCCGTTGAAGAAGCAGTTGAGTTATTATTGCTACCAGCTAAAAATAAAACAGTAGCACCGGTAGAAACAAAGCAACTACAGCTGCAACCAACTTATAAATCTACAAATCCAATTCCAGTACCACCTTTCGAAAGCAAATTGGATATAGCAACCAAACCCAATCTTGTAACTCCAAGCCCAACAATCTCTAATGAGACTCAAGTATTAGACAGGATATCACCTGTAGAAAAACCATCTGTCCATGAGCAAACACCAACCGATACTTACAGTATTGTCGTAGATCAAGCATTTGCAAAAATTAAATCAATCATTGATTCCCTTTCTCCAAAGGACCAACGTCAATTGTGGGAATACTTAGTTCAGGAATATGATCCACGATGATTACCATCTACTATGATTTTCAACGTACTCAACAAATCACACAGGATAAATATACCCGGCTTGTGAATCAAGCGAGCGACTATATCCCACTGAGGCAACTATTACGCCAGGCTCTTGATGATGTAGATCACAATTATTACATCTATGTTCAATCTCATCTCTTAGTGCAATGGCTGAAAGATTTACGTGATTATGGTCCTCAGATCATACGCTGGATAGAAGTCGATTTACGTGAGCAATTTCGAGAGAAGTTTGGTATTTTACCACCAGTTGAACTAGATGAAATGGCTATCAACGACCTACAGCTACTAAGCCGACCATCCTTAGGAGATGCGGCTATGAATGATATTACTGGTTGGGTTCTTAGCCAATGTATCAATGATGTTTGGGCATATACTAGACCATATAAAGGACATTTAGCTGATCTAGCTGCATGGGCTATACATGCAGAGAACCTGCCTGACTCACTTACAATATTGATAAGAAAGCGTTTAATGCAATGGGCAGAGGCTGATAGTCGTTATCAAATTTTTCTCGAACAAAATTGTCAAGATGCTGGTAAGTCACTTCTCTTACGCTGGGCTTTACGCACTTATCCAATCCAGTTCAACTTATGTAGACAATTGGATAGTGTGCCATTAGAAGATTGTAGCCGGTACGCTAATTCTTGTATTGAGCTATTGAAAACAAAAATGTATGACTCCCAACTTAGACAATTCTGGAGTTCCAGATCTGCACCGAATTCGTCAGATGACATGCTGTTAGTCATACAATCAATGTCTGGATTGACAGATATAGAATTAGACTTCTTTAAGGGATGGGTAGACACTCATCTATCTCATCTTACACCAGCACTCTTATATTTTGCCCAAGAACGGTTCTCATTATTGTCTCTCACAGCATCTGTATTTAGACGATTGGAAGATCTACTTCCATCACCAATCCCTCAGACACCTGATGCTAAGTGGTCTGTTGAACGTTGGCTTGTTTGGGCGACTGAAGAATATTTTCCATACTTTGCTTGGATTATTCGTAGCAATCAACCTCGTGATACTCAAATTGACTTGGCTAACTGTTTTGCGGATTGGTTAGTTCGTACTTATTCAACTTTGCTTTTTGATCAGCAAGTGCCTATCAGTATTAACCAACTCAGTAAAATAGAAAATGTACTTGATGCTGATTTAGCAGATGTAGTCTTGTGGTTTATTGTGGATGGCTTAACGTGGTGGCAAGGCAAAAAACTATCAACCATCTGTGCAGAGCACGATATAGGAGTTTTACAAGCACAACCCATGTTATCAGTATTACCTACAACAACATCTATTTCAAAGAGAGCCTTAGTACGAGGATATCTCGAGCGAACGGCATCTAATCAGTCTATTGCACAATTCCTAGCAAGCCGGTTCGAAAATAAAAAGAGGGAAGCCAAGGTATATACACAACATTATGAATTAAGAAAAACGCTGGAATCAGATATAGAGCCGGGCATTTATACTCTCTTTTTTAACGATATTGATCATCATAATCATGAAACCCCCCATTTCACTGACGATGAACTTGTTGACGGATATCTTAATTTTATAACTCGTATGGTTAAAGAGGGTTTTCAACAATGCTTAAGACAAGGCCTAAGGGTTAAGGCCTTTGTTAGTAGTGACCATGGTAGTACTCTTTTACCATCGCAAGAACCTGTGCTTAAGGTACCAAGCTTTGCTAATGAGGTAGAGGATGATGATACTCCAGAGGAAGAATTTTCAATTAAAACTAAGCAGATACCCCAAAGTACCCGCATTTGTGCTACTGAAAAGACACCTACAGAAAGCGATTTAAAACTTATTGAAAAAGATTGGTACTTTTTACGTCAAGATATATATAATTTACCGAGCCATTTTCTCATTCCAAAAGGCTATGATGCGGTGAAACGGAGGCCTAAGGGTTGGACACACGGTGGTGCAACACCTGAGGAAACCATAGTGGCATTTATTGAGTTACAACCCTCACCAATTGACCTAATTGAACCTCTTGTAGAGATCAAAGGCTTCTTATCACCCCATAAAACAAGCAAGCTACAGATAACATTTGTAAATCCTAATCCAATTCCTATCAAGATAATCCAGTTTGCCATCTCTGCAATTGCAGTAGATTTGGCACAGAACACGCTAAAACGCAACTCGTCATCGATATACAATGCTGATGTGCTAATTACGGTTGATAAAGGTTCTACTGAGACTATCGAGTGGGTGTTAACCTGTGAAGGGAATGGCCTTCGTAAGCATTTCAGAGGCTTAGCAGAGGTTCCCATTAGACGTTTACAAATTAGTGCAGTAGATGAAATGTTTGAGAATATGTAATGGCATTAACATTTGAGAATAAAGCACTCCAATACTATGATGAAGTTTGTGTCAACAAAGGACTTGCGCGTCAAGCCAGTTTAGGTTCACAAAGTATTCCTATGTACGTCAGTGAGTGGATAGTCTCTCGTAACTTGACTGATGGTTCGATAGATGAACCAGCGCGTCAACGTATGCGGGAATTTATTAATAAACATTTGCCTTCTAAAGACCAAAAAGAGAGACTAAAAGCGAGGCTAAAACAAGGAGAGACTTTGCTCATTTTGGATGAGTATAGTGTAGAGGTAAACCTGCGTGTGGATGATCTTGCTTTGAAAATTCCTTGTTTAGATGAGAATAAAGCAAGTGTCGCCTCTTATATAGTAGAAAACTATCCATTGCTTTTAGGAAGCGGTGTATGGGGCGTGGGTAGGTTAGAATATCAACCTCCAGATGAGGATTTACATCTACCAGGACGTATACATATGGTTGACTTTCGCCCTATGCAGGCTGCTACAATCGACATGGAAATGTTCTGTGAGCAACGAAAATATTTTACCTTAAGCGAGTGGCGTGACTTACTAGTTAGCAGTATGGGATACAATCCTAGCTTCTATTCACCAGAACAGTTGATGTTGCTCATTACGAGACTTATACCAATGGTCCAGGAGCGCGTTAACCTCATTGAGTTAGCACCCAAAGGTACTGGAAAATCCTTTGTCTATATCAATCTTTCACGATATGTACGATTGATATCAGGAGGGAAAGTTACCGCACCTGTGTTATTTCATAATAACGCTACAAACCAATCAGGACTCTTATCACACTTTGACGTGGTCGTTTTTGATGAAGCTCAAACACTTTCTTTTGATAATCCGGGCGAGATCATAGGTGTACTTAAAGACTATCTTGAGTCCGGAAGATTCTCACGCGGAGGTAAACAGCAAACAGCCGCCACTGCTGGAATAGTCATCTTAGCTAATATTCCAATGGATGCTGATGGTAATCCTCGCCTTAGCAATCTCTTTTTTAATTTACCTCAATTCTTACGTGAGACCGCTTTTATTGATCGCATTCACGGTATATTGCCTGGCTGGAAGCTCAAAAGAATCGAGGAGAGAGCAATATCCAACTCTGTTGGTTTCAAAGCCGACTTTTTTGGTGAAGTTCTTCACAACCTGCGTCATCGTGCTGGCTACGAAGAATATGTTAAAGCACACGGTCAGATTATGGGCACCCAGGATGTACGCGACCGCAATGCAATAATACGATTAGCCGCAGGGTACCTCAAGCTTTTATTTCCTGATTTGAAAATAACCCACGATGAGTTAGTAGAATACTGTTTACGTCCTGCTGCATCACTAAGACAAAGCGTCAGAGATCAATTAACAGGATTGGACCCCGAGTTTAAGCGTTTAATTTTAGAAGTAGGATAATCACTCACGGTTCGCGTAAATCTGGACGCATTCCATAAGTTGACAATACCCTGATAGCAGGGTAGTATTTATAAGTA
>Ga0187803_10000538_pt1 | contig 15057 bp, 12 predicted proteins | sample NC_wetland_sal_i_2_FD_132425 | JGI IMG/M metagenome (GOLD analysis project Ga0187803, IMG submission 132425) | Wetland sediment microbial communities from Neuse River Estuary, North Carolina, USA - Control_3 | ecosystem: Environmental > Aquatic > Freshwater > Wetlands > Sediment | place: USA...
ACCACCGGGGCTAAAGCCCGTGCTGATTCGACGCGACTTACGCGGCCCTGAAGGGCCGCTCTTCCACGGTCGCCCTAACTTTCCTGACTTTTTCCGCAGCCTGTGAAGCCGTGCCCTTCCACAAAACCATTTATGAAACCAGTTCTATATTCTTGCCCCTTGCAAACGGGTGTACAATGGGCCTGTTAGGACCGAGGCTTCACGGGATCTGCCGCCCGCGTTCGAGGCTAGAAATGAACGTTCACGTCAGTTACAAGGTCCAAAAAACTCCCGACATCGAAAAAGAAATCACCCACCAGATCGAGAAAATCCGGAAGCGTCTGCATGTATTCCGGCCGGAACTGGTTCACCTGAAAGCGGTTCTGGAGCAGAACTCGCCGCGCGAGGGGACCCAGGTCGCGCTCAACCTGCGCCTGCCCTCGGGCCAGTTGGCGGCCCAGAAGAACGCTTCCAGCCCGACCGCCGCCATCAAGGCAGCGTTTGACGACCTGATGCAACAGATCAACCGCCACAAGGAGCTGTTGCGCTCCAGCCACCGCTGGCGTCGTTGGCGCGGCGGCGCGACTGAATCGCGCGAGCCGGGCGTGCCCTTCGAGCAGACTCTCGCCTCAGTGCAGGCGCCCACCATTTCCGCCGACGACATCGGCTCCTACGTCAACGCCAACCTGGCCCGCCTGGAGCGCTTCGTAGAACGCGAGCTCTACTTCCGCGACGCCGATCGTGACGCACAGAATGGGCCCACCGGCGGCGGCTTCGCCACCTCCGACGTAGTCAACGAAGTCATCGCCCGCGCGCTCGGCGACAGCGACCGGCCCGAGAAACTGGCGCTGGAACCCTGGCTCTACCGCCTCGCCCTGGAAGCGATCACCGAGATGACGGCCCGACTGCAGGAACTGGAGGAGCCCGTGCATCTGGAAGAGAGCCGCCGTAAGCAAAACGTGCAGGCCTCCGACGAACCCGCGCTGCAATTCCACCAGGCCGACGAGGGCTGGACGCGGGAAAGCACGATCGCCGACCGGCGCATAACGAGTCCCGAACAAAGCGCATACTCCGACGAGATGAGCGCCCTGGTCCAAAGTGCCCTTCACGGCGTCGACCGCACCGACCGCGAAGCCTTCCTGCTCTACGGCATGGAGGGCTTCTCCCTCAACGAAGTTGCCTCCATCACGGGCCGGCACCCCGAGGCCGTTCGCGAATCGGTGGAGCGGGCTCGCGACTGCGTGCGCAACGCGCCTTCCCTGGCCAAAGAATTCCAAAAAGACCTCTTCGTCAAGACTCGAACTTCAGCATCTAGATAGGAAGGAGAATCGGGATGATGACACGGGATGATATCCGTGAGTTAGCCGCTTTTCAGGCGGATGAAACCAAAGGGGCATGCGCCCTGAGTTTTTACTACCAGCCGGAACCTCCCCAGGACCGCTCGCATCGCAACCAGACGATTTTGGCCAAGGAAGTGGTAAAGCAAGTGCTCAAAAGCCCTGCCGCGCAGGGTAAGAACGGATCGCTGCATGAAGACCTGGAGCGCGTGCTGGAGCTGGCGGCCAACCTTCGTGGACCGCTGGGGAAAGCGGTCTTCGCCTGCACAGCGCATAACTTCTGGAAGGAATACGATCTGCCGCCAAATCTGGGCGCGACCCGCATTTATCTCCAGTCTCGCTTTCAGCTCAGGCCGCTGGCGGCGTTGCTCGGAGCCCAGCCCGCCCTTTGCGTGGCCGTGATTGATCGGCAGCGGGCGCGCTTCTTCGATCTTCGGCTCGACGATCTGCGCGAGAGGCCAGCCATTGTCCACCTGCTCTCGCGCAGCGGCGCCAGCTATGGCTACACCGGCTACGACGCCGGACACGCCGAGCGGCGAATCGCCGACGAAGCCATGCAGCACTTCAAGTCGGTCGCCGACCGGCTGCGCACCGATCTGGAAAAACGCGTCTGGGAGCGGCTCATCGTCGGCTGCCAGGACAAGAATTGGCCCGACTTCGAGCCCCATCTGCACCCCTACGTCAAGCAGCGCCTGATTGGCCGCTTTTCCGCCGACGTGGCCAGCGTTGCCAACGAAGAGATTCACGACCGCGCGGGCGCAGTCCTCACGAAATGGATTCGCGAGCGGGGCGTGTCCAAAGTCGGCCAGGCGATTGAATTCGCGCGCGCCAACAGCCGGGGCGTGACGGGATTGCGCCGGGTGCTGCAGGCCCTGGAAGCTGGAGAAGTGCAAAGCCTGTTTCTCAGCGAAAATTTCTCGGCGCACGCCGTGGAATGCACGCACTGCGGGCATCTCAATGCGCACATGGTGGCGTCTTGTGTGGCCTGCGGCCACGCCACGCGCGAGTTAGCCGACGTCTGCGACGCCATCATCCCCATCGCCATTCGCCGCGATCTCGAGTTGTTCTATCTCAAGGATAACGCCGAGTTAGACCGGGCGGGCAACATCGCGGCGCTGCTGCGCTTCCGTTCCGACCAAAGCCGGTCGGGACAGATCGCGGTGGCAGGATAGGGAGGTCAGAGGGCAGAGGTCAGATTGCAGAGGTGAGAATCTGTAGATTTCGGCAGTCTCTGCGAACTCTGAAGGTTTCGCTTCTGCATTCTGGCTTCTTGTTGCTTACTTACTACTTACTTACTCAATCAACTTTTATTACTTATTTCTTAACTTAGTTATTACTTACGTCTTACTCATTACTTACTTCTTACTTCTGCCGCCTTACTCCTGCCTTCGCTTTATCGGTCGCGGCTACGGGGTCAGCTTGAAAACTGTCCAGCGGAATAAGAAGCCCCGCATCTCGAGTCTGTTACGAAACTCGTGCCGTCCGCTAAAGCGGACTCGTTCTGTTCGACTCATGTCTTCCCAGCGCTCACGCGCTGGGCTAACGAATACCGCCGCTCCGCGGCTGTTGCCCTGTTTCCATCGTGGGCGTACAGCATTGAGTTTCCTAACAGCCTCTGTCTGCGGGGCTGGTTGGTGCAGCGGACCGATCCTCGGTTTGATCCTAGGTTCCGGTGCCGGTTAGGCTTGCCGTCTGTGGGCTGTTGACGGCGCTGTCGCTCACACTCAGTTGCCCCGTCCTCGTCCCTTTTTGCGTGGGCGTGAAGGTCACGCTGATGGTGCACTTCTTCTTTGCCCCCAAGCTCGCCCCGCAGGTCGTCGCCGACACCGCAAAGTCTCCCGTCGTGGAGATCGCGATGCTGGTTAGCGTCACGCTCTGGAGGTTAGCCAAGGTAAACCTCTTTGCCTTACTAGTCGTGCCTACCTTCTGTTTCGCATACTTAGCACTGGCCGGAGTTAGTGTTGCCGGTGGGATACCTGTGCCTGCGAGCGACACGGATTGGGGACTGTTAGGAGCGTTGTCGGTAAAGGTGAGTGCCCCAGATAGCTGGCCCACTTGCATGGGCTTGAAGGTGACACTCACCGTGCACGACTGGCCCACGCCCAGCGTGGCACCGCAGGTGTTCGCGGAAATCCCGAAGTTGGCGCTCACAGTAATGGTGTAGAGGTCCAGCGTGCCTTGCCCCGTGTTGGTCGCCGTGACGGATTGGGCTTTGCTGGTGGTGCCGAGCAGCTGATTGCCGAAGCTCAGCGAAGTGGGTGAGAGCGTGAGCACGGGCGCCTTGGGCGTGCTCAGCTCAAAGATCACCCCGCAGCCTCCGGAGCTGCAATTAGAGCCAGACGTGTTGCCGCCCATCGCGGTGGAACTGTAGAGGCTCCCTTGGGAGTCGAGGAAGAGGCCCGCATAAGGATTGGCGCCGTCGCTGCCGCCATTGAAAACGTAAGGCAAGGTCTCGGTCCAGGCGCCGGTACCGCCGCTGGGCGGGGTCAGCTCAAAAACCACGCCGCAGCCGTCGGAAGCGCTGCAATTCGAACCACTGGTGTTGCCGCCTTGTGCGGTGGTGCCGTAGAGGTTCCCCTTGGAATCGAAGATCAGGCCCGCATAAGGATAACCGCCGTCGGTGGCGCCGGTGAAAGTGTAAGGCACAGTCTCGGTCCACGCACCGATGCCGCCGCTGGGCGGGCTGAGCTCAAAAACCACGCCGCAGCCGTGGGCGACCTTGCAATTAGGCCCGGACATGTTGCCGCCATTGGAAGTGGTACCGTAGAGGTTCCCCTTGGCGTCGAAGATCACGCCGGCATAGGGATAAGCGCCATCGGCGCTGTCTTTGAAGGCGTAAAGCACAGATTCAGTCCAGTTGGTGCCGCCGCTGGGCGGGCTAAGCTCGAAAACCACACCAAAAGCCGAGCCGCCGTTGACGGTGGTGCCATAGAGGTTCCCCTTGGCATCGAAGATCAAGCCCGCAACAGGACTATCCCCGTCGCTGCTGCCGCTGAACGAGTAGAGCAAGGTCTCGGTCCACGAACCGGTGCCGCCACTTGGCGGGCTGAGCTCAAAGACCGTGCCGAATCCCGAGGCGCCGCCGCCGGCCGTGGTGCCGTAGAGGTTTCCTTTGGCGTCGAAGATCAAGCCGGCAAAAGGCACACTCCCGTCAGGGGTGCCGGTAAACGTGTAGAGCACGGTTTCGGTCCAGGGGCCGGCGCCGCCGCTGGGCGGGCTGAGCTCAAAGACCACGCCGCAGCCGCCGGTGGCGGTGCAATTGGACCCAGACGTGTCGCCGCCGTTAGCGGCCGTGCCATAAAGATTCCCTTTGGCGTCGAAGATCAGGGCTGCTTGCGGATAAGCGCCATCGCTGCCGCCGGTGAACGTGTAAAGCACGCTTTCGGTCCACGAACCGCTGCCGCCGCTGGGCGGGGTCAGCTCAAAAACCACGCCGCAGCCTGTGGGCGGGTTTAGTCCTGGGCAATTCGCCCCAGAGATATCGCCGCCGTTGGTTGCGGTTCCATAGAGATTTCCCTTGGAGTCGGAAATCAAGCCCGCGGTAGGAGCGGCCCCGTCGCTGCCGCCGGTGAAAGTGTAGGGCACACTTTGCACGTACTGTGCCTGGGCCGGTTGAATCACGGCGATGACCATCCCCAGAGCCGCTGCCCACAGCAGCTTGGGATAAAGACGATTCAGCTCAAGATGCATGCCAGACATGTATCCTCCGCAATTCCATGAATTGTGCGCTTGCTGTTAAACGTTCGAACAGCCAAAGGGGGGGCTCGCGTAGTCTACCACTTTTGCCTCCCCAAGGACCAGCAAGAAAGCCTGCACCGATCTGCCACTATCGGCGAAGAGCGGGATACTGGAGTCCTGCAGCCAAGTGTCGCTGCATCTGCTGAAGCGCGAGGCTTCGGGCTAATGGCGGGCCGATGGCGCTGCAGTCACGCCGCCAATTCCTATTCTTAGCTTGCAAGATCTTGATTCTAAGGAACGAATTTGCGAGGCATTCTGGACAGAAGAGACTTACCTCTGCATTCCCAACTCCGATCTGCCAGCCCTGCCTTCCACCGTTTGCTCGTGGTAGATTCTTCTAAGCAATGATCCACAAAGTTCTCCCCGTCGGCCCGCTCGAATGCAATTGCTCCGTCATCGGCGACGAGAGCACTCACGAAGCCATGGTCATTGACCCCGGCGACGAAATCGAGGACATCCTTGCTATCGTCAAACAGTACAACTTGCAGGTGAAGCAGATTGTCATCACCCACGCCCACATTGACCACGTCGGAGGAGCGATGAAGCTGCGCGCCCAAACTGGCGCTCCGATCCTGCTCAATCAGAATGACTATGCGCTGCTGAAAATGCTCGATGTGCAGGCCAGTTGGCTGGGCATGAAACCGCCCGGCAAGGTTGAAATCGAATCGGGCCTCGCCCACGATCAAACGCTGCGCACGGGCAAGCTCGAAGCGAATGTCATGCACACGCCCGGTCACACCGAGGGCAGCGTCTGCCTTTATTTTCCGGCGGAGAAGGTGCTGATCGCCGGAGACACACTGTTCGCAGGCAGCATCGGACGCACCGATCTACCCGGTGGATCATTCCAGAAAATCATGCGTTCGCTGCATGATCGAGTGCTCGTGCTGCCCGACGAAACGCTGGTGATTCCGGGGCACGGCCCGCAAACCACGATCGGAGAGGAAAGGGAAGGGAATCCGTTTTTGAAATAGCTCTCAGCTGTCAGCTCTCAGTTCTCAGGCCGCAGGCCTCAGGCCGCAGGTCTCAGGGAAAGGCGAGACCTAACGATTGGTCGTGGCAAGTGTCAATCCTGGAACTCGCAGGGCGCGGGAAGGTTTTCCTGAGACCTGACACCTGAGAGCTGCGAGCTTGGAGCTGAGACTTTACTTCTGCTGCGGCGTTGCGGGAGTCGCTGGACGCGAATTTGTCTGGCCTGGCTTCACGCCCGATAGGACCGATGACGGCCCGGCCCGCCTTGAGGCATAGATGGAAAGCGTAATAGAGGTAATCATGAAGATGATGGCGGACCAAGTGGTCGCTCTGGAAAGCGCGGAAGCCGCGCCTCGGGGACCGAACGCCGTCTGGCTGCCTTGTCCGCCAAAAGCCGCGGCCAGGTCGCCACTCTTGCCGCTCTGCAGCAGAACCACGGCAATCAGAAACAGGCAAACGATGATGTGAACCACGGTAATCAAAATGGTCATAAGAACAAAACTCCATCCGGGCCGCTGCCCGTCTCAGATCCCCTCCAGGCCTCGCCCAGCATCAGTGCGATGGTGCGGAAGGCGGGAGTTGAACCCGCATGCCTTTCGGCGCCACCCCCTCAAGATGGTGTGTCTGCCAGTTCCACCACTTCCGCACGTTGTAACTGTCATGCACTCAATAGCTTAGCAAGGTCCGTGTCTGAGGGCAATCCCGACTGCACCGGATTTTGCACCGACCTTTTGCATTCTACACGAGTCTCCGGCCGCGGCAGGTTCCCTAGCCTGGCAAACAATTTCTCAACCGCGTCCGCGCGTGGGTGCACGTAGCGCATAGTCGTCTTAATGTTATCGTGTCCGGCTACGTACTGCAATGTAAACAGGTCGGTGTACTCGCCGTGAGCTATCAGCAAGAGATCTCAATTAACACAAAAGGCATCTTCAACGTCGGCAGCACAGCCGCGGTTCGGGACGATTGAGTTCGAGCCAGGAATACAGCACGATCTGCCCGCCATCTTGTACAAACTCATCCCGCCCAGTCGCTCTTACGGCCACGAGCAAGCCTGGCATGACGGCACGGTCACTCACATCTGCAGGCAACACTGCTCGAGCCCTTGCTGACCGTGCCCGTCGCAGACGGCAAACTCGTACTGGGAACCTGGCAGCAGATCTTTCACCAGGAGTGCGATGTACGCAGGCGTGAACGGACCATCGTTGTGACCGTGATCGGTGACTACAGCGTGTTTCAAAAATGGCTTCCGCGGATCTGGCCGTCGCCCCTCAGCGGCTGATCAGTTGGAAGGGCTAAAATTGAGAGGCTCAATGTTCACACTCAATCTGCAGATTCTTGCGCCGGCGCAGCGAAGGCTTTGGGATGAACTGGGACACACGCCCAGCGAGTTCGTTCTTTACGGGGGAACTGCTCTAGCTTTGCGGCTAGGGCATCGACATTCCGAAGATTTCGACTTCTTTTCAAACAGGTCCTTTGCTCCCGATGTTCTCCGCAAGTCGATTCCATACCTCGAAGACGCCGAAATGAGCCAGTTCGAGACCAACCCTCTGACTGCCATCGTGGATCGGGATGGGCCGGTGAAGGTCTCCTTCTTTGGGGATCTGAAACTGAATCGCGTTTACGAGCCGGAAGTAGCTCAAGACAACCGGATTCATGTGGCATCCCTTCTCGACGTTGCAGCAACCAAGTTGTCGACCATTCAACAGCGGGCGCAGGCTCGGGATTACGAAGATCTCGCTGCGATTGTCGGTTCTGGGATCAGTCTGGCCGAAGCTCTCGGGGCAGCCGTCGCCGTTTACGGGAGAGAATTCAATGGGGCACTCAGCCTAAAAGCGCTCACATACTTTGTGGATGGTGACCTGCCGAACTTGGGCCCTGCGGCGCAGAAGAGGCTGCGCACGTTGGCCAGCGAAGTCGACTTGAGGGAAATTCCCCAAGTGCAGGCGAAAATTGGCCTCACTGGTGAGGACAAGATGAGCCAACCCGATCTCCAAAGAGTTGCTAAGAGAGTAATCTGGTTCGAGGCGCCCGATGACGCGCTGAAGGACGTGAAACTGTTTCTCGCGCATGTGATGACCAACGGTACTCTCAGCGATATAAACACTGTACTGCAGGATTTCTCGGAAGATGATTTCGAGGCAACCCTAAACGATCCACCGCCGGGAGTCTTTGACCGCCGTTCCTGGATTTATTGGAACGTGCGGTACCATCGGGAACCGGTTCCACCGCTGCCGCAGCGGAAACTCCCCGCTTAGCTTGCCCTAGCGCAGAACCCTGGGCAGAACCCTCATCGTGCGTTGATGGACAGCGCGAGCGGTGCGTCTCGCCTTGCTGCCCGCGCAAATCCCCGGATATTCCCCAAAAGGAATCCCAAAGACACTCGGGACTCCGCGCTTCAACAGAAGGTGCTGGCCCACCTGCAAGCAGCCGAACGGGGACTAGGCCGGGTCGAGGCTGCACGGAACAGAGTCGGACTGGCGGCTTTTGCGGTAGTTCTTGGGTCTTTGAGAATCAGTTCGCTTGGATCAAGTGGACAATCTCAAGACCCTGCAGGAGATCGTTGTCGCGCTCGAAGCGGCACAGCACCAACCAGAGAGTGATCACGCCAAGGTTGATTCTGGAGCATCGGGGTCTCTCTTAAAGTAAGACTAGTAATATCAATAACTTATGACTACACCGTCAATATAGCTGGACACGTGAACCCAGTTTAGCATATGCTTGGCATATGCCAAGGAAGGTCGCCATAAGCCCGGAACGGCACGTCAAAGTTTTTAAGAATGGTCGAAATCAGGCGATCCGGATCCCCCGTGAGTTCGAATTTTTGAGCGAGGAGGCGATCATGCGAAAGGAAGGCGACCGGCTTATCATCGAGCCCGCTCCCCAAAAATCCTTGCTGGCATTATTGGCGACGCTGGCGCCCCTTCACGAGGATTTTCCGCCCATTCGGGACTTGCCCCCTGATCCGGTCGATCTCTGATGCGCTACCTTCTCGATACCAACATCGTTTCTGATCTCGTTCGCAACCCGCAGGGAAAAGTAGCACAGTGCATCCGCAAGGTTGGCGAAGCGCAAGTTTGTACTAGCATCATCGTCGCTGCGGAGTTGCGCTACGGAGCCACGAAGAAAGGTTCACCGCGGCTCTCAGCCCAACTGGAAGCGGTGCTTGGGGCGCTCGAGGTCTTGCCCTTCGAGGCGCCGGCAGATGCCGCCTACGGATTGCTGCGCACGCGGCTTGAGCAGGCTGGTCGTCCAATCGGCGCCAATGATTTGCTCATTGCAGCCCAGGCTCTTGCTCTTGGTTACGCGATCGTTACAGATGACGAACAGGAATTCGTCCACGTCAAGGATCTTCGACGGGAGAATTGGCTTCGTATGCTCGAACATGGCGTTTGCGGGGGGACTTGACGCCCGTGTTGGCAAAACACTCGGAAGTACTCCACCGAGCCTGCGAACTTTGTCGATTTTCGGATAGGGGCCGCGAGTTGAATATACCGGGGAAACCCAGAAGACGCCCGCGAGGCGCTTGTTTCATCATGCCTGCTGACATAGACTTCCTCTGTGGCCCCCAGTCATCGCCGTTCTCACTCTGTCGGAGGTCCGATCCTTCCCAGGTCGGGTAGCCGGATTGTGCGAAATCTTCAAGCGGAGGGTGCTTTCCTCCTGGCACCATCACTAGGGCGCATTGCACCAGGAAGGTCGCCCCGCTCTCCGCTGTGGCCGGACACCCCGTGAAACTGTTCAGGATGCCGGGGGAGCCTGACCACTCTGCCCTGAGACGTGGCCTTGCGCTTCTGTCGACGAAGCTGACCTTGCGTGCCAGACTCCTGCTGTCTTTTGTCGGGATGATTCTCTTTTTCGCCAGTGTTTGGTCCGTACTCGGCGTCGGCCTCATCCATCGCAGCCTGCCTCAGGTGCAAGACGTTCTTGCCGTAGACCTGAGTGCCGCCCTCGAAATCTATCGCCAGCACGTCTCCCACATTACTGATGCCGTTCGCCTCATGGCCCAGCAAGCTATTGTCCGGCAGCATATTGAGCGAGGCGATATTGAGAATTTGGCTGAATCGCTCCAGACCATGCGCCAGAGCGAAGATTTGGACATGCTGTTTCTGACCGATGCGACTGGCCAGGCACTATTTCCGGCGAGCAACCGGGGCCACAGAATTGAAGCAGGCGACATTTCTGTGATGGTGGAGCAGGCTCTCCGGGAGCGCAAAGAAGTCGCATCAACGGTGGTTTTTTCGGCCAGCCAGGAGAGTCCGGAACTGGTGGAGCGAGCGCGGATTGACGTCATCTCAACGTCCCATGCCGGTTCTGAACGCCCCGGCAACGTTTCCGATGGGTTGTTCGCGGCGGCGGCAGTGCCGGTGGTGGCCGACGACGGAAAGCTGCTTGGCGTACTCTGCGGAGCCCAACTCCTGAACGGACGGAACGCTATCACCGACCGCATCCGGAGCAATCTCTACCGAGAGGAACAATTTGAGGGGCATGATGTCGTCATCGCTTCCATTTTCCTTGGGGACAAGCGGATTGCAACCACCGCGGCCACACCTTCTGGGGGACGAGCCCTCGGTACCCTGGTTTCGGAAGATGTATACAAGCACGTAATTCTCGGCGGGGAACGCTGGATTCGTCCTGGCTACGTTGTTGATGACTGGTACCTGACTGCTTACGAGCCCGTTCGCGACCCGCGGGGCACCGTCATTGGCGCCGTGGGGCTGGGACTCTTGGAGCGCAAATTCAATGAGACGGAACGCCGGGCCGTGGAGATCCTCTTAGGTCTCACGGTGGCCGCCGTGCTGCTGGCGATCTTTATTAGCTATGGACTGTCGAATTCAATCATCAAGCCCCTGCACTCGCTGATGGCCGCAACCGAGAAGCTGACCGCAGGGGCGTCGCCGCGAGGCCTCGATCCCGACCCAAGGGCCCCGATCGAAATTGAGGTCCTCAGGAAGTCTTTCAACGCCATGACCGCGGCCATCCGGGAACGCGACCAGCAACTCCGCCGACAGACTCATGAGAAGCTGATGCGCTCGGATCGTTTGGCGATGGTCGGCCAGCTGGCTGCGGGAGTGGCGCACGAAATCAACAACCCCCTCGGCAGCATTCTTCTTTTCAGCCGTCTGATCATGCAGCAAGTGCCGGCAGAAGGCAAAATCCGCGAGAACCTGGAGCGCATCGAAAAGGAAACGAAGCGGTGCCACACCATCGTGAGAAACCTGCTCGACTTCGCTCGCCAGCGCGAACCAATGGTGGAATCTGTCGACGTGAATCGGCTCCTGGACGCCACCCTCAAGTTGTTCGAGGGGCAATTCCTCTTTCACAATATTCAAATCGTCCGCGATTACGATCCCAACCTCCAGCCCATTCTCGCGGACGAGTCGCAACTGCAACAGGTCTTCATGAACATCATCCTGAATGCAGCCGATGCAATGAAAGGCAAGGGGCGCCTGACCCTCGCGACCAAGCAGGATGGCGAGGACAACATCGAAATCAGTGTTTCCGATACCGGCTGCGGAATACCGCCGGAGAACATCGATCGCATCTTCGATCCTTTCTTCACCACTAAGGGTGTGGGACACGGAACCGGCCTGGGACTCTCGGTCAGTTACGGCATAATCCAGAAGCACAATGGAGACATCAACGTGTCGACCACGGTTGGGGCGGGCACGACCTTTACCGTTTCTTTGCCAACCACGCAAAGGAGTAGTTGACGGTGGCGCGCGGGAAAGTCCTGATCGTCGATGATGACGAGTCCATGCGCGTCGCTTGTGCGCAGGCACTCGAGCAGATTGGGTTCAGCGTCGCTTTGGCTCCCGATGGTGATCAAGCTCTGGAAATCGCGTCTCGTGAGTCGTTCGATGTGGCCCTGCTGGATCTCCGCATGCCCGGGCCGCCCGGGATGGAAGTGCTGAGGAGGCTGAAACAGGATTCGCCCAACTTGATGGTAATCATCATCACGGGCTATGCCACGATCGATTCGGCAGTGGAGGCGGTAAAGTCCGGAGCCTACAACTATCTTCCCAAGCCCTTCACGCCGGAAGCGCTCACCACCATTGTCAGTAAGGCGGTCACAGCGCGGAGAAGAGCGCTGGAGTCCACAAGTATCAGCCAGGAACTCGAACGAAAGATGCTTTCCGAGGAGATGATTGGATCCTCGGAGGCGATGAGAAATGTCGCGCGGCTCATCCGCAAGGCGGCCCCGGGCGATTCCACCGTGTTGATCACCGGTGAAACGGGGGTGGGCAAGGAAGTTGTCGCCCGGGCAATTCACCGCTTGAGCCGCAGATCCGGGAGGCCGTTTGTCACTGTCGATTGTGGCGCGCTGGTGGAGAGCCTGTTCGAGAGCGAACTGTTCGGACATGTCAAGGGCGCGTTTTCGGGCGCCGTCGAATCGGCCGTGGGCAAGATTGAACTGGCCGATGGCGGAACGCTCTTGCTTGACGAAATTGCCAACATTAATCCGCAAATGCAGGCCAGTCTGCTCCGCGTCGTCCAGGAGCGCGAAATCTCGCGGGTGGGAAGCGCGCAGAAAAAGAAGGTGGACGCGCGTATTCTCTCCGCTACCAACCGCGATCTTCTGGCCGCCGTCGACGAGGGAAGGTTCCGCGAGGATCTGTACTATCGGCTGAATGTGATCCATATCGCGGTGCCTGCGCTCCGCGATCGGTTGGAGGACATTCCTGCGCTCGTGGCCTATTACCTTAAGAAGCTGGCAACCGAGAAGCAACGGCCCGTTCCCTCGGTCTCGGAAGAAGCGATGCGCTTTCTGAAGCGGCATGAATGGCCGGGCAACGTGCGCGAGCTGATCAATGCCTTGGAGTATGCCGTCGTTACCTGCGAGGGAAGCGCGATCGAGCCTCGCGATCTGCCCTATGGTGCAGACAATTCTCAGAGCCCAGGCCTGTTAGCCGAAGGCGCCGACGAGGAAGGGCAACTCGCTCGCCAGGAAATGGATGCGATCCTGAAAGCGCTCAAGCAATTCCACGGTAACAAAACCAAGGCGGCCGACTACTTGGGGATCAACCGCAAAACCCTCCGGGAAAAGATCCGGAAGCTGGAGCAGCGCGGAAGGGAAATCGAATCTCAATAGTTTCATGCAAGTTCGTCGCGATTTCTCATGCGCGTTCTGTCCAGCATCTTAGGGGTGGTTTTGCCCTCTGGTACTTTTCGTACCGGCTGACTGGTCATCTGCTACAAAAAGTACCGGTGGAATCAATGCATTGTTCCTCATCCGCAGCAGTCTTGTTCCGCCCACTCTTCGTAACTCCGGCATTTGCCGCGTCGTAGGCCCATTACTCGCGGCCATTCCCGATACGAACTTGCGTGTCGTGAGTTGGCATGCAACATGCCCTTACTCGGATTGGTCAAAGTTCTTGCGGCCGAGATCACAACTTTTAAAGGATCGCTTTCTTTGAACAACCGAGGAGATTTATGGAGACCACGAACACGACGACGGAGCAACCGATTCCCCTTCCTCTCGATGTAGTCGTGATTGATGACGAGGAAACGTTCACGGAAGGTTGCCGGCAGACACTCGAGATAGGCGGGTACCGGTCCGCGGTGGCTCGGAGCGGGCATCAGGGGCTGGATCTGGTCCAGGCGACCCATCCCAGCGTTGTGCTTGTTGATCTGAAGATGCCGGGCATGAGTGGCCTGGAGGTTCTCACCCACCTGGCGACGGCAGCGCCGTTGGTGGTGCCCATCGTAGTAACCGGCCACGGCACGGTTGATTCCGCCGTGGAATCCATGAAGGTTGGGGCATTTGATCTTCTAACCAAGCCCTTCGAACCCGAGAAGCTTCTGGAGTCGGTCCGGCGCGGCATCAGCCTGAGCGTTCTGCGCAAGGCAGCGACGGAACCTGCCGCTCAGCAAGAGGTGGAGGCAGTCAGGGCTGCGCCCCAAACCAAGAATGATGTCGTGCTCCAGGGGCTGGGTATGTTGGGCGAGGCCTACTCTCTCGGACTCGACAAGCGGGAAGTCCTTGATGAGCTCTCCTATCTGGAGTCGGAGGCTAAGTACCACGCCCAAAGTCTCGGACAGATAAAGAAGAAAGAGCGGGCGATCCTCGACATCAGAAACGAGTTGCTGGAAGCCGACTCCATCATGGAGAAGTACGACTTCCAAAAGAGCGCCTTGATCCAAGTGCTTCTCGATGTGCAGGAGAAATTCCACTGGATTCCGCGGCACATCATCCACTGGATTTCGGCTCGGCTTAACGTGACCGCCGCGGAGATTCACACCATCGTGAACTTCTACGAAGCCTTCAGCCTGGAGCCGCGGGGCAAGCACTGTGTTCAGGTATGTACCGGCACGGCGTGCCATGTGCGCGGGGCGCAAGAGATGCTGCTGCGCGTTTCTGCGGTGCTGGGCATCGAGCCAGGACAGACCGATTGCCAGCAGCAATTCACGCTGGAGACGGTCCACTGTCTGGGCTGCTGCGCGCTGGCTCCGGTGGTGCAGATTGACAAGGACTACTTCCACCAACCCAGCAAGAACCGGCTGGCGAGAATCGTCAAGTCCCTTAACCAGGAGGAGGGAATCACATGCAGAGACTGAGAACCCCAGCAGATGTTGCAGCGCTCAAGAAGAGAGTTCTGCTCGAACGTGGAGCCAAGCCCTTTTGGGTCACGGTTTGCACCGGAACGGGATGCTGCGCTTATGGCGCGGAGGGGCTTGCCGACTGCTTTCAAAAAGAGATCGAAGAGCGAGGGCTGGGACACACGGTCGGACTGCGCCGCACCGGCTGCCACGGTTTCTGCGAGCGCGGACCGCTGGTAGTGATTCAGCCGAAGGGTATCTGCTATCTGGGCGCTAAGGAAAAGGATGTACCGCTCATCCTCGACAAATCCGTGCTTGGAAACGGCGCGGTCGAATCTCTTCTTTACCTTGACGAGCAGACCGGCAAGCGCGTGCGCCGAGCCGAGGACATCCCCTTCTACAAGTACCAGAAACGCATCCTCCTCGAAAACAACGTGCTCGTCGACGCCGCAAGCATTCTTGACTATGTCGCCGTCGACGGCTACTCGGCTTTGGC
>Ga0187803_10000539_pt1 | contig 15044 bp, 11 predicted proteins | sample NC_wetland_sal_i_2_FD_132425 | JGI IMG/M metagenome (GOLD analysis project Ga0187803, IMG submission 132425) | Wetland sediment microbial communities from Neuse River Estuary, North Carolina, USA - Control_3 | ecosystem: Environmental > Aquatic > Freshwater > Wetlands > Sediment | place: USA...
CGGAAGGAAGCCGAGACCGGATATCAAAGCAGGCGCGAACCGGCCAGGAACAGCCAGAGAGATCGAAGTTCGGCGTCGGCGCGACAGCAAGCACGCCTCTCCGCTCCAGACTGTGCGCCAAGATCCGAATCGTCTCCACGGTGATGAGTACGTCCGCATCCGCGTAGATGCGTGGGAAGCCTTGGGCGGCTCCATCCCCAAGGTTGAGAGCGTACGTCTTGCCCGGGATGTCAGTCTCGATTACGCGAACCGGCGAACCAAAACGGCGTGCAACACTCGCAGTATCGTCGGTGCACCCGTTACAAACGACGATCAGGTCTAGTTCACCCGGTTCAGCTCCGTCCGTCATCGTTTTCAACGTTCGAGCGATTATTAGGCCCTCATTGTGTGCGGGAATGATAACGGTGATCATACGGCTATCTGGCAGATCTAAGCTGCGAAGCCTGTTAATGCGGGTAATTTGCGGGTGTGGACCCGCAAACGAAGTGTGGGCTGGCTTGCTCATCGACTTTTTGACGCAACAAAGAAGCCATCAGCACTAGCAGACGTCCGGAACCTTTCTGAAAACCACTTCCATAGTTGGGCCGGCTTGAACCAAGGAGGCAATCTGAGCAATGGGTGTGACAAACACAAGACGAATCCCCTTGCGAACTGCCTTCCTCGAAAGACTCAGTCGTTTGGGTCTGGCTTGAGGAGTCGGCGAGAAGCCCAACTTTTCGATCAGGCTGGAACAGACGTATCTCGCACTGCGCTCCAAGTAGGAAGCTCTTGGCGTCTTAAAATACAGCTCCTCGAAACCAAGATTGGTCATGAGGTACCTTAGCGATCTAGGTGAAAAGTGAAATAAGTGCCGCGGTAGCTCGAGACCATACCAGTGCGTGCCAAACAGCCGGGCTTCCCAAGAATCGATGTTGGGCATCATCGAGTAGAAGATGCCACCTGGCTTCAACCATTCCAACACCTTCGTTAAGAACTGGCGGGGAGAGTAGACGTGCTCCAGAACATCGAAACAGGTGATGACATCAAAGCTCGCGGGCAAGAAGGGCGCTGCAAGCGCGTCCCCCACAAAGACTTCTGCTCCTGTATTTGCTATCGCTCTCTGCGCCGTCGATTCTTCCATCTCGATTCCGTACAGCTTCCAGTTAGATCCCTTCATCTGGCCCAGGAACCCGCCGGAACTGCAACCGATGTCGAGAACTGCTCCTCCAGGTTTGTAATACGAAATCACTCTTACTTGGTTCTTCCAGCGGTTCGTGGCAGCCCCTTCTCCCCCGATAACGATGGCCTTGTGGTAGTCCTCGGTGTAGTGGCGCCCCATTTCCTCGGCCTTCGGCGGACTGGCAAGCCAGACACAAGTACAGGACTGACAGCGCACAAGGCGATACATCTGCTTGCGCAAATGAAACCTGTCGGACGCGACCAGCAGATCGAATAACCACTCACAGCCGCAGATGGGACATGCTCCGGATTGCTGATCCGTTCCTCCCGTCGCGTTTACCACTGTCTGCCTGTCGCTCACCATGCCGAGTGTGGCATTCATTTGGACCTACTCACCTTTGGCTTGGGCTAATCAAGAGCTTCAAAAGCTGCCCTCTGTGCGCCTGCCTGGATAGCACCACGGGGAATCCAAATACTAAGCAGAGCTTGACCATCTGCAACACTGGTAAACTTGCTGAGCCGCAGTGCCGGCCACAACGCCAAACCGCAAGCGAAAAACACCGTTGCAGCACGCGCAGCGGCAAACATACGAGGGTCGGCGATTGGCAACGGGATGTGGGTCGCTCCAACCCCGACTGCGAGGATCCCTGCCGTGGCCACAATCGCTTTCCACACATCGTAGAGAAGCGTCACAGGACGAAATACGTGAAAGGTCTTTGCCACTGCGTATATCATGAAGAGCATTCCCAGCATCTCCGTAAATGCCAGTCCACCCAACACGCCGTAAAATCCTATCCGGCGCGCAAACATGGTAGCGGAAAGCAACGTCACGATTACCAGGATCTGGCGAATGTTATCAAGCAGTGCGCGTCCTGAAATTCGATAGAGAACAAGGCCAAGTAGGGACAGTGCCCCAAAACCTCCAGCCAGGGACACCAGTGCCAAGGCCAACCTGAACTGTTGAGCATTTTGTCCAGTCCAAGCAAATATGATGGTTGCGCCAAAGCACGCTATAAAGGACAGCGGTATTAGAGCAAAGGCCAACGTGACTTTGAAGGCCGTATGAAGCAGATTCCCCATTATCTCGATTGCCCCGGAGGCATATACCATCGAGCCCCCAGAAAGAATAGACAGAAGAAATGAGTCCTGCAACATCTGAGCTGGGGTTATGAGCCTGAGACTCAACGCATAAATGCCAGCGTACTCGGCCCCAAATGAACGGAGCATAGTAACCGGCAAGATGGCCGCGTAGATAACCTGCAAGATACTGACTAACTGATAGCTACCCGCAAATCTAAACAGCTCATGCAACACCCCCTTGTTGAAGTGTCTTGCTCCCACATGGATTTGTGGCATAATTTTCCGGGAGGCACAAAAGCAGCACATCACATACCCAATCTCCGATGACCCTATCACCGACGCCATCGCGAGTAAGCCGTAGCCAAAATGCAGCAGAGCAACAATCGCCAGCGCTTCAGCGACAGTAAAACCAACACCGCATCGCCTGACAACATCGATCCGGTGGCCACCCATCACGATTGCCTCAAATACCGCACCCACATTTGACATGACCATGATCAAGGCAAGCACAGAAACGGAGCCACTGGTCGCTTTCAGGTACTGGAGAGGGACTCCTGCGGATTGGGCGAGCGCTTGGGAAAAAAACGCAATTGGTATCAATCCAACGATGGATAGCACCAATATGGCTGCGCAACCCGTGCTGAGCAACTGGCTCGCCCTAGCGTAGTCTCCAGTGCCTGTCGCCTCGGCCACGTATTTCTGAAAGGCAGACTTGACGCCGACCGTGCCGAATCGCATGTACGCAGCCGTTGTCATAATGATCGACCAGATGCCGTATCCGCCAAGGCCGAGGTGAGCTATTACGATCGGAATGGTTATCAGGCGGGTGGCAACCTGCGTGCCGCCCGAGATGATGCCAAAGATGGTATTCGTCCCGATACTAGCCGCGAGCTTCGGGGTGGAACTGGGAATCACGCTCGGCTCAGTACTGGTCTGAGCGCTGTCAAAATGCGTCATCGTGAGTCCATATAAACCGATTGCTCAGCGAGTTGCGGGACCGTACTTGCCTCATCCGCAGGAACTTCGAGCCGCACTTGGTTCATGCCCCTTTTCGGGCGAACGGATACAACCGGAGGGATCATAGCCAGGAAGCAGTACCACGCCACCTGGGTTTGATCAAAATAGGAAATGCCAAAAAACGCAACGACATTGGCAAAGAGTGCGGATCCCAGCGCCCAAATGAAAAGTGCCTTCTTCCTGCATTTTGCGGCCTGTCGGGCTCGTCCCAGGTACTTAAACCCGTAGACGAGGACTGCCAGAAAGAAAAGGAAGGGGAGAAGCCCGGAACTGTCGCACGTAGCGACGTACTGATTGGCCGTGTCCCACATGTCCCAACCCCAGAAGCTAGTATCTTTTGCGCCGAGCAACCACCAATCCCCAAAATGATGGATACATTGGTCGATCAGCATATATCGCTGCCAGCCTGACGAGCCTCCCGTAATATCGATTCTGGCAATCAGGTTCCAAACGGGTGCTTTCATTACTAAGTGTAAGGAGACCAGGGCAAGAACAATCCCCCACCGTATAGCGCGCATCCATCGGCGCACCGGCCACAAGCAAAGCGCCATAACACCGCCCGCATAGGCCACCGCTGCGGTGCTGGAGTTGCAAGTGAGGGTGATCACAGCAGTTGAAATAACTCCCATCACCGCGATCGTGCGATACTTCTTGCTCTTCCACCACAAGGCAACGAACAGTGGCATCAGCACCGCGCCAAAGGTTCCAGCCAGAATGGAATGCGCAAAGGGCCCCTGCGCACGGAAGCGATTGTTTCGCATAGCCAGGGCCGCGTACCATTCGGCTCGGGCTCCTCCCAGCAGGGCATATGGGTTGTGCCCGGTCGCAAATTCGTAAGTCATGATCGCGGCAACTATGGCCGCGACGCAGGCCAGCGTCTGAATCGTGCGCACAACATCTTCTTCGTCCCGAATCAGGAACCGCAGCAGGAAGTACACCCCGAAGACCGTGTAGAGGTTGCCCAACTGATAAATGGCCGCTCCAGATTCCTGGAACAACAGAACTCCGTTCACCGCGATGAATAACGTCAAAAGAATCACAGCGATATCGATCTTGTTCATGCCACCACTGAGCAGCGGCCGTTTCGCGGAGATCCTGTCCTTCAGAATTCGGATAATCCCGAAGAGCACCAGTACCCGCAACATCGTAAAATGCGCCGGTCTGATCAGCAGAACTTGGTCAATAGGTATGAGCAGGGCCGCCGCGAGAAAAGGAGCTATTGCCTTCTTTCGAGGCAAGATCCAGATCAGCACGCCCGCGAGCAGAACCACAATCAGGACGGCCGGATTAAGGACGGTCTCAGATACGCCTCCTCCGAATAACGGGTGATCAGGATTCATAACCCACGCCGCACTCGGCGGCTTCAGAGCGGTTTTCGGTCGCCGCCGCCTGAAGTATCTCGTTCACGCGCTCGCCCCAAGCGTCCCAATTCAAGCGCGTCTCAAACTGCTCGCGGCTGGAGGCCCTCAGAGCCTGGTAAGCTTCCGGATTGTCGTAGATGTCGCGGATTCGTGCCGCGTACTGATCTCCGCGGGCTGCGAGCGGAAGGAGGAAGCCGTTGACACCATCGCGGATAACCTCCGGCACCCCTCCTGTGGCGGTCGTCACGACCGGGAGGCCATAAGCGTTGGCCTCACACGACGCGATACCAAAGCACTCTGCGCGCGTGGGTAGGATGAAGAAGGCGGCCTCGCTGTATAATCTGTCGAGTTGGGCCCGCTGGTCCGGGATATTCTTGTCGAGGAACGGAAACACACGCAGGTGTGGGTGGCCGATTCGAGCGGGGGGATGGCAGCCAACAACGGTCAGTTCGGATGGGATCCCTAGCCGTTCTAGCTCCATCAGAGTATCGAGCGCGATATCCCCTCCCTTTGCCCCCCAATAAACCCCAACGAACAGCAGTCCACATCGGCCCTGTCCTGAGGCCCTCAATGCTTCCTCACGGGAGGGTGGGTGCTCCAGATTGGCTCCGAACGGGACCACGCTCACTCGCGAGCGGTCCGCGCCGTAGTCTCGTACAGCGGAGTCGGCGGCCCACGACGAGGGGTAGACAAGTCGGCTTGATTTCGCGATTGACTGCCGTTCCAGTTCATCCGCCATGCGCAAGTGCGGCGACAGCACATTGCTAAACTCGGCGTTGTAGTTGACCATTAGTTTCAGGGTCGTATCCGACAGATATACGATCGGCAGGTCCGTGTGGAGATGCGCAACTACTGCAGAGGCCGCAGCGGCGAATATCACGTCGCATTGCACACCTGACATCTTCTTCTCCGCCATCGCGCCCAGCTTCTTGGAGAGGGAAACGGTATGCGTGTACAGGTACGTTCGGCCGGTGAGAAGGCGTACTACGTGACTAATTGCCTCCCCTGCTTTGAGCGATGTGGGCAGGAGAGGGCCCACGCGGAACACTTCCCCACAATGCTTTTCCATTGCCTGGGCCATGGAGTACAAGGTCCCGGACCAGGACCTTCTGTCATCGGGATCCCTCATGGTGAGGTAAGCGATACGCAGCCGCCGTTGGAGGGCCGGATCGGTCATTTTCGATTGGCCCCTGGATGCATCGTCAGGAACCGTCTTTCAATGTAGCGATGGGTGCACTATCTCGGAAGGGACTTACCCAGATTGCAGCGCGGCCGAATTGTGAGCGATTGCCGTCTTCGGTATCGCAACGTGCGCCGAACAGCGGCGCGGGTAGCCGATGCTATTGCACGACGGCGGTAAGGCCCGTTCCGGGAGCAGGGAGTGCGCCGCCAAGTTCGTAAGCTCCTGCATCCCATGCTCCGCCGGAAGGACGGGCCACCATCGGAATCGTCGGGTAGCCTGCGATCTCTCCACCGCTGCCGGATTGCTCGCTTGCCCCGCCACTGGTGCCGCCGCAAAGTTCAGAATCGCTGCTGAAGGTTGAGCATAGACTGGCCAGGTTCACGCCCGCGCCAACCGTGCCTCCGCTGCCAGAGGTCGGCGCGTAGGCGTTGCTCGCCGTATATCCCTGTCCGTTCGCCACGGCTTCCGTCTGGAAGATTTCATGTCCGTTGTCCACGGTGGTTTCCGAAGCGCCAGAGCTAACGTGGATGAAACTAGACAACGTGGCTGGAGAATAGCCGATGAAATGGTTGTTCTCGAAGTTGAATGTACCGTTCCAGGCTTCGTTAGGCGAATTCGCTCCGCTAGCGTTTACTTGGCAGCCACCTTCCCCGTCGGCGTTTGGAGTGCCGTCGCTGGTGTTGTTGTAGAAATAGAGTTGCTCCGAGCCGGTGTTGGACACGGTGCCCATGCTGTAGCAGGCAAAAGGAACCCCGCCTCCGCCTAGCCCGTTGTCCCCAATGTCATACGCCACGTTGTTGAACACATACGCATTCGCTCCCACCGTGAGGTACAGGGCTTCCGAGCTGTAAACGTGTCGCATGACGTTGTTGTAAAAATAAATGTTCGTTCCGGGAATGTTGCCGACTTGGTTAATCACGTTCGGGTGCGGGGCGATGGCAGAGGGAGAATAGGACTCGTAGTTGTATTCAAAGAGATTGTCATGGGCTGTGTAGCCATTGTTGACCACGACCATGTTGGACATGTAGCGGAAGACGTTGTCATGGATGTCGTAGGCTTCGGAGTAGACTCCGCCGCCCATTACACAGGCGGAGGTGTTGGGGAAAAATCCCTGATTACAGGCCGCCGAACCTTGTACTCCCTGCGAGCAATCCGAACAGTCAAACACGTTGCCGACGATCTGGTTGTAGGTCACCAAGCCGTTCGCATGATTGCCCATGATGGCGAAGAAATTGTCCTGTGAAGACACTGCCGCCGTCATGCCGTGAAAGTAATTGTTCTCGATAATGGTGTGCGAGTTGGCCTTGTTGAAAATGTATTGCCCAGTCACGCTAGTTGCGGCCAGACACGCTCCCTGCCAATCGAAGTTGTCCAGAGTCAGGTAGTTGCTGCCGGACAGAGCGAGAAAAATCGTCGTCGAGTCGTCATAGGTGCAACCGCTGACGAATCCGGTGCTGAGGGCGTTATCCCCGGTCATCACGGGCCGTACCCAGGAGCTGCCGGAGTACCAGGTTTGATCCACTCCAATGTAAATTGGCGATCCGCTGGAGCCGCCCCACTGCCAAAGCCAACATGTGACGCTGCCTGGATACTGCGTACAGGCTCCGGTGTAGGGTGACAAACTGCTGTTCCCGAAATGCCAAGTATCGCCGCCCCGGAAGATGACCTGGTCCCCAGGTTTAGGGCTGGCAGACGCGCAGGTGCCGGAGCAGTTCTTCATACCAGGGGCGTGCAGCCAAGGTGTAGTTTTTGACGTGCCATTGTTCGAATCGCTTCCACTAGCGGCGATGTAGTAGGTCGTCGCAAAAGCACTTGGGATGGTAACGAAACCGGCGATCAATATGAACAAGGCGACGGGAATTGAGCGTCTCATCGGAGGAATGCCTGTCAGACTCAACCATTTGGCTGCAAACAAATCTGGTGACAGGGTATAGGAGGCCAGACGGCTTGCCAAGAACCGGAAGTGTATGGCCAGGATCGCGCGAAACCCCTCCAAGAGCCTGACCTTCCGAGTGCCTCTTTGGATCCAAACGTCGCCTAACCCTTTTTGAATGAATCATATCCGGCCGTTCATCAGGGTGCAGTGCGCTGCTAACCTCAAGAGGTATGGAGGACAATGAAAGTTTGGGGTGGGAAGCGAAGCGCAAGGGAAGTTCTATCCAACATGACGGTATAGAACATCGCCTACGATCGAGAGAGCGCCAGGAGACAGATGGGCCAAAACGTACTTTGCCGCCCTGGTCTTCCACTTGGCCGACGATAAATCAAACAGATGGGTTGAATCGCCCGTCGAACCATAACGAAAGTACATCAAAACGGATTGCCTAGCGCCCCATCTGTCCTTGAAGGTGATCAGACCTTGTTGATCTGCATCGGTCCGCCCGAGATCGAAAACTCGCAGTCCAGCAGCCTTGGCCTCCTGGATCGCCTTCCAAAAAAGGAAATGCATGCTGCCAAGTTTATTGAATCGCGAGTCGGAGCAGCCGTACTTGTAAACCAGCGTGTCTTTGTAACGAATCGTGAGCATCGCTGCTACTGCCCTAGCGCCCTTGAACGCTACTCGAAGTCTTAGCGCATCGCCGAAACTGTCTACCAGATTGGAGAACCACTTCCGCGGTTGCGGCGGCAGATTGTGTCTTTTTCGGGTGAGCTTGAGGAGCTCGTAGAAATGGTCCAGAAGCTCTTCGGTCGAACCTTCACGATATGTCAGGCCTTCGCGGTCGGCTCGGCAAATCTTCCTCTGCGTTGAACTCTTGTGACAGTTGCGAAAGAGTGTATCGATATCGGGCTCAAGATCAAGCTGATGAAAACTGTAGGTGAGTGTTGCATGACGCAGCGAGCTTACCCCCGCAAATGGTTGCAAAGGCCGTAATTCTATATATCGGCATCCTTCGCGCCGGAATTCCTGCTCAAGAGCAACCGTTAACCGGTCGAGGTCCGTTGTCGTGTCCACCAGCGGCTCGCAATGGTCTGAGAATGGCAATGACACAAGCCGCCGGCCGGTCAACCAGCTCTCGACGCGGCAAAATACGATCCCGTTCTGCAAGGCTTTGCCGGCCGGAGATGTTGTGTAAACAATCGGCTTGTAGCCGTACGTCTTCGAGAGCGCGTTTAGCCATGCCGTGGAGTGGAAGACAGACGCACGAGGATGTCGCTGCAAAAACTCTTCCCAACGAGCATCTTGCAGCGGTTCAATACAGTGGACTAGTTCCGGACACGCAATCGACCCAATGGTTTCCTTCGTTCCTACGCATTCAAAGCTGGCCATAGGTATTAAGACTTTCTATTGCTTCGCAGCGACCAAAATTCTCGAGTAGTTCATTCCCGACCTGCCAAGTGTTCGACGCGCAGTGCAGGAACTAATACGCTCCATCTCCACCCATGACAGCCCGAGGTGTTTGCATCAAGATTCGAATATCAAGCCAGAAAGAAGATGCCCGCAAATACCGCAGGTCGAGTCGGACCATGTCGTCAAATCCTATGCGGCTGCGTCCTTTTACCTGCCACAGCCCGGTGAGCCCCGGTTTTGCCTCGATTACGCGTCGACGGTGCCATAGGTCGTACTCCAAGTACTCGTAGGCGAGCGGAGGTCTCGGACCGACGAGCGACATATCGCCCTTCAGAACATTAAGGAACTGCGGCAACTCATCAAGGCTAGTGCGGCGGAGAAACTGGCCGATCGGGGTAACTCGTGGGTCGTGAGTCATCTTATAGACGGGTTTTCGCTCGCCCTGTGCATTGCCGTCATAGGCGCCCTTGATCACCTGCTTGATGAATTCCTGGTGGATCTTTGGATCGTTGTCTTCATACATGGAACGGAATTTCAGGAAGTTGAAGGATTCTCCGAATTGGCCCAGACGCTGCTGCTTGAATAGCACTGTCCCTTTCGAACTGAACTTGACAAGCACCGCAATCACCGCGAACAGCGGGGAAAACAAAACCAGGGCGGCGATGCTGCCGACAATGTCGAGCAGCCGCTTCGTTGCACAGAAAACCCTGTTGCTCTTGGCTTTTTGGGCAAGATCGGGATACAGGATAGGATTGCTGGGGAACCTCTGCACATCCTGTTCCCATTTCTCCGGAAAGATATGGAACGAAATGCTGACCTGATTGAGTTGTTCGAAGGTTAGGTGCTCCCGGAGGGAACCGATCACTCTTGTCAGCATGGTCCCGAGCATATCATTCCGGTTTTCGATATCCAGATCGGTGAAAATAACACCCACAACCGCGTTCTGCCGATACCACCCCTTTACATCCGTTTCCCTTGTTGAGAGGGTAAGTCCATTAAGAGCCTTGCGGAGGCTCTCGATGTGGTTGTCGGCGGGGACCCGACCGCCGAAATCCAGAAGCATCAGCAAAAACGGCTTCTTAGAACGCTCTGTTCGCTTTCGTTCGAGCGAGATAACTCTGCAAAAATCGCTCTCGTCGAGAACGGTTCGCTCCGATGCCGGTGCCGACATCGAACCTGGAGCTTTGGGATCTATTCGTGACGCTGGCGGCCTGAAAACATATTCGGGTCGGGCAATGACGCTCATAATTCCATCCTCAAGTCGGGGGAAGAGTGTGTGGGGCTCTCGTCAGCCTCGGACGTCATTTTGGGGCTGGGTGGGAAGGGACGTGGAGGAGGAGTCTTTCTTTTGCGAGCGCCCAGGTCCTGAGAATAGCTGACAGGAGACGCCCACCTGGGCGTTTCTGTCGCCGAGTTCGGATTGCAGCGCAGCTTCCATTTTCACCGCAATCGCGGCCACTGACTTCTGGAGTTTCGGTGCAGTGGGCAGTTCCGTGAACACCGCTCCCAATACTCTGCCATCGGAGTACCAGCCCATTAGATCTGTTTCCCGTGCCACCGAGAAAAGCGCGGCGATCACGTTTCCGGCAAGCAGGTTCGAGTTGCCGTTCTTCCGATCTCCATCTCCGAGCTCGAGCAGCAGCAAGAGAGCGGGATTCCCGGCGCGCTCGGCGCGCTTACGCTCAAGGGTGATTGCGCGTTTGAAATCCGTTTCCGTCATTATCCTGCCGGCGCCCGCCACGCATTCGTGACCATTAGAGCTGGAGCGAGGCAGCAAACTGGAATCTACCATGCTCCGGCCGGCGACCGCCTCGCGCTCGCGCAAAGCGGCAGGCTCCATGATGTTTCCGAGGAATAAGGAGAGAAAGCTATTCATCAGGCCAGGTCAGGAGACCCGCTTCTTGTACCGGCATCCGCCGCCGTATTAATGGCGGTAGTCATCAGTTTCAGTGGCGCGTCGGTCTTTGAGAACCACGCACCATTCCGCGGTTACTTCGCAGAATGGCCATTCAGCTTTGAGGCAGTGGATGAACCGTAGTGATAATGATAGTAATAATCGCTGTGGGCCGTGTTTCGAGAGCAGTTCAATAACGCACCGATCAGCTTTTTGGGTTCGAGCGCTTCGAGTCCTCTCTGTAATTGCCGTTTCTCGGTGGTTCCTTGACGCGTAACCAGCAGAATTCCATCCGCCAACCGCGTCCACACGCTCGTGTCAGCCAGAGGCAGCACGGGAGGGGAATCGATGATGATCCAGTCGAACCAGGCGGTCAACTGATCCATCAGCGCGGACAGTCTTCCCGATTGCAGGAGTTCCAGGGGATTGTTCGGGGCGCTGCCGGCTGGCAGCATCCAGAGGCCTGGGCCCTCGAGAAAGTAGATGCTGGTCATCGGACCGGGCTCGGCTTGCAGCCATTCACATATGCCCGGAATCCTGCCCAACCCGAATATCTGCGATAAAGACGGTCGCCGCAGGTCTCCCTCCAGCAGCAAGGTCCTCTGCTGTGTTCTTCGAGCGAGCGTGCAGGCTAGGTTGGCAGCAACCATAGTCTTGCCTTCTTGAGGAATTGCGCTCGTGATCAGCACTTTCTTGAGATTCCGTTTCTGCCGGAGCATTCGCAAGCGGACGCCAAGAAAACGGAATTTTTCCGCCGCCAGACTTTCGCTATCCGTGAGGCATACCAACCGGTTTTGAGGAGGAACCGAGACCTGCAAGGGCTGGAATTGACTGAACTGATCCAAGCTCTTGTCATTCGGCGAAAGCTGGGCCGCTACGGCAGTTTCAACTGCCATCCCAACTGGCGGCACAGCTTGTAATGGGAATGGAGTTTCGCACTCTGCGATTTCCCGCGCACCGGGCGGCTCGGGCTGTCCCTCAGCCTCCCGTTCCGCGACCGCTTGACGCTCGGCAAGCTGCAACAGCTCAGTCGCTGTTGGCAACGCCGAAGGATCAATTCCAGAGCGTTCAGTTTCCGATCTTTGCAACGCGTCAAATAGACGGCTCATGTTTGCTCGCTTGAACTGCTACAGGTGCACCCAAATCTGGTTCGCGTGCGACAGGCTTGCGCAGAGCGGAATACACATCAAGGAGGGCCTTTGTGGCTCGCTGAAAAGCCATCTCGTCCTGGCCGTCGGTCATTTCGGCCGCAGACGAACGAACCACATCGAGGCGGAACTCCTTCGCGACATCTTCGATGATGTCCGGGCTCACGCTCCGCATCTGTCTCGCGTAAGCAGTAATGAGGGCGTTCTCGCAAATTGTGTTGATCAGGCGGGGGAAGCCTCGCGAATTGCGATACACCGCGGCAATGCTTTGGGCGGAGAACAACGCACCCCGGTGCGAGTTTGCTCCGGCAATCTCCAGGCGCCGTTCGATGTATCCCTTGGTCTCGTTTATATCCAACGGATCAAGCCGCGCGCGAAGAGCGATTCTCTGCTTGAGTTGTCGAAGTCTGACCGAATCCAGTTTCTCGTCAAGTTCGGGCTGTCCGACCAATAGGATTTGCAGCAACTTGTCCTCGGTCGTCTCCAAGTTCGTCAAAAGGCGGACCTCCTCCAGGATGTCGGCGGGCAGATGGTGCGCCTCGTCCACGATGAGGACGGTGGTCAGTTTCTTTGATCCTCGCGAGATCACGAAATGACCGAGCTCAAGCAGCATCTCGCCTTTGTTCTTACCAGAGGCAGAGAGTCCGAAGTCGCTGAGAATGTACTGCAGGAACTCTGTCGGAGAAAGCCGGCTGTTGAAGAGATATGCGTAGGCAACGTCTTTGCTCTGTTTCAACAATCGAAGCAGGCAGCGAAGCAGCAGGGTCTTTCCGGTGCCGACCTCTCCCGTGAGCACCACAAATCCCTTGTGCCGCCGAACGCCATAATAAAGAGCTGCCAGCGCCTCGTTGTGCCGCTGGGTCGAATATAGAAAAGTGGGATCGGGCGTGAGCTCGAACGGGTTGCGCGTGAGATTGAAGAAAGTCTTGTACATGGAAAGACGGAACTCAGCCGTGCCAATAGCTGAACGCGGATCCCGCCAGGATGGTGGCAAATACGAGCCCAGCCGTGGCCCATCCCAGCCAAATTCTCTTCTGGTTGTTTTGTTCATCCGACGGATTCAGGATTTCCGGGATCTCAGAGATCACCTTTGTCGGCAGCAGATCTTTGATTTCTTTTTCCCTGTACAGGCGATCGTCCATCATCTCAAATCCACCCGCCACCACGACGCCTAAGGCCAAACCGACGAACAACCCGATTCCACAAAACTTGAGGCGATTGGGAGAATCTGGCTTTAACGGCAAGCTGGGTGGATCGAGGATGCGGAAGCGCTCACCTTGCTGCAAGCGTTCCATGCTGGTGGCCATCTCCGATCCGTTTTTCTTTTTCAGCAGTTCGTCGTAGTTCGCCTTGGATTGATCGTAGCCGCGGGTCAGATCGGCCAGTTGCTGCTCACGAACCGGTTCCTGGTTCAAGCGCGCCTGGTAGTCGTTGATTCTGGCTTTTAGGCCGGCAATCGCCTGCTCACGATTCGTGATTTCGGACTGGTTGGCTTGCAGCTGGCCTTGCAGTTGCACCATCGCCGAGTTTTGTGAAGGCTCCGCTACGTCACGCGCAACAGTGCCGCCGTCGGGCTGACTGCCACTTTTTTGGTTCTTCAAGTCGGCAAGGAGCTGATCCCTCGTCTTTTCGGTCTTGGCAATCTGGTTCTTCAACTTTCGGAGATCCGGATGACGTTCGGTATAGCGAGAGCTGAGGTCAGCCAGTTGTGACTTTAGTCTGTCGAGTTCCTGGTCAATCGCTGGCAAACCCGTCGGAGCGCCGTCTTCAGTCCGGGACGTCCCCTGGAGAGTCCGGTATTGATCGATCAGCGTCTGTAAGTAGACTCGCTGCTGTTTCGCGGTATTGAGCGCATCCTGTTCGTTCTGCAGCTGCGATTGCAGGCCACTCAGGATTTGGAGATTGCTCGCCTGCTGGGTGGGCAGTTCGCTTACGTGCTGTCCCTTGAACTCCCGAATCTTTTCTTCCTGCTCCGCCAGGCTCTTACGCGCGCTCTCCAGTTGGCTCTCGAGAAACTTGGTGGTGTCTTCGGACTGTTGCTGGCGTACTTCCAGGCTTTCGTTGATGAATAGGTTGGTCAGTTCGCTGGTGACCTGCTGGGCAACATGGGGATCGCGCGCTGAATAGTAAACGTTGAATGCGGTGATCTGGTTGTTGTGGGTGTCACGCACAAGCTCGATTTGAATGTCTTTGCGCATGCCCTCGACTTTCTCATCTGGCGTGGTCTGGCTGTGGCTCCCGCCATAGAGGTTCAACTGGTCAATGATGTGAAGAAGGCGCGTGCGGCTAAGAATTTGCTGAGTGATGCTTTGCAGCCGGTCTTGCAAATTGTCGCTGACGTTCGGCACGACGTAGTCTTTCGGCATCGTGGGCTGTTCCACCAGGATCAGCGTGCTCGACTTGTAGGTTGCCGGCAGAATCCAGCTAGCTCCCCAGACCGCAAGCCACCCAAGAAGCACCGGTATCAGAAAATGGAGGTGGCGGCGGCGAGCCACGTCCAAGTAGTGCTGGATGTCCAACCCTTCTGAAGTCTGCTCTTCGGGGAATTCTGGCATGGTTATCTTCCCAGTGGTCTTGCGAACTGATAAGAAACGGAGATGAACTCGCGGTTGGTATCGGGGGCGTTGGATATCAAGGCGATGCCGTTGTAACTCTGGTGAACACGACTGTATCCAAGTTCCACATTGAAGCGCTCGCTGATTGGATGCTGAACCGAGACCGTTCCGGAAACGGTGTGCCCTCCCGGACTGGCAAGGAAAAAGAACGGGGTCACATTTTTGTAGATCGAGTAGCTCGCCCCTGATCCTACGTACCAAGTGCGTGCCAGTTGCCAGCGTGCAGAGGCGTTTGCGGTGTTCGAGTGGAAGGCTCCCATCAAGCCGCCACCCCCGCTAACGGTTCGCGAGTAGCTGGC
>Ga0187803_10000540_pt1 | contig 15037 bp, 12 predicted proteins | sample NC_wetland_sal_i_2_FD_132425 | JGI IMG/M metagenome (GOLD analysis project Ga0187803, IMG submission 132425) | Wetland sediment microbial communities from Neuse River Estuary, North Carolina, USA - Control_3 | ecosystem: Environmental > Aquatic > Freshwater > Wetlands > Sediment | place: USA...
CGAACATTTCCCACAGTGATCCGTTTTGGCGGGTAACCGAAATCGACTACCCGCCCGTAGGGAGCGGTGGCAAGACGACCTACACCTACCCGAATGCGAACACCATCCAGTCCTCAGCGCTGGTGTGCGACGGCAGCACCAGTTGTGGCGGCCAGAACCTGACGCATCAGGGCACGACGACGCTGGACGGCTTGGGGCGCGTTGTGAAGTCCGTCGATAGCTCGGCGGGCAGCGAGGTGGACACAACTTATGACACTCTCGGTCGCGTGCTCTGCGTCAGCAACCCCTATTCAGGCTCAATCCCAAGCTGTGGCCAGACCGGCTTCCCGGGGAACACCTACGGTTACGATGCACTGAGTCGCGTCACCTCGGTCACCTACGCCGACGGCAACCAGGCCACGGTGAGCTTCTCCTATGTCGCCGGCTCGGCCCTTTGCGCCACGTCCACCGACCCACAGTCGAAAGTCCGCAAGGTCTGCGCGGACGGCCTGGGCCGGGCTATTTCCGTTGTCGAAGACCCGAACGGATTGAACTATTCAACCACCTACTCCTACGACGTTTTGAATAATTTGATCGGGGTGAGCCAGGGCAGCCAAACCCGGACGTATAATTACGACATGCTTTCGCGCCTGACGTCCGCTCTGACCCCCGAGCTGAACCAGTGCCCGATCTCCTACAGCTACGACGCCAACGGCAACGTCACGTCACGCGTTGCCCCGAAGGAGGGCCAGACCAGCTGCTCCACGAAGGTGACCACCACCTACGTCTACGACAACCTGAATCGGTTGACCTCCAAGAGCTACGATGACACCATTACGCCCACCGCGAGCTTCTCCTACGACGAATCCTCGCCGAACATCGGGGGTTACGGTTACACTTTGACGAACACCACGGGACGCCTCAGCCACACCTCCATGGGCAGCAACGCGGCGATAACCGTGTACAGCTACGACCCCCTGGGCCGACCGAAAACCCTCTGGCAGTGTCCGCCGTGGTTCTGCGCATCCACCTGGAGCACGCAGTATACCTACGACCTGGCCGGCGATCTCGCCACCTGGACGAACCCTGTCGGTTATCCCGTGATGACGCACAACTACAACGCCGCCCAGCAGGTCACGAGTGTGACCAGCACGCAATCCGACGCCTATCACCCCGCGACCATTGCCACGCTCGCCTACACGCCCTTTGGAGCCGTCAACACGCTGGTGAACGGCTGCGCCGGCTCGCAGTGCGTCCAGGCGCAAGAGACGTACACCTACAACAACCGCCTACAGCCGGTGACGGTGGGGCTTGGAACGTCCGGGAATCCCTCCGCGTTTTACTCGTTATCGTATAATTATGCGGGGAGCGCCAGCCCGCCCTGCCCTGCATCGCCCCCGCAGGGCGCTGGCGACAACGGCAACGTGACCGGGTATACGTACGCGGACAACGCGAACGCGGCTTTGTCGCACACCGCGACCTATTGCTACGACGGAGTGAACCGCTTAAGCGCGGCGAGCACGACGGGCGGCAGCTCAGTGACCTACAACTGGACGTATACCCTCGACCCGTACGGGAACGCGCAGTGCAGCGGATCGACGGGGGGCCAGGACTCCTGCGCGGCCATGACCTACAACACCGGCACGAACCAGCTCACGACCGTGAGCACCAAGAGCGTGCAGTACGACGCGGCGGGCAACTTGCTGAACGACGGCACGGGCACGGGCAGCCACAGCTACACCTGGGATGCAGAAGGCAGAATGTTGACGGCGTCTTCGCCCAATGGGACGCTGGTGGCGACGTACACTTACAATGCGCTGGGGCAGCGCGTGGAGGCGGTGTTCAGTGGCGGGACGTACATGGAGACTTTCTATGACCCTTTCGGCGATCCGGTGATGCGTTGGGACCGCGCCAACTGGGCGGAGTATCCCTTCGTTCCGGTGGCGGGCCGGGCGATTGGCATGTACCTGAACGCCCCCGGAGTCTCGCCGGCGACTTATTTCCCGCACCCCACCTCCCTGGGCTCGTGGGGAGCAGTGAGCAGTTGGAACGGGACGCCGACTCAGGACGCGATCTACGACCCCTGGGGACAGATTGTGGCCGAGGCCGGGACGAATATCGACCAGCTTTACGCCAGCATGCAACGTCGCGACATGGAATCCGGCCTCGACCCCACGCCATTCCGTATGTACACTTCGCAATACGGCCGCTGGCTCTCCCCCGACCCCCTCGCCGGCAATATCACCAACCCCCAGTCCCTCAACCGCTATGCCTATGTGCTAAATAACCCGACGAGCTTGGTGGACCCGCTGGGGCTGGACAGCAACACCGGTTACGGGCCGAACCTTGGTTGGTGGATCTGCGGGCCCTCTCCACCCGCCGGGGCCCCCGCGATCGCCTTTCAAGACTATCAAAGGTGCCTGAGCACGCCCAATACTTTCAAATTTAATGTCGCATCGGGCACTTGCATGGCCGGCGAGTACGGTTGCGGAAGCCAAAACCCCACTTACGGCGAAGACATCTTCGACGCGCTGAGGGGCGACAGCGGGACTAAGGTTTGGGTGGATGCGACCGGGAACATCGGATTCACTGTTAATATCAACCCGAACTTTGTCTTCAACCAAGAGGGCGCGATACCCGGGCTGTACCAAGGGGAACTCGCCATACAAATAGAAGAGGACACTATTGGTACCAGGTGGAATCCCGCCGCCTTGTTTGGCGCGGCTTCCGACAGCGGCTACAGCCCAGGTTATCCGGGCAATGTCAATTTCCAGCCCACCGGGTTTGTGTGTGCGACGTGCGCACAGCGCCCGATTGGAACCCGTCTGCCTTCGGCCGCGAGCCCAGTTGCGAAGCCGGCCGCGGGCCTGTCTGCGCTGTCCCCATTGTCCGGGCCTGCTTTGGCCAGCCCGCCGCCAATACTTTTGCCCGTCCCCTGGTCCCCATAGCCCGCGAGGTGAAAGGCGGGCTCGTCGAGCGCGAGATGCCAGAATATTGGTAGGAGGAACGATGTTTTCGCATTTTGTCCCATGGCCATTCAGAGCTGCCCTCGCACTACCCGTGCTTTTGCTTTCTCCCACAGTCGGTCAGGCGCGAAAAACAGGCAAGCCAGTCCCCCCGCTGCCCCCCGAAGTGTTAATGGCGAAATCTGTATACGTTGACTGCGGGTTGGGTTACCCTGAGATTCCTTCTCTGGTCAAACAACGCATCCAGCAGTGGGGGCGCTTTCGTATTGAGAACAGGCCTGACAATGCGGACCTGGTATTGAGCATTGAGGGGCTGATAGAGGACACCTGGGTGTTGTACGTAAGGGACCGGACATACCACAGAGTCTTCTGGTCGACGCAAGCCGAGGGAACCATAACCCAAGGCTGTGTCCAATTGATCGATTCATTCCGGCGGCGAATCGACGCCGACGAAGCCAGGCTCCGCCAGGCCCAGCGGACGCCAAAGCAACCCTGAGTTAGCCTGGAGTAAAAGGCGCCGCCAGTACTTTTGCCGGTGCCCTAGTTCCCATAGCCCGAGAGGTGGCTGCGCGTCCCTGCGGTGCCGGGTGTGCAGAAGGGTAATGGAGGCTGAATGAGAAGCGTAATGGGCGTTCTGGGGCTGGCTGCCAGCGGCCTGCCCTACTCGACGGAGCGGCCAAGGGAATTGAACGCGGCGCCGTGGGCGAGGGCAGTCGTCGCAATGGGGCTCACGCTCCTAGCCTCGGCACCCCTCATGTCGGCCGATCTCACCTCCGCGCAAATCATCGACAAAGTCTCGGAGACCTACCAAGGTATGAAGACTTTCTCATTTATCGTCGAGCAAAGCCCTGGGGTCGTCGGCGATTATCCGCAGATGCCAGGCTTCGAAACGCGAGTTTCGGAATCGAGGCCGGGCAGGGTTCGGCTAAGCAATGATGCGTACACGATGGTTTCAGACGGAGTGGTCACGTGGGTTTACCTGCGCCGCCCAAACGAGTACACGGAGGTTAACGCGGCACCCCTCCTCGGGGAAACGTGGAGGGTTTCTCCCCTCGGTTTTATAGGGTGGCAATACTTGCGCAGCTATGCTGGCATGCCGGCCGGAGGCGCGAAGTTGCAGAATCAGAAAGTGCTCCGCGTTAACAGTAGGCGTATGCGCTGTTACGTCGTGCGCGTCCCCGTCTGGTGCAGCAGCGGTTCTCTTCGGTGGGTTTCCGGGACGGAAGACCTATGGGTCAGTAAGTCGCGGTTCACGGTTTGGCGGATCGCGTCGCCTGGACCGTGGAGCGCGGGGAACTGCGTCGGGTACCCGACTCTCACCGTGAAGCGGATGGACATCGGCCCCATACCGGAGGCTGATTTCCGGTTTGACCCTCCTCAAGGGGCGAGGCGCGTTAGGCAATTCGCTGACAACGAGGGTGGTTACCTCTCGACCGCCGGCCTTTACGACGCGCCTAATGCCGGGGGTGGGTGGATAATTGGCCGAACCGCGCCGCAGTTCAACTTGCAAGACCTGAACGCCAAGGATTTCCGACTGAAGAAACTGGGAGGGATGACGGTGGTGTTGGACTTTTGGGCGAGCTGGTGCAGGCCTTGCCAAGAAGAATTGGCGGCCGTTCAGAAGATGCATGGCGAGTTCGCGTCGAAGGGAGCGGTCTTCCTCGGGATTGACGACGAGAGCCCCGAAACGATCAGGGCGTTTGTCAAGGACAAGGGTTACACCTTCCCGATGCTGGTCGATACCAACCAGGCCGCTCACCAGCTTTACGGCGTCCGCTGGGCGCCGACGACAGTGGTCATCGACCGTAAGGGCAAAATCGCCGCTCACTACGTTGGCGCGGGCGGCGAGGCACAACTCCGCCAAGCGCTCAAGTCCGCTGGGCTCGATACCACGAAACCCTGAGGGATCGGGCGGCGGCCCGCGCCCGCCCCCCCCGGGAAACCTTAGTCCTCGGTCGCGCGTCCCAGTTACGGAGTGCCGTGACAAGATCGACGAGGGAGGCGCACATGCGCAGCAAGTAGCGCGGGCCGCACGCCCGTAGCGCCGGGTTTGCGGTCTGCGGCTTTTCATCGGGTATGCGATGGATCAAATTCGGGTGCGTGGATCGGAGGGCATTCTCACCCGATCGATGATCAAACCGCAGCGGCTCTTCTGCTCTGCCGCGCTCACGCCGGCGTACTCGTTATAGCTGGACCATTTCCAATCTTGGGGGTGGGAGACCAGCCCAGACCTCACCGGGTTCATGTGAATGTACTCGACCTTCTCGTTGTATTCTTTCACTGTGCGCAGGGAGCGGTCGAAGAACCGGGGTTGCCAAAGCTCACCCCCCGCACCCCGGCGCCGGTTGATGGCGCTCATCGAACTCTGCTTGACGGACTTCATGGCCAGGGAAATCGTCACCGGGTAGGTCGGCGCGCAGATGGCATGCCAATGGTCGGGCAGAAAAACCCAGGCCGTCAAATAAAACGCACGTAGCGCCCGTGCTCGATTGAAGGCACGCGCCAACAAGGCGGAATCGGGCTCGCCCGACTTCGCGCGCCGTTTGAGCAGCCGAACCGTAATGAAGAAATATCGATCCGAAAGAAAAGGACGCCGGAGCTTCGACACGGCGCTAGAATACGATGCGGTGAGGAGGATTGCCAGAAAAGACTCCGCCACCAGCAACAGGGCGATGAAGGGCCCGATCCCCGGGATCGTCTCCAAGGCTTGGGCGGCACGATGCGCTCGGCCTCGCTGCCGGATCTCCCGGTCCAACTCCCCGATCTGTTTCTCCAGGAGATCGAGTCGCTCCAACTGATCGTCCCCTTCCCAACGATCCAGATCCCTCAACTTCACCTCTTCCAGGAAAGCTCTTCCCTTCGGTCCGAACAAGGCCTCGATGGGCGCTTCCACCCCTTCCCGGTTCAGCACGCCGTGCGCGCTGTTCTTGGCCCGCGTTGCCCCACGCACCGTCCGGGTGCGATGCCGTAGCAACTGCCGCAGCTCGCGCACCGGTTGCGGCGCGATCCAAGCCTCGGCAATAAACCCGGCGTGCAGCAATCGCGCCAGAACCCGCGAATCCAGCTTGTCGTGCTTGATGCGCGCGCTGGCGATCGCCTTCGTCTTCTGCGGATGCACCAGGTGTAGTTCCAACCCCAGAGGTTCCATCACGTTGAGAAAGTAGTACCAATTGAACGTCGCCTCGACGGCCAGCTTCGCCGGCTTCGGAACCTTGCTGAAATAGCCTATCAGGGTAGCCCGATCCATACTTAACTTCCGCTGCTCCACTTCCTGACCGTCCGCTCCTAACACCGTCACCCAGCAACTCCTTTTGTGTACGTCCACTCCGAGGTATAACATCTAGGGGGCCCTCCTTCGAGTTGAATTCGGTCTTTGAACAACCCAATCCTACTCGAATCGAGCCGCCCCCTTTTTAGCATCAGTGCCTAGTGGCCGGTGGCTAGTCAATTGCCGATAGTCGATTGTCGATTTCCGATTGTCAGTCGATGCCGTTCAGGGCGACGGTGATGGGCTGGCTTTCAATCGGCAATCGAAAACTTGGGCGGTGTCCTAAAAGTGTGTTGCCAGAAATTCGCCTTTAATTCGCCGCAGAAAATAGATTCGTTTTGATTTCTCTTGCATCTAAGCTGGTCGTGTTGTACATTCCCCCCGGCAAACGTGGTATAATAGCCCGCTCAGAAAAACAGCACATTGAAGGTGCCCCCGTGCCGTCCATGAAACCTACTGGAATTTCATGGGTAGCAGTGTGCTCACTCACAGTTCTCCTTGCGAGCGAACCAGCGCACCTTGCCATCGCGGGTCAGTTCAAGAGCGTCGATCTTTCCTCCCACATCAGCAACACTCTTGTCGTCGGCGATTTCTTTGTGGCGGCCAATAGTCAGATCAACCAATCTAATAGCTTTGATGATATCAATATCCTCTGGACCAAAGGTTTTCGAGAAAGCTTTACCGGACAGCCAAGAGAACATTTCCATGACTGCTTTCTGACTCCGCAGGTTCCTGTACTCCTCGACTACATCTGGATTGCCGATCCCGCAGTATGGCCCAATTCGGCTTGCGCACCAAACTGGGGAAACTTGGTATTGAATGGGCGGAGTTTTCGTTTTATCAAAACCAACTTCGACCTGAAAGGCAATGAGATAGCCAGGAACATCGATCCCGCCAATGAAGGCTACCGTCAAGACTCCGTTGCGGACAGAGTCTATAACCAAACTCGGCTCAAACTCATAGAGAGTCAAGAGCCTTTTCGATTCAACCTCTCCCCATTTGTTGGCTACGGCACCAACCCAAGTTCGTTTCTGTCCCGTCACGGAGAGAGCTTTATAAACTTCCCGGATGTCTCCGATAGCGGTCCACGGCTCAACGGGGCTAATCCTAGCTTCTTGGTGGGAAGTGATGTTCGCAGCGATGAAAACAATCTGATTGTCAAGTGCGGTGATCTTGCAAGCCGTATCGTCTGGCGGGACCCGCTTACCTATGGAGTCTCGAATAACCAAGACTCGACTATCAGCCGCCATAATGATTTTGTCCTGGCTGTAGTACATAACCCCGATGGTCCCGTGGCTGACTTGGGCGAGTGCCAAAGGATGGAACCAAAAGGCGCTCAACAAAATGCACCCGAGAATCGTTTTCATCTAGTCCTCCGAAGTTCTGGACTCTCGTCCGTATTTAATGACGAACAGATGTCAGTGCTCAGTGGATTTGAGATATTTGCAAGCTGGGACGGAAAAGCTTGGTATCGGGTTCTTCGAATAGAGCAGCCCGAGTAGACCCAGTAGCGTCCTCTCAAGCCATTAAGAGCTTCCGACACAAGACACACTCCCCCGCAAACTTTTTCTTACAACCCTATTGACAAAGGGAGATCGAGGTGAGATTATCGGAGGTGTTCAGGCCCCGAAATTTCACTTCGATCCCCAAAAACATCAACCCGGTCAGTCGCAAGCTGACCGGGCAAGTGTTCCTAACCTGTTTACCACCGAAGCGGGACCGCGTCAATAGCTAGCAGTGAATAAGTTTTCACGCTCAATTGGTTGTGTAATTAGAATCTACTACCACAACATGATGCGGGGAGAATCTATTAAGAAATAAGCTCTCCAATTCCCCACACATGGTCACTGAGTCCGGCTTCCATTGCAGGTGTTACCCGCAATGCGCCGTGCACGCGGCAAAAGTTGAAATGAGCAAAATAGAGTGCGAGAGCGGCTTTGAGGTTCGACCATTTTTTGCTGAAAGCGTTCGTCAATCGCGTCATTCTGCGCAGTCCCATGCGGATTTGAAGATTCTGGTTTTCAACGTGTGAAGTGCAAACCTTGTCGGGGTTTGGGTCTCCCCATTGTGGGACAGGCACGGCATCAACTACTTCGGCGGGAGAGTACCGCTGTTCTCCGTCTCGGGAACTGGCGTAGACCTTAATCAATTGCGCGAAGTCTACGCGCGTGCCCAGGCTGTAGTGAACGGCGTCAACGTATGCCTTGAACCCGTCTGTGGTGATCTGGAATTCGCCACTAGTAGCTTCGTTGATCTTTTCGGTGAATGCAACGGTGTCGCGGGCCGTGCGCCTTCCGAGATGCCAAGCGAGAATCAATTTGCTATTCCGTTCGATGGCGACAAAGCACCAAGCGTCACCGCGTCGCGGGTCACCGTTCGCATTTCGTTTTTCTTTACATCCGACAAAGCCCCACAGCTCGTCACACTGAACGTCGCCAACGGGCACTTGTCGGACGCGATTCTCAAGCAGCCGCTCGCATCGATCTCCAGCGACAACAAGGATGCGGAGTATCGTATCGCGGTGAACGCCTGTCAGACGCTCAATGCTGCGGACGCTCACGCCTTCCACAAGCATCTTAAGAATGAGCGATGCCTTTTCGCTCGGAGTGTACATCCCGAAGAAGTCACCGTTGTGCGGCTCGGTGAAAGTTTTTCCGCACTGACGGCAGCGGAATCGCTGATGGCCCTTTCGGTCTTTCCCAAACTTTTTGGATTCGGTCTGGCAATTCTCGCAGGTCATTGGGCTTGCCTTTCTGCGAAGCAAGCCCGATAATGCTGTTTGAAGGTCGGCATTGCGGCTCACTCCGCTTTGCTGATTTGCCCCGTTCTCAGTTGACGCTGAGGACGGGGTTTTTTATTTCGGCTATAATTCTACTGCTTGCCCTGCAAGCATGTCAAGGGTTATTTTGAGTTTTCCACAGAAATCTTTGTGCTTGCCAAGAAAGCATCTTGACATCTGCTTGCCGTGCAAGTATAGTTTAGTTGGAGGTTCACAAGAAATGGTAGACCAAGGAAATGTTGCCGACCATGCATCGGAAGGTGGTAAGGCAAGAGCGGAATCTCTCACGCCAGACGAAAGAAGAGAAATTGCTCGCGCAGCCGCTAATGCACGGTGGGAAAAGGCTGGAAGACCGCCCATCCTTCGAGCCACGCACATTGGTGAGGTAAATGTAGGCGGAAAACTCATACCGTGTGCTGTCCTCGAAGATGGAACCAGGGTTCTCAGTGAGAATGGAATCACTCAGGCTATGTTGGGCTCTAGAAGCGGAGCATCGAAGAGGCTAAAACGCGCTTCGATGAAAGATGGGGCCCCTGTTCCATTGTTTCTGGCCCCCAAAAGGCTCAAACCATTTATCTCGAATGACTTAATCGATGGGCCCCTCAAACCACTGACCTATCAGCAGGGACAAGAGATCGTCACCGGCTTTAGTGCTGAGGCTCTCCCGATTATCTGCGACATCTGGCTACGAGCACGAGACGCGGGTGTCTTGCAAGAACAGCAGCTCGCAAAGGCAAAGGCGGCCGAGATTCTTATGCGCGGCCTAGCCCACGTTGCCATTATTGCTCTGATAGACGAGGCGACAGGGTATCAAGATGCGCGTGCAAAGGATGCCTTGGCGAAGATACTTGAAGCGTTTATCGCCAAAGAGCTTCGGAAGTGGGTCAGTACATTCCCAGTGGATTACTATAAAGAGCTTTTCAGGCTTAGGGGTTGGAAGTTTCCAGACCTTCCCGCTGACCAGAGAAAGCGTCCAGTGCTCGTCGGAAAAATAACGAACGATGTTGTTTACGACAGGCTAGCCCCTGGTGTTCGGCAAGAGCTTAATCGCCTTACACCGCGCGACGAAAAAGGTAGGCTGAAACACAAATTATTTCAGCGATTGACCGAGGATGTCGGACACCCGAAATTGCGAGAGCACTTGGCGTCCGTTGTAGCATTAATGAAAGCCGCAGACGACTGGCAGGCATTTGCTTATATGCTAAATCGAGCGTTACCGAGATATGGTGACACACCTTACCTTCCGTTTGAGGGATGACGGATGATCCGCTGGCGGCCCACTCTTCCGAGGCCGCCACCAGAGCAACACTAAATTAGGACACCGCCAAAACTTGTGCTGAGGGCAGCGAACGCATTGGCAATCGGCAATTAGTCGCCACTAGCCACGGTTAGCGTCGTATTTTCCCATTGCCGCGCGCCAGCGAAGCGCCACCAAGTCTCGGCAGGCCAGCACCGAATCTCGCAGGACATGCACCTTGGTTGCAGGATCGTTGTCCCAGCGCACAGGGACTTCAACAATCTTCCCGCCCATCCGCTCCACCAGGAACAAGAGTTCGGGATCGAATCCGAATCCATCCGCGCGCAGCAGTTCGAAAGCTCGACGCGTGGTGGCGCGGCGAAATAGCTTCAGGCCGCACTGGGTATCGCGGACTTTGAGGCCAGTTGCGAGCCGTACAACCAGGTTAAAGAACCGCCCGCCGTACTCGCGGAAGGCCGGTTGATGAATGCCGATCAACTGCCTCTCCAAGGCGCGCGAGCCCACCGCGGCGTCAGCATCGTGAAGCTTGAGCTCCGCCAGCAGCTTGTCGGCTTCTTCAATCGGAGCCGAGAGGTCGGCGTCCGTAAACAAAACAAACTCCCCGCGCGCTTCCAACACTCCGCGCCGAACGCTGTACCCTTTTCCGTGGTTGCGCCGGTTGCGAATGACCCTGAGCGACGGGAAGTGGCGGCTCGCTTCGTCCAAGAGTGCGTCCTGCGCGTCAGTCGAGCCGTCGTCCACGGCGATGACCTCCGAAGCAAAGGATTTTGTTTCCAGATAATGCTGGATCTTTTCGAGCGAGCGCCCCAGGCGCTTCGCTTCGTTGTAAGCGGGAATCACGACGCTGAGTAAAGGCTCGGCCATTGTCAATTGCGGATTCGCGCGCCTGCCCGGCGAGCCTGTTGCCGCTTGGTCCCATAATACTCGAAAAGATGTTGACTGGCGCTCCTAACCTGCGATACGATCCGCAGCCAGAGAACGAGTCGCGCCACAACAATCTCAAGGCTGCCCAGCAAGAAAGGAGCCTCCATGCGAAAGTACACGCCGTGGGTTTCTTGCTTCCTTCTATTCACTCAAGCGAGCTGGTGCGCGCAGCAATCGAAGGCCCGCTCCGAAACCGGAATGCCGGCGGCCATCGAGGGCCGGATCGGCGTGATCGAGGGTGTTGGGCGTTCAGTCGAAGACCGACCCTTCCGCGACGTGACCGTCTATCTCCTTGATCTCGAGCAGAGCAAGCCTCTGCAACAGCTTCAACACAAGTGCCGCACGGCGACGGCCAAGCCCGGCAATGATTTCGTGGCCGTTAATGTCTGCCGCGACGGCCTCTCCGAGGCTGTGAAACTGGTTTCCAGTCTGCCTTCGACCTCGCACGCTCAGAGCGACCGCGACGGCGTTTATAAGTTCGAGAGCGTCCCCTCAGGACGGCGATACCAAGTGGTGTGCGCCCTGATGGACGAGGGCGATCCGGTGGTGCTCGTCGGACTCACTCCTAAGCTTAAGCCGGGCCAACGCGTCACGATCGATCTGCGGGAGAATGACCCCTGGACCGATGCCGATCCGCTCGCCGGGCGTTAACGCAGCCACTCGACGATACCTGTGATAGGCATTCTCGTCCGAACAGCCTACCACATAATTCGGCGAATGCCGCCGGCGCAAGCCCCTTGACAGCGGGTTCATAATGCTTTCAGCGGTACTGCACCTGACGAGAAACCCGATGCGAGAGGAGTGCCTGGATGGAGGCCTCGAAACGGATTGGTTACGCGGTAGTCGGCTTGGGTCACATCGCCGAGAATGCGGTGTTGCCGGCCTTCCGCCATAGCAAGAAGTCGAAGCTTATCGCGCTGGTCAGCGGTGACGAAAAAAAGGCGGCGAAGCTCGCGGCCAGGTTCGGCGCTCACGACTATTACTCCTACGCGGACTTTCCGCTTTGCTTGAATCATCCCCAAGTGGACGCGGTGTTCATTGCCACACCCAACGGTACTCATGCGCAGTTCGCCCTGAGCGCGGCTGCGGCGGGCAGGCACGTGCTCTGCGAGAAGCCCATGGCGAACACGGTTGAAGAATGCCAGCGGATGATCGAAGCCTGCCGTACGCATGACGTTCGCCTGATGATTGCCTACCGAAAGTATTTTGAGCCCGCCAGTCGGGCGCTGAAAGAGTTGGTGGAAAGCGGAAAGCTGGGGCGCTTGAAGCTGGTGCATTCGGCCTTCACCATTGTCCTGCCGCCCGGGAAGAAAGCGCCTGCCTGGCACTTCGATCGAAAGCTGGCGGGCGGCGGCTCTCTGATGGATGTGGGTGTGTATTGCGTGAACACAACGCGCTGGCTGATCGGAGCCGATCCGCTCGAGGCCGCTGCCTACGCGTGGAACACAGACTCGGAGCGATATAGTGAAGTGGAAGAACACATCGCGTTCCGCCTGACCTTTCCCCAAGGCGTGTTGCTCCAAGGCACCGCGAGCTTCGGCGCCACGCAAGCCTCGTTCCTTCACGTCCACGGCGAGAAGGGCTGGGCGGCGCTCGATCCCGCGTTCGCCTACAACGAGGAGCGCCGCTTGTTCGGCAAAATCGGAGGCCGCTGGTTCGAACAAAAGTTCAAAGTAATGGATGAGTTCGTTCTGGAGCTTGATGCCTTCGCCGATTGCATCCGCCGCCGGCGCGACCCTGAGCCTGATGGCAACGAAGGCCTGCGCGACGTCGTCGTAATGCAGGCCATCTATCGCGCCGCCCGCGAGAGCCGCCCCGTGCCCATCAATGTGCCGTACGCCGTGCGGGCATAAACGGCTGAAGGCAGCAGGCCGAAAGGAAAGTCAAAAGTCAAAAGTTAAAGGTCAAATCGAGAAGATGCCACTTTTGACTTTCAACCTTTGACTTTTGACTTTTGACTTTTGACCTTCCTTCTGCGGCGCGATTCTCACTTCGCCGCAGTAATGCCCAGCTCACGCGAGAGTTTCCCGGGATCATACGGCGAGCAATGGAAAGTGCGGCCCGCCACCTCAAAGGTGGGAACGCGCCGCTTGCCGTCGTTGGCCCGGATCACAAACTCCGCCGCGCCCGGTGTGGTCTCGAGCTGGATTTCCTCGAACGGCACTTGGTGTTGTTTCAGAAATGATTTGGCGCGGAAGCAATCGCAGCACCATTGCGTAGTATACATTCGAATCATCTGAACGTCTGTCTCCATAAATTGTGATTGGTTCAATCTCATTCGATGCGTGGCGCGCCTACGAGTTGCGCGCAGGGTGGCACGGCCCTCTCGGCCGTGTCTGAACACGGGCAAGATGCCCGTGCCACGTCCCGGCTAATGCCGCCCAGCGCGCGTCGCAACTTGCAGGCGGGTCAATGCCCGTTGGAGCGCGACCTCCGCGCGGTTCATGTCGATGTCGGCTTCGCCGGCTTTCTTCAGCCGTTCTTCCGCGCGCTGCCTGGCCCGTTGGGCTCGCGCCACGTCAATTTCCTCGGCGCGTTCCGCCGTCTCCGCCAGAATGATCACGCGGTCCGGCAGCACCTCGACAAAGCCCCAGTTGACCGCAACGTAGTGAGTAATACCTTCATGGTTATATGATAGGTTCCCAGACTTTAGCAAGGAAAGTAACGGCGCGTGGCCGGGAAGAATGCCCAGTTCGCCCTCTCGACCAGGCACCGAAACGGCGACGACCGATTCCCGCACCACCTGGTGGTCCGGCGTCACGATCTCGAGATGAATCGAAGTGGGCAGTGCCGCTACGTCCATGGTGCCGCCTTTACGCCGACGTTTTCAATTTCTCCGCTTTCTCGCGCGCCTCTTCGATGGTGCCCACCATGTAGAAGGCCTGCTCCGGCAGGTCGTCGTGCTTGCCTTCCACCACTTCCTTGAAGCTGCGAATGGTATCCGCCAGCTTCACATATTTGCCTTCGAGTCCGGTGAACTGCTGGGCCACGAAGAAGGGCTGCGACAGGAAGCGTTGAATCCGGCGCGCGCGAGCCACTGTGAGTTTGTCTTCGTCCGAAAGCTCATCGATGCCGAGAATGGCGATGATGTCCTGTAAATCCTTGTATTTTTGCAGAATCGATTTCACCGCTCGAGCCACGTTGTAATGTTCCTCTCCCACCACTCGCGGATCCAGCAATCGTGAAGTGGAGGCGAGCGGGTCCACGGCCGGGTAGATGCCAAGCTCCGAAATCTGGCGCGAAAGCACCGTGGTCGCGTCCAGGTGCGAAAACGTGGTGGCGGGCGCGGGATCGGTCAAGTCATCCGCGGGCACGTAAATCGCCTGCACGGAGGTGATGGAGCCTTTTTTGGTGGAAGTAATCCGCTCCTGCAACTCTCCCATTTCAGAGGAAAGGTTAGGCTGGTAGCCTACGGCCGAGGGCATTCGCCCGAGCAGCGCCGAAACCTCGGAGCCGGCCTGGGTGAATCGGAAAATGTTATCAATAAAAAGCAGCACGTCTTGCCCGGCGACGTCGCGGAAATACTCGGCCACGGTGAGGCCGGTCAGGCCGACGCGGAGGCGCGCGCCGGGCGGCTCGGTCATCTGGCCGTAGATGAGCGCCGCCTTCGACTTCTCGGGATGCTCAGTGTCAATCACGCCGGATTCCTTGAATTCGAGCCAGAGGTCATTCCCCTCGCGCGTGCGCTCGCCGACCCCCGCGAACACAGAAACGCCGCCGTGTTTCATGGCGACGTTGTTGATGAGTTCCATGATGATGACGGTTTTTCCTACGCCCGCGCCGCCGAACAATCCTGTCTTTCCGCCCTTCAAATACGGTTCGAGAAGGTCCACCACTTTCAGCCCGGTCTCAAACATTTCCAG
>Ga0187803_10000541_pt1 | contig 15021 bp, 16 predicted proteins | sample NC_wetland_sal_i_2_FD_132425 | JGI IMG/M metagenome (GOLD analysis project Ga0187803, IMG submission 132425) | Wetland sediment microbial communities from Neuse River Estuary, North Carolina, USA - Control_3 | ecosystem: Environmental > Aquatic > Freshwater > Wetlands > Sediment | place: USA...
CGTCGACGCATGCGAATTGGCTCTTACCCTCGATCAGCACGCGGCAGCCGCCGCACATTCCCGTGCCGTCGATCATGATCGGATTCAGGCTGACAATCGTGCGGATGCGCTCCTTGCGCGTCATCTCCGCCACCGCCCGCATCATCGGAATCGGGCCCACCGCCAGCACCAGATCGATGCGCGTTCCGTTCTCGATCAACTGGCGAAGCTTGTCCGTGACCAAACCCTTGTCGGCATAGCTGCCGTCGTCAGTGGTGACAAAAACGGTGTCGCTCACTTCGCGCATCTCGCGTTCCAGCAGGACGAGATCCTTATTCCGCCCGCCTAGAATCGTGATCACCCGGTTCCCGGCCCGCTTCATCGCTGCCGCCGTGGGATAGGCCATCGCCGTGCCCACGCCGCCGCCCATGACCACGACCGTGCCAAAGCTCGCGATCTCAGAAGGTTTTCCCAGCGGCCCCACGATATCCATAATGCTGTCGCCGGTTTCGAGAGAGTTCAGCAGGTGGGTGGTTTTGCCAATCGACTGCACGACAATGTTGACCGTGCCTCTTTCCGGGTCCGAGCGCTCGATGGTGAGCGGGATGCGCTCCCCGGTCTCGTTGACCCGCAGAATCACGAACTGCCCGGGGCGCTGCTTGCGCGCAATCCGGGGCGCCTCCAGGATGAATCGCTTGATTCCAGGGGCGATAAATTGAGCGTGAATGATTTTGAACACGTGTGCTCCGTCGAACTCCAGGGGGTATTGTCCCGTGGCCTTGTAACAGGGGGCTGTGACGCAGGTCACCAGCAGATGTTCGCCAGGGTGCGCAACCAAGGCCCGCCGTCTCCCTTCGTGATCCTTGGTGGTAATTGCTTTCTCTCAGCAGCGGACGAGCGCAAACCACCAAGGACACGAAGGCACACGAAGGAAGCCGGAATTGCCCAATCCGCACCGAAATCTGAGAAACTTTCAAGTCAGGGATGCCGCCCGATCTTCCATCCCGCATCAAGCTACTCGCCCGCGACGCAGGATTCGACCTCTGCGGAATCGCAGCCGTCCGCGAGTTCGGCGAACTGAAATCTTTTCCCGCCTGGATCGCGGCCGGCCATCACGGCGAAATGAAATACATGGAATCGCGTGACCAAGCTGGAGAACTCAAGCGCGCGTCGCTCGCCCGCGTTGCTCCCTGGGCGCGCAGCGTGATCGTCTGCGCCCTCAACTACAACACTGCGCACCCCTATTCCACCCAAACCGGAGACGCTAGCCAGGGATGGATCTCGCGCTACGCCTGGAGCCGCGAAGACTACCACGACGCTGTCCTGCGCCGGTTGCGTCAGCTCGAAGATCGCATTCGCGAGGAACTTGCTAAACACAATCCACTAGTCACAATCCACTGCCGTTCCTACGTCGACACCGGCCCGCTCGTCGAGCGCGTCTATGCCAAGTACGCTGGCGTAGGCTGGATCGGCAAGAACACCTGCATCATCCACCAGAAGCTCGGATCGTGGATGTTTCTCGGGGTCATTCTCACTTCGCTTGAACTCGAAGCGGACCTGCCTGCGCCAGATCGCTGTGGCCGCTGCACGCGCTGTCTCGATGCCTGCCCCACCCACGCCTTCCCGGCTCCTGGCCAACTTGACGCACGCCTCTGCATCTCGTACCTAACCATCGAGAAACGCGGAGACATTCCCGACGAACTTCGTTCCGCCATGGGCCGTCACGTTTTCGGCTGCGATATCTGCCAGGACGTCTGCCCCTGGAACCGGAAAGCGCCGGTGACCACAGCACCCGAATTCCAGCCGCGAGAAGGCTTGGTCAATCCCGCGCTCGACTGGCTAGCTGAAATGCAGCCGGAGGAATTTCGCACCGTCTTTCGCGGATCGCCGATCCGGCGCACCAAGCTCTCCGGCTTGCGCCGCAACGCGGTTATCGCGATGGGCAACAGCGGCAACGTGAAGTTTCTGCCGACGCTGAAGAAACTAGCCGACGATCCCGATGCGGTCGTCGCCCGTCAGGCCCGCTGGGCTCTGGGCAAGTTCGGTGCTGAAACCCACTCGTAGTAAAAGCGCGATGAGTGGGCACCCAACTCCACGTGTTGGGTGTTGGAAGGGCTCTCGAGTCTTTCTGAGTTTCTTAGAGATTGATGTCCTTCGGATGAAGCACGGTCAGACCCGGTATCTGCTTAAAATCGTCTTTCTCATCAAACGTCAGAATTTCTGTGATGCCGTTGTTTTTCATTATGACGCTATGGATTATGTCCCCTACTCCAGAATGGTATTTGAGAATACCCTGTCTGACGTGCCAGAAAAACTCCGTGAAATCGTAGTCCTTCTGAGGGCTGACTTCAGCAAAGAATATCTTCAGGTTCTTTAGTCGCCGCTCGCTTACAAGCTGACCTTCAATCTCTGCGACTTCCCACCGGTCCATTTTCTTGTTCGACACCAAAATATTCACCATCTCAGTTATGGCCCAGATCGAGGTACAGAGCTGTACGTCCTTGAGTTGAGCAAAGACGGCTAAAGCGTTCTCCACCAGCTTTTTCTTTGCCTCTTCCGCCTTGTCCACCGAAAAGTGCGCTATCAGAACATTGCTGTCTAAATAGATGCGCTTCATTTTCTTTTCGCGCGAAACCGGACCACTTCTTTCTTTTTGACGGTCTTGAGCGCCTTGAAAGAGACCGTTTCGCCCGACTTCGTTTTAAACTTCACCGTCGCCGGTTTTTGTACCGTCTTGACGGCGACAAATCTCACAGTCTCTTTAGCCATATCAATATCCTATCATCCGAAAACCTGGGACCCCGACCATTGGACTGAGCTTGGAAAGCGAAGAATATCCTGGACACCCAGCCCGCAAAAGTGACCCGCTCGCCGGCTAGTGATCCTCAGTCGCTTCTTTTGTGAGCCGCGTAGTGCCTGGGCTCGGGTCCGCAGGCTGGCACTTGTGCGCGTTGAATTGTTCTTGAATGGCAGACTGAGCGTTCCCCATGTTAGGGTTTCCCGGGAACTGGGACTTGCAATGTTCGCAGATTCCGAGCACCGGAACATTCCTGACCCGTTTCACGATCCGAAGATTGCGCTTTGCCATGCCGACAGTTTCCCACAGGCCCGACTTCCGGCGCTACCCGTGGATTCCAACTGCACCACTCTTGAACGGTTGGGACGCCGCGTATCTCACCGGCTGCCATGATCGTGTAATATTCTTGTGGCGAGTACGGTGCACCCGCTTCTTGGCGTGTTCATCCTGCCGGACTGATAAAGATCCAGTTCTTCAGCCGGCGACCCTAACACTCCCAACTACCAGGTAGAACCGCAGCCCTAAGGGTCGGCGGCACATTCCTGTCAGGAGAACCTGAATGGCGAAGATCGCAAAGACAGCCGACCGCAAGAAGGTCATGGACACAACCAAATCGACCGCATGTCCCAAGTGCGGCAAAGACACGCGCATCGTCAAGCGCGTGAAAGACCGCGAGCGCGGTGTGCCGGGCGGCATCTATATTTCGTGCTCGGCGTGTGAGTTTTTTGAAAAGCTGTAGTCGGTATTCGGTAGTCAGTAGTCAGCAAGAACACGGAAGGCGCGGTTTGAGGCCGCGCCTTTACCTCTTATTGAAACCCTGAAACCTTGCGACCTTCTCTTCTCAGGCCGCGATCTGGCCCAGAATCGCTCGGGCCTCGGCGGCGGGATCGTCCGCGCCGGTGATCGGCCGCCCCACCACAATGTAGGAGGCTCCGGCGGCGATGGCTTCGGCGGGCGTAACCACGCGGGCTTGGTCGTCGGCATCGCTGCCCGCGGGACGCACGCCGGGCGTAACGATGGTGAAGTCGCGTCCAAACTCATGGCGCAGAGCGGCGGCCTCGCGGGCGGAGGCGACCACCCCGTGGCATCCGTTGGCGAGTGCCAGCGCGGTCAAACGCAGCACTTGATCGAGAACACCGCCGCGGATGCCAAACTGGTTGAGATCGTGGTCGTCGAGGCTGGTAAGAACGGTCACGGCCAGCACCAGCAAATTGGGATTGGTGGCGCGGGCGGATTCGGCCGCGACCCGCAGCATCTCGCCGCCGCCGGACGCATGCACCGTCAGCATACTGACGCCGAGCTGCGCGGCTTCGCGAACCGCTGCCCCGACCGTGTTCGGGATGTCGTGGTACTTGAGATCGAGGAAGACCTTGCGGCCGCCGCCAACCAGTTCGCGCACCATGACGGGGCCCTCGGCCGTGTAGAGCTGCATCCCCACTTTGTAAGCATGGGCGGAATCGCCCACGGCGGCTACGATCTTCCGGGCTGCCGCGGACGAAGACACATCTAATGCGACGATTAGATGCTCGCGCGGATCCATCTTCGCCCAGTGTATCGGGTTTAGTCGAGCTTGGCTAGCGGTTGCAACCACGCCAGGGTGGTCGGCTGGTAAATATCCAGGCGGACCATCTGCAAACCGCGCTCCCTGAATCCAAGCGCGCGGGCGGCGTTGTAGGAAACGTCGATGATGCGGCCATCAATCACCGGACCGCGATCATTGATTCGCACCACCGCCACCTTGCCGTTCCGCAGATTCGTGACCTTGACGAACGTCCCCAGCGGCAGGCTGGGATGGGCGGCGGTGAAATCGCGCATGTCGTAGGGCTCGCCGCTGGCGGTTTGCTTGCCTTGGAACTGCTCTCCATACCAGGACGCGGTCCCAACTTGGTAAGGCTTGGATCTCCGGCTTTTGTGGATTTTGTGACCGCTGGTCGCAATGACCCGCGGGCTAGTGACCCTTGCGGCTTCCGAGCTTCCGCGCCCGGATGCGGCTCCGGACCCCAGACTGGCAACCGATAAAGCAATCGCCAGACCTTCGGCTAGTCGTCGCATTCTAATGACCTCGCAATGTTGAAAGTCGTTACTTTAGGGTCGCCTACTCCTGTGTTCAAACGTTCTGACGATGCTAGCGGGGCGGAGGCGGTGTGTCAACGGGAAAAATCCCGCTACGCGTTAACTATATAGTAATTAACCAATAGCTTAACACCATGAAAACTATGGATTTGTACGCTATGTTGTTGAAAAGAAAAAATAGGTTTATATACAAGAGAGTAAATACTAGGAATTGCCGATTGACAGTGACGGGCATAACCTGTTTTCAAATGTTAACCTTACATGAATCGTTTTATAAGTACCGTACAATCATATACTTACGATGAACTCATTTTACTCGATGATCAACCCCTGACCGCCTCTCATTCATGCCCACGGAATGACGAACCGCTTCCTGGCGCCCGTAAGCGGGTATGAGTCGTCAGTGGAGTTCCCCATCTAGTGCGTTTGGGTTTAGAGTGGGCGGGATGATCGTGCAACCTCCGGTAGTGCTGACCGTCGCCGGTTTTGACCCGTCTTCGGGGGCGGGGATTACCGCGGACATCAAAACCATTGCCGCACATGACTGCTACGGGATCTCCTGCATTACCGCCTTAACGGTTCAGTCGACCCAGGGGGTTCGGCGGGTCGAGGGGATGGACCCAAAGATCATCCTCGAAACCCTGGAGGAGCTCGCCTCCGACCTCGAAATTGACGCGGTCCACATTGGCATGCTCGGGACTGAGCAGGTGGTAAGGGCGGTTGCCGATTTCCTGGTGAAGTCAAGATTGCCGCACGTGGTCTTGGACCCCATCCTAAAGTCCAGCTCGGGGGCCACCCTGCTCGACGCTGCGGGAACCACGCTGATGCTCGAAAAGCTGGTTCCGCTGGCGGAAGTGATGACGCCCAATCTGGACGAGGCGAGCATCTTAACCGGCATGACCGTCACCAATCTGGACGAGATGGGGCAGGCGGCGGCTCGTCTGCACTCGTTAGGAGCGGCCAATGTGGTTGTGACGGGTGGACACTTGGACAAGGCCATCGACTTGCTGAGTTTCCGCAGCAGCCGAGGGACAGAGCAGGAGGTTTTCAAGGCTGACCGTCAGCGCTCGAATTCCACCCACGGCACAGGATGTGCGTTTGCGACTGCGCTGGCCTGTCACCTGGCACAGGGGCGAGGGTTGCCGGAGGCGGTTCTTCTCGCCAAGGCCTATGTGGCGGCCGCGATTGCCAATGCCCACCCGCTGGGGCGCGGCACCGGCCCCGTGCACCACCTTTATCGGATGAATCTGCAAAGGCGCCGCAGCGCGGTCGCAGCGGAAGCCGAGGGCGAGCAGATCCACTCGCGCGGCTAGGCGACGGCGGCCGATTCAGGAAGACTTCTTGACCAGACGGCCCGCAGCGAAGGCCGCGATCGCTCCCAGCAGCCACTCGATGCGCCAGATCTGAATCGCCTGCCAATCCAGCACCGTCCGGGCGCTGAAGACCAGACCCACGGTCAAGGCTCCCACGATGCAGACGATGCCCACGACGAAAGCGAGCAGCGAAACAGTGGTTAACCCGAGCCGCTCACCCAGAGCGCTGAGTTCGGCGAGTCCGGGAAGTTCCATGACTCGCCAGCCTGTGTTCATTTCGGGCCGCATCGCGCCGCAGGCGTGACAAAAACGCGAGCTCACGATGAACTCCGTTCCGCAACGCCGGCAGGTTTCGATGAATTCCTGGCTGACCGCAGCATCGGGTGCCGCAGCCGGCATCGGAGGGCGCCAAAATTCGTGCTGGAGCTGATTCGCTACTTCGCCCATAGCTACCATCCTGTCCCTGAGTCTTGGCACGCAAACCGATCACCAAATTAAATTGTTGCAAATAGAAGAGTTATGAGTGCGGCGTCGTGCCCGCAAGCCCGCTGGTAAGGCAAGAATTACCCGCTGCACCGCCGGAAATTCCCATCCTGGCACTAACGTGTAGGATCGAGGAACGATCAACCTGTTATCAGCCTTGACCAGAATCGAGTAAACTTAAGGGAACGTGGCTCTCGTTCGCCGGATCCGCATTGCTCTGCTTGTCCTCCTTCTATTAGCCGGGGTGGGAGCTTGCCTAGCTACGGATCCTACCGTCGCAATTGCCTACCGCCCCACCGATCCGCTGAATCAAACGGCGTTTGACCGGTTCTATAACCTCGACTATGACGCGTCCATCCAGGATTTCGAAAAGGTGGCGGCGCGCCACCCGAACGATCCGTTTGCCCTCAATCATCTGCTGTCGGCGGTGTTGGTGCGCGAGCTTTATCGCATGGGGGCGATGAATACCGGCGAGTACGCCAACGATAGCTTCATCGGGCAGGCCCATCGTCCGGCCGACCCGGCGCAGAAGCAGCGCATCAAGCAACTGGTGACGGAGGCGGAACGGCTCGAGAATGCCGAACTCTCGCACAACCCGAACAATGTGGACATGCTCTACGCGCGCGGCGTGACGCGCGGACAGTTTGCTCTCTACACTGCGCTGATCGAGCGGGCCTGGTTCTCTTCTCTGCGCAACGCCGTAGGCGCACGTCGCGACCACGAACGGGTGCTCGAATTGGATCCGAAATATACGGATGCCAAGCTGGTGCTGGGGACCCATAACTACGTGATGGGCAGCCTGCCGCTGGCCGTGAAGGTGGCTGTCGCCCTGGTCGGGCTGAGTGGGGACAAGGGAAAAGGAATTCGGTATCTGTCCGATGCCTACCACGCGAACGGCGAAACCAGCGTGGATGCCGGGGTGGTGTCGCTGGTGTTTCTGCGGCGCGAACATCGCTATGGCGAGGCGCTCGAAATTGTGCGTGCGCTCATCCCCAGGTTCCCGCGCGACTACCTCTTTCCCTCGAGGAAGCCAACCTGTTGCGGGCCTCGGGCAAAAATTCAGAGGCCGAGGAGCAGTATCGCCGCGTCTGGCAGAACGGACGAGCGGGAAAATACGGCAACCTGCACTACGAGATCACGGCGCTCGGCTTGGGCGACTTGCTGCGCAGCGAAAAGAACTACCCGGCCGCGGCGGCGGCCTACGAGTTGATGAGCGATGTCAGCGGCGCCGATCCGGAATTGCTACAGAAAGCAAACCTGGGCGCCGGCGAGATGTATGACCAGCTCCACAAGCGTGAGTTGGCGGTGAAAAAATACGAAGCGGTCGTGGCGACCGACGCCGGCAACGCCGAAGCCGACCAGGCGCGCAAGCGGATGAAAGAGGCGTTCCGGGAGTAGCAAGGACAGCTACGAGTCGTGAGCTCCGAGCGAGCTGCGGCGAATCAGACGGCGGCCTGCGCCACAACTCTATCAGGCTGCGGAAAAGCTGCCGTTTTGTATCAGGGCATCGCTTTAGCGAGGCCGTAACTCTTTCAGTTTTCGGCCGCCCTTTAGGGCCTGGCGTTGCAATTTCGACTTCTTCCCGCCAGCCTGCTAGAGCCTTGCGCGGAGAGCCGAAAGCCCACTTTTCGGAACATTCGGGGCGCCGCGCGCGTATCTCAAGAGAGGAAACGATCATGTACTGCAACGCTTGCGGCAAGGGAATCGCTGAGGACGCACGCTACTGCACCTACTGCGGAACGGTGGTTGGGGCTGCGCCGCAACCCAAGCAACTGATCCGGTCGCGGTCGCACCGCAAGATCGCGGGCGTTTGTGCCGGCTTTGGCGCCTACCTGGATCTGGATGTTTCACTCGTGCGCATCTTGTGGGTCTTTGTGACGTTCATGGCGGGAGTCTTTCCCGGTGTGATCGCCTACGTCTTGGCTTGGATCATCGTGCCCGAAGAGCCCGAACTCCGTCCGGTGGTGGGTGCCGGACAGCCGGTGACAGGGTAGTCGCGAGTCGCTGGCTGCTACTCGCTAGTTGAGAGTAGAGACGGGCATGCCGCCTCTCCTGCTGCCAGGGCCAGCAATCCCGGAACGTTTCCGATTCGGGAGGGGACGGCTTGAAGCCGGTGCCCTTCCCAAAACCATCGATTAGATTGGTTCTAGTCTCTTCAGCGCGATGCCGCGCCGTTCTTCTTGGTCAAGGTTTTGACGCACTCGACTCGGTTGCGGCCCTTTTCCTTGGCCTTGTAAAGGCCGGCGTCGGCACGGCTCAGCATCGCCTCCACTTCCCCTTTGCCGAAGCCTCCCGACACCGCGACACCCATACTCACTTGGATGACTTTTCCCATATCTAGAGCGGCCACCGGTGTAGCGGCGACCAACTTGCGCAGCTCATTGGCGCGGACCACGGCGTCGTTCAAGTCGCAGCCAGGGAGGATCAAAAGGAATTCTTCCCCGCCATAACGGCCAATGCCATCGTAGACGCGCAGGGCGGAACGGAGACGGCGAGCGACCTCCTGCAACGCCCGATCGCCGAACAGATGCCCGAGAGTGTCGTTGACCTGTTTGAAATGGTCGATATCGGCAAGAATGACGCTGACCGGGTTGCGCTCACGTCGGGCTCTCTCCAATTCCCGCGGGAGCATCTCGAGGATCTCACCCCGGTTCAGTAACTCAGTGAGGGAATCGTGAGTGGCGGCGTGGCGCATGGCCTCGCGGGCTTCGACCAGCTCGTCCTGCAAGTCGAGGATGCGTTTGCCGACCAGGAGACGGGCTTTCAATTCCAGTTCGTCAAAGGGCTTGAGGAGATAGTCGTCGGCCCCGGCCTCCATCGCGTGCAGCATGTTTTGGCGTCCTTCTTTGCTGGTCAAAAGGATGACGTACACGTAAGGACGGGACGATCCGGCTTCTCGGATGCGCTGGCAGAGTTCGATGCCTTCGATATCGGGCAGGACCCAGTCGAGCAGAACCAGCTTGGGTGAGTCGGGCCGCTGGAGCACGGCCGCCGCTTGCGCGCCATCTACCGCGACGGTGACGGTGAAGCCCCAAGCTTGCAGGTGATCGCTGACCAGCTTGCGATAGACCGCGGAGTCGTCGACTACCAAGACCTGCATTCCGACCTCAACCTTCGATCCCATTGGGCCTGAAAAATATCGCTGCTTCACTGTCCACCGTGCCTTGTTAGTTCGACGTTGCCTGGATCTTAGCCCGGCACACTCGTCAAACAAAGTATTGCCCAAGGCAACGGCTACTTACGGCCCGATGCAGGGATTCGTCTTGGAGCATCGGCAAGGGAGATAAGTTGCTTTAGAGGGCCGGTGGCCGGGAGAGTGGGGCGGCGCGGGGGAGACGGTATGGATGTCCCCCAGGCAGTGTTCTAAGATGGTTCTAATCGAATGTGCGGGAAGGGGTGCTTAGAACTCACTTACTCATCTCACCAATGCGGTGTCCAGCGGACGATCCCATCCTTTGTGTGGTGCCCCGCGCCCTGCGTACCGCTCTCCCACAGAATTGCAGGCTTCCTGTAACGAATACGCGCGTTCTGTCACTTCTATAGTAGGAAGGAAGCTGCTCTGAAGTTCTCCAGGGCCACTGCCCTTCGGTGGTTCTGCGCTCCTGCGCGCAGCATTACGGTGAAGTATGCCGCAGCCGACTCTGATTTCCTCATTCTTCTGGCACGGGGCCGAATTTTCAACGCAGGCGAATGGCGTTATCTTTGGTGCCAAATTCCTGACTTCTGCCGTCGTAGGCGCCTTGGGAGTCGCAGTCACCCTGCAGCGCGACATGAGCGTGCTTTTTGCGGGCCGCACCAAGCGTGCGCGCGAAAAGCTGGAAACCACAAAGATTGCGGAACTGCTTAACCTGCTGGCCAAGGTGCCGCCTGGCGATTCGCTTTCCGACTGTAGGAAAGAACTAGAGCTGCAACTGGCTCAGAGTGTCAGTGAATTGGATGAGCTTCGAGCGAAGGCATCGAAGCTGGCGCAGGCGCCAAACCGCGATCTCACCGTCTGGCAGCGCCTGTTCGTTTGGTTTGCGCCCTCCGGTCTACGCGCTTGGATCATCCATGCGTTGGCGCATTTGTTCATGACAGTAGGCCCGCTGGTTATTCTCATGTTGCTGCTTTTTCGACTCGGCGGTGCGGGCCGCATTGGCGATGTCACGGTGATGATCGTCTTTGGCGCTTTTGCGTTCCGAGTGTGGGCACTTGCCGAAAGAAAGTGGGCAATGGAATCGACTAAAGGGGAGGGCGGGGCCCTTCACGGGACGCAGGCCGACTCTGGACCGCTTCAGGTCGTGTTCGTCCTGAGGAAGCCGATCGGCTGGAGAATGCTGGTGGCGCAGATCTGCATGTGGACCTGTTTGTTTTGTGCGCTGGAAAGTCTGGAAGACATATTCTTGTCCGGCATTGATGCCAGCCGGGCGGCTACCCACGTCGAACAGACGGAAAGGGCGAAACGTGCGGACCCCGACGGTTTGGAATCAGGACGGCAACTGCTAGCCGCACAGGATGAAGCGAAGGGGGCTCGGGACGATGCCAAGCGCGGTCTACTTCTGCTGGCGACGTCCTTGCTGGGTGCTGCCATGTGCCGAGCCTGGGCCGCTGCGGAATGGCTACATCCATCGGCGCCGTCACACCCCGCGTTCACCCACGCAATTCTCCCCTTTCCGCAACCGGCAACACCGAAGGCCGGACTTCTGGTTGCGACTCATGTTGGCGCGTTGGCATTACTGATCGTGTCGCTAGCTGCATGGTCGCGAATTTTCAACGATTCTCTCGACCGGGTAGAGTTCGCGTTTGTGTTGTTAGCGGCGTGTGTTGCCTGCAATCGTCTGCTGAGCTTTTCCCGATGGGTGGCCGCCAGTTCCGTGAAGAAGAGATCGCCCACTGTGGCACATCCGGCGGCTGCGTAGTTAGAAGGAGTTCACCGGGCTTCTTCGATCACAACCACTTCCTTGCCCATGCGCCTGCCGACCTCGACGGCGGCGGCGAGGGTGTCGGCATCGGTTTCGAGGGCGCGCACGATTTCGAGCCGCTTCATTTTGTGCACCGGGTTGAAGAAATGCATGCCCACGCATTTTTTGGCGCGGTAGGTGACGCTGGCGATCTCGGTGATGCTGAGGGAAGACGTGTTGGAGGCCAAGATCGTCGTCGGGCGGCAGATCTTGTCGAGCAGGGTGAAGATCTCGATCTTCGATTCCATCTCGTCCGGGACCGCTTCGATGACCAGATCGCCCTGGCGCGCTGCCTGATCGACCGAGTCGGCATACTCAAGGCGCGAAAATGCGGCGTCGGCATCGGCGGCGGTGACCTTGCCGAGTTCAACCGCCTGGTCCAGGTTGGCGCGGATTTCGGTTTCGGCTTTGCGCAGCGCGTTGGGAAGAAGGTCTTCGAGGATGGTGCGGTACCCGCCCAGCGCGGCGGCGTGGGCGATGCCGCGCCCCACGGTGCCGGCGCCAATGACGGCGACGGTCTTGATATCCGGCACTACTTCACCCCCTTCCCGAGCTCCGTGAGCACGCTTTCGAGGCTGGGATCGGATTTGCGGATGTAGTCGGCGAGGCGGGCGCGTTCGTCCTCGCCCATGGTAGGAATGCTGGAGTGGATGCGGCGCAGAGTGGCCGCGATGTCGTCGACATAGTTCATGAGACGAATAAGTTCTCCGGTTGCGGACATGATTGCTCCTTGCGTTCGCCCGGAGCCACGGTAAAACAAGCCGCTCGCCGGGGACCTTTTATTGTGCAGGGAGCCACCGCTTTAGTAAAGGCGTGCTGCCGCCTGCGCGGCTGATGTGCGGGCGCCCTCCGAGGCCAACGTGGCCTCGGGACTGCCAGCTGGGAGCCGGCGCTACATCGCTGCGCTGCCGAATGAGGATGCATTCCCTGGTCGCGGACACATTCGCGGACAGAAATGTCCGCGCCACACGGTCAGTCCATCTTGTGGAAGCAGCGGAAGCCGGCGTAGCCTTCCTTGCCCATGTAGCGCTCCAGGACTTGGGGATCGGTCTCGCGCAGGTCCACGATCACCAGGCCATCCACGACATCGGAAAACTTGCGGTCGAGATTGAAGCCGACCAGCTTGCCGCCAACTTTTGCGTACTGCTTGATCAGGATCGGCACACCCTTGCCATCGACTTCGACATCGGAAATGGATTCGGCGAGTTCGTCCACGTCGCGCAGCGCCCGGCAAACGGCGCGACAATCCCAGTGGCGAAGCTTGGGGACGCGGAAGGGAGTGCGGGGATGAATGAGGTCGGCGAATTCGCGTCCGTCCTCGCGCTGCTCGAAATAGCCCACAATCATCTCGCGCGAAATCGGGCTATATTCGTTGCTGATACTGACCGCGCCGAACAAAACCGGCGTTTCCGGATGGGTGGCAACGAAGCGCGCAATGCCCTTCCACAGCAGGAGCAGAGGAGCGTATTGGCGCTGATATTCCGTTCGGACGAAGGAACGCCCTAACTCGAGGGCGGAACCGATCTTCAGGAACAATTGCTCGTCGTAGCGGAAAACGGTGTGCGTGTAGAGACCTTTGATCCCGTGGTTGCGGATGATCTCGTCGGTGTTGCCGGCGCGGTAAGCCCCGGTAAGCTCCTGCTTTGGTTTGTTCCAGAGCAGCAAGTGCCAGTAGTAAGCGTCAAATTGGTCGAGATCGGCACTGCGTCCGGTGCCTTCGCCGGCGGCGCGGAAGGTGATTTCGCGAAGACGCCCCAGTTCGTCGAGCAGATGGGGTAACTCAGGAGCGCGGGCAGCATAGACTGCGAAATCGGCGGTTTCGGTTAGCAGGCGATCGGCCGGCAAGGCTTCGATGTCACGGAGGATGAAACGCTGCGCCGTCGGCGGCGCGATCATTTGCTGGGGTTTGTGTGGCAGGGCGGAGCGGACTTTGCGGGGAAGGGAAAGCCGCGTCTTCTTGCCGCGATGAGCGAGCAGATAGGTCCGCAGCCGCAGGTATTCCGTCGCTTCTTCGTCGCTTGGGATGTGGGCAATCAACTCGCCTGGAACCGGGGCGCCCACACGCACTTTGACTCTGCTTCCGCGTTGCTGGAGAAATTCCTGCAGAAGCAGGAGCGTGCGGAGACGAGGATTCAAGAGTCCCAGCAGCTGGAAGGTCACGCTGTTGTGCCCGCAGAAATAAACCGGGAGCGCAGTGGCTCCAGTCTTGCGCACCAGCCGGGCAGCGACATTGCTCCAGGCGGGATCGGTGACCTGGCCCTGGCGAACATTCCACTGCGAAACTTCGCCGGCGGGAAACACGGCCAGCGCGCCACCCTGACGCAGCCACGTGATCGCCTGTTTCAGGGCTTTCGAATTCGTATCGGCCGAAGAGGCGGTATGAAAAGGGTCGACAAAAATGCAGTGTTGGTGCAGTTCGGGGATGCCATCCAGCAAGGAATTGGTGAGCACCTTGACATCGGGGCGAACGCGCGCGAGGAGCACGCCCAGTGCGGCGCCGTCGAGCACGCCAAAAGGATGGTTCGCGACGGCGACCAAGGGGCCTTTTGCGGGGATGCGTCCGAGGTCGCTGGGCCGGACTTCGAGTTCGACCTGCATTTCTGCGAGCAGATTTTCCAATCGAAATCCCTGCGAGGCGGATCGCACGCGGTGATACAGATGGCGCGCCTCTTCCAGGGGAAGCAGTTTCCCAGCAAAACTCGGGAAACCGCGAAAGAAAGGAGGACTGTCGAGGACGCCGCGTTCGTCACCTGCCGCTGGCAATTTGGGCATAGCCGATTTTGGCTCCGCCTGCGTTGCCGCTTTGTGAAGAAAGGGTTAATCGTTCATGAATCGGTATTCTCGAAGTAACTCCCATACGGCTCGAAGGGGCGCGGCTGAAGCCGCGCCCCTTCAAAGAACCATTCATGAAACGCGCTCTACTCAGGCGGCCCACTCTTCGTTGCTGGCCGGCAGAGGCTGCGGAAGGCGGTCGGCAACCTCGGTGAGCGTGGCGAGTTTTTGCGCGAGTTCCGGCCGCAGCGCATCGACACAAAAACGCCAGCGCCAACTCCCGTGATCGCGACTGGGGACATTCATGCGTGCTTCGCTTCCCAGGCCGAGAACATCCTGCAGCGGCACCACGCACAGGCTGGCAACCGAACCGACGGCGGCGCGAATCATCGCCCAATTCACTCCGTCTTCGCTCCGGCCCAGGTAGGCTTCGGCATGCTGGCGTTCGTGCTCGGTGGCTCCGGATTTCCACCAGCCGAGCAGCGTGTCGTTGTCATGGGTTCCGGTGTAGACAACTTTGTCGGGCGTGAAGGCGTGGGGTAGATGGGCATGCGCGCCGGGATTTCCAAAGCCGAATTGCAGCACGGCCATGCCCGGGATTTTGAGGCGGTCGCGAAGTTCGTGTACGTCGCGCGTAATATAGCCGAGATCCTCGGCGAAGAAG
>Ga0187803_10000542_pt1 | contig 15010 bp, 16 predicted proteins | sample NC_wetland_sal_i_2_FD_132425 | JGI IMG/M metagenome (GOLD analysis project Ga0187803, IMG submission 132425) | Wetland sediment microbial communities from Neuse River Estuary, North Carolina, USA - Control_3 | ecosystem: Environmental > Aquatic > Freshwater > Wetlands > Sediment | place: USA...
ATTTGACGGTCGTCGAGAGATGCCTGCCGGGACGTAAGACCCTCGGACTGCAAAACCGGCGGTCCGGGCTACTAGCTTTCCTACTTCCATACCGTCATCAGAACAAGGGCAATCTGCGTCACCAAAGTTATAAGGGCAATTGCCCATGTCGCGCGCACCATGTTCTTCGTGGCACTCGCCATGTTGGTGGTTGCTTCGAGATTTCTTTTGGCGCACCTAAGTTCAAACACCAAACGGCCAAGGGCAGCAATATGGCCGTCGGGTGCTTGACCCGAAAGAGTCCATCGGATCAATTCGTCGTCCGGTTTATTCACTAAACCGTCGATCAAATTTGCTTGGCTCTCATCCACGATGTGTAGACCTCCAGTTCCTGTATCATATTACCGTTCGCTTGATAGGGTTAAGCCAACGCACGAACACCCCCGAGCGTAACGGCAGGGCGTAGGCCCGACGAGGGAAGCAAACGCGATCAACGTCCGACTCTAAGGAGGCATCCAATGAAATGCGAACAATGCGGCAAAGACATTCCAGAGGTTGTGATGATTCACAAGGATCGTCGTGTGATGGATACCCTGTCAAACCTTTCGAAAATCTACCATCTCTTTTGCAGCGATAATTGCCAGCGAACTAAAGAGGCTGAGGATTGGAAAAAGAAGCACCCGCACGGCTAGCGATTTTCCTGCCAAATAAGCGGACAGCGCGAACCGCCGGTTCTGCGGTCCGCGGCCCGTGTGCATGAATACAGCCGAGCAAAGGCGCCGCTGACCCTGTGAGCCGGTAGCCACAGTCAGCGACTTCCTGACTGTGGGTTCTTTTGCCCGCCGCAAGCCCACGGTCAATTCAGGACGATTGACCGTGGCTACCGTTACATGGTCTCTTCACTGCAACGCAGAAATTAGGAGCAAAAAGAGGCTTAATAACAGAGGAGGTGAGATACAATGTATCTCAGGAGGCCGTTATGGCAACCACCACGATGGTTCACGTGCGCGTGAATGAGAAGGTAAAAGACAAGGCGGCGGAAACACTGGCCGAGATGGGCATGTCGGTCTCGGATGCAGTCCGGATGATGCTGGTTCGTGTGGCGGCGGAGAAAGCCTTGCCCTTCGAGGTCAAGGCGCCGAATGCCACTACCGTGAGGGCCATGCGGGCAGCCGACAAGAAGAAAGGCAAGCGATTCGCTTCGACCCGGGAGCTGTTCAAGGATTTGGGCATCTGACGTGCGCAATCCTCTCCGTGGCACTCAATTCAAGCGCGATGTCAAGCTGGCCAAGAGGCGCGGTGCGGGTGTCATTTGCGAGATATGGGCGAACCAGAGTGCAGTCATTCCCGCGAAAGCGGGAATCCACCGCGCCAGCCTTTAGAAACGATTGCGGACGGACTGGATTCCCGCTTTCGCGGGAATGACCGCTGATTCGCGATTGCCACATCGAACCGGACTGGTTACTCATCTACAAGATCGATGGCGATGACCTATACCTGGTTCGCACCGGAACCCATTCAGATCTGTTCGGTTAAAGGCCGCGCGAAGCCACCGGGAACCCCGTTGCCTAGTGAAATGAACAGGGGGCGCCCGACACGGAATGGTTGTTCGGGTATATTAGTCTATATATGTCAAGTAAACTTACTCTACCCGGCAAGCGATTCCAACCAAAAAGTTCAAGATGCCAATTCGTCAAGAACGAGCTATCACGGAATTTGGGATTGGTAGCCTAAGCCTAAGGTGAGGCGGCAGGCTGCCCTGCCAGTCCAGGCAGCCAGCGCGAAGGGTGAAAGAGCGCCTGTGTGCACAGGCGCGCGCCGATGGTGAGCGCGCTCCAATCAAGCTCCAGCCAATCGCCCAACGAGAGAATCGAGAAGAGAGTCGCGCCGGCTTCCATCCAGTGTGTTGCGGCGTAGCGAGTCACGGCAGAGTCCATGCGCATGCTTGACCCGGCGATGCCTTCGAGCACGCCGTCCAGGGTAAACATCGCTTTGCGGAACATCAGCAACGCCGCGGGAAAGCGGACGCTCTCCAGCGCGATTTCGTCCAGCAGCCGCATCGCCTCCATCGGGCCTGGTAAATGAAACAACGGCAGCGCGTCCATCATGCGGGTGACGCGCTGGCGGATGATGCGCGCCTGCTCATGCCCATCTCCGGCGTCATGCTGGCGCAGGCGCTCGATCGCCGTCACTGCGCCGTCGGCATCGCGCAGCATCAGCATCAGCACCAGCTTCAGGATGTTCTTGCGATGGTGGCGCGTGAGCTGCTCGGTGAGCGCCCAATCGAGAATGGTGAGTTCCCCGCCCCGCGGGTCGTAGAGAACGTTGCCGGCGTGCGGGTCGGCGTGAAAAATCGCGCCCTCCTCGCGAGCCAGCACGGGCACCGCCACTAGCGCCTCAGCCAATCGCTCAGCCACCCGCGCCCGCAACCTGGATGGCCGCCGAAAAACTTCGGTCACTTTTTCGCCTTTTTCCTGCGTGAGGGCCGTAATCGTGGCTGTCGAGAGCGGCTGGATCAGGTGAGGCACACGGACACCGGGCAGCGACCGATAGGCCCGCAATTTATTCAGCAACGTGGACTGCTCGCGGCGGAAGTCCACTTCGCGCTCCAGCAACAGCCGGATTTCGGTGAGCGTTTCGGAGACGCCAGCTAAACGCACTCCGCCGGCCCGATGTTTGCGCACCAGAAACCCGGCCAATTGCTGGATGATCTTCATGTCCTCCGCATAGCAGCTTGGAATGTAAGGCTTCAAAACCTTGAAGACACCGCGCTCGCGCCGGCGGCTCTCCGGGTTGCGCCAACTGAAGCCCACTACCGCGCTCACGCTGGCCTCCGACAAGATTTTTGAATCGAGCTTCGCAGCGTGAGTCTTAAGCTGCGGCCCAAGCTGCTGCAGGATGATGGCGCGAATCTGATCGACGCTGACATCGGAGATGCCGTTCTCGAGCTCAGCCAAGGCGCGCCGGAATCGCGGGTCCATGTGGCGATTGCGCGCCAGCACCTGGCCGATTTTCTGCAGCCCCGGCACCTTGGCGATGAATCGGAGCAAGCGAACTTCGTTGGGCGTGTCCTGCGCCAGCTCCGCTTGCTCCACCACCTTCGGCGCGAGACGTTCGGAGGATAATCGCGACACTACAAACATCATGGCGTCTCGAACCAGAGGGCGCCAGTGAGCGTAAACCTCGGGGACCAATTCTTCCACTGGCACCATCAGCACGGTCCATTTGGCCAGCTCATCGCGCCAGTACTTGCCGGTTGGACTTTCCAGCGCGGATTTCACGGCGCTGATCCTCGCCGCCGTTGTCGTGTAGCCGCGCAGAAAACCCTCCAAGGCTTGTTGCAACTGGCCGTCGCGAATTGTGAGACGGTGATCCACAGAAACCACTCCCGAGAAACTGGAAAGTGGAAACTAGAAAATGGAAGGATTCAGACGTTCAATTGGCAAGCCAGCAGCCAGTTTCCAATTTCCAGTTTCTAGTTTCCGCTCTTAGTCGCCGGCCAAACGCCGTGCCAGGACGCTGTAGACGAGCGGGCTGAAGACCAATCCGATATGGGTGGCCGAAACCTCGCAGTCGATGTCGCCGTCGCCGGTTCGACAGACGTTCCAGTCCATCAGGCCGTCGGTCTTGGTATAAATCGCGGTCTGCCGGATGGACTTGGGGAGGTCCGCCTTCAGCGACTCGATGAAACTGCAAGTACACCTTGCCGTATAGCACCCCGGCAGGACGCCGGCGCCATGCCTTTCGTGGATTCGCTTTCGCACAAATTCCGCGACGCGAAGCACGGAAGCGTGCGCAGCCAGCCCGCGGATCGGCGCGGCCAGAGTAATCACAGAAGCGACGCGCTCAGGCGCCTGAGCGGCCGCTGATCGCGCGATGGTGCCGCCCAAGCTGTGGCCGATCACATGAACCTTCCGGCGAGTAGATTTCCACGCCTGCTCGATGGCGTCGTGGACGTGGGCCCGGATCAATAGATTCGGACATTCCGCGTTCAGGGAGATTCCGGAGTAGCAGGGCTTGTAGCCGATGCGATTCAGCCAGGAGCGCAGTGGGCTCAAGTAGAGATCGAAGCCCAGGAAGCCGGGAACCAGTACAACTGGCGAGCCGTCACCGTGGGGAACACCATACCCCCAAAAGACCGGCGAGATGCGCAGAAAAGCCATCTCCACGCCTGCCAGCAACTCCGACAGGATGGGCAACGATACCGACTCATGTTCTCCCCGAACCGCGCGGCGACGAGGACGCATGTGTCCTCCAGTGTACCTGATGCCGCGCGCGGCGCAAATAGCTATTATAAAAAATTCTTTGGCGACGGTTCACCGACGTTCAGGCCCGGCAGTGTGAAATCAGAAGGAGGCGCCAAAGGGACGGCCCACTTCCCCACTCCGGCCCAGGACAAGGGGATCGGGCGTAGGCACTGTACTCCTTCTTTCCCGACTTCGAACCCTACGCCCGACCCCTCGCCCCAAGCCCTTCTCGCACGCGGCGCCGCAGCCTGGAACGCTGATCAAGCTACGGCAGGCTCGGCTTCAGGCCGCGTTTTCCTGCGAGTGGGCGGATGCTTTCGATCCCCGTTCTCCGCCGCCTTGGGCGGTTTGATGGCAATGTCCATCAGAGATTTCTGTGCGGCCACGATGTTGCGAACACTCTTTTCGGTCAACTCAGCCAGCGATGTGCGGGGCTTCTTCCGAGCCACCGGGGCACGCTCGGCAGCCGTCTTGTGCTCAGGCATCAACTGATCGATCCCCAACTCCAACAGCTTTTTCTGCGCATCAACGTATTTGTTGACGCCTTCGCGCGCCAGTTCCGTAAAGACCTTGGACCGTTCGCGGGAGGGCTTGTGGCCTTCCGCGCCGCCCTTCAGCGCCGTCGTCACTTCGTGGGTCGCGAGGTCGAGGAACTTTTTCTCGGATTCGACAAAGCCTTCGATCCCTTTTCGCGCCAGTTCGGACACGCTTTCGGCCTTCAGCCCTTTACCGGCCTGATAGGATTCGGCGATGGCATGGGTCTGCTCGGCGGCAGCGTCCAGAAGATTCTTCTCCATGCCGATGAAGGTATCGACTCGGTGGCGAAAGATGTTGGCGACAGTAGCCGCGGCCACCGGAAGCGGCAGTCCTTCTGTCACGCCATCCATCACCAGGGCGGTTTCATCCGCGGCCAAATCCAGCAGGATTTTCCCCGCTGTAGCGAAGTGCTTCACGCTTTTGTCGGTGAATTGTGCGATGGCCTTGCCCGGATGGATACGGGGCATGCTCACGCGCTCCCGCACCATGCCGATGAACAAGGCGTTTTGTTGCGCCGTGAGATCCAACAAGATCTTCTGCGCGGCAAAGAAACTGTCTACTCCCTGACGAGCCCAACTCGCCACTTGGCCTGCGGGCGAGAAGGGTTGCGACTCTTCTTTCTTTTGAACAGCCATCATGGATTCTCCTTCCGCTTTGCGATATACTGCGGTGCAGTGTAAATATACTGCCCTGCAGGATCGCATGTCAAGAGGTATTTTTTCAGGTCGATTCGTTCGGGTGTCATCCATAAGGGTAACCATGTTCCGGGCGATTCGGTTCGCGTTATCTTACGCTTGACAAATCGGTACAAAGCCAATTCTGAGGCCATTCTGAACGGCAGGCGGGTACTTCCCGATTCGCGTCAGGGCCTGCGCCAACCGATGGTAGAATATCGCGCACCCAGGAATCAGGAGTTCGGGAATCGGGAATCTCGGAGATGAGCATACGATGATGACTGAAGACAAAGGTGCGCGAGCGCCGGAAGAAGCGGAGATTCATCTGAAGTTCAAGACCCCGGCGGTGAAAATCGGGCTGGTGGGGCTGGGCTACGTCGGCCTGCCGCTGGCCTTGCTTTTTGCGCGCAAGGGACTGGCGACGACCGGCTTCGACATCGATGCCTACAAAGTGGAATCGCTGACCAGAGGCGAGACCTATATCCGCCACATTCCCGATGCCGAGATTCGCGCCCAGATCGAACAGAAACGCTTTCGCGCCAGCGCCGACTTCCGGGGCCTCGCGGAAATGGACGCGATCATCATCTGCGTGCCCACGCCGTTGGACGAACACCGCGAGCCGGACCTTTCTTTTATTCGCGGCACCGCGGAGACCATCAGCCCCCACCGGGCAGCGCAGGCCGTGACCGATAACGCGGTGGAGGTGAGCGAAGCGGCGGCGGGCGATTTTCTGCTGGCGTTTTCGCCCGAACGCGAGGACCCGGGCAATAAAGATTTTAAGACCCACCAGATTCCGAAAGTGGTGGGCGGCGTGAACGCCGCGAGCGCCTGGGCGGCACAGGCGCTTTACGGCCAGGCGTTTGACCGGACCTTGGCGGTGAGCTCATCGCGGGCGGCGGAGATGACCAAGCTGCTCGAGAATATATATCGCTGCGTTAATATAGCACTTGTGAATGAACTGAAGCAAGTATGCCTGCGCATGGGCATCGACATCTGGGAAGTGATCGAGGCGGCCAAGACCAAGCCCTTCGGGTTCACCGCGTTTTATCCCGGGCCGGGCCTGGGCGGGCATTGCATCCCCATCGATCCATTTTATCTCACCTGGAAGGCCCGCGAATACGAAGTGCCCACGCGCTTCATCGAACTGGCGGGCGAGGTGAACGCCGCCATGCCGGAACACGTGGTGGAGGCACTGCTCGAAGCGCTGAATGACCGCAAGCAGTGCCTGCGCGACGCGCGCGTGCTGGTGCTGGGCGTCGCCTACAAGAGGGATATCGACGACCTGCGCGAGTCGCCTTCGCTGCGCATCATGGAGCTGCTTCAGGCGCGCGGCGCGCGGGTGGACTATAACGACCCCTACTTCGCGCGGCTGCACAAAATGCGCCGCTATGATTTCGGCTCCGAGTCCGTGCCGCTTACACCCGAGGCACTGGCCAGCTACGACGTCGTCCTCATCTCGACCGATCACTCCAGCTACGACTATGACGCCATCGTGCGCTCAAGCCGGCTGGTGATCGATACCCGCAACGCCACCCGCCTGGTGAGAGAACACCGCGAACGAATTGTGAGATGCTAGGCCGGATTGCCGGTAGCCAGTTGTCCGGCGTCCGTGGCACGAAGTAGCGGAATGCGGCCGCGCCTCCCCGGCTCGGCCGCCGCACCCCGCCGAGAGCAAGAAGACCTCACGCGTGTCAACTCGTCTCTGACTCGCCACCCCCCGCGACACCAGAAACTCCCTCCGCCTTCTCGCCGCGCCCCAGCAGGCGATTCAAATATATTTGAAGCCCACACGGTTTTCTCCGCTGTTTAGCTGATCTTCCGAATGGCCAGTCACCTCTGACTGATTCATTTTTTGAAGCTGATTTCAAACATCCTTTAATTCGCGTCGATGCCGAACTGCCAATAAAAGAACCCGTAAATAATTTGCGTAGGGAGGTGACGACTATGGTAGTATACGTAGAAGATTCGAAGCGCGGAGTTCCCTGGCCCTGGCCGCCCGATCGAGGCTAGGCTCAGCCAAGTCCGGATCTGGGCGGGGGCAGAGGGACTTCCTCCGCCCATCCGTGGCTTGACGTATGGGTATTTTTGCGGTCATCATCTCGGTCGTCTCGTATCTGCTCGAAGCGCATCTGCTATTCAGAGCGCGCCACGAAGCAATCCTGGGTCGATTTCCATTCTTCTATTCTTATCTTTTGTTCGTACTCCTTTGGTCGATGGCCGCCTCGGTCATATACTATTTCATGCCGCGCTATTATGCCAAGTGGTTCTGGTTCAGCTTCCTCGGTATGCTGCTGGCGGAGTTTGCCGTGCTCCTGGAGTCCTCGGATCACATTTTCCAGCCCTATCCCTTAATTCGGCGGTTGGGCAGGCTGTTGACCGCGAGCGTCTGTCTGATTTTCTTTCTCACTCTCGTCCTGCCCACACTTCTCGAACATCGACCGCGCAGCCTTGCCCTGTTTGAACTGACACGGACAGCAGCCTTCACCAAGGCCGTGCTGATCCTGGTACTACTCGGGGCGGCGCGATTATATGACCTGCCACTGGGAAGGAACACTTCAGGGATGCTTGTCGGCTTCGCCGCGTATCTGGCCGTGACCGTTGCGAACGTAACGCTGGCGGAGATGTACGGGCGGACATTCTATCGGGGAGTGTTCACCGTGGTGGGGCCGTTAGGTTTCGTCTTGGGTTTGTCCATCTGGAACGTCGCCCTGTGGCGGTGCGAGCCCGTCGCGCCAGCGACAAGCGCAGCGCGTGAAAGCGGGAACACCGTGTCCGGGCTCGGCGGCGCGGGGCTGGGGAAATACCACACCGAGTTGATGAGGCTATTTCGAAGATGACGAGCACCGCAATGACCGTTCTTCTCGTCGTCGCCGTCTTGATCTTGGCCGCGCTGCTGGCGCGCCAGCGCCGCACCCCCTCCGACGTGGAAGAAGACTGCGAGCTTTCACGTGTGCGGGAAGATGGCGTCGGCCTCGACCTGGCCGCTCGGATTTTCGATCCCGCGGACTACTACTGGATCCGCGACACAATTCGGTTTCCTCAACTTGCCGAAACCCTGCTTCACCACCGCAGAGAGCTCGCGCTGCGCTGGCTGCGGGGACTGAGAAGCTCGTTCAACGAGTTGGTTCGGTCTCACAAGTTCTCCGAAGTGGCGCCCGACGTTGAGGACCGAAGCAGTTGGTCGACGCTGTTCCTGACTTTGCGCTTTCATCTCCTGATCGCCTACGCGCAGATGGTCGTGTACTTTTTCGGGCCTTACCATCCGATCGTTCCGTCTTTGGGATGGCTCCTCTCGTTCGTGCGTGACCAATTCCGGGCTGCGACCGCTCGGATTGTCGAAGTGGACGGCGCTCGGAACTAACCGCGGACCCGTTCTTTCAGCCGCAGGGCTCTCGCTCGCCGCGCGATGGCGGCTTCTGCTCTGCGCATTTGCCGTTCCACTTGCGGCGGCGCGGTGCCGCCGAGCGCCTGCTTCTGCCGGAGGTTATTCTCGGGTGACGCCGCAATGGCGCGGAGCGCCGCGTCCCATAAGGGAATGCACTGCAGCGCTTCCGATTCGGTGAGATCCGCGAAGGTTTTTTCAAGCACCACGCAGCGGCGCACCAGCTTGCCTACCTGCTGATGAGCTTCAGCGAATGGGATGCCCCGCCGCACCAACTCATCGGCGATGTCCGTGGCGGTGATGAAGCCCCGCGCCGTAGCGCTCTTCATTCGGTCGGCGTGGACTCGCAGAGTCCCGACCACCCGCGCCATGAGTTGGAGCGAGTCGCGCGCGGTGTCAACGCTGTCGAAGAGCGCCGCTTTGTCCTCCTGCAAGTCCCGGTTGTACGCCATCGGGAGCCCCTTCAACATCGCCAACATCCCGGTGAGCCGGCCCACCACGCGCCCCGCTTTGCCGCGAATCAGTTCCATGGCGTCGGGATTTCTCTTCTGCGGCATCAGGCTGCTGCCGGTGGAGTAGGCGTCCGCCAGGTCGACGAAACCAAAAGCGGCGGAGGAAAAAATCACCAGGTCCTCGGCCAACCGGCTGAGATGGATCGCGGCCATGGCGCAAGCGAACAACAACTCGCAGACAGAATCTCGGTCTGAGGTGGCGTCGATGCTGTTCTGCGAGACGCGGGCAAACCCCAGCTCACGCGCCAGGCGGATGCGATTGATCGGGAAGGAAGCTCCGGCGATGGATCCCGTACCCATCGGAAGCTCGTCCGCCCGCTGGCGGCAATCGTCCAGCCGATCACAATCGCGGGAGAACACTTCGAAATAGGCGAGCAGGTAATGGGCGAAGAGAATCGGTTGCGCGGGCTGAAGATGCGTGTAGCCCGGCATCACAGAGTCGCGATATTTTCGCGCCAGGTGATGCAGGGATCGCAGTACCTCGAGCGAGGCGCGCTCGAGTTCCGTGGCGGCGTCCTTCACGTAAAGCCGCGCTTCGGTAGCCACCAGATCATTGCGGCTGCGTCCGGTGCGAAGCTTTTGCGCGATGCTTCCCACCTGGCGTGCCAGGCGCGCTTCTACCCAGGTGTGAACGTCCTCGCTCGATTCGCCGTGTGCCCAGTGCGGGTCGCGATCAATGCGGCGGCGAAGGGCATCGAGGCCGCGAAGCAGATCACGGACCTCGCTCGCGCGCAGCACTCGGGCCTCGCCCAGCGCGTTCACGTAAGCGCGATTCACGCGCAGGTCGTAGCGCACCCAGCGCTGGTCGAGCGAGAACGATTCGGAGAAATTCTCGAACTGAGGATCGCGATCATGGTGAGCGAATCGACCGCCCCAAAGCTTCATCTCGCTCTCCTGCCGGCACGCGGAAACTGATCCCGTCTGGTCCGGAGCGGAGCGCTCTTCCGGGATGAAGCCTGCTCGGCGGCGAGCTGGATGGGCAATCCCAGGATATTGATAAATCCCGCTGCGTCCTTCTGGTCATAGCCGGCGCCCATGGCGAAGCCCGCGATGCCGGTGTCGTAAAGGGAGCGCGGCGAGCGGCGATCCAGCACTCGAACATTACCTTTGTAGAGTCCGAGCGTCACAGCGCCGGTCACGTTGCGCTGCGTCACCGCGACGAAGGCGTCCAGCGCCTCGCGGAGTGGCGTGAACCACAAACCGTAATACACCAGTTCAGCGTAGCGCAAGGCCACGTGTTGCTTGTAATGAAAGGTCTCGCGGTCGAGGCAGAGCGATTCCAGTTCGTGATGCGCCGCGTGCAGCAGCGTGCCGGCGGGCGTCTCATAAGCGCCGTGCGACTTCATGCCCACCAGCCGGTTTTCCACCAGATCGATTCGGCCCACTCCGTTTTCGCCCGCCAACCGATTCAGCGTGTCAAGGATCCTGACCGGCGACAGCCTCTTGCCGTTCGCCGACACCGGGACGCCGGCTTCGAATCCGATCTCGACTTCGGTCTCACGGTCGGGCGCCTGGCGCGGCGCAACGGAGAGTTTCCAAGCGTCGTCCGGCGGCTCGCCCAGCTTCGTTTCCAGCGGCCCGCCTTCGTGGCTCAAGTGCCAGATGTTCTGGTCGCGGCTGTACGGTTCGGCCTTGGTGACGGGCACGGGAATATCGTGCTGCCTGGCGTAATCGATGGCGTCCTCGCGAGATTTGATCTCCCATTCGCGCCACGGCGCAATCACGCGCAACTGCGGCGCCAGCGCCTTGTACGCCAGTTCGAATCGCACCTGGTCGTTGCCCTTTCCCGTGCAGCCGTGCGCGACCGCGTCGGCCCCATTGGCGAGCGCCACTTCCACCTGGCGCTTGGCCAGCACTGGCCGCGCCAGCGATGTGCCCAGCAGGTACTTGCCCTCGTACTCCGCGCCGGCTTGCAGCGCTTTCCACAAATAGCCGCTGATGAATTCCTCGCGCAGGTCTTCGACAAAAACTTTGGCGGCGCCGCTGCGCAAAGCTTTCTTTCGCACCGCGTCGAAATCGTCGCCTTGGCCCACGTCGCCGACCATGGCAATCACTTCGCAGCCGTAATGCTCGCGCAGCCAGGGCACAATAATGGACGTGTCCAGCCCACCCGAATACGCGAGCACGGCTTTCTTCACTTTCGACTTGCTGGTCGATTCCATGGCCACTGTTTTTTCCTAACCCCTAATTCCTGGATTCTGATTCCTGATTCCCGGACCTTGGCTCCTAGATCCTGGCCCCGGTTCTCCCCACTTGCCACTTGTCACCCGTCCCATAGCACTGCACTATTCACTCTCCCAATAGCTCTTGTATTTTCTTATGTAAACGCGCCGCTTCGCGCGGACCCTCCGTGGCCACGAAAATCGTGTCGTCTCCCGCGATGGTCCCTGCGATTTCGGGCCACGGCTCGGCGTCGAGCGCCACCGCCACGGAGTGCGCGTTTCCGGGATGCGTTTTGACAATGACCAGGGTCGAAGCGTGCCGAACTTCGGTGACAAACTCCTTCAGCAGGACCGCCAACGACGGCTGCGGCGGTGCCACGACCGGTGCGGCATCTCGAACGCGATAGCCTTCGCGCGACTTGATCACCCCCAATTCTTCGATGTCGCGCGAGATAGTCGCCTGTGTTACGCGGATGCCGCGACGCTCGAGCTTGCGGCGCAATTCCGACTGCGTCTGGACATGGTCAGTACGAAGCAGCTCGAGGATTTGGCCTCGACGGTAGAGATTGTCCATGCAAATTTATACAGACGGGTTATAAATATACTCCACCGCAAGGAAATTGGAAACTCGAAGTTTGAAAGTCGAAATTCGAAAATTAATGCAGCTTCTAAGTCAAAGAAATCACAGCCCAATGCAGGAAAGTGCGGCGCAGAACGCCGAGCGGGAATCCAAAATCGGTCGGATGCATCTAAATAACCGGCGAGAAGTGGTGGCGGGCAAAGGAGGAGAACGTGGTTCCAGCTCTTAGAACCTTGACCGTCGAATTGATGAACATTTGTGGAGTCGTACTCCTGATGGCCTACGTCGGCATGGTCATCATGGGCTATGCTACGGAAGGGCCGCGCTATCACTTCAGATTTGACGCCAGCCGTCCCGCCAGTTCCCTGAAACGAGTGCTGGTGGGCCTTGGAGTTCGGTTCGCCGCGGGAATCATGAGGGTTTCTGAGCGGGCCATGAATCCGCTCTACGAAGCCTCAGCGCAAATTGGCGATTGGGTCGCCGAGCGCACTAGCCACGAGACTCAAGAACGATTCCGCTCGCGATTCATGTGACCAATCGTCGGGTGTTGGGGTTTGGGTTTCGGGGTTCGCAAACCCCGAAACCCGGATCCCAAATCCCATCTCACTTGAACGTAGCACTAAGTTCCATGTCGCCCCATTGAATGGAAAGCTCACCTGCGCCCTTTTCGTTCTCCAGGGTGATGGTCACTAAGTCGGCCGGCTTGGATTCTTTCTCGACCTTCAGCGGCACGGAAGCGAAATCCTGGGCTGGATCGTGCTGCGTTCCCCACTGGCCGTGCTGCTTATTAAACACCAGCTTGTAACTATCGCCTGACTTCTGTACCCACAGGCTATACTCGCCCTTGGGCACTGCCACGTCCCCAAATTTCAGATCTCCCGAAGTAGTGAAAGTGGTGGATTTGTCGGCTCCCAATCGCCAGAACCCACCGTCCGGCAATTCACCGAGCCGGTCTTGAACGGTCTTACCATTTAAGGATGGCCGCCCATACTCCACGGTCACAGTTTTGCCATCCACGGTAATCTTTGCGCTCCCACGTGGAGCGGCTGCGCAGCCGACCGCCGTCAAAGCCACAAGAACGGCCGCCCCGGTCACTGCAATCAACAATCGCTTCATCGTTCCTCCTTTAGGAAATCCATGAATTGTCTACGGCGCGAAATTATAACCTCACTTAGCCCGGAGAGGCGGAATTTTTCGGGACGAACTACACCGCGACTTTTTCCACTTGAAAGTCGGGATTCAGTAGGGCGCCGTACTCGGAAGTATTGACCAGTGCCACGACTTCATAACGCCGGGCCTTCAGATCGTAAACCTCGCAGGTCGAGTAGGGCTTCGAATAAACGTGGAGGGTGACAGCTCGCGCCCCAAAGGAGCTCGGGTTGGCGACCAGATGGATTGGCTCGCTCGGGTCCACTTGCTGTGGGCTGTCGGGATCGATCACAAAATGGGTGCTCGGCTCGAGGGCGCAGAAGTGAGTCGCCGGATCCTTGCGCACCAGCTTGAAGTTGTGCACCTGGACTTTCCCCATAGGGGCCGCCATCCAGCACTCCTGGTTGCAGTGATTGTGGATGGGGCTCTTCTGGCCGATGTCCCAACAGATCGCGATCAGCTCGAACAGCGGCGTCTTGTGAATCAGGTTGCGAGTGTAGTGTTCGGCTGAAAAAAACAGATATGGCGCGAGGCTCTCCGGGTCGACCTTGTGCCCGTGCATGAAATCGAGCACGCCCTGCCGATGGAATTTCTCATCAGGGATCGTGGTTAGCAACCTGGCGAACTCATCGACGGGCAGCATAACACCAGCATAAAGCGGTCTTGGGAAAAGTCAACACATCCCGATTAACTGACCTTTGGCAGTTACCCATCGTGAGCCCTGATGACTTCCACGAATTCCCGCAGTTCCTGCGGCAGTGGCGCTTCCAATCTCAGTGGCTCGCCAGTTTTCGGATGGCGAATCTCGAGGCTGGCCGCGTGGAGGAAATTTCGCTCCAGGGTTTCTTGCGTCCTGCCGGCGAAATGCAATTTTGCCGGCGCGCCATAGAGCTTGTCACCGACGACGGGATGGCCGACGGAAGCGAAGTGAACGCGAATCTGGTGTGTGCGCCCGGTGCGCGGCTCGGCTTCGAGCAACGTGAAATGCTGAAATCTCCGCAGCACTCGATACAGCGTGAGCGCCTGCCGCGGGTTGATGCCGCCCGCTTTCATTCGAGTGCGGTGCCAGGGCGCACGCCCGACGGGGCGCTCGATCCGGCCGCTGTCGTTCTCCACGCGTCCGTGGACCAAGACCGTATAAACTTTGTGAACTTCCCTGCTCTTGAACTGCTCGGCGAGCTTGCGATGCGCGATGTCGTTCTTGGCCACCACCAGCAGGCCGCTGGTCATCTTGTCCAGGCGATGAACGATGCCCGGCCGGTGCTCACCTCCGGCGCCCGAGAGTCGGGCAATATGATGGAGCAGCGCGTTGACCAGCGTGCCCGATTTCACCCCCGCGCCGACGTGCACCACCATCCCGGCGGGCTTGTTCACCACGACGAGGTCATCATCTTCGTACACGATTTCGAGAGGAAGAGGTTCGGCCACCGCGCGCAGCTCGCGGAGCGTGGCTCGGATGGTGATCCGGTCGCCAACTCGGACTGCTTCGCCCGGCTTGTAGGCCGTGGCAGAGCCGACGGTGACCAAGCCCGAGCGAATCTGTCGCTGGAGTTGACTTCGACTCCAGTCCACCATATGGTGCGCCAGGAAAACATCGAGGCGCTGGCCGGCTTCAGCGGGGGCCACGACAAATTCGCGAGTCTCGGCCATTCTTTCATTGGGTGATTGGGTGATTGAGCGATTGGAACACTGCCGCTACGCAAGCGCGGCGTCGAGTTTTCGGTGGTCCCCTCAATCACCCAATCGCCCGATCACCCAATGTTGTGAATCGCTCAATCTGCGAAAAGC
>Ga0187803_10000543_pt1 | contig 15001 bp, 18 predicted proteins | sample NC_wetland_sal_i_2_FD_132425 | JGI IMG/M metagenome (GOLD analysis project Ga0187803, IMG submission 132425) | Wetland sediment microbial communities from Neuse River Estuary, North Carolina, USA - Control_3 | ecosystem: Environmental > Aquatic > Freshwater > Wetlands > Sediment | place: USA...
CGGCCACGGCACACTCAAATTCACGGCGTCGTCCATGGCGGAATCCTGGCCGCCCTGGCGGATACCACCGCGGCCATCGCTGCCTACACGACCGTGCCACGGGGCGTGGAAATAGCCACTTTGGAACTGAAGATCAATTATTTGGAGCCAGTGCCGGGGGGTAGAGTGAAAGCCGATGCCCGCGTGCTGCGGACAGGCAGAAATTTCATCGTCACGGAATGTGAAATCTTCAATGAATCCGGATCGCTGGCGGCCAAGGCTCTTCTTACCTTCTCCGCTGCCAAGGGACACTTCTTGCGAAAGTAAGACTATTCGTCGCCTTGGGCGTCTTCATTGTCCTTATGGACGTACCGGATATGGCGCTTAAACAGCATCAGATTCGGCGCGCCCTCACGGGTGAGCTTGATGCAATCCCGGTCGTACCACTCAATGATCCCGTGGAGCACCTCGCCGGAGTCCAGTACCACAGTCATCGGCGTACGGCTCTGCATCTGCTTCACCCAGTAGAAATTCTCCGCGTGCGTGACTTCCGGCGGCGCGGGCTTTTTGCTGGGGAGAGGGCCAAGATGCTGGGGGCGGGGAGGGACCTGCTCTTTAGCGTCCACAAAACTGGGACGGAACATGCGGCGATTCACCATGGCTTCTCCTTGATGAAAAAAAGGCTTTTTCTTATTCCTATGATGCGCCGTGCGGGGCTAGGGTTTCGCCTATTATGCCGCACTAGGGCGCTGCTGGGGAGAAAAGTTCTATTCCCTGGCGGGAATACCAGGCTGGACTGGGGAAAGCGAGGCCGCCAGCGCGTCCAGACCGAGCTGCCGGTTCAGGTTGCGCCGGGCGCCGCTTGCCAATTTGTCCATTCCGGCCATTGCGCGGGCGATCCAGGCGGCATTGATTGACCGCGCCAGGGCTTCCAATTCCTTGGAAAGATGGGGATTTCGAAGCAGCGGGGAGCGAACGCCGGAATTCAATTCCAATAGGTCGGAGAGCAAGCCGTAAAACACGGCCAGGAGGTCCTCAAACGACGATTCACGATCCTTGGCGAGCGCTGATGTGTCCGCAAAGAGCTGAGCGAAACCCTGTCCTCGTGCGGCGCGCTCCAGGATGCGGAGGGCCGTTCTCCTCTTCTCGACGGCATCGTCCACGTCCATTTCCAGCGCCAGTCCCGGACTGCCCTCCGATAGTTGCGCAGCCAGCCGGAGCTCGGAAGGTTTTCGATCCGAATGTGATTTTAGGATCGTTTCGACTTCCGAAATCGGAAGAGGGCCGAAGTGAAACTGCATGCAACGCGATACGATCGTCGGGAGCAAGCTAAAAGCCGACGGTGCGGTCAGAATTAGGGTGGCAGAGTTGGGCGGTTCCTCAAGGATTTTGAGGAACACATTGGCGACGTCGGTGCGCATCGTTTCCGCGCCATCGATAATAAAAACCCGGCGGCGGCCCGTGGGTTGAAAGTAAGCCGCGCGCCGCACGGCACGAATCTGGCCGATACGCAACATCGGGCGAGCAACCGGGCTCTTCAGGCGGACGGGATCCGGAACCAGTGCCCAAACATCCGGATGGCTCTGCAGGATCAGGGGAATGCGTTCGACGGTGGCTGCATCCGCGCCCTCGCCGCGTTCGGCCAGGCCCTGTTCCATGAGCTTCTGAGGGTCCACCAATTGGGAAATCTGTCGGCAAGGGGCGCACTCCCCGCAGAAGTCATCCTTCAGGCGTTCGCAATTGGCGGCCTGCGCGAACATGCGCGCCAGCGTGTACTTGCCCACCCCTCGTGGGCCGGTGAACAGGATGGCGTGCGGCACACGCGAAGTTCGGAAGGCCCCGCGCAGCGCCGCGACGATCCTCTCATTGCCCAGAAATTCGGAAAATCCCATCCTTCAACCTTTCTTCAGGGATTCGATCAATGGCTCCACCGCCGACAGCACATCGTTCGCAATAGCCTCAGGCCGGCGCAGCGCATTGTTCTGCGCATCGTAGCATTGGATGGTGGCCCAGGGACGGCTTCGGGAAAGCATGTCGTACATTCCTGCGGCGTCTTCCAGGTGGCGCAAGCTTTTCTCCTGCAAGTCATGAGTTGCACTTGTGTATTGACGCTCCGACTTCTGCCCCACGAGCTTTTGAGCATGGCTGGGCGGGACGCGGAGATACAAAATCAAGTCCTCGCGGGGAAGCCCATAAATCGAGTATTCCAGATGTTCGATCCAGGTCAGGAACTCCGAACGCTTGTCAGCCGCGGCCCGAGCAACTTGATGAGCCATGTTGGAAGCAACGTAGCGGTCGACCAACACAATCTTGCCCTCGTTTAACGCTGCTTCGAGGCGCGATTTCGCCTCAAACCGATCGCCGGCATACAGCAGCGCGGAAAAATGTGGGTCCACGGATTGCAGCGACCCAAATTCGCCGTTCAGAAATTTCCCCACCATGTGCCCGAACCAGGATTCGTACTGCGGGAACCCGGTCGCATATACCGCATGGCCCCTGGACAGGAGCGTCTGTTCGAGAAGTGCTGCCTGAGTGTGCTTGCCGCTGCCGTCGATTCCTTCGATGGCGATGAGTAATCCGCGTGTACTCATTAGGTTTACGGTGGGAAGAGGGCCACTCGTGAGAGCCAGTGTAACCGGAGAACGAAGTGCCTGCAACGAATGGAGTGAGGCTAAAGAATCCAGCTCGCCCACGAATAGTGCGAGGGGCATGTTAGGATTTTGATGCGTATCCACCGACATGGCGCAGACGAAAATTCAAGAGAACCTGCTTCGCCTGAAAGAGCAGATCGCGGCTGCGGCGACCCGCGCGGGGAGAGCGGCCGAAGAAATCACGCTGATCGGCGTTTCCAAGACTCATCCCGCCCAAGCGATTCGTGACGCCTTTGACGCCGGATTGCGCCATTTCGGCGAAAATCGCGTCCAGGAGTGGGAAGGGAAGCACGTTGAAATTGCAAATCTCCCCGCTACATGGCACCTGATTGGGCACTTGCAGAGCAACAAGGCAGCCAAGGCCGCCAGACTGTTCCACAGCATCGACGCGGTTGACGATTTTGCGTTGGCGCAAAGGCTGGATCGTGCTTGCGCTGAACTGCTTGCCACGCAGCGCCTCCGCGTGCTTCTTGAAGTGCACATCAGCGGGGAGGAAACCAAGAGCGGCGTTTCCGAGGAAGCGTTGCCGGAATTGGCGGAAAAGGTACTCGCGCTCCAGCGCTTGGAGCTGGCGGGCCTGATGTGCATTCCGCCGTTTCTGGAAGATCCAGAGCGCGTTCGTCCTTATTTTGCCCGACTAAGGCAGCTACGGGATCGGTTGGAATTGCGGCTGGGACGAAAATTCCCGGTGTTGTCGATGGGCATGTCGCATGACTTTGCAGCGGCAATTCTGGAAGGCGCCACTGAAGTGCGCGTAGGCACTGCGCTTTTCGGCGCCCGTTCTGTTTGAAAGAGCAGGTGAGGAGTGAGTTTCCTGGAGCTAACGGAAGACAAGGCGCGGGGCACGGTTACACTTGCCGTGCGTGTCCAACCCCGTGCCAGCCGCGACGAGATTGCCGGCGTACTGAATGGCGCTCTGAAGATTCGATTATGCGCCCCCGCTGTCGAGAATCGCGCCAACGAAGCGTTGGTCGAGTACCTTGCCGGAGTTTTGAAAACCTCCAAATCGGCTGTTAGAATCCGGAGCGGCGAACAAAGTCGAACCAAGCGTATCGAGATCTTCGGCGTGACGCGGCAACAAATTGAAAATCTTCTTCGGGTGGAAGCCTGACGCCAATCCACCGGGCACCGGAAGGAACGAGGTTCCATGAAGGCCAATATCGGAGAGATGCAGAAGGATTTGCGCGCCGCCAAGCTGGATGGCTGGCTCTTTTATGATTTCCGCGGACGTGACCCGATTGCCCATCGCATCCTGGACCTGCCCGAAGGGATGCGCACCAGGCGTTGGTTCTATTTCGTCCCGGCCAAGGGAACCCCCAAAAAGCTGGTCCACAAAATCGAAGCGGGTTCACTGGCCGCGGTGCCGGGAGAAACCTTGTACTACGCGGGGCAGAACGAACTCCGCGGCAACTTAAAGAAAGCGCTCGGGCGGGCAAAGAAAGTGGCGATGCAGTATTCGCCGAAAAACGCGATTCCCTACGTCGCAATGGTGGATGCTGGGACCGTGGAATTGGTGCGGAGTCTGGGTGCGAAGGTAGTGACCTCAGCGGACCTGGTGCAGAAATACGAGGCCTGCTGGAGCAAAGAGCAGCTTGAGTCGCACTTGGCGGCTGGACGCGCGATCGACCGGATTGTCCGCGACGCCTTTGGACACGCGGCTAAGTGTGTGCGGGACAAAACGCCGCTGACGGAATACGACCTTAAGCAATGGATTCTGCAAAAGTTCGAGGAGTCCGGCATCACCACGGATGAGGGCCCGGACATAGCCGTAAACGCGAATGCCAGCGATCCGCACTACGGGCCAACTCGCGAAAAGGCCGCGCCCATTCAGGAAGGCGATTTGCTCCTCCTGGACGTCTGGGGAAAACAGAAGACGGTGAACAGCGTCTACTACGACATCACCTGGATGGGCTATTTGGGAGCGACGGTTCCACAGAAGTATGTGAAAATTTTCAATGTGCTGCGCGAAGCCAGAGATCGCGCAGTGGAATTGATTTGCTCCAGCGTGAAAGCAGGGAAGCCGCTGCAGGGTTGGCAAGTGGATAAGGCGGCCCGGAGTGTGGTGGAGAAGGCGGGCTACGGAAAGTATTTCTTTCATCGCACCGGCCACAACATCGGCACGGCGGTCCACGGCAATGGTGTCAACATGGATGGACTCGAAACGCAGGATGAGCGCCATTTGATCCCCTGCACCTGCAATTCCGTCGAGCCGGGCATTTACTTGCCGGAATTTGGGATGCGCACGGAAGTGGATGTGTACGTGGACGAAAAAGAAGCTCGCGTGACCGGACCGGTCCAAAAAGAAATTCTGCCGCTCCTCGCATGAAGATTGGACGATTGCAAAACGTATGAGCCAAGAACCGAATGAAACGACTACCGTGCAGACGCCTCCGCCGGATACCGATACCAGCCCACCGTCGGTAAACAGAGCTTGGGGCATCGCCATTGCCGGCTGGCTGCTGCCGGGCTTGGGGCATGCTCTGCAGCGCATGTGGGGACGCGCGTTGATTGTTTTTGTCACCGTGGGACTGCTGGTGTTTGCGGGCGCTTCCATGCGCGGCAATCTGTTCAGCACCAGCGGAAACGATGCCTTCGACACCCTCGGCTATCTGGCGGACCTGGGTACGGGGAGTTTCTATTTCCTGGCGCGAGCTTTGGAACACGACGGAGCCGACGTCTCTCATTCCGGTGGCGACTATGCCACTCGGTTTTTGGCCACCGCGGGGGTGCTCAATTTGCTGGCAGCGCTGCACGCCTATGAAGCCGCGCGGGGACGCAAGGCATGACCCAGTTCCACACAAATAGTTTCTCGCACATTCAGGCGTTGGTGTTTTTCGCGGCCATCATTTCCGTGGCCTTCGGTTTCCTGGGACGCCGCCAGCCGAAAGAACGGATCAAGTACATCCTGTGGTCCTTTTTCCTGTTTCTGCTGGTGGGAATCGGGATCGGCTGGGCCATGTACCCGTTTTCGCGTTGATGGTTGAAAGAGCATCGCCCGCGTGTTGAATTGACAGCCATTTTCAGCGAATGCTATCGTGAATCAACGGGCCGAAGTAGCTCAGTGGTAGAGCAGTCGATTCGTAATCGACAGGTCGTGGGTTCAACTCCCACCTTCGGCTCCACTATCCCCAATAAAATAAAAGATTTCTGAAGACTGGCGGATTGCTTCTTGACTCCAGTTCGTATAAGTTCCACGTAAGTTCCATTGTTAGCTTGAACTTTCACCGTGCCGACACACAACGGCCCTGGGACTTCTGGTCAGCCGTTTATAAGTCTCGATGAACAAGGAGGCTGCAATGAAGAAAATATGGTTAGTAAGTTTAATCGTCTTTCTTTCCGTGGTGAGTGCCACGTGGGCTCAGGATAAGCAGACCGCTGCGATCGAGAAAACCGTCGCGGCACTGGAACAGAAGTGGCTTGAGTCACAAAAGACGAGCAATCCTGACCTGCTTGCACCGCTGCTGGCCGACAAGTTCGTGAATACGGGGAGCGAAGGCAAAGTTACCGCCAAGGCCGAAACGCTGGCACTCATTAAGACAGCTAAATTTGACACGATCGAGTACACCGATGTGAAAGTGACGGTCTTTGGCGATACGGCTATCGCCACAGGAGCCCTTAAGGGGAAGGGCACCGATGAGTCCGGAAAACCTTTCGTGGAATACGAACGCTGGACCGATACGTGGGTGAAGATGCCGAACGGCCAATGGCAGTGTGTTGCGAGTCACGCGTCGCCCGTAAAAATGTGAGCGACGCCCTGGCGGTGTTCGCGCCGATTTTTCCCGAGTTTTTCCGGCGAGTTTGTTATTCTACGGCGCGTGAATCGTCCCTTTTTAATTGATACCGATACCGCTTCCGATGATGCAGTTGCGCTGATTATGGCGCTGCGCTCTGCCCAGGTTCAAGTTCTGGCCATCACCACGGTTGCGGGAAACGTGGACGTCCACCAAGCCACTCGCAACGCTCTGTTTACCGCGGAACTTTGCGGTTCGGATGTGCCCGTGTTCGTCGGCGCGGAAAAACCCCTCATGCGCGCGCATGTGAGCGCCGACTGGTTTCACGGATGCGATGGCTTGGGCGATCACGGCTACGCGCCATTGCGCCGAACTCCGGAACGCCAGGGTGCTCCCGACGCCATCATTGATACGATTGAATCTCGCCCAGGCCTTGTGATGGTCACGCTCGGGCCGCTCACGAATGTGGCGCTCGCCTTGCGAAAGAGACCCGGCATCGCGGCGAAAGTGGGTCGCTGTGTGGTCATGGGAGGCGCGCCCTGCTGCGAGGGCAACGTAACTCCCGCGGCGGAATACAACATCTGGTGCGATCCGGAAGCAGCGCGCATTGTGGCGAGAAGTGGCCTCCCCATCGAACTCGTTGGCTGGCATCTCTGCCGCGGCGAAGCAGTGCTCAATCGATTCGACATCCAGCACGTTTTAAGCTTTGCCACACCGGTGGCGAAATTTGCCATCGAGTGCAACAGCCGCGCGCAAGAAGCTTTCCTCGAACAGACCGGGGAACACGGGATATCCTTGCCAGATCCAGTCGCCATGGCCGTTGCGTTGGATCCGTCCATCATCACTTCGCAATCCCAGCACTTTATGGACGTCGAAACGGAAAGCGAACTCACCCGCGGCATGACCGTTGTTGACCGCCTCAACGTCGCCCACAACGAACGGAATCGCGAAGTTTGGGCCACAACTCTTGCTGCGGGACAAAAGGCCAAGATCATCTGGACCATCGACAATCTTCGGTGGAAGCTGGCTCTCTACGCCGCGCTGAAATAATCCAACAACCAATGATCGCGCGCCGCGTTCTTCGCGTGAGTCCTCCATAACAATTTGGTTGTCAGCGGCTCTGGAAAATGGCATGGTCTCCTCACCTGGAAAACGGGATAGAATCCCGAGGCATCGGAGATAGACGGTCGGGTGCGCGCTCCCAATCCACAAAAGAATCGCAGCAAGAAGGGAATGCGTCCCCGCGCGGAATTGTTGCTGCGCTTGCAGCTCGAAAGCAACCCGGAGGCGCTTTGCCTGGTGCGAGCAGTGTTACAGTGTGCCACCGAGGTCGTACACTTCCACGAATCTGATTCCCGTGCCGTTGTGCGCTCCGTGGATGAGGCGCTGGCCAACGTCATTCGTCACGCCTACAGAGGGCGCGGCGGATTGCCCATCGCATTGACCTGCCGCCGACTGTGGAGTGGGACAGACGCCGCAGCGCCTTGCGGGTTAGAGATCATCGTGACGGATTCGGGAGTTGCGGCCGATCCGAAGAAGCTTCAGGGCAGGTCGTTGGATGAGCTTCGGCCCGGTGGCTTAGGGCTTCACTTCATGAAGCAGAGTATGGACGTAGTGGAATTCGGCCGAAAAAATGGCAGAAATTCAGTGCGTATGGTGAAATACCTGGCGCCGTCTCCGCCAGAAGAAAAGCCGCAAGGAGCATAGACCGTGGAAATCTCCGCTCGACAGTCCGAAGGTGGGGTCATTTTCGACCTCACGGGAGATATCGACCTGGCACATTCGCCGGCCATGCGAAAGGTTCTCCTCGTGGAAATCAAAGAGAAACATACGCTCAAGGTGTACCTGAATCTCAAAAATGTGCGCTATATAGATAGCTCGGGAATTGCCTCCTTGGTCGAGGGCTTGAAGGCTTCCCGCGACCAGGGTTCGCGGTTGATTTTGTACGGCCTGAGCGGCCCGGTCAGAGAAGTGATGGAGCTCTCGCGCTTGCAGAAGATCTTTGAAATTTACGAAAACGAAGAACAAGCGCTTTCTTCCTGAAGGCGCGCAATTTTTTCCATAGTGGTGGGCGGCTCGCTTGGAACTTACTCGAAAAGTCGGCGCCTCGGTCCTGGATGGTCTTGCCTATGTCGGTTCACTGACCACGCTAACCGGCCGCGCCGCCTACTTTACTTTCATCGGGCCCTTCTACGGCAAACCCGCGCGCATCCAGCGCTCTGTCTCGCAGGCCATGGAGGCCGGTGTGCGCGCCCTGCCCATTTTGTCCCTGATCACATTTTTCATCGGCCTCATTCTGGCATTACAAGCTGCTTATGAGCTGCGGCGGTTCGGAGCGATGAGCTACGTGGCCAGCGCTGTGGCGCTCTCCATGACCCGCGAATTAGGGCCACTCATCACCGCGGTCATCGTGATTGGGCGGTCGGGTTCCGCCTTCGCCGCCGAAATCGGAACCATGAAAGTGACGGAAGAGATCGATGCGCTGGAGACCATGGCCATCGACCCGGTCGGATTCCTGGTGGCCCCTAAATTTGTGGCCATGATCCTTATGGTGCCGTGCCTGACGATCTGGGCAAACTTCATGGGCATCCTCGGCGGCTCACTTTTTGGCGTGCTCAAGGCCGACTTCACGTTCGCACGCTACATCACGGCATCGCTGGATGCGCTGTTCCTGAGGGACGTGGTCACCGGCCTGATCAAGAGCTTCATGTTTGGTATTACCATCACTGCAGTGGGCTGCCTGGAAGGATTTAACACCGGCGGCGGTGCCGAGCAGGTGGGCCGCTCTACTACAAAGGCCGTGGTGGTCTCCATTTTCCTGGTTATTTTGGTGGATTTAATCTTTACGGCGCTGTTTTTCGTTTTGGCTCAGGATTAGGGATTATGGCTGAAGCATTTCAATCTGACCGCATCACTGAGACTTTCTCCGGCCCGATGATTTCACTCCGCGACCTGCGTGTGAGTTACGGCGGCGGCCGGGAAATTCTTCACGGGATTAGCTTCGACGTGCAGCGCGGGGAAACGCTGGTCATCCTGGGCGGGTCCGGGTCTGGGAAAAGCACGCTGCTCCGTACACTGGTGGGGCTGGAAAAGCCGAGCTCCGGCGAGGTGTGGATACGTGGAAAGAACTTTGCCGCAATCTCGGAAAGGGAACGCAATGAGATCCGCAGGCGATTGGGAATGTCCTTTCAAGGCGGCGCATTATTTGGTTCAATGACGGTCGGCGAGAACGTGGCCTTGCCTCTTCGTGAGCATACCAAGCTGGAGCCCTCCACCGTGGAGATCATGGTGCGCCTGAAACTGGACCAGGTGGGTTTGACGGGGTTCGAGGATTTTTTGCCGTCCCACCTCAGTGGCGGCATGAAAAAAAGGGCCGCGGTGGCTCGCGCGCTGGCAATGGATCCCGAAATTCTGTTCTTTGATGAGCCTTCGGCGGGGCTCGACCCCATCATTGCAGCGGGCATCGACCAATTGATTCTGGAGTTGAAAAAAGCCTTTCACATGACGATTATCGTGGTCACCCATGAGCTTGCCAGCGCCTATTTGATCGCCGACCGCATCGTTTTAATCAATAAGGGCGAGGTCGTGGCCATGGGAACGGTTCAGGAGATGCAGAACAGCAAACACCCCAAGGTGCGGCAGTTCCTGGATCGCGTTCCCGAACCAGCGGTTGCTCAGGAACTCGATTATCTGCAGATGCTGACGGAGCCCTCGTCGAAGCAGGGGGAAGGGCGTCAGGGGAAGAGCAGGTAGAGATGGAAGCCAGACGCGAGCAAGTTTTTGTCGGACTGTTTGTCATCATCGCGGCGGCCCTGCTGCTCGCGACGGTGTTCTCCCTGACGGGTGTGTTTGCCAGCTCCACCAGGACGTTTCATGCCAAGTTCCCGAACGCGGCTGGTCTAGAGCCCGGCACTACGGTCCGCTTTGAGGGCGGACCTAAAATCGGGCGGATTGAAAAACTGAAGATAGATCCAAAGGATCCATCCCTTATGGACTTGGAGTTCAGCGTCAAGAACGATATTCCCGTCAAAACGGACAGCCATGTGGCGATCCTGAGTTTCAGTCCCTTGGGCGACAACCACCTGGAGCTGCGGGCTGGGTCACCGAACGCCCCTCGCGCGCCGGATGGCGCCCTGCTGTCCGCGGATCCATACGTCGGATTCAATGACCTTACGGGGCAAATTAACAGGATGGCGCCCCAAGCGCAGGAACTGCTCGCCAATTTAAATGACCGCGTCACTCAACTGCAAGTGACAATTGATCGCGTCAACGAGCTTTTGAACGACAAGAATCGCGCAAATATGTCTGCAACACTTTCCGAAATGCACGGCATGCTCGCAGAGAATCGCCCGCAGATCAAAAGCACGATGGATAATGTGAATGCGGCCAGCGCGAAAATCGCCCCGCTGTTGGATCAGCTCCACAAGACCATCGACCAAACCGATGGAACTTTGAAGAAAGTGGATGGCATGGTCGGTGACAACCGCGAAGACGTCCGCGTCTCCGTCACTAAGCTCAGGGAATCGCTGGACCACGTGTCCTCCCTCACCGCTCAGTTGCAACAGATGCTTGACAATAACGACTACAACATCGAGCAGCTCTTGAACAACATGCGCATTGTTTCTGAAAATCTGAAGCAGTTTACCCATACTCTCAAGACGCGTCCTTCGGCCCTTATTCGTACGGGTGGCCCTCGTGATCGTCTGCCGGGAGAACAGCGATGATCATTCCACCTTCCAGCGCTCGGCTTTGGGGATGTTTCTTGATCCCATCCAATCGCCTGGTACGATTCTTCGGTGCCTTCCTCAGCATCTCTGTTTTGGCATTCACTCTCGTGGGTTGCGGGAGCATCAGACCGATTAAGTATTACCAGGTGACCTATCCCACAACCTCAACTGTTGCTCCCGACCCCATCAATGCCAGCCTCATGGTGCGCCCCTTTGAGGCTTCGCATCTCTATTTGGACGACAAGATCGTGTATGGCTTCGATTCTCCGGAAATGGGCACGTACGAGTTTCAGCGCTGGGCAGAGCCGCCCGTGGAAATTCTTCAGAACGCCATCGTGAGGGGATTGCGTTCCTCCGGCCGATTTACTGCCGTCCACACACTTCGTGCTGACCCCGACCTGCGATTCATTCTCTCGGGTCATTTATATGATTTCAGGGAGGTCGATGGTAAACCCATCGTGGCTCGACTCAGCTACGAAGTCCGCCTGCGCGACCGAAAGGCTGGAACAACGCTCTGGACTCATACCTATACGCACGATGAACCGGCTTCGGAGAAGAGCGTGGCTTCCTTTGTTCAGGCCATGGACAAGAATGTGCAGCTAAGCATCCAGGAAGTGCAGGCCGGTCTCGTCGAGTACTTCCGTACCCATCCTGTACAATGAGTTTTCCTACTGCGGATCCCGCATCAGCCACCACCGGCTATCCGCATTTAGGCTTACACTATTCAAGGGTAGTGTGGGGCTAGCTTTATCCCCGCTAATTGGTCAGACATGACACCGACAACGGTTGATAAGAAATCCGCAGCGCCTTTGACGCAAGCTGCGGCTCCGACTTTCTCTTTTCTGGACCTGAAAGCGCAATTTGCCTCCATCCGCGAGGAAGTGATGTCCGCGATCGCAAAAGTGATGGACAGCCAGCAGTTCATTCTGGGTCCAGAAGTGGCGCAGTTTGAGGATGAGATTGCCGCCAAGCTGGGCGCAAAGCATGCCATTGGCTGCGCCTCCGGAACGGATGCGCTGATTCTTGCGCTGATGGCCGCTGGGATCGGCCCGGGGGACGAGCTCATCACCACGCCTTTCAGCTTCATTGCTACTGCCGGCTCCATTGCTCAACTTGGGGCCAAGCCCGTGTTTGTTGATCTTGATCCCGTAACCTTCAATATCGATCCCAAGATGATAGAGCCGGCGATAACGCCAAAGACCCGAGCCATTATGCCAGTGCATTTATTTGGGTTACCGGCGGATCTCGACCCCATCGTAGCTATCGCAAAGGCAAGAAAGTTGCTTGTTGTCGAAGACGCGGCACAGGCAATTGGCTCCCGCTATAACGGCAGTTTCATCGGCACCATCGGAGAATTTGGCTGCTTCAGTTTCTTTCCCTCGAAGAATCTTGGCGGCGCGGGCGATGGTGGGCTAATTACCACGAATGATTCTGTTTTCGCCGAGCAGTTGCGGATGATCCGCGTTCATGGGAGCAAGAGGAAATATTTCCATGACGTGCAGGGCACCAACAGCCGGCTCGATGCCTTGCAAGCAGCGATTCTGCGTGTGAAGTTGCGGCACCTCGATTCCTGGGCCGCCGGCCGCGAGAACCGCGCAAAGCGCTACCGGCTTCTCTTCGAGGAAAAGGGTCTGAAGCGTTTCTTGACTTGTCCGCCTGCGCCGCCGTCCCGTTTTCACCATGTCTACAATCAATTCACAATCCGCGCACAGCGCCGGGATGAACTCAAGGAGTTTCTGGGGAAGGCCGGCATTCCGACCGAGATTTATTATCCACTCTGCCTGCATCTCCAGAAGGCCTTCGCCCATTTGGGATACCGAATGGGCCAGATGCCGGTGGCCGAACGGGCCAGCCAGGAAGTGCTTTCGCTTCCCGTGTACCCAGAATTAGCGGATGCGCAGCAGGACATGGTGGTGCAGGGAATCGAGAATTTCTACCAGCACAAGAAATAGAAAGAGCGGGTGAAGGCAAACCGCACAGAATTCCATCGTGGCCCTGCTGAACATTTCAGCAGGACTGTTGTCTTTTGCAACGGCTGATTTTTGGCCTCTATATGTCGTCCGTTCCGTAACTTAGAAAAACAAGCTGAATTCCTCAGCATTTTCGCAGTTGAGAAATTCATCAGTGCGCCCTCTCCCTGCAAATCTTGAATTTATCCGTTCCTCCCCTAACATCGCTGTCACGCATTGTGTTTGAAGGCCTTAGCCCAACCACAGCGAGACCGCTCTGCTTTGGCCAGTCGATTGCCCCTTATGGCAGTGGAATTTAGGAATAGAGGCCAAACAGGAGGCGGTTATGACAGTCATTCTGATGCTCGCAATGTTCGCCATCTTCCTCACCATCGACTATCTGAGGAAAGGCAAAGAAGCCACGGCGACAGCCGAAGCTAGAGAGGACGCAGCAGCAGCGCTTGCACCGCGACTGCTGCCCACGATCGTTGCAGGGTTCAATCTCCCAGAGAACCGGCGCTATCACCAGGGGCACACTTGGGCATTACAAGAAAGCCCGACGTTGGTTCGCGTCGGCGTCGATGATTTTGGAGCTCGTCTCGCCGGCAAGATTGACGAAGTTGCGCTGCCGAAGCGCGGCCAGTGGGTCCGCCAAGGCCAGAAGTTTGTAGCGCTAATGCGCGATGGACAGAAAACGGAACTGGTATCGCCGGTGGAAGGGGAAGTGACGGGCGTCAATGAAGCGCTCCTCTCGGATGCGGCGCTCCTGAACAGCGATCCATACGGGCAGGGCTGGTTCGTTTCCATCCTTTCTCCTGACCTTCCGACGAACTTCCGGAACCTGCTGAATGGCACCTTGGCACGCAAGTGGATGGCAGAAGCGGCTAGCCGCTTGCAATTGCGCGTTCCAGCGCTCGCGGGGGCCGTTGCGCAGGATGGTGGCTTAGCGGTGCATGATTTGACCCTGCACCTGCCGACGGTGAAGTGGGCTGAACTCACGCGCGAATTCTTCCTGACCTGATCGGGTCGACCTCCTTCCCAATCCGGCTGAAACAACCAAGGCCCCGGTCGAGAGATCGGGGCCTTAGCTATTTTGATGAAAACCCAGCGTTTCAAAAGTAAACAGCTGAAAGTACTAACACTCTTGAGTGAGGTGGGTCACCCGCTGTGGTGACGCACCTCACGGGAATTGCCTCGTTTCTCTGGCAGACTTTAAGTGGGCAGACGACTACGCGGAAGGATTCATCTCTGACGTGGCCATCCCTGCTGAACTTTTAAACAGTTCTCGGACATCAACCTTTCGTCGTTTTGCCCGGATGTCTGGATGACTCTCCGCCAGTGCGCTGGCCCTCTCGCGGCAAGGGCACCGAACAGTTGATTTCGGTCCTAGCCGGCAATGCGTAAGACAACCAAAACCCCGGTAACTTCCCGCAGGTCCTTCCTAAGGGGTGAAGGTCGCTCCAGGGAGCGTTTCACAAATGAGCAAGGGTATTTTGTACGATGCGACTCTTTGTATCGGTTGCAAGATGTGTGAGAAAGCCTGTGCCGAGCACAATGGGCTTCCATACGACGACAATATCGCGGCCGAGCCAAAACAGTCCGAGCACAAATTCACTGTCGTTCTGACGGAGAACGACAAGTTCATGCGAAGGCTTTGCATGCACTGTGACAAACCCGCTTGTGCTTCTGCCTGTCCCGTCGGCGCCTTCCACAAAACGGCGGCCGGCCCCGTTGTTTACGATGTCTGGAAATGTATTGGCTGCCGTTATTGCATGGTCGCCTGTGCTTTCTCGCAACCCAAATACGAATGGCATTCGCTCAATCCGCGGGTTCGCAAGTGCATTATGTGCCCCGACCTCATCAAAGCGGGCCGGCAGACCGCCTGTGCGGAGGCTTGCCCGACCGGTGCCACGAAGTTTGGCGAGCGCGACGATCTAATCAACGAAGCGAACGAGCGAATTCGC
>Ga0187803_10000544_pt1 | contig 14990 bp, 17 predicted proteins | sample NC_wetland_sal_i_2_FD_132425 | JGI IMG/M metagenome (GOLD analysis project Ga0187803, IMG submission 132425) | Wetland sediment microbial communities from Neuse River Estuary, North Carolina, USA - Control_3 | ecosystem: Environmental > Aquatic > Freshwater > Wetlands > Sediment | place: USA...
GGCCGCGCTACATCCCAGACACAACATCAATCAACTCGCTGTCTTCGTCAACCGGCATGGAATCCTGCATGAAGCCAAACACTTCCTGCGGAATCGGCGCTTTCCACACCGGCGCAAACGACAGCCGATGTAGCGGCGAAGGTCCATGGTCGCGCAGCGCCGCCAGGTGCTGCGGCGTGCTGTATCCCTTGTTTGACGCCAGCCCGTACACCGGAAACACCGGGTCCCACGCCGCGACCATGCGGTCGCGCTCCACCTTGGCAACGATGGATGCAGCGGCAATCGAAGCCGAGAGTGCGTCGCCATGAATAATGGCGTGCTGCGGCAGATGACTATCCAGCTTCACCGCATCCACCAGCAGATAGTCGACCGCACACTCGATTTGCTCGACCGCTTGCAGCATCGCCACCCGCGACGCCTGGTAGATATTGATCTGATCGATGCGCGCCGAATCCACCGCCGCCACCGCCCATGCAATCGAATGCTCGCGAATGCGCACGGCCAGCTCTTCGCGCCGTTCCGCCGCCAGCAGCTTCGAATCCCGCAGCCCGCGTATCCGGTAGGCCGGATCGAGAATCACCGCCGCCGCCACCACCGGCCCAAACAGCGAGCCACGCCCAACCTCATCCACTCCCGCCACCAGCTTCGCGCCCGTAGCCCAAGCCTGCTTTTCAAAACGCAGCGTGCAGCGCAGCTTTTTCAGCAGCCGCAGCTTCGCCGCCGAGGCGGAAATTTTCGCTGGCTCCGCGTGCTCGCCGTCGGACTTTGTTCCGGATTTGGGCATGTGAGGTGGGCGCAGATGCTGGCAGCATCTTCGCCGAGTATGGCCCAAGAAACAAGCGGAGATTGTGCGGCGACGGGGCTCTGCCCCGTCTGGGCCCAAGCACCTGGGAAGGGCGCCGCGGTAAAGCATCTCCGAGGGTGCGAGTTGGAACCCGCCGGCGTGCAGGCAAACGCCGGCCGCAACATCTTCCGCTACTGCTCGACTTCCTTCAGCCGCGCGGCCTTGCCCTTCAGCTCACGCAGATAATAGAGCTTTGCCCGCCGCACTTTGCCCGAGCGCAACACGTCAATCTTGTCGATGACCTTCGAATCCAGCGGGAAAATGCGTTCCACTCCCTGCCCAAAGCTGATCTTCCGCACCGTAAAACTCGGCTGCGCCCCACGGCTGCGCGCAATGACCACGCCCTCGAACGCCTGCAACCGCTCTTTTTCACCTTCGCGGATCTTTACCTGCACCCGGATCGTGTCGCCCGGCCCGAACTTCGGAACATCGGTGCGGCGCGTCTTAGCCAAAAGTTTTTCGATTATCGCATTACGCATAATGTTTCCTTCCTCATTTACTTCTTAACCATTTTCGCAGCCTAGTTAAACAAGCTCTGACTAAGCCTCGGCAATCCTCCGTGCACCTCTGTGGACTCTGTGGTTAAAGCCTTTCGCCCGCACTTCATCAGAGTTTCCTTAAGCCCGGCTAACTCTCGCCTTTGATCCGGGCCAGCAGTTCCTGATCTTCCCGGCTGAGCGTCACCCGCTCCAGCAGATCCGGCCGGTTGCGCAGGGTCTTCTCGAGCGCCATCTTGCGCCGCCAGCGCCGAATCTCCTCGTGGTTGCCGTTGACCAGCACCTCAGGAACCGCCATGCCCCGAAATTCCGCCGGCCGAGTGTAATGCGGATAATCCAGCAATCCGCCCGAAACGCAGGTCGAACTCGGACCCGATTCTTGTGTGGCGCGGACACTCTTGTCCGCACAGCCCTCGCCTGCGCATCCCGCATCCGCGGTGAACGACTCCTGCCGCGTCGAAGCCTCGTTGCCCACCGCCCCCGGAATCAGCCGCGTGACCGTATCCACAATCACCGCCGCCCCCAGTTCGCCCCCGCTCAGCACATAATCGCCGACCGAAACCTCCCGGTCCGCCAGGTGCTCGCTGATGCGCTCATCCACACCCTCGTAGCGCCCGCAGATCAGCACCATCCTCTCCAGCGCCGAAAGCTCCCCGGCAAGCGATTGATCTAGCTTGCGGCCCTGTGCTGAAAGCAAAATGACCGACTGCTTTGCCGTCCCGGCCATCCGCTCGTCGCGCGGCGCCAGTTCTCCCAGCGACTCTACACATTCAAAGATCGGTTCCGGCTTCAGGACCATGCCCTCGCCGCCGCCAAACGGGCGGTCATCCACGGTGCGGTGCCTGTCTTTCGTAAAGTTCCGCAGGTCGTGAATGCTGATCTCCACCAGGCCCGCTTCCCGAGCCCGGCGAACAATCCCATAATCCAGTGGTCCGCGAAAGAAGTCAGGAAAGATCGTGACAATGTCGATCTTCATTTCAAAAACCAGTCGGCGGTCGTCAGTCGCCAGGCAGACCCGATTCCCCTGGATTCGCTAGTTGACTACAGGCAATGCAGTCAGTTCACCTGCGAAACGCGAACGACTAACGACTAGCGACTAGCGACCAACGACTAACAACCTCTTCCCTTCTCTTCCTCCGTCAGCGGCGCATTCACATCCAGCAGCCCTTCCGGCAACCGCATGCGCACCTGCTTCCGCTCGACGTCCACTTTCTCCAGATACGCTTCCGCAAACGGAATCTCGTAGGGCGCCTTCGCTGCGCCTTTCACCACCAGCAGCGGCGCCTCGCCTGCTCCGAAGCCGACGTCAACGATCTTGCCGATCCCCCGCTCGCCGTCAAACAGCGTGCAGCCAGCCAGATCGCTCAAGTACGTCCAGCCCGGCTCCAGTTCAGCCCGCTCACCGCGTGGAACCTGAAGTTCAGCGCCCTTCAGCGCCTCCGCCTCCGAAATCGTTTCCACGCCTGCGAACTTCAAAACCAGAAAACTCTTATGCGGCCACAGATGTTCAACCGTCAACTCGCGACGCCCGCCGTCTTTCCCGAGCGCCCACAGCCTCATGCCTTCGCGGAAACGGTCCGGAACGTCGCTGTGCAATTCCGTGGCGACTTCTCCCCGGCGTCCCTGCGTTTTGATCACCAGCGCCAGGCTGATCCACTCGCCGCTCGCATCCGCTGCCGCTATTCGAGAATCTCCAGCGCGTAGCGCTTGTCGTTCTTCGTGCCCGCCGCGCTCAGCACCGTGCGCAGTGCCCGAGCAATGCGCCCCGACCGTCCAATAACCTTGCCCAAGTCCTCTTCCGCCACTTCCAGTTCGATCACGGTCTCGTCGCCGTCTTCGTACTCGTCAATGAAAACCGCATCCTTGGCATCCACCAGCGCCTTGGCGATGTGCTCAATCAAAGCGCGCGCATTAACCGACGGTTCAGTCATCTAAGCTCCGGAAATGTTCCACTCTTCTTCTGGGCAACCCAACTATCTTTGCGGATTGTCATTCCGACCCTGAGCGCAGCCGAAGGGGAGGAATCTGCAGTTCTAGGCCGCGAGAAGGACTAGGCCACTGGCGCAGTCGGGGTCGGAGTCGTCACCGGTTCAGTCGGGGCAGACGACGCTGTCGGTGCTGTTGGCGCGGCGGCTGCTGCCGGCTCAGGCAGGGACAGCAACTTGCTCACTCGCTCGGAGCATTTTGCGCCCTTCGAAACCCAGTAGGTAATGCGTTCCCGCTTCAGCTCGAACGTGGCTGGATTGGTCCGCGGATTATACGTGCCTACCACTTCCACCGGACGCCCGTTGCGCGCCAGCTCCTTCTCGATCACTACCACTCGATAGTACGGTTGTTTGCGCGCACCTATGCGCGCCAGACGGATCATTAGCACTGACTTCGTTTCCTTTGTTCCGGAAGAGTCCGGCAGGTTTGAGACAAACCATTATTATGCCGGAGGTTAGCAGCCAGCGCAAGCGGCGCTCCTGCTTTATCTCGGGTGCGGAATCGGTGGCTCAGGTCTGGGTATTCCGACCCGAAGATTGTCGATTCCCTTGCCGATTCGGCTTTTGTCGTTCCTATTCACTCTCCGACTCAGGTCTCGTCATTCGGGCCATGAGCGGAGCCGAAAAGGAGGAGTCCGTTGTTGATCCGGACCATAAAACCGTTTTCATCGGGAACGGGAGCGGGCGAATTTGGCGGGTCTCAGATTCTCTATTTGTTCGCCTAAAAATAAATATTTTGTGATTGCTGGGGCGGAAGGCTCTTTTTGGATTTTTTGGGCTGGTTGGTGTTTACTGATTGGTACTGGGGGTACCCCCTCCCCTGCCCGGTCTTTTGGAATCAAGACCTTAGCTGGGGCTTCCCGCCAGGTCTTTGGGGAATAAGGACTTAGAGCTAAAGTCTTTATTTTCCTTAGACTTAGGTCCGTTTCTGCTGCCGATTTCGGCCTTGGGGTCGCCGCTCGTCCTGCCTGCTGGCGTCGGACACCCCTTTCGGCACAATCAAAAAGTCAAGCTTGACAAGAGCGAGGCCACGAGAGGGGGCCTTTCCTTGCGTCATGACTTTTTTGGCTATGACGAGGGCGGGCACACCTCTACCCTGCCAACAGGTCATGTGACATTTTCGCGCCGATTGGGGATGAAAGTCTGTGCGGGCGATCACGGCGCGGGTGTGATGAAAAAAATTAAGGCTAGGGGGGCGATGCCAGGCGCTCGGCCCGAGGGCTCACTTGATCTCGGAGAGGACTTTGACCAGGTCGAAAAGCAGGTCTACGGCGGATTCAAAACGAGTTCGGATCTCCTGGTCTCGCTGCACGCGTTCCTTGAGGGTTTTCAGCTTGTGTGCAGATTGGTTGCGGAAGGCTGTAGTGGCCGCTAGGCGGTGAATTAAGTTAGATGTTAGATTCGGAACCTTCTTTTTGTTGACTACGTAAAAGTCCTTAAAGTACTCCAGTACCTTTTCCCATGGGCCATCGTCGAGGTTTAGTTTCGACGGCTTTTCCCCTGCCCTAAGCTTCCGCCACATCTTTTTTTTCTTCGTTTTCTTTACGAGCTCCCGCGATAGGCCCTCGATTTCTTCGTACACGACCGAACATGCTTTTGGAGGACTACCCGATCGAAATGTGTTGTCCGCTTCTAAGAGGGTTCCTCGTAGCTTTTTCGGGAACCTGAAGCGGTCGAGCCGGTATCCAAAGAGTGAGAGGGGCAGCGCCTCGGCTAACGTGACTGGACCCAGGGCGCGCACCTCGATCAGGCCGAGTCCCTTCTTATGGATCTTTTCAACAACTTGGTGTGGCACGGCTGAGGTTGGCTCGGGGAAGGCCAGAAACAGCTTCACGGGGATCGCATGCGCGACGCAGTCGAGCACTACGGAGTCAAGAACACTGGTGTCCGGCCTGTCTTGGACCTCAACGGCCACTATGTACTTGTCTGTGCTAATCCCCTGAATGGTTGGACGATACTGAATGTTGGGGTCGATTGGTTCTTCTGGCTTGAAGTGAGTTACTCCGCGATCCTCCTGCAGGTACTCGGCGACTCTGTCTGCGTGTACCTTTAGATTCTCTGGAAGAGCCTTATAAATCATCAGCTTCCCTCGAGAAGAGCGCGTATTTTCTGATCGAGCGTCTTCAGACCTCGCCTAAGAGCGTCGTCGAGGTCGCCGGGTTTCAACTCCTGAATTCTCTCGGTGAGCGAAGAGATTCGCGAGAGAATGTCTTTCTCCACGTACAATTCCGCGACAGAATCTTGGTAGCCCGACTTAATGGAATACGTATTATCCGCAAACACGCTGCGGAGGGCTTTGAGTCGCGTACTCTCGCTGACCTCTTTGGCGCGGGCGATTTTTGGAAGGTCACGGAAATGGACCCGGTTGTCTATAACGCCGGCGCGAAATTTCCCAATGAGAACTCTTCTCGCTCTGTCTTTGTCAGCGTCAGGAAAAGCCTTAGGCATCGCGCGCTCAACGGTCTTCAACGCGCGCTCCATCTCAATGAAGAAGTCCTCGGTCAGCTTTTGCTCCTTTTTGGGCTTTTTCAACTCGATAAGGATGTCGTCAATGTAGTGCTGCGGAAGGTCTACTAGCAGCTTGCATCTGCGGATCGTGGAGCGCTTTAGAGAGGTCTCTTCCGAGAGCTCTGTCTCCGTAGGGCGCCTTCCCTTCTGTTTCTGAAGCAGCTCGATGATTGATGGCAGCTTCGACGCCATCGTCAGAAGATCCCATTGCTCTCGAAGGGCATGTATGTTGAACATCAACAGCAGATTCGTCAGAGTGTCGGGCTTCTTCTGGATGAGGGCGGGAATGGTCTCCCGGTTGAGCTTGAGCGCGCAGCGCCAGCGGCGTTCCCCGTCTATCAAAACAAATCTCGAGCCTTCCTTGTAGACAGATATCGGGACCTGCACCCCACGCCTGCGAATGGATTTCAGCAGCTGGTTGAGTTCTTCTCCCCTGAAGATGATTCGGGGATTCTGCGGGTTCCGATCGATTCGGTCAACGGGAATTTGTTCCAACGTTGCGGCGGATGCGCTTATTTCCGGCTTCATGGGTTCCTACTTCTCTAGATTGGTGGCCAGCAACTCGTAACTGCCTCGGCGGTCACCTGTAAAGCCTGCAATATTACGCTTCGTCCACACTCGACGCACCGCCCATCTCTTGAAAATTGGTCGCACTTCCGCACAATCGGCGTACGTAACAACGAATTTTGCGCCCCGCCGATCTAAATCTGATAGAACGCGGCCGAGACGCCGCAGATCATCCACCTGGAAGATGGTTGGACCGTATTCGGAGAACACGCGCCGCCGGGACACCGCGTAGGGTGGGTCGAGATAAACGAAATCGCCCGCGGCAGCGAGGGCTACGGTTTCCTCGAAGTCTCCGCTTACAAGAGTAGCCGACTCTAGACGCCGCGACGCTTCGATGAGCAGATCTTCCGGGACGGTCCTGTGGCCCGGCGGGCAGTAGGGAACGTTAAACAGCCCGCTCGCGTTCGTCCGGTACAGCCCGTTGAAACAGAGTGAATTGAGGTAGAGAAATCGTGCGGCTGCCTCGAACAGCTCCATCTGCGCAGGCTGCCATCGGCGGATGCGGTAGTAATTTTTCTTGCTCTTGGGGAGGCGTCTCAAGCATTCGATCACCTTGGTGGCGTCCAGTCGAATTGCTCTCATTGCCCCCATCAATTCGCCATTGATGTCGCCCAAGATAGCCGACTGCGGTTCAAGGTGGAAAAACAGGCACGAGGATCCAGCAAACGGCTCTATATATCTTGAGAAACCGTCACACCAGTACTTTTCTAGGATTGGCAAGAGCTGCTTTTTGCTACCAGCCCAACGCAGGAAGCTTCTCATGCTAACACCGCGTGCCCATTGGAACTTGAGATATGGAGCACCTTGGCCCTCCGACGAAAAAGGGCCATGGGTTTCCCCATGACCCCCCTCGGTCGGAATTATTATCTAACAGTCTCGACTAAAGATACATAGACCACTTTGGTGCTAGCTGGGCTGGTGGGTTGGGGTCGGGAGGGATTGGGGCGGTCTGACCGAATGCACGGGGAGAACTCCCTGCGGCGTACCGAGTGCGGGGAAGCGGATAGGGGTCCCTTCGACTTCGCTCAGGGCAGGCTCTTCGACTCCGCAGGTGGACTCGCTGCGTTAGTCCCCCTGCTCCGCTCAGGATGACACGGGCATGAGACAACTTGTGGGCAGGCCCCTCCGTGTGCCGCGCTGGTCAGGAAAGTGGTTACTTGCATTACGTACAGCAATCCTGTACACTACAGCAATCCCGTACGCTACAGGCGGAGGATTCTGTGACCGAAACTACATACACCTGCTTGCGACAGAATCTGGCTTCTGTGCTTGACCGGGTGGCGAACGATCATGAGGTTGTGATCGTACGCCGCAAGGGCGACAAGAAAGTGGCTATGGTCGCCGCCGACGAACTGGCAGGGCTTATGGAGACAGCCCATCTTCTGAGATCGCCTAAGAACGCGCAACGATTGTTGACAGCGTTGCGGCGGGCGACAGCCAGAAAGGGCAGGCCGCAATCGCTGGAACAGTTCCGCCGGGAGATGGGACTTGGCCCGCAGCGCCGGGAAGCTGGGGTCCGCAGCAAGGGCCGTATTCGCGTGACGGCGTGAAGCAAGCGGTATTTCATCTCGAATTCCGGCAGGATCTTCGTTATTGGGTCGAAAACGACCGCAAGACCGCGCTGCGCGCCTTCGAACTCGTCGAAAGCATCTTGCGCGACCCCTTTACGGGAATCGGAAAGCCCGAGCCGCTCAAATACATGCTGGCGGGGTGTTGGTCGCGCCGACTCACAGAAGAGCACCGTCTGGTGTATCGCGTGAGCCAAGATCGGATAGATTTCTTGCAGGCCCGTTATCACTACTAAGTAACTTAGGGTGTGTTTCAAAAATGCCTTTCCGCTCGGACGGCTTCCCCTCAAGGGCTAAAGCCCGCATTCTTCCGGGCTCTAAACGGCACGGCTGAAGCCGTGCCCTTCCACAAAGCCGCCTTGTCGTTGCGCCTTTGCGGCACGCCTGAAGGCGTGCCCTACCCCAAACCATTTGTGCGATCGCTTCTGGGAACCGACTGCAACTGATCGCCAGCAACTATGGAAAATCCCCACTCTAACGTCCTCCACCCCATCACGCCAAAACCGGGCGTGCTGGGGACCCCGATCGCAAAAAGCGCGACGTTAGGATGGGGCACCCACACATCCACGTACCAACGCCGCGCTACATTCCCGACTGATAACTGAGAACTGAGGCCTGAGACCTGCCCTCACATCCCCGGCAGCTTCATGCTGGCCATGCGGCGGGCGAAGCTGGGCTTGCCCATTTGTTTGAACATTTTTTTCATTTGGGCGTATTGGCGGAGCAGGTTATTCACCTCTTGCACGGTGGTTCCCGAGCCGCGGGCTATGCGTTTGCGGCGGCTGCCGTTGATGGCTTCGTGATGGTTGCGCTCGTAGGTGGTCATCGAGTTGATGATGGCCTCGACGCGGTTGATCTGCTTTTCGTCCACTTTGTCGGCAGCTTTCTGCAGGCCCTGAAAGGCGCCAATGCTCGGCAGCATTCCCATCAGGCTCTGCAGCGAGCCCATCTTGCGGACCGAGCGCAGTTGGTCGCGAAAGTCTTCGAGCGAAAAGCCATCGCCAGTGAGCGCTTTGGCCGCGAGTTCGGTCGCCTTCTTTTTGTCAATCTGCGACTCGGCCTTTTCGATCAGCGAGAGAATGTCGCCCATGCCGAGAATGCGGGAGACGATGCGGTCAGGATGGAAGGGTTCGAGCGCATCGTACTTTTCGCCGATGCCGATGAACTTGATGGGCTGGCCGGTGACCTGGCGGATGGAGAGCGCCGCGCCACCGCGGGCGTCGCCGTCCATCTTGGTTAGTACAACCCCGGTCAGCGTAAGTTTCTTGTGGAATTCATCGGCGGAGTTGACCGCGTCCTGGCCGGTCATGGAGTCGGCGATGAACAGAATCTCCTGCGGATTGAGCAGGCGCTTGAGCGACTGCATCTCCTCCATGAGCTGCTCGTCGATGTGGAGACGGCCAGCGGTGTCGACGATGAGCACGTCGCAGCCGGAGTTGATGGCCTCGCGGCGCGCTTCTTTGGCCAGCCGCTCGACGGTCGCGGTGTTCGATTCCTCGACCTGGCCTTCGTAGAGATTGGCCTTGATGGCCTGCGCGACGACCTTTAGCTGCTCGCGCGCGGCAGGACGGTAAACGTCAACCGAGACCAGCAGCGGACGGTGTCCGCCATTCTTCAGCCAGTTGGCGAGCTTGCCCGAGGTCGTGGTTTTGCCGGAACCTTGCAGGCCCGCCATCAGAACGACCGTGGGCGGCTGCGAAGCGAACTTCAGTTTGACGGTCTCTTTGCCTAGCGTCTGGACCAGTTCGTCGCGGACGATCTTGATGACCTGCTCGCCGGGCGAGAGGGCGGTCATGACCTCCTGGCCGACGGCCTTGGCCTGAATGCGGTCAATCAGATCCTTGACGACTTTGAAGTTGACGTCGGCTTCTAGCAACGCCAGACGGATCTGCTTCAGCGCGTCGGCGATGTTCTCTTCGGTGAGAACGGCCTGTCCGCGCAGGCTCTTGAAAGCACGTTGGAGTTTTTCCTGGAGGTTCTCGAACATAAGGACAAGCTTTTATTTTAACAGCCTGAGTCGAGGCCCCTGCGAGGGCATGCTCTTCGGCCTCAGCGGCTGCGGAGAAAGTCGCTGGGACTTTTTCAGCCCCTTTTAGGGGTGCAGCGGGCATGTTGGTTTCACGAGCCGCTTCGCAGGGCCGCGAACACGTTGCGCACCTGCTCTTCGGTAGATTCGAGCGAGCCCGAATTATCAATGATGAAGTCGGCTGCTTTGACTTTTTCCTCGTCCGGAATCTGGGCGGCCATGCGGCGGGTGACTTCGGCGCGGGCCGCGTCTTCGCTGATTCCGTGGCGGCGGGCATAGCGCTGGATGCGCTGCTCGGGCTGGCAGGTAACGACGATGAGCCGGTCGAAGCGATGGCCTGTTCCCGCTTCGAGAATGAGGGCTGCTTCGACAATGACAATGGCGTTGGGATCGCGGGCGACGATGCCTTTCATCCATTCGTTCTCATGCGCGATGACGGCGGGATGGACAATGGCATTGAGTTCCTTCACGCGCGGGGCCGCACCGCCGCTTGCCGCCGCTTGACCAGTCCCAAACGCCGCTTCTGCCAGTTTGGCGCGGTTGATCGTGCGGTCGGGATTAAGGATGGAGGTGCCGAAGCGGCGGACGATCTCCTCGTAAACGGGTCGGCCCGGCTCCATGAGCTGGTGCGCGATAGCATCGGCCTTGGTTAAATGAGCTCCGAGTTTGACGAACATCTCGCCAACCACGGACTTGCCGCTGGCAATGCCTCCGGTTAGGCCGAGTTTGAGCAAGAGAACCTCGGGTCGAACCTGAAAATCTACCATGCAGGGACGGGGGAAGGTTAGAAGTAAGAAGTCAGAATGCAGAAGCGAAAGTCTTCAAGTCCCGCATCTTAGTTTTTTGCTTCTGCATTTTGACTTCTTACTTCTGACTTCTCCTCAGCTTGGCCGCTTTCACCGTGTTCGCCATGAGCATGGCGATAGTGAGCGGGCCGACGCCGCCGGGGACTGGGGTTATCGCGCCAGCGACTTCGGCCACTTCCGGGTGGACATCGCCGACCAGCGTGGAGCCCTTGGCCAGGAAAGATTCCAGACGCTTCGTGTTGCCCGCGAAGAAGCGGTCGAAGTCGGTGCGCTCGGTGACTCTGTTGATGCCGACGTCAATGACGGTGGCTCCGGGCTTGACATAGTCGCGGGTGACCATCCCCGCGCGGCCAATGGCGGCGACGAGGATATCGGCGCGGCGGCAGACCCCAGGCAAGTCGCGGGTTTTCGAGTGACAGGCGGTGACGGTCGCGTTCTGGTTGAGCAGCAGCATGGCGACCGGCTTGCCGACGATGTCGCTGCGACCGACAACCACGGCTTCCTGTCCCGCCACGGGGATGTTGCTGCGGCGGAGAATTTCCATCACTCCGGCGGGCGTGCAAGGCACGAGCCCAGGGCGCTGGGTGGAGAGATAGCCGACGTTCATAGGATGGAACCCGTCGACATCTTTGGCGGGATTAACCGCGAGCAGAACTTTCTTGGAATCAACTTGCGGCGGCAAGGGCAACTGCACCAGGATGCCATCGATTTCGTCGCGGCAGTTGAGAGAGTCGACGAGCGCGAGGAGTTCCTCAGTCGTTGCGGAATCGGCCGGAGTATGTTGTTCGCTGTAGAGGCCGACCTCCTGGGAACTTTTCACCTTGCCGCGTACGTAAACTTCGGAGGCGGGGTTGTTCCCAACGAGAATAACGGCAAGTCCCGGGCGGAGGCCGGAGGAGGCAAGGGCTTGGACTTCGGCGGCAACTTCGGCCCGGATTTCACTGGCTAGCTTTGCTCCATCAAGAATCTTGGCTGACATTCCACCTCGCCAGGAGTTTTCTGTAATTTTGCAAGGCGATTCTATCGTATCGTGTGCGGAATAGCAGGCCGGGAACCCGATTTGGAGCTACAATGAGGCCGTTATGGTCTCCCAGGATCTACTGGAAATGCTGGTCTGTCCGGTATGCAAGGAACCCGTCGTCCTGCAAAAAAACGGGAACAGCCTGAAGTGCGGCAAATGCCGCCGCGTGTACCCGATCCAGGACGACATTCCTATCATGCTGGTGGACGCCGCAACCACTGAACCGCAGTAGTCCAGGCGCGCCAAAGTTCGGTTTGGTTCCAGGACAGAACGACGCATTGTGTCAATTTGGCCCTGTGACCTGCGCTTAGGCAGCTTCCTGTACGCGGAGGAGTTCTTCCGCAACCTTTTGCAAAATAGTGGGTTCTAGTAACTGAGGAGTCGGAAGGGCACGCCGACCGAGGTACCTACGTTACGGCAATAAAATTGCACGCAACGAATTGGGTTGCCGATGAGTCTAATTGAGGACAAGGGACGGAAGGTGAGGACGGAGGCGGGGGACCGGAAGGTGAGGACAGCCATGAAAGACAGGTTCACGGTGACGGAGTTGTCAGCCTTGCGCAACGACCTGCTCCAGAGCGGGATGGTGGACTCGCGGGAAGCGGCGGAACTGCTGCAGGTATTTCTGATGGGCCGCGGATACGGAGTATCGCCGCAAGCGGCCATGGATGCGGCCAGCCGGGTTGAGATGGCCGGCTGCTCGCTGCCCGTGCTGGTGCGGGAACTGGAAGGGCTCGCCTTGGTGATGTGACCGGCGATGTCTTTGAGTTTTCTTGCAAGGATGGCGATACCAGAGGCGAATCGGGAAAAGGGACGAAAACGACTTTAAGGGGAAACGCCCAGCTCAACCCAGCTGATAGGCAGTTTCTCAGTGCAAAGAGCCGGGCGAATCGCCCGGCCTTTTGTTCTTTTGGCGCAGGCGTGTGGTTGGGAAAGCGCACACGATGCGATTTTCTTGGCTCCGGGAGCGACAAGCGGACTGATCGCCGCGGACCGCAGTGCAAGTGCACCTGTTCCCGATGAGACAAACCAGACGCCCAGTCGAATCGTTCACAGATCTTCGACGGCTTCCTGCAAATCCCGTGCAATTGCATCCGGGGCACGGCCGGGCTCAAATTTTACGGGCCTGCCGATCCGAACTACGATTTTCCCAGGCGGTGCGAATCTCCTGCCTGCTTTCTTGACCTCAAACAACCCGTCGATTCTCATCGGCACAACCGGAATGTTCAGATTGTTTACCAGCAGGCCGATGCCTGAGCGGAATGGCCGGATCTTGCCGTCTTCGGTGTGCCGGCCTTCCGGGAAGACCAGCACGCTGTAGCCGCGATCCACGGCCTCTCCGGCATAACTAAAGCTCTTGCGGAAGCCAGCCTCGCGCGGCAGCGGAAACAGATTCAGCAGCGCGACGCCTAGCGTCCATTGCAGGCGGTCGTAAGTCCGCAGAAGCCACGGACGATTGAGAGCGGGCGAGCGCAGCGCTTCCAGCGCTTCGCCGCCGGTCGCGGTCGCGAGCTTGTGCCGGATGCGCGCCGGCAGAACCGTCTGGACGAACCCCACATCCACGTCGCCGATGTGATTGCAGATGACCAGCACCGGCCCGTTCACTCCGCGCAAGTTCTCGCGTCCGACAACTCGCGGCCAGCCCAGCAGAAACACCGCCGGACGCACCAGCAGATAGTGCGCCGCCAGCCGCAGCCACGTGGCCGGCCAGCCTAGAGCCCAGCGGGGATAGTGAAAGGTGTGGGAGCGGGTGTGGGAGCGGGGCTCTGCCCCGCTCAGACGGGGCCCTTCGACTCCGCTCAGGACAGGCTCCGCCCCGTCCCCACACGAGGTCGCTTTTCCAGACAGCAGCTTATCGAGATCGGCGACCGTGGCCACACTGGCAAACTGCGCCTCGCCCAGATCCACCTGATAACGGTCCTCGATTGCCCCCAGCAGCTCTACCCGCTCCAGCGAACTCAGGCCCAGGTCGTCTTCCAGGTCGGCGTTCGGCGCTAGCCTTGGTGCGGCGCGCCCTGTGACTCGGGCCACCAGTTCTGCCAGCGGACTGGCAATGGCGTCGCGGCCGCCCTCGCCGGCTTCTCCGCCGAGGCTTGCGGCGACGGCATCGCGGATCACGTTATGTCGCGGCTTCCCTGTCGAAGTGCGCGGGAAATCTTCTTCCGGCCAGACGAACCATGTCCGCATGTGCTGATACTCGGCGAGAGTTTCATTGGCGCGGGCTATAACTGCTTTCGCGTCGGTGTTTGACTCGCCCATTATCACGACCGCACAGGGCTCAGCATTTCCTCCGCGCTCAAGACCCACGACCACGCAATCACGCACAGCCGGCTGACGGCGCAGTGCCGTTTCCAAATCCTGCGGATACACGTTCATGCCGGCGGACGTGACGATGACTTCCTTCTTTCGCCCCTTGAAAAAGAGATTACCTTCATTGTCGAGCGCGCCAAGGTCGCCGGTGCGGTACCAGCCTTCTTCTCCGGCCACGGGCGCCAGTTCGTGCCCATCCCAGTAGCCGCTGGCGACGCCCGAACCGCGCACGAGAATTTCGCCGTCCTCCGCCAGCTTGAGTTCCCGGCCCGGCAATACTCTGCCGATCGACCCGCGGCTGGTGTGAAAGGGATGATTCAGGCTGATGAGCGAGGTAGTCTCCGTGAGCCCATAGCCCTGCACCACGGCATAGCCAAGCCGGTGCCAGAATTCTTCGGTTTCACCATCGAGCGCCGCGCCTCCGCTGATAATGGCCCAGAATTTCCATCCGAACTGGCGGCGAATGTCGCGGAACGTCCACCAGCGTCGCAGAAAGTGCTGGTGTTCGGCCTGAGCGTAGCGGGCGGCAAAGGCGGCGCGGCGGCGCTGACTCCCTTCGGGATCGGCACCGGCATCCAGGTCGCGCTCGATTTTTTGCTTGAGCGAATCCACCAGGCGCGGAACCGCAACCAGCACGGAAATGCGTTCGCGGCGAATGGTCGCGATGACTTCCGCAGGATTGAACGTGTTTTCGAAGACAACGGTTGCGCCCATCAGCGGAGGAAGAAAGATTCCTAGAAATTGTCCGAAGACGTGGCTCAAAGGCAGCAGATTGAGAAAGCGGAGAGGATGGACAAGCCGCTCGTACTTGAGATACTTGGCGATCTCGGTGGCGATGGGAGCCAGGTTTCCGGCGAC
>Ga0187803_10000545_pt1 | contig 14940 bp, 12 predicted proteins | sample NC_wetland_sal_i_2_FD_132425 | JGI IMG/M metagenome (GOLD analysis project Ga0187803, IMG submission 132425) | Wetland sediment microbial communities from Neuse River Estuary, North Carolina, USA - Control_3 | ecosystem: Environmental > Aquatic > Freshwater > Wetlands > Sediment | place: USA...
AGCATTGAATTGCAGAACGGGCAGGCCGCGGCGACCACGCTGGCGCCGGTCGCCACCAACTCCTGGGCCCGCTCCAGGTTGACGCGCTTGCCCGACTCTTCTCCCAGGAACATCAAACCGCCGCCACCGCCGCAACAGAAGCCGCGTTCGCGCGCCCGCGGCGGATCTACCACTTGGCCGAAACGCGCCATCACGTCGCGGGGTTCGTCATAGACGCCGCGATATCGCCCAAGGTAGCAGGCGTCGTGAAACACCATGCTCTTCTGCGCGCTGGCGTCGAGCGGCAGCTTATCGCGGAAGCGGGCCAGCAATTCCGTGTGGTGCTCGATCGGAATGGTGCCGCCGTGCTCCTTCCAGTCCACGCCCATGGTGCGCACGCAGTGCGGGCAGATCGAAACCATTTTCTTCACGCCGGCCCCGCGTATCTGCTCCAAATTTCCCTGGGCCAGTTCGCCGAACAGATAATCGTTGCCCAGGCGCCGCACGGGATCGCCGTTGCACTTTTCCTGGCGCAGAACGCCGAAGGTGACGTTCAGGTACCGCAGCACCTCGACCAGCGCCAGCAGAATCTTCCGGCCATTCGGGTCATACGACCCCAAGCATCCCATCCACAGGCAGTATTCCTGGGTTCCGTCGAAATAGGGCAAGCCGTTCTTTTCGATAAATTTTTCGCGTTCCGAAGACGGGAACCCCAGCGCATTGCCGTGGCGCTCGAGCGTCACGAACAGCTCGCCGCCATGGGTGTTGTCCCACTTGCCGGTATTTACCGCGCCTCGCCGCAAGCCCACGATCAACGGCACGTGTTGGATCCCCACCGGGCACTGGAACTCGCAGGCCCCGCACGTGGTGCACTGGAAGGCCGCTTCCATGGAAAGGTGCTTGCCCAGCAATAGTTCGCTGCTCTTCGGCCCGAACTCCTTCAGGTAATGCCGGGTGCCCAAAATGATCTCTTTGGGATTCAGAATCTTCCCGGTGTTGTTGGCCGGACAATGTTCGGTGCAGCGGCCACACTCGACGCAGGTGTAGGCCTGCAGACTGGCGATCCGGGTCAGGTCCTTGCCGGTGTCGAGGCCGAAATCCTCGTCGCCTACCAGCGGCGGGATGCGGCTGAAGCCGTCGCGCTCCAAAAACACCGTCAGCGGGCTGAGCACGAGATGCATGTGCTTGGTGCCGGGAATGATCGGCAGGAAAGACAGGAGCACCAAGGTGTGCGCCCACCACACCGCCCAGGCCGCCGGGCCCCCTTCCGCGACCCAGAACCGGGCGAGATAGGTGATCATCAAGGCGAAAATCAGGAAGGCGATCAGGCCGGATTCGGGAGACAGCGGCTCAAGCCATTTCGGCCGAAGGACGAAGCGGCGGAAGGCCAGCGCCGCAATCGAGATGGCCACGGCCACGGCGAACACGCCGGCAAACAGGAAATAGAAGCGCGAGAAGCCGCCATGGGAGAGGAAGCCCAGGCCGAATCCTTCGGCGAAGTGGTTGAGCGTTACCAGGCCGAAAACGCAGAAGCCCCAAAACACAAAGGCGTGGGCCAGGCCGGGCAGCGGCCTCTGGGCGATGACCAGTCCCTGCGCTACCACCTCCCAGAGCACTTTGCGGATGCGCGGGCCAATGGGCCGCAGCTGGAAATCGGCGTCCGGCTTCGAGGCCAGGATAATGCGCAGCGCCGCGCCGAACTTCCGCCAGAACAGATACACGGAAACGAAGATGGCAATGAGCAGGACGACTTGTCCCGGCCAGTTCATACAGGGATGTCTCCAGATGAAACCCAACAGTCTAACCTAGTCACCGTACTCGATATATACTTTGTGCGCACTGCCGGCTGTTGGCCGAGCGCGAAGAGCATTTACTTTCCCCTAAGGGCTTCCGCGAATAGAACGCGGGCGCCCTGGGCGTACTTATGTCACTACGGAAATTACCAACTCGACATCTTGCCGTTGTGATTTGCTTGAGCGCAGCGGCATTCGCACAACCACCAGCTTCCCAGCAGCCGAGCCGGTTTGAGCAATGGCGTAATTCTCGTGTGTCCATTTACATGAACGACTTTGGCGAACTCGCCCGCTACCGGGACGAGAACGCGCGCCTGAAGCCTCCAGCGCCAGAAGAGAAGCGCGTCGTTTTCTTCGGAGACTCCATCACCGACATCTGGAAGCTCGACGCATATTTTCCCGGGAAGCCATATATCAACCGTGGTATCGGAGGACAGACCACCGCTCAGATGCTGGTGCGTTTCCGCCAGGACGTCATTGCCTTGCAACCGAAAGCAGTCGTCATCCTGGCGGGCACGAATGACATCGCCGGCAACACCGGTCCTACGCGCATCGAGGATATCGAGGCGAACTACACCTCGCTCGCAGAGTTGGCAAAAGCAAGTGGAATCGCAGTGGTGTTTTCATCCGTTCTTCCGGTTCACAACTACACGCCGAAGGCGCAGGAATTTTTCGCGCAGCGCCCGCCAGAGAAAATCGTCGAACTGAATCACTGGTTGAAGACGTACAGCGCGGCCCACGGCTGTGTGTACCTCGACTATTTCAGCGCCATGGTCGACAAGAGCGGTTTGCTCCAGAAAGAGCTGGCCGACGACGGCCTGCACCCGAACCAGGCCGGATACAAGTTGATGGTGCCGCTCGCGGAGGCGGCCATCTCCAAAGCAATGAGCGGAGCGAAATAGAAGGGCGCGTGCGAAAACCGCGATTCAACCTTTCAATTCGTCAGGGTTTTGTCATCTTGAGCAACGCGAGGATGACAATTCCTGTAATGCGTCGTCCATGCTTGCTCTGCACCTGACTCTTACCGCGCACCTCACCCGGTGCCGCCTAGCTCCCCTTCCGCCCCGGGTATATACTTCTCCCTGTACTTTTGGCGAAAAACCCGGTTCTGACCGGGGCGCAGGGCACCACGAATCTATCATTCATACCGCTCTGCGGATAGAACGCTGGCTCAGGGTTCTTACTTCATTCGCCCTGGAGGACTGGCGTGGGGGCGGGGAATCGCTTGCGCGACGCCTTCCCCTGGGGAGGGTTGGTAAGTGGACGTCGTACTCATCCGTCTTCTATTTGTCATCTTTGTCGGTCTCACCTGCTTCCTGATCCGGCCGTTTGGCTTGCCCTCTAACCTCGATGCTGGCGTCGGCCTGCTGGTCGGCGCAGCCATCGTCGCGTTCGAGTGGCGCCTGCGCGTCATGAGCCTGAAGCGGCTGATCGGCGCCGCCATCGGCAGCGTATTGGGCATTATCGGCGCCTATCTGTTCGCCCTCGTCATCCGCAATAGCATTCCTCCCGGCCCTACGCAGAGCTTCCTGCAGATTATGGTCATGATGATCATGGCCTACGTGGGGCTGGCGGTGGGCGCCAATAAGGGCGACTTACTGAATCTGTCGGCTCTGGGGGGGATTTTCGGCGGCGAAAAGCAGGGCAAGAAGAGTTACAAAATCCTCGACACCAGCGTCATCATCGATGGCCGCATCGCCGACATCGCTGAAACCGGATTCCTCGACGGCACCATCGTGATCCCGCAATTCGTCCTGCGCGAACTGCAGCTCGTGGCCGATTCCGCCGACTCGCTCAAGCGCAATCGCGGCCGCCGCGGGCTCGACATCCTGCAACGCCTGCAGAAAACGGCGTCGCTGCAGATCCAGATCGTCGAAGACGACTTCCCCGCCGTGCGCGAAGTCGACATGAAGCTCATAGAACTGGCCAAACTCTACGAGGGCAAGATCATCACCAACGACTTCAACCTGAACAAAGTGGCGCAACTGCAGGGCGTGGAAGTGCTGAATATCAATGAGCTGGCCAACTCCCTCAAGCCTATCGTGCTGCCCGGCGAGGCCATGCGCGTGTTTATTCTGAAAGAAGGCAAGGAGTACAACCAGGGCGTCGCCTACCTCGACGACGGCACCATGGTGGTGGTCGACAACGCCCGCAAGATGATTGGCAAGACCATCGACATCGCCGTAACTTCGGTCTTGCAGACGACCGCGGGCAAGATGATCTTTGGCAAGTGGGACGAGCGCGCCGCCGGACGTCACGAGTCCAGAAGTTCGTCCCCGCCTCCGCCCGTCGCCCCGGCTACCGGAACCGACGGCTCGAGCCCGGAGGCAAAGAAACCTGCGCCCCTGGTCGAACGTCCGTCGGACTAGGCCCTGCGCCTCGGGTGCTCGGCCTCCGACTGCCTTGCCCGGACTGACGTTCTCAACAACTCCCAAAGCCCAACCGCCGCGGCGGCAGTACGGTTCGCATCAGAGCATGCCTTCAGGCATGCCGAAAGTGCTGTGTTGTGAGAGCGCCTTCAGGCCGCGAAGCCGGAGATTGGAGTTTCGCCACGGGGCAAAGGCGCCGCAAGCCGAAAGCCCAGAACCCAAAGCCTGTACTATACTGATCGCCCCTATGAAGGTTTTCGTCATCGTTCCGGCAGCCGGACTGGGCACGCGCATGGCCCCGCTCTGGGCTGCCAAGGCGCGCAAAAGATCGCCCTCCAAGCAGTTCAAGGAACTTGGCGGCGTGCCGATTCTGGTTCGCACCCTGCGCAAGTTCGCCGCCGCCCCAGAGGTGTATGAAATCGTCGTGGCTCTGCGGAAAGATGAGATCGCCGCTTTTCGCGCGCAACTGGAGAAGCAATTCCCGGAAATCCTCGGCAAGCGGTTGCAGATCGTCGAGGGCGGCGAGCATCGCCAGAACTCCGTGGCGAACGCGCTCGCAGCCGTGGCTGCGGATCCGGAGGACATCATCCTGGTACACGATGCGGTGCGTCCGTTCGTCACGCCGGAAATCATCGCTGAGGTCATTAATGCCGCGCAGAAACACGGCGCGGCCATCGCCGGCTGGCCCGCGATGGACACGGTGAAACAGGTCGACCGCACGGCCACCGGCGCCCTGATCACGGCTACCATCCCACGCGAGGGCGTGGTCATGGCGCAGACACCGCAAGGCTTTCGCTATAGCCTGCTGAAGAACGCATTCGACGATGCCGCCGCCGATGGGTTTGTCGGCACCGACGAAGCCTCGCTGATCGAGCGCGCCGGGCAACCCGTAGCTGTCGTCATGGGCTCGCCAAAAAATATCAAGATCACCACGCCGGCGGACATGGAACTAGCAGAATTTTATTTGAAGTCGAGCGGCGAGTAGGGAGAAGCGAGTTTCGTCGTTTTTTGTTTCTGGTTGCTAGTAGCTAGTAGCCAGAAGCTAGTAGCCAGAGCCTAGTAGCTTCAAACGAGATCATCCCTTGAAACCAGAAATGCGCATTGGCTACGGCTGGGACTCACATGAGTTCAAGTCTGGCATTCCGCTCGTCATCGGCGGCGTCAAACTTCCTTACGATAAGGGACTTGGCGGCCACTCCGACGGCGACGTCCTGTTGCACGCCCTCACCGACGCGCTGCTCGGAGCCATTGCCGGTCCCGACATCGGATCGCTCTTCCCGCCTTCCGATCCGCAGTGGAAGGGCGCTGATTCAGCCGTCTTTCTGCGGGAAGCTCTCCGGCGGGTTGCAGCGGCCGGCTATAAATTGGTCAATCTGGATTCGACGCTGATTCTGGCCGCGCCCAAAATCGGCCCTCACACCGCCGCGATTCGCAAACAGGTTGCCGAGCTATGCGGAACTCCAGGAGACTGTGTTGGCATCAAGGCGAAAACACCCGAAGGCATGGGGACGGATAACGCCGCGATAGCGCATGTGACTGTGCTATTGCGGCGCAAGAAGTAGAGAGTGTGACTCTCTTAGGACTGGTTTCAAGAATACTTTTGAGGGTTCGGGAAGACAGCCTTGGGGCTAAAACCCGCATTATTTGCGGCTCTGAGTGGCACGGCTGAAGCCGTGCCCTTCCCGAAACCGATTTTTGAGACCAATTCTATTGGCTTTTTGCCGACTCAGACTCGCCCACTAACTCCCTGTGCTTCGCTTGCGCCGCCTCGATGAACGCCTGAAAAATCGCCCGCGCCGAGTCCGACAGCTCCGGCTCATCGTTCACCGACCGCTCGGGATGCCACTGCACGGCCAGCACAAAGTGATCCGGCGCCGTTCCTTCCAGCGCCTCGACGATCCCATCTTGCGGAGAACGCGCCACTACCCTGAGCCCGTCTCCGGCCGCATCCGCCGACTGGTGATGTGAGGAATTCACCGCGATCGCCCGGCCGCTCTTGACGCCGACAATCTCGCCCAGCCGAGAATTGGGATCGATCTCGACCACGTGCGCCTTCGGCACCGTCCGCCCCGCGCCGTGGTTGATTTCCGATTGGATGTGCTGCACCAGCGACCCCGAACGATACACGTTCAGCGCTTGCAGCCCATAGCAGATCGCGAGCACTGGCTTGTGCCGGCGGTAAGCGTCCTTGAGCAATAACCCGTCCACCGTGTCGCGCTTCGCGTCTGCCGCTGCCGTCTTCTCGTGGCGCGCGGCATGGTATTTCTGCGGATCGACGTCCGCACGGCTGCCCGGCAACAGCACGGCGTCGCAGCGTTCAACCTGCTTCGCCACCTCGGCGGGCGTCTGATCAAGTTCGATGCGCACCGGTTCTCCGCCCGCACCCCGCACCGCCGCTTCATATTGCGGCAGCGCGCGCTCGGCATAGTCGCGATCGCCCGAGTGCGGCACGGGAATGGCAATGCGCGGCTTCAACTGGCACGCTCGATGCCGGCCAGCGTCCGACGCTGCCGGTAGTTCCGGATCTCCATCACCAGCGAGAGCACCAGCACAATTGCCCCTACCATGATGGCAAAAGGAAATGCGATGTGCCGGTAAGCGAAGGGCAGGTTGGGCGCGACGTGGCGGACCTGCGAGTACACGATCGTCCCGAGAATGCTCAGCAAGAGCGCAACCGCGAACGAAAGCACGGTCAGCAGAAACGTCACGGCGAACACCCGGAACGGAATTCCGATCCAGCGCGGTTGCTTTGATTCACTACTCGGCATAAGACTTAAGGTACACCAGTTCTCAGTTCTCAGTTCTCAGTTCTCAGAAAAGCGTTTCGTGTTCCCTTTTCTGGATGTCAACCCCCTTGGAGTCGGGATCTGTTCGTGGACGGCATCAGAGAAGCAGCCTCCTTGTGCTCGTTTTCCGAGAACTGGGAACCGAGAACTAAGAACCGGGAACTGGAGAACTCGTCCTACGCTACAATACTGCAATGTCGCAAACCGCCTCGGCGATCACACGCAGCCCTGCGGAGATCGTGCGAACCAGCCCGGTGACGCAAGCTGCCAACGGCATCTGCTATGCCCGTTCCGGCGAGGTCACGATTGCCGAGAATGATCTCGACCGCATGATTGCCGCGGTGCCCGTGACCGTCGCCACCGCGCTCAGCCGCAAAGCTTACTACTTCGTCCCGCTCACCGTCAGCCAGGGCGATGAGACCCTGATTGCCGACCGCTACGACGTTGCCCTGAGCGACAACGCCGTTTGCCACCGCAACCTGAATCTCGGCGACGCGCAATGCGTTTTCATCTCGACCCGCCTGATGGACGACAAGTTTTCGGTAGCATTTGAGTTCTACATCAACGTCGGACATGCGCTGGTCGAGCGTGCGGGTGTCTCCGCCGTTTTTGCGGAGCTGGCCTGGCAGCAGGTCGAATCCGGCGTGCGCGGAGAAACTTCGCTCGACGCCTGGGAAGCCCGCAAGCTCGCCACCGGGCACGGCCCCGAGGCGGAGAAGTACAGGAATGAATATCTGTCGGCCAGCTTCGCCGATGCGATCTCGATTTACCTGCTCTCGCTTTACCTCGACGTGGATTACTACGACCTGCGGGAGCGCGACTATCCGCTGCTGGCGCCGACTCCCATGGCCGAGCGCCTGCGCAAAATCGCCGAAATCTTCCCGCCAAATTCCGGATTCGAGTTCAACATTTACTACCGGCGCCGCCCGCAATAGGCACACCTCAGGCCGCGCAAGCGAAGCTAGGTATGAAGTCCGGTCGTTCTCCCCGGCAACGAACGTCGTCGGATGAAGCTCAAAACAACTCAGGGGCCGGGAGTGGTGTCCGGCCCCTGTTCTCCGAGCGCCCGCGTCAGAACGGCGGCGTCAGGCCCGTGTAGTCCCCCACGACCTTCGCGTCGTACGGCGCGTTGAGCTCGTTGAAGTCAGTCTTCCACTCCGATCTGTCCCTGCCTGAAGACGATGTTCCTAGTCAAACGGCGGGGTAAGGCCGGTATAATCGCCGATTCGTTTGGCGTCATACGGCGAGTTGAGTCCTCCGTTGGCGACGCTCTCGGTGTTGTAATCGAGGTCGCCGAGTTTGCCGAAGGTGCGCACGATCTGCTTGGCGTGGTTCACCTCGATGACGCGGTGGTTGTATTGATCGCTGATCAGGGTGTGACCGTTCCTCAGCCGCACGGCGCGTGTCGGCAGGGGGCCGGTCCCTCGCGGCAGGTTGCAGCCTGCACCGGTACAGGTGAAATACTCCCACACCACGTTCTTGTCTTCATCAATCTCGACGATGCGTGCGTGATTCGAATCCGTGATCAGCGTGTGCCCGTTTTCCAGCCGGCTGGCAAAGGCGACCCCGCTGACCGGGTCGTTGATGTTCGGATCGCCGCTGCCGTATTGCCAGACAATCTCGCCGGCCCGCGTAACCTCGAACGCGCGATTGTTGTTTTCGTCGCAGATGAGGATGTGGCCGTTCTCCAACAGCTCGGCGCAATTCGGGTTGTTAAGCTGGTTGGGGCCATTGCCGGAGACGCCGGTGGTCCCATATTGCCAAACGATTTGCTTGGCCAGATTGACCTCAATGACGCGCTCGTTCGCCTGATCGGTGATGAGCACATGGGCATTCGGCAGCCACGTATTTTGTACCGGAGTATTGAGCTGATTGGCATCAGAACCGGAAACGCCGAACTGCCCATACTGCCAGACGATGCGTCCGGCACGGTCGACCAGCAGCACGCGGTTGTCGGGGCAGCCGTTGGAATTGGTGCAGTTTGGCGCTTCGGGCTGACCCCCGGGGGTGCCGGTGCCGGCCATCAATGTGAACGGGCCAACCCGCTGCGCATCATTGACGCCGATGATGGACGCGGGCGAGAAATCGGCCGGACCTAAGCCAAAATGCCAAACAATGTTGCCCCGGCGGTCGACTTCAATCACACGATTGTTGAATTGGTCGGCAATGAGGGTATTGTCGCGAGAATTGAATCGGCCCTCTTGCGCCGGAGCTGTAACCGTGTAAGCCAGCACGACCGCGACCAGAGCGGCCGCGAAAACGATTCTTACGGGAAGCTTCATGAATCATCCTCCTGGGGAAGAGCTGCGCCGCGTGCGAGTGGAGCGAACCTGCGGCTGACAAGCAGAAAGATAGGCTCCGGCGGCGGCAGAGTTGTCAGCAAAATGTCATTTTCTTGCTAATTGCTGGCGACAACGGGAGGACATCCGGACATTCGCCAGTCACCATCCGCCAACCACAAATCCCAGCCGCCTGTCTACTGACCCTGTGCCGGTGCGCGCACCTTCGTGCCCTTGGCGTCGGTAGGCCTTCCGTTTTATGCTGAAAGACGACCAGGGGAACTCAGGTTCGTAGCCGATGATTCCGTTTCGGATCTATACCCTTGCACTGGGCGCGGTGGGCTTGGCTGTCACTGGCTATGCCTTGCTGCGTCGCAAACCCAAGACCTCTGCCGAAGTCGAGCGAGAACGGCGCACCTGGCTGAATCAAGTCGGGCGCATCACCGATGGCACCGTAATCGATGTGCAGGAGATCACGCCCAACGGTCACCGTGCGGCCACCATGCTGATTTATCAGTACGACGTCGCGGGTGTTTCCTATGAAGCCTCTCAGGACGTCACCTACCTGCGGCAGTGGATCAACCTGCATTCCTGCCGTCTCGGCGTACCCACGTCCGTGAAGTACGATCCGCACAATCCCGGCAATTCCATGGTGATCGCGGAAGGCTGGATAGGATTGCGGCAATAGAGAATCGGTTGGGGCGATTCATATAGGGAAGGAAATATGCGCTTGGCCGGTTCCGCCAGGTGGGGACGCCCGCCACTCCATCCCTACAATAGCGACGGCCAGAAAACCATCAGTACCAGATAGATCACCTGCGCCGTGGCCAGGCCGATCCAGATCCGCTTGCGGATCCGCGAGCGCCGGATATCTCGGAGCAGATCGGCGGCCATGGGACCAGGGGGTGGGACCTCGCTCACTTCCAGGGGCACGGCAACTGGCCTCGGCGCCGGCAAGCGTGCAGCCATCTCGACTGTCGGCTTATCCGGATAAAACACCTTTGGCGTGCTGATCACTTCCGACCATAACGGCAGCAACAGCCAGGCCTTGGCAATCACGTCGAGCATGGGCTTCGCAGTGAGATCGAGAGCTGGCAGTCTTTCTGGCGCGACGCGATCGGCGAGATTGCGCAGCAGCGAACTCCACCAGAAATGACTGAGTTGATCGGTGATCAGCTCGCCGACGTCGACTGGGCGCGATTCCAGTTCCAGCGGCGGCAGAGTCTCTGGTGAAACCACATCGCCAACATTAGTGAAGATCGTGCGAAACCACGGCAGGCTGAGGCGATCGCCCAGCAGCAAGCCGACATCAACTGGGCGCGACTCAAGCTGCAAGGGCGGTAATTTGGGCGGCAGCAACGTATGGCGCAGATTGGCCGCCAGCGACCGCCAGAGCGGCTGAGTCAGGCTTGAGGGCGGAAGCAGATCCAGCACCAGTTCGCCTGATATCGCTGCGGCCCTTGGCTCTGCATCCCACGCTTCAGCGGTATTGGATCGGTGAGACATAGGGTCTACTGTTCCCTGGATGGACACGGCGCGAGCCGTCCCTGGGGTAGTTTTCTAATCTTAGATGCAACCAGAGCCCCTGTCACGCGTCTTTACGCAGCTTTACGAGGCGACCCCTTCTCTATCAACCGCGGTGTCTTGCGCTTCCAGCTACAGTGGCCGGGAGAAGGTTTCCTCCCATGGTACATGGACTTTGATGCCGTTGAGATCGCGTGCTCTCCTGAAGCACAATCGCAGTGTGACTGGCTCCGGCCCGGTTCTCGTCGCGCCGCTGTTATCATCCAACTCCAGTGCGACGGTTTGGTCAGAGTCAGCGTATCCCGCGCTCGCAGTTTGAACCTTGATCCGCTCTCCCCGCTCGGATCGGAAATGGATCACTGGAATTGGCGGAATCCACCCAGGCGGCAGAACCCGGTTACTCCCAGCGTCGGCGTTTCCCTCGTTGGCGTTTGGACGTGCGCATTCAGGTATCGGTATTCCGCGAAGGGGTCACGGCCTCGCTCTGGGGCCGGACCAACGAACTGGGTGCGGATGGCATCGGTGCGACCTTGACCGGTGAGTTGGCCGTGGGCGAGGTGGTGGCGATGGAATTCCCCATTCCCGTTGCACCGTACATCATGAAGGTACGGGCCATCGTGCGCTACAGCCACGGACTGCGCTGCGGGTTTGAGTTCCTGATCGTTACTGGCGAACAGCGGGAGACGCTGTGCCGGACTTGCGAAGTGCTGGCCAACTCTTGACCGTGGACTATTTTCCCCGCCGTGGGAATCCTTCATTACCCCGGTAACTATCGAAGTCACCTCAGCCCGGCTACCATCGCACTATCGCGGGTGCAATCGGGAAGGGACGGTATGGGGGAGAAAGTCGCCCCGCCAGCAACGTCGGCAGAACTGCTGCGGGTGAAAGCGCTGCGGGAAGCCCTGGATCGCGGTGCGCCTCCAGCCTTGACCCAGCTGGCTGAGGTCCCGCCGGACTGCTCCCCGACGAACGGCCATTCCGACGAGACTACGGTGCACGTCGAAAACGCCTACCTCGAGCAGATCCTGGAAAATGCGCCGGAAGCAATCTCCATTGCCGATCCGAACCTGCGCGTCATCCGCATTAACGGGGAATTCACCCGGTTGTTCGGCTTCAGTGTGGCGGAAACGCTGGGCCGGCCTATCGCTCCGCTGATCGTGCCACCCGACCGCTATGCCGAAACTGCGTGGATCGGCGAGAGTGTCGATAAAGGCAAGAAAATCTCGATCGAGACACGGCGCCGTCGTAAAGACGGTTCGTTGGTCGACGTGCTGCTCTCGGTCTCGCCCGTGCTGCTCAATGGTAGGAAAATCGCAAATTACGCCTCCTACCGCGACATCACCGAACAAAAGCGCACCGAAGAACTGAATGCGGCCTTGTACGCGATCGCCGCTCGCCACCAGGCCACCGAGGATCTGCAACAGTTCTACGCTGCCATTCACAATATCGTCGGCCAGTTGATGAATGCCAAGAATTTCTATATCGCCTTGTACGACCCGCCAACGCAGTTGCTGAGCTTCCCCTACTTCGTGGACGAAGCTGACGAAGCGCCCGAACCGAAGCGCTTGGGCAAGGGCCTTACGGAATACGTGATCCGCACCGGAGAACCGCTGCTGGCCACTCCGGCCGTCTTCGAGGAACTGGTACAACGGGGCGAGGCCGAACTGATCGGCGCGCCCTCGGTGGACTGGTTGGGCGTACCGCTCAAATACGGCACAACCTGCATCGGCGCCCTGGTAGTCCAGAGCTATCACGAGCACATTCGCTTTGGCGAGCGCGACCGCGAGATTCTCAAGTTTGTATCGCAGCAACTGGCGTCGGCCATTGAGCACAAACGTTACGAAGAGGCGCTGCGCCGCTCCGAAGCCCGTTACCGCTCCCTGATTCTGAGTGCCGCGTACGGCATCTACCGCTGTACACTCGACGGCCGTTTCCTGGACGTCAATCCCGCCCTCATCACCATGCTCGGTTACGGATCGGTGGAAGAGCTTTTGCAGTTGGAAGCGAAACAGGAAGTCTTCGTCAATGCCCAGGAGTTGCAGCAGTTGACTGGCGAATACCGCCGCACGGGCAACCTCAATGGTGTGGAAGTTCAATGGAAACGGAAAGACGGCCGCGTGATCACGGTGCGGCTCAGCGGTCGCGCGGTCACCAGTCCGGACGAACCCGAAGAAGTGTTGGAGTTGATCGCCGAAGACATCACCGACCGCCGCCAGCTCGAAGAGCAATTCCGCCAGGCGCAAAAAATGGAAGCTGTGGGCCGGCTGGCGGGCGGCGTTGCCCACGACTTCAACAACCTCCTGATGGTCATTAACGGCTACACCGAAGTTCTGCTCGAGCAACTGGAACCCGGCGGCAGCATGCACCAGAAAGTGCAGTCCATCCAGCAGGCCGCGGACCGCGCCGCCACGCTCACCCGCCAGTTGCTGGCTTTTAGCCGCAAACAGCTGCTCGAACTGAAGGTGGTGGACATCAACACCGTTATTCAAGACATGGAGCGGCTCCTCCGTCCCCTGATCGGCGAAAACATCGAACTCGTCACCCACCTATCTTCCGAAGCGGCCAACACCCGCGCCGACGCCGGACAACTTGAACAGGTCATCATGAACTTGGTCGTCAACGCCAAGGACGCCATGCCGGAGGGCGGCAAGATCACCTTGCGCAGCTCCTGTGTGACCGTCCGCCAGAACCTCCACGAACAACGCTTCATCCTCCCCGGCCCGTACGTGGTGATTTCGGTAAGCGACACTGGCCACGGCATGGACAAGGAGACCCAGTCGCGCATCTTTGAACCCTTCTTCACCACCAAGGAAAAAGGGAAAGGCACCGGGCTCGGGCTCTCGACCGTGTACGGCATCGTGAAGCAAAGCAATGGCTACGTCTACCCCCAAAGCGAGCCTGGGTCGGGAACGACGTTCTACATTTATCTACCTCGCGTGGAAGATTCCGCGGAAGGAGAGAGTCCAGCCAAATCGCAGGAAAATGAAAAAGGCGGCTGCGAAACCGTTCTCCTGGTCGAGGACGAGGAATCCGTCCGCGAGCTGGTGCGGGAAACGCTCGCCATGCGTGGTTACAAAATTCTGGAAGCCGAAAACGGCGAGGCCGGCCTGCGGGTGGCGGAGATTTGCAAAGAACATATCGATATCCTCGTCACCGACGTTGTCATGCCCGGCATGGGCGGACGGGAACTCGCCAGCAAACTCCTCCTGGCGCGACCCGGCATCAGCGTGCTCTATCTCTCCGGCTACACCGAGGACGCAGTCGTGCACCAGGGCGCTCTCGGCCCTGGCACCGCCTTTTTGCAGAAGCCATTCACCCTGCAGAACCTTGCAAAAAAGGTCCGGGATGTCCTGAACTCGAAGCGCGCCTCAGATCAGCCGGCGGCCAGAGCCGCCTCCGCCTCCCAATCCACCCAATAGCTCCCGAAACCCAAGCTCACCCTTGGGCCGAATGCAACTTTTTCCCTTCCCCGAAGTCCTATACTGAAGCAATAGGTTTGCAGGCAGAGGGACATCGACTCCTATCGGCCGCGCCGAACTCCCGGGGTGAGGAATGTTGATCAAGAAACAGTCTGAGATTCCGTCTTCCGAAATCACTTCGAAAGACATCTGCCTGAACCGCCGCAAGTTTCTCGCTGGCGCAGCGCTGGCGGGCGCAGCCGTGGCTACGGGCATTGCTTTCGATAAAATGGCAGCCCCGTCGCTCGTCGCCCAGGCCAACGCCAAGATTGACGGCATCCAGAAGAGTTCGTTCAGCACCACCGAGAAAGAAACGCCTTACAAAGACGTCACCAACTACAACAACTTCTACGAGTTCTCTACCGACAAGTACGAACCCGCCGGCCTGGCCAAGGATTTCAAAACACGCCCCTGGACCGTGACCATCGACGGCGACGTCAAGAAGAAGCAAGTGCTCGACGTGGATGCGATCGCGAAAATGGCTGCTCCCGAAGAGCGCATCTACCGCCATCGTTGCGTCGAGGGCTGGTCGATCGTGGTGCCCTGGGTCGGATTCTCGCTGAGTGAGTTGATCAAGCGCGCCGAGCCCCTCGGCAAGGCAAAGTATGTTGAATTCACGACCCTGTACGATCCCAAGCAAATGCCCGGACAGCGCGTGCCCGTGCTGCGCTGGCCCTACGTGGAAGGCTTGCGCATGGACGAGGCGATGCATCCCCTCGCGTTACTGTGCTTCGGCATGTACGGTGAAGTGC
>Ga0187803_10000546_pt1 | contig 14939 bp, 15 predicted proteins | sample NC_wetland_sal_i_2_FD_132425 | JGI IMG/M metagenome (GOLD analysis project Ga0187803, IMG submission 132425) | Wetland sediment microbial communities from Neuse River Estuary, North Carolina, USA - Control_3 | ecosystem: Environmental > Aquatic > Freshwater > Wetlands > Sediment | place: USA...
CGTGTTGAGTGTCTGAGACATGGTGTGCTCCTTGTTGTCATGGGTGCCCCCAAGCCAGTGTACTGGCTGGCGGGGCAGGAGCACGGCCGGACCATCCCATTAGCGGACATCAGCAAGCCGCCCCGGGTAGCGATCCTTTCGCTCACTCGACGATCAACACACCCTGGGCGGTATCCGCGTGATATTCGCCCATGAAGGGATAACGCCCCGGCGACATCGGCGGCAGGCGAATGGTGCCGCTATGGCCGCCGAGGATGACCTTCTCGACGTGCAAGGCGCTGCTGTCGAATTCCTCGACGCTGGGATCATGGTTGAACACGGTGAGCTTGAGCGGCGTGTTTTTGGGCGCGTGGATTTCCGCAGGATTGAAGACGTGGTTGGCGAGGTCGAGCGACATTTCCACCAGCGCGGCATCGTCGGCGCGGGCCGGGAAGGCAAGCGCCAGCGCCAGCAAGGTGGCAAGGGCTATGGGACGCATCGCGGGATTCCTTTTGTTATTCATTGCGCGGATCGGCGCGGTGCACATCGGCCGGGTTGAGCGGCCGTTCGACATGGTTCCAGACCGAGCAGGCGATGACCAGAGTCCAGGCGGCGAGCGCGGCGGCGGTGGTCGCCTGCTTGAATACCGCACGCCTGCGCAAGACGGCGATGCGCGGCATGCCATAGGCCAGAACCAGGCCGAGCGCGACCAGCAGCAGCTTGGGCAGAAACATGCGGTGGAGCCCGGTTCCGATCGGGTCGTAAAGTAAAAGCCCGGCTCCGCTCGCCAAGGTGAGCGCGAGCGAGGCGTTCATCAGCATGAGCATCGGCTGGCGCGGCAAGGCCGCGCCCGCGAACAGGCCGAGCCGCCGCAACTCGATCAGCGCGACGAAGCCGAAGAATCCCGCCACGCCGACGAGATGAAAAAAACGCAGCGCGCCATAGAGCAGGCGGTTGCCGTACATCATGAGACGCAAATCGCTGGTCGCCAGCGGCGTCAGCCAGGCGAGGGGGAGATGCAGCGGCCAGCTGCCATAAACATCCGGCATGTCGCCATCCTAGGGCTGAAGGGACCGAACGCGGCGGATCTGACGCCAAACTGATTGTCTTGCAAATGAGAATGATTATCAATACTAATAAGAATTAGTTGCAAATAGCAGCGGGGACGGCCATGCGCATCGCCTTGGTTTTCTTGGGATTTCTGATTCTCGCCGGGCTGGCGCCGCAACCGGTTTTCGCCGACGCGCATTACGGCAGTAGCGGTGACGACACCGATTTCCTGTTCCGGCTCGGTATGCTGGAAGGCCATCTGATCGTCGGCCATGAACTGCTCCAGGCGCATCAACCGGCGCTGGCGCTGCCGCATTTCGGCCATCCGGTGCGCGAGCTTTACGACGACATGACCGACTATCTGGCGGAAAAGAAATTCCCGCCCTTCGACAAGCAACTGGCCGTACTCGAAGCCGCGGTGGCATCGGCGCCCGACAGCGCCGATACCGAGGCCAAGTACCAGGCGGAGATCGTCACGTTACACAAGGCGCGCGATCTGGCCCCGCCCGAGCTGCGCGCCTCGGTGCCGGAGATGATCCAGATCTGCTCCGACGTGATGGACGCGGCCTCGGGAGAGTATGGCAACTCCCTGGAGCGCGGCCGCATCTCGGTGATCGTCGAATATCACGACAGCCGCGGCTATCTCGAATATGTCGCCCAGCAGCTCGCCGAGCTGAAAGCGGAGCATAAGGACGCCCAATCGCAGGACACCTTCGCCCGCTTCAAGGCGGTGCTGGCCAAGGCGCAGTGGATCGTCGAGCCGCTGCTGCCCGGGCCGACGCCGCGCGCCTCGGTCGGCGATTACCGCGCCATCGCCGCGGAAGCCGCCGGCATCGCCAAACCGTAAGGCTCGAAAGCCGGGGGATCATGAAAAAGCGAGCCGCCTGCGCCGGGGCATCCCTGCTGCTGGTTCTCGCCGGCGGCGACGCTCTCGCGCAACGCGCGGTATCGGTGCCCAGCTCCGAATCCGCAGCGCCTTCGGCCCCGGCCGCGCCGCCGCCGCCGGGCATGATCCCGAGCATCCTGGTCTATGGCGGCGTGCTCAACTCCCAGCTCCAGGCGCTGGCCGGCATTCCCCAGGGCGGTTCCGCCAAGGGCGCGATTTCCGACGACAGCGCTCTCGACCTCTACGCCAATTATTCCGATTGGCTTTCGGCCTACAGCGACATCAAGCTCGAGCGCCAGCGCGACGACAATCTCGACAGCTTCTATCCCGGCCGCAATGCGGCCTTCCGCAGCGAAGACCCGACCCTGCGCCAGCTTTTCCTGGCGGCGCGGCCGGCGGATTCGCTCACGGTTTACGGCGGCAAGATCCATCCCAATTTCGGCTCGGCCTTCGACCAGGAGCCGGGCAATTTCTACAATTTCGGCAGCGATTACGAGCAGGACGAACGCATCGGCATAGGATCGGAATACTTGCTGCCGGAATCGCTCGGGCTGCACAGACTGCGCGTCTCCCTCGAAGCCTTCATGCTCGACACCAGTATTCTGTCGGAATCGTTGCTGTCGCGGCCGGCCTTCGACGACACCGACCCGACCGTGCGTTTCCACCGCTACACGCTGGGTTCCTTCGGCCTGTCGAACACCAACAGCCTGGCAAGCTATACGCTGGCATTCCGGGGCGGCGAGACCGAGCATGGCCTGACCTACCAGGTCTCGTTCACCAAGGAGGCGACGGACAATCCCGTCGGCCAGACCGAATGGGGCCAATCCATCGGTGCATCCTACGATCCGACCGGCGACGGCATACCGATCGGCGCGCGGCTGGGACTGACTCCCTTCCTCGAATATACCCACTTCAATAATTTCCAGAACAATGCCGGGATGTCGCGGCATTACCTGATCGGCGGCGCCGCCTTCAACTACGTGAATTGGCAGCTGGCGCTGGCGGCGGGTTTGCGGCGCACCAGCGACAATGCCAACGCCCCCGGTGGCGCTCCCTTCGGCAACGCGGTGGCGGCGCAGGAATACAGGGCCTGGGATCACCAGGAGAATATTTCCTTCAATTACTCGCCGCCGCCCAGCGGCTCGATGCCGCACGGGATCACGCTCGGGTTCGGCGTCAACCATGTCATCATCGCCGCGCGCAGCAGCTGGAGCTTCGGCCCCTCGCTCAGCTATCACCGCGCCTTCTGAAATTGGCACGAAGCGGACGTATAAGAGCTGCCTATCAATGTCTGCTTTTGGGGTAAGAGCAGACATCCCGATGAATGAGCGTTACTTCCGGTTTTGACCCGTACCGGATATCGCGACGCTACCGCCATCGCTCGTGCGCGACCTTGCTTGAGCCTTGACCTGGATCAAGGCGCTGTATCGGTTTCTAAGTATGCTCGGTCACCGTATTTATATACGAAACGGGAAAGAGCGGAACACAATCGGAGAGAAACATGGACCCCAAGGCTGACAAGAAAGCGGGCAAATGCCCGGTCATGCACGGGACCACAAATGTTGGAATGAGGTCGAATAGCGACTGGTGGCCGAACCAGCTGAACCTCGGGATTCTCCGTCAGAACTCGTCCCTGTCCAATCCGATGGGCGAGGCGTTCAACTATGCGGAAGAATTCAAGAAGCTCGACTTCAAGGCTCTGAAGAAAGACCTCGCCGCGCTGATGACGGACAACCAAGACTGGTGGCCGGCGGATTTCGGCCACTACGGGGGGCTCTTCATTCGCATGGCGTGGCACGCCGCGGGCACGTACCGCATCGGCGACGGTCGCGGCGGTGCGGGCGCCGGCCAGCAGCGCTTCGCGCCGCTCAACTCTTGGCCGGACAATGCGAACCTCGACAAGGCACGGCGGCTCTTGTGGCCGATCAAGCAGAAATACGGCCGGAAAATCTCCTGGGCCGACCTCATGATCCTCGCCGGCAATGTCGCGCTCGAGTCGATGGGTTTCAAGACATTCGGCTTCGGCGGCGGTCGCGCCGATGTGTGGGAGCCTGACGAAGCCGTCTACTGGGGCAAGGAGGACACCTGGCTCGGCGACAAACGCTACACGGGCAACCGCGAGCTCGAGAATCCGCTCGCCGCCGTGCAGATGGGTCTCATCTATGTGAATCCGGAAGGGCCGAACGGCAAGCCGGATCCGCTCGCCGCGGCCAAGGATATTCGTGAGACCTTCGCGCGCATGGCGATGAACGACGAGGAGACGGTTGCGCTGATCGCCGGCGGACACAGCTTCGGCAAGACCCATGGCGCCGGCGATGCGAAGCTAGTCGGCCCAGAACCCGAGGCAGCGCCCCTTGAGGAGATGGGCCTCGGCTGGAAGAGCAAGTTCGGCACGGGCAAAGGCAAAGACGCGATCACCGGCGGCCCGGAAGTCACCTGGACCACGACGCCGACGAAGTGGAGCAACAACTTCTTCGAGAACCTGTTCGGCTACGAATGGGAGCTGACCAAGAGCCCGGCGGGTGCGTATCAGTGGAAAGCGAAGGGCAACGCCGCCACAATTCCGGATGCCTTCGACCCGTCGAAGCGTCACGCGCCAACCATGCTGGTCACGGACCTCTCCTTGCGGGTCGATCCGGTCTACGAGAAGATTTCACGGCACTTCTACAAGAATCCGGGTGCGTTCGCGGACGCGTTTGCCCGGGCGTGGTTCAAGCTCACCCACCGCGACATGGGCCCGCGTTCGCGCTATCTCGGCCCGGAGGTCCCGGCGGAGGAGCTGATCTGGCAGGATCCCGTCCCCGTCGTCGATCACAAGCTGATCGACGCCAAGGATATCGCGGATATCAAGGCCAAGGTCCTCGCCTCGGGACTTTCCATCTCCGAACTGGTCTCGACCGCTTGGGCCTCGGCGGCAACCTTCCGCGGCTCTGACAAGCGCGGCGGGGCGAACGGGGCGCGCATCCGTCTCAGCCCCCAGAAGGATTGGGAAGTCAACCAGCCTGCCCAATTGGCAAAGGTGCTCGAAACCGTTGCGGGCATCCAGAAAGCGTTCAACGGCGCGGCAAGCGGCGGCAAGAAAGTGTCGCTCGCCGATCTGATCGTTCTCGGCGGCTCAGCCGCCGTCGAGCAGGCCGCGAAAAAGGCCGGGCACGACATGACCGTTCCATTCGCGCCCGGCCGCACGGACGCGTCGCAGGAGCAAACCGACGTGGAGTCCTTTGCCTATCTCGAGCCGGTTGCGGATGGCTTCCGCAACTACCTCAAGGCCCAATACGCCGTGTCGGCAGAGGAGCTTCTGATCGACAAGGCGCAACTCCTGACGCTTACCGCGCCGGAGATGACGGTTCTCGTTGGCGGCCTGCGCGTCCTGGGCGCGATCCACGGCAAGTCGCAGCACGGCGTCTTCACGAAGCGGCCAGAGACGCTGACCAACGACTTCTTCGTGAATCTCTTGGACATGGGCACCGAGTGGAAAGCGACCTCGGATGAAAATGTGTTCAAGGGACACGACCGCAAGAGCGGCAAACTGAAGTGGACCGGCACCCGTGTCGACCTTATCTTCGGTTCGAACTCCCAGCTGCGCGCCCTTGCCGAAGTCTATGGCTCCGCCGACGCGCAAGCGAAGTTCGTGGCCGACTTCGTGGCTGCCTGGAACAAGGTGATGAACCTGGACCGCTTTGACCTCGCCTGATCGACGTTCAAGGACCGCCGATTAATGTCCGCTTCTGGCACAGAGCGGACATTACGCGGCTGAGATCTAATGTCCGGTTTTGGGGGAAATGCGGACATGAATCAGCCCTGGTCCCCGATTCCCTGTAATCCGATATTGCTCTAGTGCACGCTGGCGGGATTCTTGAGGAGCTGGACCACCGCGGTCCTGTTGCCGGCCCAGCCCAGCGCGTCGCGCCCGGTATAGTCCTGCTTGCTGGTGTCGGCGCCGTATTTCAGCAGCAGCTTGACCGCTTCGATCCGGCCGGTATTGGCGGCCATCATCAGCGGCGTGATGCCTTCGTGGTTCTGCACGTCGATCGGCGCCTTGGCGTCGAGCAGTTGGCGCATGACGTCGAGGCTGTTGCGCTGGGCCGCCAAGTGCAACGCGGTGTTGCCGAACTTGTCGCGGACGTCGAGATGCGCCGTCGAATGGCTGAGCAGGATATAGGCGATCTGCACGTTGTTGTTGATCGCGGCGTACATCAGCGCGGTGTAGCCGGTGTAATCGGGCTGATCGGGATCGAAGTGCTGGCTGACATACCACATCACCTGGCCGGCATTGTTGGCCGAGGACGACAGGGCGATGTTGTTCGGCTGATCCGCGCCCAGGCCGCCGAACGGAATGGTCGGGGTGCCGCCGATGCCGGTGTCGTTGAACGGGGTGGCGCTGCTGCTGCTCTGCGCCCGCGCCCCGGGCGCGGGCAGGCCGGCGAGCAGGACCACGGCCAAAAGCGCGGCGCGGCTACGGGTCATCCGGGATATCCTCTCTCTCCCTGGCGGCGGATTTTGCGTCCGCCGTGACCGGCTTTCAAGTTAAACCGGGGGCAAGGCGGGAAGCGCGGCCTTGAGCGGCGCCGCCCCCTTCTATCCTCCGGAAGGGCCTGCGGTGTAGGGTGTCTTTCGCGATGGAAATCGATCTTTCGCCCGTCGAGTTGCCCGAATTCGCCGCGGGCACGGTCTGGCTGGTGGGCGCCGGGCCGGGTGCGCCCGGGCTGTTGTCGTTGCTGGCGCTCCACGCGCTGAAACAGGCGGACGACATCGTCTACGACGCGCTGGTGGACAAGCGCATTCTCGCTCTGGCGCGGCCGGGAGTCCGCCGGCATTACGCCGGCAAGCGCGGCGGCAAGCCCTCGGCCCAACAGCCCGACATCTCCAACCGGCTGATCGAGCTGGCGCGCCAGGGCAAGCGCGTGCTGCGGCTGAAGGGCGGCGATCCCTTCGTCTTCGGCCGCGGCGGCGAGGAGGCGCAAGCGCTCGAGGCGGCCCGCATTCCCTATCGCGTCGTGCCGGGCATAACCGCCGGCGTCGCGGCCTTGGCCTGCGCCGGCATCCCGCTCACCCACCGCGACACCAATTCGGCGGTCTCCTTCGTGACCGCCTATGCCAGCGACGGCGGATTGCCGGAGGATGTCGACTGGGAATCGCTCGCCAAGGGATCGCGCCTGCTGGTGATCTACATGGCGTTGCAGAATCTGGACAAGATCGCGCGCCGGCTGATGGAAGCCGGCCGCAAACGCGACGAGCCGGTGGTGATCGTGAGCCAGGCGACGCTGCCGGGCCAGCGCGTGGTCGAAACCACGCTCGAAAACGCGGCGGCGGACGCCAAGCGCGCGGGGATCGAGGCGCCGGCGGTGGCGGCGGTGGGCCGGACGGTGCGATTGAAGCGCGTTGGGTTATGACATCGCCCGGCTAAGCGTGTAAAATCCGTCTTATGTCCCGTGTGACGCTTCGCGGCCTCATCGCCTTTCTCGTCGTGCTCGTCCTGTTGCTGGCGGGCTTCGCCTACGAGAACGGCTGGTTCGGCGGCGGCGAGATCAACCATGCGGCCGCCTTGCCCATCGGCGGCCCGTTTTCGCTCACCGACCAGAACGGCGCGGCGCGCAATGACGCGGATTTCCGCGGCAAGCTGATGCTGGTCTATTTCGGCTACACCTATTGCCCCGACATCTGCCCGACGACGCTCGCAGCCATGAGCCAGGCGCTCGACCGGCTCGGGTCCGAATCCAATCAGGTCCAGCCGATCTTCATCACCGTCGATCCCGAACGCGACACCCCGGCGCAGATGAAGCTCTACGCCGCGAACTTCCATCCCCGGTTATTGGCCCTGACCGGCAGCGCGGAACAAGTAGCCGTGGCCGAGAAGGCCTATCGCGTCTATGCCAAGAAGGTGGCCGAGCCGGGCAAGGCGGATTACCTGATGGATCATTCCTCCTTCATCTATCTCATGGACCGCAACGGCAAGCTGGCCGCGCTGATCTCGCCCGGGACCGATCCCGATGCCATGGCGGCGGCGATCAGGCGTCATCTGTGATGGCATTGCCGCAACGCATCGCGCTCGGCCAGGCCGAGATGAAGCTGATCGTGTCGCGCCATCCGCGCGCGCGCCGTTTCGTGCTGCGGCTCGACGAGCGCGGCGAATCGATCGAGCTGGTGCTGCCGCGCTGGGGCTCGCTCAAGGAGGCGGGGCGGTTCCTGGAACAGAATCGCGGCTGGCTCGAACAGCGGTTCAAGGACTTGCCGCCGCGCGTGGCCTTCGCCGACGGCTCCGAAATTCCGCTGTTGGGCCGGACGCACCGCATCCGCCACCGCCCGGCTGCGCGCGGGAAAGGCTCCGCCTGGATCGAGGACGGGGAAATCCACGTCGCCGGCGAAGCCTCGCATTTGCCGCGTCGGCTCAGGGATTTCCTGCGCGCCTATGCCCGAAGGGAGCTTGCGGCGCGGGCGCACGATCTCGCCCGGCGCATCGGCCGCGAGGTTTCGGGAATCCGCCTGAGCGACGGCAAGAGCCGCTGGGGCAGCTGCTCGGCCGCGGGCGAATTGGCGTTTTCCTGGCGGCTGATCCTCGCGCCCGAAGACGTGCTGCACTATGTCGTGGCGCATGAAGTCGCCCACTTGGCGGAAATGAACCACGGGCCGCGTTTCTGGAAGCTGGTCGAGAGGCTAGCGCCGGGGCATTCGAAGGCGGGGGCGGGCGGCCGGGCGTGGCTGCGCCGCAACCGGGCGCGGTTGCTGCGCTTCGGCTGAGCGCATGAGATAGAGCAGAATCCCTAGCGCGGGCAGGCAAGCGAGCGTCGATGCGGCGAAAAACGCCGGCCAGCCGAGGCGGTCGGCGAGGAAGCCGCCGCCCGAAGCCAGCACCGTGCGCGATGTCGCCGCCAAGGCCGACAACAGCGCGTATTGCGTGGCGGTGAAGGCGGGATTGCAGAGCCGCGAGAGGTAGGCGACGAAGGCCGCCGAGGCCATGCCGCCGGTGACGTTCTCGGCGGCGATGGTCACGGCCAGCATGGCGGGATCGGGCCCGGCCCAATACTGCACGATATACATGAGGTTCGAGAGCATCTGGAGGCATCCGCAGACCAAGAGCGCGCGCATCAAGCCCAGGCGATAGACCAGCAATCCGCCGAGGAAGATGCCGGCGACGCTGGCGCCCGCGCCGAACAGCTTGGCGACGTTGGCGATCTCGATCTTGCTGAAGCCCAAAGCCACGTAGAACGGATTGGACATGATGCCGGCGAGCGCGTCGCCGAATTTGTAGAGCACGACGAAGACCAGGATCAAAAGCCAGCCCCGGCGCGAGGCGAATTCGGCGAAGGGCGCCGCGACCGAACGCTCGAACCAGTTCTTGTCCTTGGGCGCCTTGGCGGCTTTGGGCTCGCGCGTCATCAGCACGGTGGCGATCCCCACCAGCATCAGCGCCGCCATACCGGCATAGGACCAGAACCAGCCGAAATAGGACGCCAGATAGAGCGCGCCCGCACCCGAGGCGATCATGCCGACGCGATAGCCCACCTGGGTCGCCGCCGCCCCCGCGCCCTGTTCGCGCTCATGCAAAAGTTCGATGCGATAGGCGTCGATGACGATGTCCTGGCTGGCCGAGAGAAACGCCACCCATGACGCGGCCAAGGCCACGCGCCAGGGATCGGTGGCGGGATCGCACAGCGCCATGGCGAGGAGCGCCAAGGCCAGCGCCGCCTGGACCGTCACCGCCCAGGAACGCCTTCGTCCCAAAAGCCGCGTCAGCAACGGCACCCGCACGCGGTCCATCGCCGGCGACCACAGGAATTTGAGGTTGTAGGCCAGGCCCACCTGGGCGAAGAATCCTATGGAGGTGAGCGTGACGCCCGATTCCTTCAGCCAGATCGCGAGCGTGGCGCCGGTCAAGGCCAGGGGCAGACCGCTCGAAAAGCCCATCAACAGGATCGCCAGCATGCGCCGGTCGGCATAGACCCGAAGCGCCGCGAGCCAGGATGAGATCATGAGGAGCGCGGAGGACGCGGTCCGGGGTGGCGTTACGGTTTCTTCTTGTCGGCGTCGGCCGCCACCTGCATGCGGACGATCTTGTCGGGATTGGTCACCATGCCGCTGCCGGGCGCGCCCGGCTTGATCGCGTCGATGAATTCCATGCCCGAGGTCACCTGGCCGAAGATGGTGTACTGGCCGTCGAGCCCCGGCTGCGGCGCGAAGCAGATGAAGAACTGGCTGTCGCCGCTGTCGGGGTTTTGCGAGCGCGCCATGCCGACCGTGCCGCGCAGGAAATGCGCCTGGCTGAACTCGGCCGGAACCGTTTTGCCCGAGCCGCCGGTGCCGGTGCCGGTGGGATCGCCGGTCTGCGCCATGAATCCCGTAATGACGCGGTGGAAGACGATGCCGTCGTAGAATCCACGCCGCGCCAGCGCCTTGATCTGCGCCACGGTCTTGGGCGCGAGATCGGGCCGGAGTTCGATGACGACGCGGCCCTTGGGCACGTCGAGGTAAAGCGTGTTTTCAGGATCGGCTGCGCGCACGGGACCTCCGAGGGAAAGGAGCAGGACGGACACCAGCGCGGCGAGCGAAAGGGACTTGAACATGACGCGCTCATCCGGTTGCTGTGATCGGGAGCGCGACCTTATCGCAAGGCGGCGGCGAAGGAAAGCCGGGTTTCCCGTCAGAGCCGGACAAAGCCGCTCATCAGCATGTCGATGGTCTTGCCGTCGGATGAGAGCGGCAGCACCAGCACCTCGCAATTCCAGATATGCCGGTCGGTCATCTGCCGGTTGCGGTACTTGGCGACGGGAAAGCGCGTCGCCACCACCTCGCCATAGTGCTCCGCCACGATCCGGCGGTATTCCGCATCGGGCATGGCATCGAGACTTTTGCCGGTGAGGTCGAAGCCCACGCTTTGCGCCACGGTGCTGGCATGGAGGCGGAAGCGGTAGCGCAGCGGATCGTGGGCCACGTCGATGAGCGACAAATTGCCGATGCAGTATTTGAGATCGAGCGGATCAAAATCGGCGCGCGCCGGCATCTCGCGCCCGCGCCGGCGCGTTTCCCAATCCTGGTACAATTGCCGTAATATGGGTGTCTTGAGTTCGAGCATGCGAACCCCGGGCGGGTGAGCCGAATCGCTTGAAACCCATTGTCGGGTTATTCCGGGACTTCCGCAACCCTCGGCCGCAAGCCGGGGCCGATAAGGATCAGCCGGCTTCGGCCTCGGCGGCCCGGCTGGCGCGTTTGCGCTCATGCGGGTCGAGGAAGCGCTTCCTGAGCCGAATCGATTTCGGCGTCACCTCGACCAGTTCGTCATCGGCGATATAGGCGATCGCCTGTTCGAGGCCCATGAGGATGGGCGGCGTGAGCCTCACCGCCTCGTCCTTGGCGGTGGTGCGGATGTTGGTGAGCTGCTTGCCCTTCAAGGGATTGACGTCGAGATCGTTGCCGCGCGAGTGGCCGCCGACGATCATGCCGGGATAGACCTCGGTGCCGGGGGTGATGAACATCGGCCCGCGTTCCTCGAGATTCCACAGCGCGTAAGCGACCGCCTGCCCGGAGCCGTTGGAGATCAGGACGCCATTCCGTCTTCCCTCGATCGGGCCCTTCCAGGGCGCGTAGCCGTGGAAGAGGCGGCTCATGATGCCGGTGCCGCGCGTGTCGGTCATGAACTCGCCCTGATAGCCGATCAATCCCCGCGTCGGCGCGAGGAAAGTGAGCCGCGTCTTGCCCCCGCCCGAGGGCCGCATGTCCCGGAGCTCGCCTTTGCGCTGCGCCATTTTCTCCACCACGATGCCGGCGAAATCCTGGTCGACGTCGACCTGAACCTCCTCGACCGGTTCGAGCTTGCCGCCATCGGGAGCGGTCTTGACCAGGACCTGGGGGCGCGAGATCGAAAGCTCGAAGCCTTCGCGCCGCATGGTTTCGATCAAGACGCCGAGCTGCAATTCGCCGCGGCCGGCCACCTCGATCGCGTCCTTTTCCTCGCTCTCGCGGACGCGGATGGCGACGTTGCCCTCGGCCTCGCGTTTGAGCCTTTCGACGATGAGCCGCGAGGTGACCTTGTTGTTCCCTTCGCGCCCGGCCAAGGGGCTGTCGTTCACCGAGAAAATCATGGCCAGAGTCGGCGGATCGACCGGCATGGAAGGCAGGGCCTGGGTCACCTCGGGCGCGCCGATGGTGTCGGCGACGGTGGTTTGCTGCAATCCGGCGATGGCGACGATGTCGCCGGCCTGGGCCTCTTCGATCGGCCGGCGCTCGAGCCCGCGGAAAGCGAACAGCTTGGTGAGCCGCGCCTCTTCGATGACGGCGCCGTCGGGCGACAGCGCCTTCAAGGGCATGTTGACCCGCGCCGTGCCCTGGTGGATGCGCCCGGTCAGGATGCGGCCGACATAGGAGTCGTATTCGAGCGTGGTCACCAGCATGGCGAAGGGCGCGTCCGGCTCGGATTCGGGGGGACTCACGTGGCGCAGGATCAGGTCGAACAGCGGCGTCAAATCCTTGCGCTCGTCGTCGGGTTCGGCCACCGCCCAGCCGGCGCGGCCGGAGGCGTAGAGCGTGGGGAAATCGAGCTGCTCCTCGGTCGCGTCGAGCACGGCGAAGAGATCGAAAATCTCGTTGTGCACGGCGGTCGGCCTGGCGTCGGAACGGTCGATCTTGTTGATCACGACGATCGGCCTCAGGCCCTGCCGCAGCGCCTTGCTCAGCACGAATTTGGTCTGCGGCATCGGCCCCTCGGCCGCGTCCACCAGCACCAGCACGCCGTCGACCATCGACAGAATGCGTTCGACCTCGCCGCCGAAATCGGCGTGGCCGGGCGTGTCGACGATGTTGATGCGCGTGCCCTTCCAATCGACCGAGGTGCATTTGGCCAGGATGGTGATGCCGCGCTCGCGCTCGAGATCGTTCGAATCGAGCGCGCGCTCCATCACCTGCTGATTGGCGCGGAAGGTCCCGCTTTGCTTCAAGAGCTGGTCGACCAGGGTGGTTTTCCCATGGTCGACATGGGCGATGATGGCGATGTTCCGGATGTCCATTGCAACTCACATATGGCCCCTGCGGGGCCGTTATAGAAGACCCGCGCCCTTGGCCAGGTTCCTGAGCGAGGTTTCGGGCCGGGCGCCGAAATGGCCGATGACCTCGCCGGCGCACAGGCTGCCCAATTTGCCGCAAGCTGCGAGATCCCGCCCATGGGTCAGGCCATAGAGGAAGCCGGCGGCGTAAAGATCGCCGGCCCCGGTGGTATCGACCACGCGCGCGACTTGCGCCGGCGCCACGTGCAGCATTTCCTTGGATGTGACGATGTTGGAGCCGCGCTCGCTGCGCGTCAGCACCGCGATCTCGCAATGGCCGCGGACATGCTCGGCCGCCTGCTCGAAATGCTCGGTTTCGTAGAGCGAGCAGATCTCGTGCTCGTTGGCGAACAGCACGTCGATGTGGCTTTTGACCAGGTCGAGGAACTCAGGCCGGTGGCGCCCGACGCAGAAGGGATCGGAGAGCGACAACGCCACCTTGCGGCCCGCTTGGTGCGCGAGGCTCGCCGCCTTGCGGAAGGCCTCCATGGCGCGCGGCGGATCGAACAGATAACCCTCGAGATAGGTGACCTGCGCCGACGCCACCAGATCCGGATCGACGTCCTCCGGCCCGAGCTCGACGCAGGCGCCGAGGAAGGTGTTCATGGTGCGCTGCGCGTCGGGCGTGACCAGGATCAGGCAGCGCGCGGTGGGCGGGCCGTTCTTCAAGGGCGGCGTCTTGAACGCGACGCCGAGCGAGGCGAGATCGTGGGCGAAGATGTGGCCGAGCTGGTCGTCTTGCAGCTTGCCGATATAGGCGCCGCGGCCTCCGAGCGAGGCCAGGCCGGCGATGGTGTTGGCGGCCGAACCGCCCGAGGCCTCGATCCCTTCGCCCATCTTGGCGTAAAGCGCCTCGGCGCGGGCCGCGTCGATCAGCGCCATGGTGCCCTTGGCGAGGCCCTGGCTCGCGAGGAAGGATTCCTCCGCCTTGGCCAGCACGTCGACAATGGCATTGCCGATGCCGACGACATCGTAGGAAGAGGCGGCCATGTCAGGGGGTTCCGGGCGGTGGGGTGGGGGCGAAAGCGGGCGGAGTATAGGGAACGCCCGGTTTGCCGCAAGTGCGAACAGGGCCGCGGCAAGGCGGCAAAATGGCGGCGGCAAGGCGGATTTCTCTTTATTCCCCGGCACTTGGAGATTATTATCATTCCAGAAGAGCGTTGAGACTCTTCTGCGGGAGGCAATCCAGGTTCCGGCGGTTTGAGGCGCGGTTTTTGCGGCTCGACTCCCGTTTCGGATGCCTGGTGAGCTCCGCCCGGTCGTTCGCCTATCGGAACGGACGCGGCGCATGGTTGAGAGAGCGGATATGAGTCCGGCCGGCGCGGCGTGGCGCCTGGGAGCCTTGCTGGCCCTGGTTTTGACCCTGGCCGCCTGCGCCGGCGATGAGTTTGCCGGCGGCGCGGCGCCCGGAGCGGTGCGGCTGGGCAATCTGGCCGGGCTCGCGCCCGCCCAGGTGGCGGCGCTTTACGGCCAGCCCGATTTCCGCCGCAACGATCCGCCCGCCCAGGTGTGGCAATACCGCAGCGCCGATTGCGTGCTCGATCTTTACTTCTACAGCGGCGATGGCGGCGAGCAGCTGGTCTTCGCCCAAAGCCGGCCGCGCAGCTTGCAACAGAACGCTTCCGCCGGGCCTTGCCTCGACGGCGACGCGGCGGCGCTGCGCGCGCGCAGCCAGGAGACCAAGCTCTAGGATAAAGCGCGGACGCGTTAGGTTCCCTGCGCCATGATGGCGCCGACGCCGACATGACGCAACTCCGGATCGAATATCACGACAAGGCGGCGTGGATGCTGGAAAGCCTGCCGAAATAGGCGCGCGCGTTCCGCCTAGCGCTTCTTCAGTCGCGCCTCGATCGCGTCCCAGACTTTGGCTTCGAGCTTGACGCCGTCGAACCGGTTGATTTCCTGGATGCCGGTCGGCGAGGTGACGTTGATTTCGGTCAGGCAGTCGCCGATCACGTCGATGCCGACGAAGACGAGGCCCAGCTCGCGCA
>Ga0187803_10000547_pt1 | contig 14933 bp, 12 predicted proteins | sample NC_wetland_sal_i_2_FD_132425 | JGI IMG/M metagenome (GOLD analysis project Ga0187803, IMG submission 132425) | Wetland sediment microbial communities from Neuse River Estuary, North Carolina, USA - Control_3 | ecosystem: Environmental > Aquatic > Freshwater > Wetlands > Sediment | place: USA...
AAATCGCGCAGCCAGTACTTCATCATTTCAATCATGTAAGCGCGCAGCCGAGGGTTGGCATAATTGAGGGCTGCGACGTCGGTCCAATCGTAAGGCGAGACAATCTGGCCGTTGGCGTCGTGCCGGTAGAAGTCCGGCGTCTTCATCATCACGCTGTCCCACGCAGTGTGGTTGGCCACGATATCGATGATCACTTTCAGCCCGCGGCGATGCGCTTCCCCAATCAATCGATGTAAGTCGTCCTTGGTGCCATAGTCCGGGTTGATCGCATAGTAGTCGCGCACGGCGTAAGGGCTGCCGATGCTCCCCTTCTTTTTCAATTCTCCGAAAGGATGTATGGGCATCAGCCAAAGGACAGTCACGCCGAGGCTCTTCAAATCGTCGAGGCGGGCCGTGATGCCGGCAAAATTGCCTGCCGCCGAGAAGGTGCGCGGATTGATTTCGTAAATCACCGCGTCGCCCACCCACGCAGGGGTGGAGCGCGCTTGTTCGCTCGACACGTCGCGTGCCGCTGTTTGCGCGGGCGCGAGCGTCCACGGCCCAACCAGGGCAAGGAGCGCGATGAATAAGAAGAGCCGATGGAGTGATTTCCTAAGCGTGGTCATGGTTAGCTTGAAGCGTTCTCCCAATTCGACAGAATTTCCTCGATCTTGCCTTGGACCTCTCGGCGAGCGTCCATGCGGTCCAGCCCGGTCATCAAGAGATCGTCGTACTCAGTATGTTTGTGGCGAATAGAGGCCATCACGGCGAGGCGCAGCGCCTCTTCGTCCAGCGCGCGCCCAGCGGCCGAGCGGCCCACCCGCCCGCTGCCGCGCGCGGCGGTGTGGCGTGCAATGGCCAGCGCTTCCTTCGGGGGACAGCCAGGAAACAAGCCTCGGATCTTCCCCGTCATCTGCTCGACCAATTCCTGGTCTTCTTCCTCCCGCCGCAGAGCGTCTCGTTCACGGCGCTGGGCGCGCACTTCTTCGTCGGAAAGGCATTCCTCTTGCGCTTGATCGAGAGCCGCCTCTTCAACGAGAATTCCCTGGCGCTCATACCGCTTCCGCGCGCGGCTGAACCTTACAACCACCGCCGAAAGTGAGCTGTGCTTGCGGGCGCGGCGGGTGAGCGCCGTGTTGCCGCTATGAAGATAGACGAGGTGATCCAAATCGGCGCAAGTGAGACACAGTGGCTGGCCCTTCTCCATCACCAGGAAGCTGTTCTTCCCAAGCTCGGCCTTGCATTGGGAACACTCCGAGTCGCGCAGAATTGAAAACACAACCAGCTCCGGTTTTGATTCCGAGCCAATCGACTCCTGCATCGGTTATCGCTCTTTTCGTTCCGGGGAAATCCGCATTCCGCCGGTTAGAATAGAGAAAGGTATCTGCAAAATCAAATCGACATTTTATCGATCAGTTCCTCAGCGAACCGTGAACTCCGCCTTCAGGGGTACATTCGCCGAAGAATCGCCAACATAGACCGTGAATTTCCCGGAGTCAACCTTCCAGTCCTTGGAGGCGATGTCCCAATAGGCCAGCGAGCGCCGGTCGAGTTTGACAGTAACGTGTTTGGTCGCGCCGGCTGCCAGCGTCACGCGCTCGAAGCCCTTCAGTTCTTTCACCGGGCGCGGCACGTTGGGCGAAAGCTCGCCGACATAGACTTCGGCCACTGCCGCCCCAGCGCGCCGGCCCGTATTCCGAGCGTCGAAGCTGATGGTGATCGGCCCGTTGGCGCTGGCCGTAGTCGGCGTCACGCTGAGATTGCTGAATGCAAACGTGCTGTACGAAAGACCGAAGCCAAACGGAAACAGCGGCTTGGTCGGGCCGCGGTCGTAGCCGCGATAGCCGACGAAAACACCCTCCCCGTAAGTCACGTCTTTGCTGTCCGGCGCTTCGTAATAGTTCGGATAGGCAGGATCGTCCTCTATGCGCCGCTCCCAACTGATGGGCAACTTGCCGGAAGGATTCACCTTGCCAAGCAAAACCTCCGCCAAGGCGCGACCCGCTTCATCGCCGCCGTACCACGTCTGGACCAGAGCCGGCGTGCGGTCGAGCCACTGGCTGGTGTCAACGCTGCCACCCGCCGTGACGACCACAATGGTATGTGGGTTGGCGGCGAGCACTGTTTTAATCAGCTCATCCTGGCCGGGCGGCAGGCGGTACGTGCGGTCGAATCCCTCCGATTCTGTCTCGGGAGTGAAACCGACGGAAACAACGGCGACATCCGCGAGTTTAGCAATCTTGGCCGCCTCCGGCTCAACCATTTCCTCGGCGGGCAGGGCACCGAGCCCGGCTCTTATGGTTCCGGCCTGAGGCAGGTATTCAAAACGCACGGCCACGGCTTTCCCGGCGGGAAGATCGACATCGACAAACTGCGGCGCCTGGCCTTCGTGCGGGGTCCCTTCCAATACGAGTTTATTGTCCACGTAAAGCCGATAGGCGTCCCGGCCAGCGGCCGCAGCGATGAAGCGTTGCGGTCCGGAATTCGGGGCTTTGTAATAGCCCGACCAGCGCACGCTGCGTTTGTTCGTCGAGCCCGGCGCAAATTGAAAGCCGCCCCAGCGATTGACAGTGAAGACGGTCAGCTTGTTATCGGGGTTACCTTCGAAGCTTGGGTTGGGAAACTCTTCCTGAAGAAGGCCCGGCTGTGTGCCTTCCGCGTCCACCCAGAAGGCCGAATGTCCGCGCACGAATCCGCCACCGCCGGAGAAAACGTCATGCACGTCCTTGACGCCCCGGCTCCACAGCACCTTGGCGCCGGTGCCCAACGCATCGCTCAATCCAGTCATGATGCTGACCGGCGCAAACGCCGTGATGCGCGCGCTGCCGCCGGCCGAGGGAACCGCCGGGTAAGCATCCGGCCCAATCACCGCGATGGTGTGGACGCGAGAGAGGTTCAGCGGCAGCAAAGCGCCCTCGTTCTTCAGCAGCACGATGCTTTCTTCCGCTGACTCCAGCGCCGCCTGGCGAGATTGCTGGCTATAGAGGGGAACACCAAGGTCAGCCTGGTCACGATCGAGAAAGTGATATTCGAGGGCAACGCGCAGAATTCGGCGGACCTTGTCGTCAATCGTAGCCGTGGAGACTTTGCCGGATTGGACCGCGGGCAGCAGAGTCTCACGAGTCATGAACCTTGCCCGTGGCATCTCCAGGTCGAGCCCGCCGTTCGCAGCCGCCACGCCGTCGTAGGTAGCATCCCAATCGGACATCAGAATGCCACGGAATCCCCAGTTCTTTTTCAGAACTTCGTTGTTCAGAAGAGTGTTCTGCGTTGCGTGCTCGCCATTGATGAGGTTATAGGAATCCATCACCGCGCCCACGTGGCCTTCTTTCACCGCCTCTTCGAAAATGGGCAAGTAAATCTCGCGCAGCGTGCGTTCATCGATGATCGAATTCACATTGTGGCGGTCGTACTCGGAGTTGTTAGCGTCATAGTGCTTCACCGTGGCCACCACGCCCTGGCTCTGTACGCCTTGAATGTAGCCGACGGCTATGCGCCCTCCCAGATATGGGTCCTCGCCGTAGTATTCGAAGTTGCGCCCGTTCATCGGCGCTCGATAGATGTTCACGCCTGGGCCGAGAAGGAAGTTTACGCCGCGCGCGCGCGCGTCCTGGCCGATGGCCGCACCGACGCGCTTCGCGAGGGCAGGGTCCCATGAGGCCGCGAGCCCAATCCCCGCCGCATAGCCCGAAGTTGTGCCCCACGTGCGCACGCCCATTGGGCCGTCAGACATCTTCAAGCGCACCAGGCCGATTTGCGGCATCGCTTTGACGAACATGCTGTCTTCCCCGCCGAGCAGGTCAATCTTCTGCTCCAAGGTCAGCTTGGCCAGCATCGCGTCGATGCGGCGCTCGAGGTCCGAGGACGCGGTCCCTTGTGCTAAAGCCCCGCCCGCGAGCATCGTCGTGAGGACCAGCGCCGACAACACCAAACTGATTGACCACATTGGGACTTGAAGTTTATTGATCTTCATCATGGCAAATTATCCCCCACAGAACAGGTTTGTTCTTCGAGCTTCTGTTGATTCTAAAGGACATTCCGGTTTCATTCCGCGATTTTTTAAAGACCGGGCATCCCTCTAGTTGAGAATTATAACTTTGGTAAACTGGGCATCCCTGCCAGGACCATCTCCGTGTGCTACAGCCCATACTCTTTGAAACACTTACCACACTTTGTGAGGCCATGTCAGTGACCGGTATCACAAGCACTGCAGGGCTGCGCCCCTTCCAGAGAGGTTGACGAGGGCAGTTCACCTCTTCTTCTTCTCATAGACCTTCTTGCCGCTGGCGCTGTAATGATAATGTCCGCCACGGGGCCCTTCGTAGACGGTCTTGCCACTGGCAGTGGTTTGGCCGGTGGGCCTGTCGGCTGCATGCGCAGATTGGTCGGACTTTTCCCGGGCGCTATTCGCGGAGGCGGGCTGGGCGGCCGACGCCGGCGCATTCGAGGGTTCCGTCACAGGTTTCTGAGCTGCAGGCTGGGGTTTCTCGTCTTTGGCAGGAACGTGGCCGACTACCTGCCAAGTGCCGTCGGGCTTAAGAAGAACAATTCGGCCATCCTGTGTAGTGGCCAAGTCCTGGGCGCATGCCGCGGCCGGGATGAGCGCGAGCATCAGGGTCAGAGTGGCGCAGCGTGGAGAATTCTTCATAATTCACCTCGCTCAAAGGTCTGCACCTCGTCTGGCCTGTCGTCTTGGGCATACACATAGACGAGGAGCTTTCCGGCCTTACCGGACGTCGGATACCTTACCCTCGTGGAATCCTACTGTCATGTTTTTGTATTTGTACAAAATCTTGTCACCAAGGTCTACCTTCGTTTCCGGTAAGCCAAGCACGGATTCGACTTCCGCTGGTGTCATCCCGAGTTTGACCTCTTTGACAAAACCGCCGCTAGCCGTGTTTCCGAACTTGGCGGCATCCTCCTGCGTGTCGAAGGACCTTAGCCACTCGTCTATCAGCCCCGTAGCTTGGTCGTTGCCGCTCCCCACGGCAAACATCAGGATTGCGGCGGGGTACTCGTGCGACTCGTGCTCAAAGGCTCCCACCCCACGAGTCACTGCGTGGGTTGAGAGGCTTTCCACCCAAATAAGGAGCCATTTGCCGCGAACTGCAGCGTGCGATGATTTCAGAACTTCACCCTTGTGGACTGACTCTGGAGCGGCACCTCTGCAAGGATCGCGGCTGTCTTCGGGGAGATTTTCTAAAAGACCGTGCTTGGAGGTGTCAATCCCAGACTCGGTAACTCTCACCCGGAGGTAGGCCCTCGCACCGGGGTTTTCGCCGCAGATGGCCAGAGGGAGCCCGTCGCGCATTACGACGAGGTATTTCCCCTTGTAGCGTTCTGACAAGTCTTTTTTAGCACCAGCTGGCACAGCGGCCACATTGATGAGCGCCAATCCGAGCAGGGCCGCGAATGTTAGGTTTTCACCTCGATCAAGTCGGACCATGGTTTCACCCCCTTATTTAGTGTCTGGAAGGCGGACTCAGTAGACCCCAGTCGCCGCCTCCGAACCTCTTAAATTTCGCGTGGAACGTGACCGAAATCCCACTGCTCGTTCTCCTTATGCCAGCCGCGCCCACCTCAGACTGTCTCCCGGTGCCCTTGGGCGGCGTCAACCTCGGCTAGCATTGGCGCCCCACGCAGGGACGCGTGTTCCGTCTGCTTTCCGCAGCGTGCCAACTTGCCCCCTCGCGCCCCACTTGATGACCGCGTCACTTTTGGTTAGGTTGCGAGGCACCGATAGGGCACCTCTAAACACCAAGATCGTGCCGGTCGAAAGGGCTTTGGGTGCGGCCTTTCCCTTCTGGGCCGGGCTGTGAATTCCGATGTCGTTCAACCGTTGCGAACGAATCTTTTCGCGAAAGTCAGAAAGCAGGCGCAGGAGCTCAGCATCAGAAGTGCCCGAAGGTACACTGATAATCAATTGAGCGCCCTTCTGCTTCAGGATGCGGAATTGGGGCAGCGCCAACTCCGGTGCGGGCGTTGGTAAGTGCGGTGGCGGCTGTACGTCGCGGGGTCCCAGCCAGATCCCAATTACCATCCCCGCGAGCAGCACCGGTGCTGCAGCCCACCCGAATTGCGCAATCGCCGGGGCGCTCGATTCTGAGTCATGTTCGTCAGAGGTTGCTGGCTGCTCAACTGGTTCCGCTGTCGCGGCCGACGCGACATCTGAACAGTACTGGTTCACGCCGGCTACGAATCGTCCTGCGGCGTCGACGCTCGACGCGTGCATTACGACATTCAACCCGCCTTGGGAGGAGAGCCCAATCTGTGCGTACTCCGCGACCGGAATCTCACTGTTATTCGCAAATCGCCGGTCCGGTCCACCTCTTTTGTTGGTGTACCGCCACGTCCGATCAACTACCCGCGCATCTCCAGGGACAGAATCCGTTTCGATGAATCGCGTTGTATTCGAGCTAGCCGAAAAAGTGCTGTAAGGCACGGCCCCGATCTGCGAGCCCTGATACACAAGGATGCGATCGGGAAAGAAGTACAGCATCTGGTCCCCTAACCCCAAGCGCCAGATGTCAACATTGACCTGTAGGTGTGGCGGTGGCGATTTTCTCGTTCCTGCCGGCTTTCGGTTGATTAGATACCCTGCGCCCGCGTGGTATTTAGGGTCGAGAGAGGCGTCCCTGGTAACAATTCGCCAGAGGCGTTGAGCAGACCCGAGCGCCTGGAAGGAACTGGATAGAGCTTCGTAACGGCTTCGCGAAGTTTCGTCAAGTCGGTAACTCAACAAGACGCGTTTTCGTTCGCTATCATATGCGCGCAAGACAAAGTACGCGACGACCGCTCCAACCGCGGCGGTTGCCGTTACCCAAGCGACGATTTCTGCCCCAATCATAATCAGCAAGAGAAGCCCAGCAAACACGGTGGCCCAAGGAGCCACGCTCAGCTTTGCATGTTGTTCGCGTATGTAGGCCAACATGTGGTCCGCAGAACTGTCAGTGAGGCGACTTGCATCCGCCGTGGGAATCACTGTCCCTTGCGGCGGAACGTCTTGCGGAGGGAGGCTCGGGATCCGGTCGGGCGAGGGATGAGGTGACAACGACTGTCTGTAGTACACCCCATACCGACCCATGTGAACGTAATTGCCCCGGGGTCCGGAGCCGAGTCGCAGACCTTTGACGCCGACGGAGTAACCCAGCCCCGACCTCGACACGTTTAATCGAAGCGGTCCAAAGCTGAATGCTTTGCGCAAGTACCAACCCACGCAATCACTCCTCTGGCCGACCCAACATTTATATTTTTCGAGCCTTGACTGAGCGATAATCTACACCTGATCTAGCCCGAATGCAATCGAAGGCGGGCTGCCCATGTATAAGAGAGGCGGGGGAGTCGAGGGCTGGGTGGCGCAGGTACTTCAGACCCGCGACGTTCGCAAAATGACGGCAGTTGCAAGCAGCGACGGCTTGGTGTATTTTGTCGGTCAATACGCAGGGAGGCGTCACGATGGCGGCACAGATCACGAACACCGGCTACGACGAGTCCAAGCTGAACGCTTTCATGGAACGGGTGGTAGGCGACATGGGCGCGGCGATGCATGCCACGCTGGTGGTGATCGGGGACAAGCTCGGGCTGTACAAGGCGATGGTGGGCGCAGGTCCTCTGACGCCAGCCGAACTGGCCGGGAAAACGGGCACCGCCGAACGCTACGTGCGCGAGTGGCTGAACGCCAATGCCGCGAGCGGCTTTGTTACTTACGACTCGGCCACGAACCGCTACGAACTTCCGCCGGAACAGGCCTTTGCCTTGACCACCCTGGACCTGCCCGGCGCTTTCCACATCATCTCGGCATGTTTCAAAGACGAGCCGAAGATCACTCAGGCGTTCCGAACCGGCGAAGGCGTCGGGTGGCACGAGCACGACGCGAATCTGTTCTTCGGTACGGAAAGGTTCTTCCGGCCCAATTATGCAGCCAACCTGATGTCGTCGTGGATTCCCGCGCTGGAAGGAGTGCAAGACCGCCTGAAGCGCGGAGCCAGCGTAGCGGACGTCGGCTGTGGGCATGGGGCCTCCACTATGCTGATGGCGAGGGCGTTTCCCAAGTCGCGGTTTTACGGCTTCGACTATCACAGTGGATCGATCGAGTACGCGCGCCATGTGGCCGGGCGCGATGGGTTGTTGGATCAGATCACCTTCGAGGTGGCCAGCTCGAAGAGCTACCCGGCCAACGGGGGCTACGATCTGGTGACGTTCTTCGACTGCCTGCACGACATGGGCGACCCCATCGGAGCCGCAAAACACGTGTTGAGCACCCTAAAAGCCGACGGCACCTGGATGATTGTGGAGCCCTTCGCCCATGACCAGCCCCACCAGAACCACAATCCTGTGGGGAGAATCTATTATTCGGCTTCCACCATGATCTGCACGCCCGCCTCGCTGGCGCAGGAGGTGGGAGCGGCGCTGGGCGCGCAGGCCGGCGAGCAACGGATTCGCGAGGTGACCACGGACGCAGGATTCACGCGGTTCCGCCGTGCCGCGGAAACTCCTTTCAATCTGGTCTTCGAAGCTCGTCCCTAGCGACGACAGCGAGCTGCCACGCTCCAAACCATTCGGCAACGTCTGGCCTGTTGCCGTCCTTGAATTCGCACGGCGGAAAGATCATGGCCATGCTAAAATCAATGGGCACGTTCATTTCAATTTCAGAGAGAAGGTAATGAAGAACAAGAGCATCCCTCAATTGTGTTTGGCAATCATGATGCTATTGGGAGTCGCCGTTTGTGCAGCCACTGCCCAGCAGCCATCGGCGCCTGCGCCAAAGCCGGAACAGACTCCGGCGAAGACATTGCCGCAGGCACCCCCTCCGCCCGCTGGCGCACCGAACGCTGGCCCAGCCTCCACCCCTGCCGCGCCGGGAATTGCGCCCGACGCAGTGGTTTTGAAGGTTGGCGACATCAAGATCACTAAAGGACAGATCGATTCCATCATCGGCGGCTTAGATCCGCGCAGCCGGCAGTCCTTGGCGATGCAAGGGCGTAAGCAGCTCGGCAACCAGTACCTCGAACTGCTCGTGCTCTTCCAACAGGCCATGAACGATCACCTGGATTCGTTACCCGCTGTCCGTGAGAAGATTGAACTCAACCGCGAAACTCTGCTGGCCAACGCCGAGTTTGAGAAACTGAACCAAGAGCTTCAGGTTACTCCTGACGACGTGGCCCAGTATTTCAACCAGCATCAGCCTGATTTCGAAAAGGTGCAGATGCGCCAGTTCTTCATTCGCAAGCGGCCCACGGGCGCGACGGACCCAAAGATGGGGTTCACCGAGGAGGAAGCAAAGGCCAAAGCTGAGGCCATCCGCAAGGCTGTGACAGAAGAGACCGACCTCAAGAAAGTCGCCGAACAATTCAAGGACCCGAAGGCTCCCAACCTAGTGACCATCGATCTTGATCCACGCCCGGTGCGACGGCACAGTCTGATGCCGGCGCTGGATGCTGCGGCCTTCTCTCTGAAGGATGGCGAGGTGTCGCAACCGATCGATGTACCCCAGGGCATCTATCTGATTCAGGTCGCCAGCCACGTTCAGGCCGACCAAAAGGACGTCACTGCGGAAATCGAAAATATACTCAAACCAGAAAAGCGCCGAGCCAAACTCGAGGACCTGAAAAAGCAGCTCGGGGTCTGGATGGATGAGCAGTATTTCTCCGGCCCAATGCCACAAGCGGCGGCTCCACCAGCAGCCCCGCCTGAGGCGCCACCGAAAACTGCTGCGGGTGGAGTTCCTGGTGGAATGTCCGCCGCTAAACCGGGCGGAGTAACCAGCACCGCGTCCGGCGGGGAGCAGCTTGGGCCCGGGCGCATTCGCGTCGAAGGGCAAGTGGAAGCAGGCAAGTTGATCTCCTCCACGCCGGATCCCGTGTATCCCGCAGAGGCCAAGCAAAATCACATTGAAGGTGTGGTGAAGCTGGAAGCGACCCTTGGCAAAGATGGTTCCGTTCAGAATTTGAAGGTGATCTCCGGGCACCCACTCCTGGCGAAGGCCGCCTTGGACTCCGTAGCTCATTGGCGGTATAAGCCCACGCTGTTGAACGGCGAGCCGGTGCAAGTTGTTACCGAGGTCGATGTGAACTTTGCGCTGACCAAGCCTTCGGGCGCGGAAGCCGCTCAACCGACAGCATCGCAGCCGCCCAAGCAGTAGTGCGGTGGCAAGTTATTTTCGATTGAAGATTGTCGATTGCCGATTGAACGGAGGCGGAAACTCGAAATTCGAAACTCGAAACTCGCGAAACACCGCCTCCGGCCGATTTTCCAGTTTCGATTTTCGGACACCTCCAGTCGGCACTCGGCAATGAACAGCTCGCGAGATGGCACTGCTTTCTCTACTTTTGGCAATAAAAAAATCTTTTCCACAGATCTGTTGAAAAGCGGTCGGATTTCTCGCCTAAACGCGGCCTAAGGTTCTGAGTTTGAATCGTTTTTTACAGATTGCACCAATGTGTAGCAAATGTTGCGCGAAAGTTAAGATGTCATTTGTCCTTCGCCACTTGACCCTTGTTACCCGACGGTTTGTCCCTCGCTCGAGATCGGGCAGCACGCAGCCCAACTTGCTCAGCGTGCCAAGGACAAGGGACAAATGAGCAAGGACTAAATCTGCGGTTGGGGTTTCTTGAGTTTTACTTCGACGACTTGATTGTCCTTTTCGATCTCAAAGTCCTTTCCAAACGCTTCGTGATGATCCGCCGTAACCATCAGATGGATAGTCCCTTTGGGAATGTCCACGAATTTGCATCGGCCCTGAGGATTGGTTTTGGCGCTGTACGAGGTGGGCCGAGACCTTTTGAACCGGAGTTTATTTCCCGGCTCAGTGAATAGCATAGTCAGGTGTGCCTGACTGACCGGATTCCCGCTCTCCGCATCCGTCACCACGATCTCGATCGTCACACGGTCGTCCGCGGGAGGGCCCGCTCGAAGCTGCGAGGCGGCCACAAGGCCGCCAACTATGGCGAGCCCCAAGAGCCAGGATAATCTTCTCATCTCGAGCGGTAACATGATTCTTCCACCCCTTTCCCTGCCAACGGCTTTCTGCGGCAGTCGCACAAGAATCTCTCGGCCATCACTGCCCGCTTGATGGCATTATATCAGGCGCTGCGACGGATAAAGTGGCGAGTAGCAAGTGATTGTCGATTGACGATTGTTGATTGCAGATTGAAAGCAGGCAAGTAAGCCTATAGTTTCTCAATCGGAAATCGGCAATCGAAAATCGGCAATCAAAAGTTGCCTCATGTCGCGGCAGGCATACTACCATCACGGAGGGCGATCATCATGGGATTCTCAACCGACGCTATCCATAAGGGACAAGAAGCCGATCCGGCAACGGGCGCGATCATCGTCCCCATTTATCAGACATCGACTTTCGTCCAGGAGGAATTGGGCAAGCACAAGGGATACGAATACGCTCGAACCTCGAACCCGACGCGGACTGCGCTCGAGAAAAACCTCGCCTGCCTCGAACGGGGCGAGTTTGGCTACGCGTTTGCTTCCGGGATGGCCGCCATCAACGCGCTGATGACTCTGTTCAAGGCCGGCGACCACGTGGTGGCCGGCCATGACCTCTATGGCGGAACTTTTCGGCTCTTCGAGCGCGTGCTGAAGGATTTCGGCCTGACCTTCAGCTATGCCGATACGACCCGGCCCGAGGAGATTAAGAAAGCCATCCGGCCTGAGACGCGACTGATTTACATCGAAACGCCCACCAATCCGCTGATGCACATCACGGACATCGAGGCGGTCTCGCCTCTGGCAGAACAGGCAGGAATCCGGATGGCTGTGGACAATACTTTCATGAGCCCCTACCTTCAGCGTCCGCTGGAGCTGGGAGCGGATTTCGTGGTGCATAGCACCACTAAATACCTGAATGGGCACAGCGACGGAGTGGGCGGCGCTGTCATCCTGCGCGACGCTGCGCTGGCTGAGCGACTGAAGTTCATTCAGAATGCCGCTGGCGCAGTGCTCGGGCCGTTTGATAGCTGGCTGGTCCTGCGCGGCGTCAAAACCCTCGCGCTCAGAATGGAACGACACTGCCAAAACGGCCTGGCCATCGCTCAATACCTCCAGCGGCATCCCAAAGTGAAGAAAGTTTATTATCCTGGACTTGCTTCGCACCCGCAGCACCAGCTCGCCCAAAAGCAAATGCGCGGCTATGGCGGAATGCTCTCGTTTGAGACGGGATCTCTGGGGAGCGCCAAGGCGGTGCTGAAATCCGTCCGCCTCTGCTCGCTGGCCGAAAGCCTGGGAGGCGTTGAAACGTTGATCTCCCATCCTGCCACCATGACCCACGCCAGCGTTCCCCCTGAACAACGGCAGCGCCTCGGCATCACCGACGGCTTGGTCCGAATCTCGGCGGGGATCGAAGACGTGGAGGATTTGATCGCGGATTTGGACCAGGCGCTGGCAAAAATACGACCCTGATAAGCTTGGGAAGGCGCTTGCAAATCTATTTACATTGTACGTACAATGGGAGTGCGGCCCATGGAAGAGGCGCAAGAGTTTGAGTGGGATTCATCGAATCTTAGGCATCTGGCGCGCCATCGCATCAGCCGCCAGGAATTCGAGGAGGCGATGCGCGGCGGCCCGGTGGTGGTCGCCTTCAGCAACGACAGCGGCGAAGAGCGATGGTCAGTACTGGGAATGACGCGGAACCTAAGGGTCTTGTACATGGTTTACGCATTCCGCGAAGACCGCATTCGCGCGATTACGGGATGGAACGCTCCCAAGCAACTGCGCGAGCATTATTATCGAACGAAGGCTCACTGAGGGACAAACAATGGCAAAACACAAAGGTCTTATCATCCCAACATTTAAATCAGAGGCGGAAGAAGCTGATTGGCTCTACCGGCACAGGCGACTGCTGGAGTCGGACATGATGCGCGCCATCAAGGAGGGCCGTACACTGACGCTCAGACAATTCTTGGCGCGGACAAAGCTGCGGCCAGTAACTATCCGTCTGGCAACTCAGGACATCGACACGGCGCGCAGTCTGGCCGCTGAAAAAGGCATTGGATATCAGACCTACATCAAGATTCTCTTGCGGGAAGCCCTGCACAGGGAGCTGCGGGCAAGCAATAGTCACGCGCACTAGCTCTCTGACAGGGCGGGCACCAACGCGGGCCGGCGCAGGCGGACTGACATCACACGCAGCAGAAGCAGAATAATAAGGAGCTGAAGTGCCAAACCGGCATAGACACCGGATGAGAGGTTAAACTGAATATCCGCGGACTCCAGAGTCCAGTACGGCGTCAGGAGGCCCAAGAAGAAACTCATTTGGGCCTGGGAGATGATGCGAAACACCGCCGCTAGGATCACGGCTGCCGTATAGTAAAGGCACAGATAAAGAAAACCCTTCACTACAGGCCGCTTCATTCGAGTGAGAATTGCCCACTGAAGAAAAAGAACGTCACGCGTGGTGAAAACCAAAAAGGCAAGCAGTTCCAACGCTGCTGCGCCCAGTCTCCAGTCGTCCACTGGCACGGCGCTACTGAACCTCAAGGCCTGAAATGCCAGCAATGCGAAGGCGATCAGCGCTGCTGGAATCAGCCACGGCCACGGCGGCCCCGATTCCGAGAAATAGGATTCTTCTCCCGCAGCGTGCCTTCGCCACCACACCTTCAGCTTTTCCTGCGGCGAGAGCATCGCCACGCCGATCATCAGCAGGATGAACCCATTCACCGGCATCGTAAAGGCCGACACCTCAGGTGCGCCCGTCCAATGGTGTGGCGCGCGCGGCAAAACCGTCTTGGGATCCAAGAATGCGACAAATAGAACGTTTACGAACGCAGCAAAGCCAATCGCCTGCCAGCGCGAGAGCAGCCGAATCTGGTCGGTGTCCTTCTTGATGTTTCGAACTAGCATCAACACGAACCAGGCGCCGAACAAGAGGTAAAGGACCGGCGTGAGCGCCACGAACGAAACCGGCTTACCAAACAGCGTGGGCGCAGTACCCTGCATAACAGCCTGGACGCGGTAAAGGGAAAAGAGCGCTGGAAATATGCTGATCCCATCAAATCCAGGAAAGAGTTGCCAGCCCGCACGGCTAAATCCCAACCCAACTGGAAGGATCGCCAACAAACCGACCAAGCGCGCGCTCGACCCTTCAAGCTGCATCGAAGCCCACAGGCTCATCACGCTGACAAACAGCGCTGTCACCAGCAACAACACGTAGGTCCAAAACAGAACGTGAAGCTGGTAGCCTGCCAGTATTCCGAGCACGATGGCGACAGGAAGGGTGCATCCAATCGTGAAATATGCGAGGATCGGCACGCCGAGGACCTTCCCCACAGTCAGCTCCCATGCGGTCAGGCGCGTGGTCCTCAGGAAATCGTAGGTCTTCAGTTCGCGCTCGCGAGCGATGGAGTTGCCGCACGCGGATGCACACCAGAAGAGCAGGACAACGTACTGAATGCCCATCACCCAAAGATAGAAAACCCTAAAGAACTCACGAACCGGGTCTAGTAGCGTATTGCTCCACGTCGACAGGCCTACCAGGCTGCAAATCACCAGGGCCAACGCGGCGGCGGAGAGGGCGCGGGCCGGCCGCAGCTCCGCGCGCACATGGCGGACGAATTCGGGATTATGCCAAAAGCTCACTACATCACCTCGTTGTGCGACAATTTCAAATAGAGGTCCTCGACGGTCTGCTTCACTTCTCCAAATGCGACCACTCGCACGCCCGCGGCGACGAGGGCGGCCAGCACTTCCGCCAGTTCTTCTTCCGAGCCCGCGAACTTGCAGACTGCTTCGGAGCCGCGAGCCATGACGCCGGAAATCTGTTTATTTTCGCCCAGCTTGGCTTGAACCAAATTCGCTGAGTCGCCCACCCAACTGACCTTCACGACGCGATGGTGGCTTTCCGCAGCGGTGATCTCCTCAATCTTTCCACTGCGGACCATGCGGCCCTTTTCCATCAGGCCGATGGATGTGCAAAAGCCCTCGAGCTCGGTGAGAATGTGCGACGA
>Ga0187803_10000548_pt1 | contig 14931 bp, 13 predicted proteins | sample NC_wetland_sal_i_2_FD_132425 | JGI IMG/M metagenome (GOLD analysis project Ga0187803, IMG submission 132425) | Wetland sediment microbial communities from Neuse River Estuary, North Carolina, USA - Control_3 | ecosystem: Environmental > Aquatic > Freshwater > Wetlands > Sediment | place: USA...
ACTCCGGTGGCGCCGATGGGATGTCCTTTGGCGATCAAGCCGCCTGAGGTGTTGATGGCGCAGTCGCCATCGACGGCCGCTTTGCCGTCAACCCAGTATTGCGCGCCTTTCCCGGCCGGCGCCTTGCCCAACACTTCCGTTCCCAGCGCGCCCATTACGCTGAAGCAGTCGTGGACCTCGCCTATGTTGACATCGGCAGGCTTCACTCCTGCCATGTCGTAAGCCTTCTTCATGGCGGTGTAGGCGCCTCGGGGATGGAGGATGTCGCGTCCGGCTTTTTTGAGCGGATCGGTGGCTTGGGCATAGCCGGCGATTTCCACGCAGTCGCTCTTCTTTACGCCTAGTTTTGCCAAGCCTTCCTCGGTGGCCACGATGAGGGCGGCGTAGCCGTCGGTGATCTGGGAGCAGTCGTAGGTTTTTAGCGGGAGGCCGTCCACGACGTAGCGGTTGATACCCTCGATTTTCATCGCTTGATCGAGCGTGATCTGCACCTTTTGCATCTGCGCATAAGGGTTGTGTTTGGCATTGCCGTACTCGGCCACGGCGATTTGCGCCAGATGTTCTTCCGGGACGCGATGCACTTTCTGATAACAATCCATCACTTCGGCAAAGATATGCGGGAAGACATAGACCTTGCCCTCACGGTCGTCAGGATGGGAGAAGTAGCCGAGCGCCTTGCCGATCAGCTTGCCGTCCATCTTGCCTTCCGCGTCGCGCATTTTCTCGTAGCCGACGGCGATGCCGACATCACCCCAACCTAGGAGAAGCTTTTGGATGACGGAGAGAACCGCTTGCCCACCCGATGCGCAGGCGTTTTCGACCGACTCCAAGGGCTTGCCTTCCAGGCCGGGCACTTGCGCCATCAGGCCGGCTAGCAGTCCCTGCTCGTTGAGCGAGATGTGGCAGGTGGCGCCTATGGAGCCGACATCGAGCGCAGCGGGCTCGGCGTGGATCTCGCCACAGGTTTCAACGATCGCGTTCTTAATGATCTCGGGGATCGTCATCCCCATGAGCTTTCCGAATTTGGATTGGTGGTAGGCAGCGATATAAACGGGTTTCATGGCGTGTTCCTTTCAGTGCGCGAGTTTTGCCGTGCGGTTGTGACTTTTTCGTGTCAGTCATCCAGAGCGAAGCGAAGGATCCATGCATTTTGTTGGCCTCGCCGGTAGTGCGTCAGAATGCATAGATCCTTCGCTTCGCTCAGGATGACAGAGGATAATTCAGCCACAACCTCTCCGGATGACATGAACTCCTACCGCGAACTTGCGGATGCACTTTCTTAGTCTAACGGATTTTGTCTTCCGCAGGCACTGCGGCAAGCCACGTTCTTGGGGGCCGCATTGACCCCGGCCGCTCACTTGGGCCTGTCCGCGACCAGCACACCGCCGCGGGCCCAGCTTTCTTTCGACACTTCCGCAAAAACAACGATGACGGCATCCCGGCTGGCTCCGGCTTCCTCGACCATGACGTCGGTGAGCCGCTGTGCCAGCTTGCGTTTCTGATCGGCCGTGCGACCGCTCAGCATTGTGACTTGAAGCAAAGGCATGAGAGTGCTCCTTGTTCTTGCATTTCAGGGATAGGGTAGACCAAAACCGGTCTCGTTTACCTCCCCGGCGCGCTGGCTCGAGTTCATGCCTACGGTTCGGGCGGGGTTGCCGGCAGACCGCCGGGGGCGAGGGGCAGGCGGGAGGCGTTATCGAGCATGTTGCGTTCCTGGGACGAGAAGTTTCTGCGGTATTGGTCCGAATTGATCAGGCGATTGCGCTGCTCCGGCGTGAGGTCGCGCATGCCGCGGATGGCCCGGGTCACGGCTTGGCGGCGCTCCGGGGGCAACTGCTGGACCTGTCGGAAGAGCTGGCGCGCCTGCTGTTTCTGGCCGGGTGTCAGGTGCTCCCAGGTTTCCATGCGGTTGAGCACGCGCTCCTGTTGCTGCGGGGGCAAGCTGGAGAAGCGCCGCAACCGGTTGTCCAGCCGCTTTTGCTGTTGCGGCGAAAGCCTGCGGAACTGCGAATCGTTTTCAAGCGCGCGGCGCTGCTGCTCGGGCGGGAGATCCTTATAACGGCGCAGCCAGTTGCCGGCGTGGCCGGGCTGATTGGGCGGAGACTGGAAGCCGGAGCGGCTCCGGTTCGGTTGCGGATTCCTTTGCTGCGGCCGCGCAGCCGGCTGTTGCCGCCTGGGTTGCTGAGGCGGGCGGTTGCGCTCAGCAAGCGCCGTCGCGATCAACAAGAGTATCGCCGCGAGACAGCCCGCGATTCTTGCCCTGCCCAACATGCTCTCAGTCCTTCCAGAAAACCGTGTTGCCGCGCCTACGGATTCGCCGTTACGTCGTCCTGCACCTGCAGGTCGTCGAGCGTGTCGAAGTCGGCGTAGAGCTCGTCGTTTCTTTCGAGCGCCTGCAAGTCGCCAACCGCCGTTCCCGGTTCAACCGGAAGACCGAGCGCGGGAGGCTTGGTCGCGATCGTATCGGTCTGCGTCAGATACGACCGGTTCCCGACCGCCAGGGCGATGACAAACAGTATCGCGACTACCGACATGGCCCATGCCGGCCTCATCTTCAACCAGCTAAATTTCTGCCAGTCAAGCCGGGCGTGCGGGCGCGTCATTTCTTCGCGCAGGCGCGCCTGGAGGCGGGTATCGAAATAGGGCGATGGCTCGGGCGCTTGCCACTCGTCGAGCAGCGCCATGGTTTTCTGAAAATCGCTGAGCTGGGCAGAGCATGCGGCGCACGATGTGATGTGTCTCTCGACCTCAGGCGTCGAAGCTGCCATGCCAGCGGCCAGGTCCGGCAAAAGCTCTTGAATCTCCTTGCAACCCATACAGCGTCCCTCTTATTTTCCCGAAACGAATTCCTTTAGCTGTTCGCGCAGCGTTTCGTAGGCGCGAAACAGCAGCGACTTTGTTGCCGACTCGCTTAATCTCATCACGGCGGCAATCTGTCGATAGTCCATTTGCTGATACTTGTGCATCATTACGGCCAGGCGCTGCCGTTCGGGCAGCGCATTGACCTTGCTGCGAATCGCCGCCAGCCGCTCCCGCTTGAGGAGTTGCTGCTCGGCGGTGAGTGATTCGTCGGCCAGATCGGGAGTGCTGCCCGTCTCCTGATCCGGTTCGTCCAAGCGCACGGTGTTTTCCGGGCGCTCGTGACGAGTGTCGCGCGCGTGGTTCACGGCTAGGTTGGTCGCGATGCGGTAGAGCCAGGTGGTGAACTTGGCGCTCGCCTCGTAGCTGCTACGCGACCGGTACACGCGCAGGAAAACTTCCTGGGCCAGTTCCTCGGCGGTTGCCGGGTTGTGGCACAGGCGATACATGAAGCCGATTAGCGGCCGGCGGTGCTTCTGGACCAGGTAACCAAAGGCGGATTCATCGCCGGCCCTGACCCGGAGCATGATGTCGGCGTCGGACATGGTCTCAACGGAACTGGCAGGCGGGAAGGGCGCCGACGATGGCGTCCGCGCACGGTTCAGCAGCCCGCCGTCCATAGCTATGCTGACACTGGCCACGCTGCTCACATCTCTGGAAACCCCTTTGGTGGAGGAAAGTTGCGCGGAGCCTGAATCTTGCTGTGGCGCAGAAGTGCTTTCCGATGAACCAGTTGCCGGACCCGTGCCAGGAGTGTCGAAGGCGGTCATGAGGGGCGATGAGAAGAAGGCTATCCGGTGCGGCGGGGATGGTCAAGAGGCGGGCAGGCGGAGCATGGCCACGCTGGCCGGCGAGAACTCTATGGCTTGCGGTTTGGCGGGACTACTGGTCATCTCACGGCAGTTCTAATCCAGTGCGCGTCTCATTTTGGATTCTCCACCTAAAAAAATTATGGACTGATCCTAGACTCGGCCCCAGGATTAGTGTTAGCCTGCGCGCGGCAGTTGGAGGGGGATCTCTGAACGCGCCACCGGCCCCGCAGCAGCGGAGGGCGGACGGCTGTCGTGTGCACGTCGGTCTCAGATGCCGGCGTGTCCCTCTTCGTCTGACTTCTGACTACTGCGGAGGGGCATTCCCGATGCCCGTTGAGTGGGAGGCTCTGTACCAGAAAGCACTGCAGGAACTCGATGCTAAAAAGGTGGGCGAAGTCTGTGAGCGCGCCCGCCGCGCAATCAACGACCGACTGACCGAACTTGCCGCCCAGACCACTGCCGCCGAAGAGGAGCGGGAGCGGCTCATGGAAGCGCTTCGTACCCTTGTCATCCACGAGCACAAACGGCGTCCTCCGCACTGAAATCGTCCTTCGCCTCTGACAGTGCTTTTTCCGACAGGACTTTCCCGGCAGTACAATGGCTGGGTTGCCTTCAGGCGAAGTGATTAGACTGTGGGAACGGGGTTTGAGCCCATGAAAAGAAGGCTTGTGCTGTCGGCTGCGCTGGTTGCGGTCGCTGTGATGGCGCCGTTGCTGGCGGTGGGCGCGGCGCCGGACCAGAATTCGTGGGAGAGCGAGCTTGCGTCATGGAGGGCGCGGCGGGCCGCCGGCCTTCAGACGCCGGAGGGCTGGCTCTCGCTGATTGGGCTGGAGTGGCTGCGGGAGGGGGACAACAGCTTCGGGTCCGCCGCGGACAATCGCATCCAGATCGCGGCCAAAACGCCAGCCCACCTCGCGGCCGTACGCGTGGAGAAGGGGGCTGTGCGGCTGCTGCCTCCACCGGGAGGGTTCCCCAAAGATTTTCTTGTGGATGGTCACCCTGCCCAGGAGCAGGCGCTCGTTGCCGACGATGCCGACAAGCCGTCGAAGCTGACCGTCGGCACAATCACCATCATCGTGATTAACCGGGATGGCCGCTTCGCCCTGCGGATCAAAGACCCGCAAGCTCCAACGCGCGTGAGCTTTCATGGTTTGCGCTGGTATCCGCCGAATGCGGCCTATCGTGTCCACGCCCGCTGGATCCCCTACAACCCACCCAAGCAGCTGGACATTCCGACGGTTCTCGGAACCACGACCCATCTTCCTGCGCCGGGAGCTGCGGAGTTTACCCTTGATGGGCAGACGGTACGGCTGGAGCCGGTGCTCGAAGACCCGAAGGCGACGGAGTTGTTCTTCATCCTGCGCGATGCGACCAGCAAGACGACCACGTATGGAGCCGGACGCTTCCTTTATACGGATTTACCCGATCACGGCGTCGGTCAGCCGGGAGAGCTTTGGCTGGACTTCAATCGGCTGGTGAATCCACCATGCGCCTTCACTGCCTATGCGACCTGTCCGCTGCCGCCGGCGCAGAACCGGCTGACCATCGCGATTCCGGCGGGCGAGCAACGTTACCACGATTAGCGGGTCGTTTCCTACGTGACCGGAGCACAGCGCTTGGTTTCGCTACCGTGCCCGGCGAACGACTTGGATGGGAGCGGTGTCGTCGTCTTCAAGATTCACTACTTGCTCTTCCCCTACCACCCTGGGCATTTTCTCCAGCAGCCGGACGCACCGGTTCCAGCGCAATACTGCATCATCGTTCTCGGGTGGGTGTATCTTCTCCGCGTGTTCAAAATGCTGCATGGCTTCGTGGAACAGCCCGACAAGAATCCGAGCCGGACGCCCAACCCGCATCTGTGCCTTGGCTCGCCGCTCGTAGAGCAGGCCCAGGCAGTAGTCGCGCTCATACGGATCCGTAAGTGCGCGAAAAGTTCTCTCTGCCTCGGCATAGCGATCGGATGCCTGTCCGGTGAATTCGTCGGTGATGGCCAGGCCCAGCATGCGCAGCGCGGTTTGGTTGTCCGGCTCGATCGCCAGAATGTCATGGCAGATGGATTCGGTTTCCTCGGGTTCATGCAGGTAACGGTAGAGCGTTGCCTTGGAGAGCGCTTCGGCAATGCCACTTTGCGAAATTGACTTCAACTTTAGTTCCATCGGTCCTCCGACCTGCTGAAGAGACGTGGCTCGCCGCGTCTCAGAAAATGGACGAACTCCGTTCCTTGGCAGCGAGCACAGCAGGAACAGGGTCCACAGCACCGGTTCGCTCGAAGATCTCGTCATCGCTACCTCAGAGAAGCATCTGCCTCAGAACCCTCTGTCTCAGGGCCATCTACCTCAGAGCATCTATCTCAGAAGCACCCACGCTACTCCCACCGCCACGACGACCCGCATACACCTTGGAAACGACAGCGATGCTGAGTTTGGGATTGAATTCGGCGGCAGCGATGGCGGCCCGCAGTCCCTCCGCCACCCACTAGAAGAACATCGTACGACGATGCATCCATGGTTCCCCACTGGCGGCCTACACAGGAAGGGTGGCCGCATCAAACCATGACTCAGTGCCGCACATTCTCCTCCAATCAGGGTTAAGAAGCAAATTCAAATTTACGAAAAAACCCGCTTTACGGGGCTGGATGTCCCGTCTACCGTGCAAGAACCGGGCGGCACAACTCTGCGGCACAACTCTGAAGACTGCAATGTCGTTGAGGTGGAGCTCCGGTTGGACATTTTTGACATACGATGGCAAACTGAAGATACGGCTAGGGGTTGGGCGCTTAACTCAGCGGTAGAGTGCCATCTTCACACGGTGGAAGTCATAGGTTCGAATCCTATAGCGCCCACCATCTCTTTGAGGTTCTGACCTTTCCCGACCTCCGTTTCGGCTCCCGATCCTTTGATGGCCGAGCGCACAAGCGTTTTCAGAATGCCCCCTGCCGCTCAGCCTTGTCTGCCTTGAAACCGTTTGTGTGGTGAGCCAGCGCGTTCAGGTTCGTCCATTCCCAGTAACGGCGGATCGACGCTGTTCTCAAATCGGTTGGGGGTACCAGAGATGTCATACCCGTTTGCGCGGCGCGGCGCTACTGTTGCCTTGTATGTGTGGGGAGAGGGCTTTGCGCGTCGCCCTGTCCCCTTTGTCTTGCGCGAGCACGGCCTCGCAAGCAGGAACGTTGTCGATGCTACGTGGGCCGATCGCGGGAGATTCGGCGCGATGCAGCGTTACGTTTGCATCCATTGCCATTTTTATCAGCCGCCACGGGAGAATCCGTGGCTCGAAGCCGTTGAACTACAAGACTCCGCTTCTCCCTACCATGATTGGAACGAACGGGTCACGGCAGAGTGCTATCTGCCGAACGGCGCCGCGCGCATTCTAGACGGGCAGTCCAGAATCGCGAAGATCGTCAATAACTACTCACGCATCAGCTTCAACTTTGGTCCGACGCTGCTTTCCTGGCTGGAGCGGAACGCCCCGTATGCTTATGAGCGGATTCTGGCCGCCGACCGCCAGAGCCAGCAGCTCTTTTCCGGCCACGGGTCAGCGCTGGCCCAGGCGTACAACCACACCATCCTGCCCTTGTCCACCCGTCGCGACAAGCGCACGCAGATCGTGTGGGGAATTCGCGACTTCCAGCACCGCTTCGGACGCGATCCCGAGGGCATGTGGCTGCCGGAGACGGCCGTTGATGTGGAGACCCTGGAGTTGCTTAGCGAAACGGGAATCAAGTTCACCCTCTTGGCTCCCCATCAGGCTCGGCGGATGCGCAACCGCGTTTGGGAAGAATGGCAAAGCATGGAGGGAAGCAAAATCGATCCCACGCGCGCCTACGAATGTCACCTGCCTTCCGGACGCGTCATCAATTTGTTCTTCTACGACGGGCCCATTTCGCATGCTGTGGCCTTCGAGAACTTGCTGCTGGATGGGGAACGGTTCGCGCACCGGCTGCTAAGCGGTTTCAACGACGAGCGCCATTGGCCGCAGCTCGTGCACATTGCCACCGATGGCGAAACTTACGGCCATCATTATCCGCATGGCGATATGGCTTTGGCCTACGCTCTTGAATACCTGGAGCGCAACCAACTTGCCCGCATCACCAACTATGGCGAATACCTGGCCCTGCATCCACCGGCCCAGGAAGTGGAGATCGTCGAGAAAACCTCCTGGAGTTGTGGGCACGGCATCGCACGATGGGTAAACGATTGCGGCTGCCGATCGGGCGGCGGCAATTCATGGAATCAGCAATGGCGCCGTCCGTTGCGGAACTCACTGGATTGGCTTCGCGACGACTTGGGCGCCATGTACGAAATGAGGGGCGCCCGACTGTTCATCGACCCCTGGGCGGCGCGCAACGACTACGTCCAACTCGTGCTGGATCGTACTTCACAAAACAAAGACGCCTTCTTTGCGCAGCATGCGCTGCGGCAGCTCTCCCCCGCGGAGCAGGTTGAAGCGTTACGCCTGCTCGAAATGCAGCGCCACCTCATGTTGATGTACACCAGCTGCGGCTGGTTTTTCGATGAACTGACCGGTCCGGCCACGTTGCAAATCCTCCAATACGCGGCCCGCGCCTTACAGCTGAGCCGGCAGGTCACAAACGAAGATCGGGAAGAAGCCTTCCTGCAGCGCCTGCAGGAAGCCTGGAGCAATGTGCCCGGCTGCGGAAATGGCCGGCACATCTACGACCGTTTCATTAAGCCCACTATGCTCGATCTGGTGGGGGTGGGCGCGCACTACGCCATCAGTTCGATGTTTGGCGGATACGATGACGATTCCATCTTCTGCTATCGGGTCTTGCTGGAAAAGTGCCGGGTTTTGGAGTCGGGTAAAACGAAGTTCGCCGCCGGCGTGGCTCGGATCACGTCGGAAACGACCGACACTTCGTTGCGGGCGGCCTTCGGTGTGCTTCATTTCGGAGATCACAACCTGAGCGCGGGGGTGCGCCCGTTTGCCGATGAACTTTGGTTCGAAGAATTCGAAGATCAGGCCAGCCACGCCTTCTCCGGGGCGGATCTGCCCGCGTGCCTGCGGCTGATTGACCGCTATTTCTACGGCTCAACTTTTTCGCTGAAATCGCTGTTTCAGGACGAACGCAAAAGGATTATCGGCCAGATCGTCGATTCGACCCTAAGCGATGCGGAGGCGCTGTATCGTCGCGTTTACGACGAGCATGCGCCGCTGATGTGCTTTTTGTCGGAGTTACAGCTCCCCCTGCCGCCCATTCTGCGGCTCACCACCGAGTTTGTCCTTGCCAAGGCCGCGCATCGCGCTTTGGCAGATCAGGAATCGGGATTGGATGTCGTTCGATCGCTGCTCGACGCCGCGAAGCGAAGCAGACTCAACCTCGATGTTTCCAGCCTGGAATCTGCGCTGCGATACCGCTTGAACGCGCTCGTGGACCACTGGATGCAGAATCCCGGCGATCGGCAAATCCTGGAAGAGGTGGAAGACGTCGTCGCCTTGTCGCGGGTTGAGCCCTTCGACCTCAATCTCTGGAAGTCGCAGAACGCGTATTACGAGCTTTCGCAGGCGGTTTCAGGCAACGGCCACGGAATCGTAAACGAGGCTTGGCTGAGCCATTTTCGAGGATTAGGGCAATGGTTGGGGGTTACGTTGCCTCAACTGCCGGCACCGCGACCCCGCAAAGACGAGGATTCCGCGGCGTAAGACCGTCGTGGATCGCAACCAGACTTATTTCTGTCTCGCCATTGGCTAGGGCGAGAAAGCGGTTTCGAGGATCTTCATGCGATCAATTCGCCACTTCTTTTCGCGCTGGAATCATTTCTCACCGAGAACGGGAGTTACTGGGAGCACCGGTTACCGCCAGCCCGTGGACACCGCTTGCCGCCCGGATTTGCATGCATCGCAAGCCTGGCGAGCTCTCTATGTCGCCGCGCTGTTTGAGACCGACGAGGGCCGCATGGTCGAGCGCATTGCCGAAGCAAAAAGAGCGTTGGTGTTGCGCGCGCATGAGCTTTTCCAGACCACGGGAGATCATCAGCAGGAGCAGAGCGCCATCGAGGAAACGCTCCAATCTTTGCACGCGCTGGAACGCTGCACGGTGCATCTATGCGCCCAGAGCGACTGAGTTGGAGGTCCAAATCCGATTCTAAGGAGTCGGCATTCTTTGAAGAAGCGCCTCGGCAGTCACCTTGGCGAACCTTGTGCCGAGCGGCTCCCAGGTGCGCTCACGTTCGTCGGGCGCAAGCTTGAGATGAGCATCGATGGCTTCGACTGTCTCCCGAACTTCCGGCACGCCGGTTGCCGGCGCCAGGTGCTGAAGCAGGGTGTGGTGGGCCTGTTTGCGTTCGATTACTTCGAGCGCGTCGAGAAGTTGGCGATGCACGGTTCCCTCCCAGATCGCCAGAATCAAACCTTCGCGCAGCCAGCGCTCGGCGCGAAATTCTCCCAGCACGCCTAGACCACCATGCACCTCGATACACCACTTGGCAGTCTGAACGGCAAACTCCGCGGTCCAAAACTTCGCCAGATGAGCCAGGAGGCGGAACAACTGATAGCGATCGGAGTAGGGGCGGCGCTCCTGCCAAACTTCATTTAAGAGCCGGCTGGCTTCCCAGGCGAGCGCAAATGCCGCACGCAAATTTCGGACGCGTTCCTCGAATTGCGCCCGCAACATCGGATGCTCGACAATACGCCGGCCAAACGCAACCCGGCCTTCTGCGAAGTTCAAGGCGTCTCGAATGGCGCGCTGCGCCAGCGCCACACTACCCAAGCTGTTTGCAATGCGCGAAACGTTCAGCACCTCCAGGACGAGATAGATTCCCTCCTCGGCAGTTCCCAGGAGATAGGCTTCGCTATCGCGCAGTTCGATTTCACCAGTGGGAACCGAGCGGGTAGCAATCTTGTCCTTAAGACGTCGGATGGTGTAGTTCAGCTCTCCGCTTTGCCGCCACCGAGGAAGCAGAAACAACGCCAATCCACGCACACCCGCTGGTGCGCCCTTTGGCCTCGCTGCGACCACGGCCAGTTCCGCGCCGGCATTGCTGGCGAAATATTTGTCTCCGGTTAGCTGCCACGCGTCGCCTTGGGGCACAGCCACGGTTTCCACGTTTGCGCCCAAGTCGGACCCGCCTTTGATTTCGGTCATCCAAGTTGCGCCTTGCCACACCTCGTCATCTTCGCGGAGAAGTGGCGGGAGGAAGCGCTCTTTGATGGCCGGATCGCCGTACTTGCTGAGCGGCAGCGCAGTTGAGAGCGAGACCGTATATGGGCAGGAAAGCCCGGGGTCGTAGAAAGATGTCAGGTAAATCAGAAGAAAGGAAGGGAGCAGCGATTGGTCTCTAAAGGCCCGCCACAGCACGCCGGAACGGTAGCCCCGCTTCAGCATTCGCCAGTATTCGGGAGGATAAAGAATCTCGTCGATTCGCTTTCCGGCAACGTCGAACATCCGGACCCAGGGAGTATGAGCGCGATCGACAGCGTCGGATATGGCGCCGCCTTCTTGCTCCCACCAGGACTCGTATTCCTTCAACACCGCGTCGTAGGGGGTGGAACCGACCATGTTCTGCAGCAACGCGCAAGGGGAACGGACGAAATCTAGATGCATCGTGGGCTCGTTAGTTCGGGTGAATGACCGCCTCCGCTTTGCGAATTGCCTTTTCGTGCAACTCCCAACCCTGGAGGGCTTTGCGACATCCCTCGCGCGCGAGGCGCGTGCTTAGTTGCCTTTCGGCTTCATCGAAAGTTCTTTCCGCGTCCATTCTAGCTCGGTACGCTTCGTCATCCGCGTCCTTGACCTTTTTGGCAATGAGCTTTGCCTCCGGGTCGGGCGACGGCGGCTTCTGCGGACTCCGCGTCTGGCGGCCGCCAGGCGCTGGCGCGCCGAGCGCCCCGTAAGCAGCTCTTACGCCGTCGGGCCAGCGGGAATGGACGGACTGGCTTAATTGATCAAGCAGGGCATTGGCCCGGTCGGCAGTCCTGCGCACTCTTTTCTTTTCGCGCAGCCACTTCATCACCGACCACGTCATTGCCTCGGTCATCAATGCCTTGGCCGCCTCGACTTCAGGGAGCTTTTCCACGCGGGCGTTCTCGAGAAAAAAGAGACCATAGCTCGCCGGTGCGAAAAAGTCCAGCCGCGCAGCCGATGGGTCGTGGGTCGGTTTGCGAAACCGCTAACCACGAAGGCCACGAAGTATCACGAAGGAAATGCGTGAGATCAAACGCCTTCGTGATACTTCGTGGGCTTCGTGGTTCCGGGTTCTTGCGGGTCGCATCGTGAAGCTGACCCACTACCAGCAGATGGACAGGAATCGGCGTTTCCGGCGGCGTTTTCCAAGCCGCAGACATCCGATTGACGCGCCGCAATAAACTGGAGACAGTTCTTGACTTGCAGTGCTGAAAATACTATATTCTTGTCAATGCTGCATTGCAGCATAGGAGGCTGTTTTATGCGAACCCACACTAAACCCCACGATGGCCACTCGCCCCTGTCTCTCCTGACCGAGTTGGCTGTCGAGGGAACGTCGAGCCTCGTGGAAGCGCAGCGGGCTCTGCTCACCCTGGCGCAACAGGAAAACGACATCATCCTCAAAGGTGTACAAGAGCGGATTAGCGGCTTTCTTCCTGCCGTGGCAATGACAGATCTGGTAAAGCGAAGCCTTGATACTCTCATCGAGATGCAGCAAGAGCTGCTGACTAGCACAAGCAAGCAGACGATCCAGTGGCTGGAGCCGGAAAAGGCTGGGAAGGGTACGCGGGCCGCGCGCCTGGTCGAGTTTGCCCGCGAGGGAGTCGAGACTTTCACTCGGGCGCAGAAGAAGTTCCTCGACCTGGTGGCACAAGAGGCGGCGAAGACGACGCGGGGCAAGGAAGAGCACCCCGGAAAGCCCGTGAAGAAAACCGAAGTGGTGCAATTGGCGCGCGAAGCGGGGAACGCCTTTGTGGAAGCGCAGAAGAGACTGCTCGACGTCATGGGTCAGCAGATGAACGTCAACCTGGACGTGGCGACTCGCACCATGGAGATGATTTCACCTTCGCGTCTGCTGCCGATGGCGAACCTCACAAGCGAAGGCGTAAAGAGCTTTGTCGACGCGGAAACGTCTCTGATCGGATCGCTCATTAAGCCGCGCAAGAAGGTCGTTGGCCGCGCCAAACACGGCCGCGCGCGTACGACTCGCAGGTCTCAGGCTGTACCTGTTTAAGGTAGAGGCTTTGGGTTGAGGAGGCCGCTTTGCCTTCAGGCGATCGCCGCGGCCTTCAACGGGTGGCAGGCGGTGCTGCCGATCTGGGGGTCAGATAACGGTTCAGCATCGCCTGCTCCCACTGTACCCACAGGCGGCTGGTGTAGAGCCAGGCGCTGCACTGCAGCGTAAGCCAGTCGCGCGTCCGGAGCGGCGAGCGGAATGCGGAACGACTGGTTAGCCAATGCCGGGCGACGCGACGCGCGATGGCGAAGCCCATCCCCGTATCAGACCCAACGATGTCGCTCAGTATCCCTTCCAGCGTGAACATTACCTTGGACAGCATGATCAGCGAGGCTGGAAACTTGACGCCCTTCAGCGCGACACGTTCCAGCAGACGCATGGCGTCGGCCACGCTGGGCAGACGCGAAGGCGGTATCTGGCTAAGAAAGTCGGCCGCCGACTGGCGAATCATGCTGCCGCGAGGCGAACTCATTCTGATGGAATGTTGACTAAGCGCCACGATTTCGTTGGAGGCGCCCACAGGATCGCGCAAGCTGACCATCAACAACAAAAGCGCCAGGTGCCGGCGCGCCGGGCGGCCCAGCCGTTCTCTCAGGGCCCAGTCAATGACGGCCAGTTCGCCGGTGCGGTTGTTGTAGAGGAGGTTGCCGGCATGGGGATCGCCGTGAAATATTGCATCTTGCGTCGCCGCAAACAAAGGCACGGCGACCAGGGCTTCGATCAGCTGCTCGGCTACTTGTCGGCGACGCGCGGCGGGCAAGCGGGCGGCCGCGCTCGTCACCTTGATCCCTCGCTCCTCCGTGAGCGCTGTGATTCCTGGCGTGCACAAAGGCTGCATCAGCCGCGGCACACGAATGCCGGGCATTGACCGGTAGAGAGTCCATGCTTCGATCAACGTCTTCTGTTCGCGGACAAAGTTCACTTCGTGCCGAAGTAAACGGCGCACTTTCCGGAAGGTATCGGGGATGAGCTGGGCGGGAAAACTGTAGGTGTGGTGCCGGTCTGCGAAGTATTGCGCCAGCCCTTGGAGATAGTCCATGTCTTCGGCGAAGTACTCGGGGATATGCGGCTTCAGGACCTTGAAAACGCCGCGCTGGCGTCGCCCGGTCTCCGGATTTCGCCAAGTGAAGCGCACGACGGCGCTGACGCTGGCCTCCGAGAGTATGTCCGGTGCGATTTCGACGGCGAAGCTCTTGATTAGTTGGCCCAAATCCCGCTGGATAACGGCGCGGATGTCTTCCGGCTTGACGTCGCGAATTCCGTTTTCAAGCTGGGCCAGCGCCTTGCGCAAAGCAGGATGAAGATGCTGGTTGCGCGCGATCACCTGGCCCAGTTTCTGCAGGCCTGGCACCCTTGCGATAAGGCGCAGCAGGCGCACTTCGGCGGGCGTGTTGGGGGGAAGTTCGATCTGCTCCAGAAGCTTTGGGGCAAGGCGTGCCGGAGAAAGGCGCGTCACCACGAATATCATGGCGTCACGCACCGGCGGACGCCACCTGGCATAGGCTTCCGGAACTAACGCATCCACCGGGACGATTTCGTCAACGATCCATCGCGCCATGGTGTCGCGCAGAGACTGGCCGGCAGGGCTTCGTAATCCAGCCTCAATGGCGCTGACTTTTTCGGCGGTGGTGGCGCCCTTGGGCAGGAGATTCTCGAGAGCAGCGCGTAACTGCTCGGGCGCGAACTGGCCGAAGCCCGCTGCGATGGCGGATGCATCCAGCATAGAGGTAGGATCTCCGCCTCCACACTATAGTCCCGGGCGACCCCGTGCGCAGTAACCGATATCACCGCGTGGCCGGCGGCGTTTGTGAGACAACTCCTGTGCAGAGAGTAAAACTTTGCGACTCTGAATGAAGCATTCTCCTCGTTGTCTGCCCGGCGCCGCTACGAAGTTTGGTTTCTTCGCATCGGGCTGGCGGATGGCAGTGGAGCGTGGTGGTTTCGCTACTTGCTCATGAACCCTGGGCGAGACTACAGCGACGGAGACTCGCGGGTCATGCCCGTTCAGGTGTGGGCAACATGGTTCCCGGCCGGCGGGAGGCCGCAGAGCTTCATTCAGGGATTTCCGCTGCTGGAACTGGACATCAGCCGGAGAGGGCAGG
>Ga0187803_10000549_pt1 | contig 14920 bp, 13 predicted proteins | sample NC_wetland_sal_i_2_FD_132425 | JGI IMG/M metagenome (GOLD analysis project Ga0187803, IMG submission 132425) | Wetland sediment microbial communities from Neuse River Estuary, North Carolina, USA - Control_3 | ecosystem: Environmental > Aquatic > Freshwater > Wetlands > Sediment | place: USA...
CACGCGCCGGTTCGGCGCGTCCACGGTTCGCACGGCTTCCCTGCGAAACCGGAATTTCCTCCTGCCGCGAATTTCACGAACAGCCTGTACGATGTGGCGCGGATCGGTGTAACTCGACGCAATCTGAGGAAGGAGCGGGGTGAAGAGCAAGTAATTCTGATCGCTGAGGAGAAGAATTTCGACGTCTGGATCGCGGCGAAACATGGCGTCGAGTTGCGTGACGGCTTGCAATCCGCCAAACCCCGCCCCGACCACCACGATTCGTTTCATGGCGACATCAAATTTACCATAACGCCGCTGCGAGTATCTTTTAGGACGGCCGCGCGACGCCGGGTCCAGATGCCGATCGTTTCACGCGCATCTTCCAGCTCTCAAACGGCAGGCCCGTGTCGATCTGCTTCATCGTGATGCACTGGTCCACCGGGCAAACCAGCGCGCAGAGATTGCAGCCAACGCATTCATCTTCGATGATGCGCGGAACGTGCACGCCCATTCCGTTCGGATTCTTCTTGCCGTTCCCCGCGACCGTGTACGGCTCGATGCACTGGTGCGCGCCGTCTTCGCAGGCGACGTAGCAGAGCTGGCACCCGATACACAGATCGCGGCGAATATCGGCGACAATTTTGTAATTGAGGTCCAGGTCTCCCCAATCCTGCACGTTTGGCACGGCGCGGCCGCGAAAATCCGCGATGGTGCGGAATCCGCGTTCGTCCATGTAAGCGGACAGGCCGTCGATCATGTCTTCCACGATGCGGAATCCGTAGTGCATCGCCGCCGTGCACACTTGCGTAATGGAAGCTCCTAGCGCGATGTGTTCGGCCGCATCGTTCCAGTATCCAATCCCGCCGATCCCCACGATTGGGATCTTCACTGTTTTGGCGACACTGGAGACCAGGTGCAGAGCGATCGGCTTCAGCGCCGGGCCGCAGTATCCGCCGTGCGAGGATTTCCCGCCGACGTTGGGCTTCGGCGAAAACGTTTCCAGGTCAACGCCGATGATCGAATTGAGCGTGTTGATCAGGCTGACGGCGTCGGCGCCACCCTTTTGCGCTGCGAGCGCGACGCGCGTGATATCCGTGACGTTGGGCGTGAGCTTCACGATCACCGGCGTTTTCGCGGCTTCTTTCACCCACGACGTGATCATTTCCGTGTATTCGGGCACTTGCCCCACGGAAGAACCCATGCCGCGCTCGCTCATGCCATGGGGACAGCCGAAATTCAGCTCGAGCGCATCCGCGCCTGCGCCTTCCACGCGCCGTACCATTTCGTGCCAGCGCTCGCGCTTGGATTCCACCATCAGCGACGCGATCACCAGATTTTTCGGATAGCGCTTTTTCACTTCCGCGATTTCGCGGATATTCACTTCAGTGGGCCGGTCGCTGATCAGCTCAATGTTGGTAAAGCCCATCACTTTCGTGCCGTTGTAATCCACCGCACCGTATCGCGACGACGTGTTCACGATCGGCTCGCCAATCGTTTTCCAAACCGCGCCGCCCCATCCGGCGTCAAATGCTCGCATCACCTGCCCGGCCGTATTCGTCGGCGGACCGGACGCAAGCCAGAACGGATTGGGCGATTCGATCCCGCAGAATTTCACGCGCAGGTCAGCCATGGGGCACCTCCGGTGCGGTGACTGGTGACTCGTGATTAGTAACTGGTGATTCGTAATTCATAACTTCGATCATTCCTTTGTCGATTCATGCCTTCTGCAAGGAACGCCAGGAAAACCAGGCGATCGTGGCGAACATTCCCAGCCAGCCCAAGATGCGAAACGTGGCGGCGATTTGTGTGTCGTGTTGCAGCACTCCAGCGTGCGAGAACAAGTAGAACCAATCGTGGATGACGTCTTCCGAGTCGCCTACGGTCAGCAAGGGGAGATCCTGGGCGCGTGCGTCGGCCATGTAGACCGAGATCGGAAGGAACTGCTCGAAGAAAAAGAACGCGCAAAAAGCGGTGCCGGGGACCTGGCGGCGAAATGCGAAACTGGCCGCCAGTGCGAAGGGAACAAACAACTGCAGGAAAGTTCCCCCGGCCACCGCGATCCATTCGCCGAAAAATCGGAAAAGCAGATGGCCGCCTTCATGGATCGGAATAAAAACGAGATCGAACCATTGAAACAAGTGCCCGCCAAAAAGCGCATTTCCCATGAGCAGGACGTAAAACGCCAGCCAGCCAGAAAACGCGGCCCGCGAAACCGGTTCCCAGGCCTCCTCGAGCGCGTCGAGAAACGGAAACCGTTCGCTGAGCGATCCAGGAATTTCCATGAGCAGCTAATTCTCCCCGCGCCGGTCAGCCGCCGCCGCGCAAAGCCATGCATCGATTCCCCGCCCCGCCACCATGCCTTCCGCGACGGCGTCCACAACTTCCCGGCCACCGTTCACGCAATCGCCGCCCGCAAAATATTTCGCGTTGCCGGTGCGGTTCTGCGCGTCCGTCACCACGGTGCCGTTCTTGCGAATTTCGATCCCCTTGACCGCGCGCAAAAAATCAGTCACTTGCTTCTGCCCGACGGCGCGAACGACCATGTCCACGTCAATCGTGAAGGTGCTGTTGGGAATCGTCTCCGGAGCGCGCTTTCCCCGCGCATCGGGCTCGCCCAGACGCGTGCGAACACATTCGAGGCCGGTCACCACGCCTCCCGAACCGAGGATGCGGACCGGTTGCGTCTGCCAAAGAAAATTCACCCCGTCTTTTTTGGCCAGCTCATATTCGTATTTGAACGCCGGCATTTCCTGCTCGCTTCGCCGGTAGATGAGGTACGCGGCCTCCGCGCCAAGGCGGCGCGCCGCGGTGACCACATCTATCGCGGTGTTTCCCGCGCCGATGCACGCTATGCGCCGGCCAATTGCGACCTGCGAAAATGTCTGCACTTTCGTGCGCTCGATAAATTCAAGCGCGCCGCATACTCCGTCCAGATCCTCGCCGGGAATATTCATGGCCCAGGTTTCTCCCAGGCCGACACCGATGAAAATGGCATCGAAATCCTTTTCGAGCTGCTCGAAGCTTATGTCCCGTCCGATTTCGATATTCTGGCGGAACTCAACGCCCAGAGATTTCACCATGTCCACTTCCCGCAACGAATCGGCGACTCGCGTTTTGTACGCCGCGATGCCGTAGGTGCTCAATCCGCCGGAAAGCTCTCGGCGGTCAAACACGGTCACGCTGTAACCCTTTCGCGCGAGATGCGCCGCGCAAGCCAAGGATGCGGGTCCCGAACCGATGCAGGCCACGCGCCGCCCATTCGCCTTGCCTGCGTGGAACACCTGAATCTTGCGGTCCAGCACATGGTCCACGGCAAATCGCTGCAGCCGGCCAATCTCGATTGGCTTCTCGCCTTTCTCGACCATGACGCACGCGCCTTCGCACAGCACTTCGGTGGGGCACACTCTTCCGCAGCTTGCGCCGAGAATATTCGCTTCGAGGATGACGCGCGCCGCACCGCGCACATTGGCAGTCATTATTCGCTTGATGAAGCCGGGCACATCGATTCGCGTGGGGCATGCCTGAATGCAAGGCGCGTCAAAACAATAGAGGCAGCGCGCGGCTTCAATGGCCGCCTGGCGCGGGTTCATCGGCGGCGTGATATCCGCAAAATTCTGCTCGTACTGTTCCGGAGACAATTTCGGCGCAGTTTCGCGAAGGGGCATGCGCTCACCTCGAGTTCGTGGTCTCCCCTGAAACACGCAACCCGGTGGACATGTTTTCCCACCGGGCATCGGGGCCAGATTTCCTGCGCCATTCTAGCATTGCACGACAACAGCAATGTCTCACGAATTTGAGAGAAACGTCGCTATCGGTAACTAGCTCCGATCCAATCGAATCATATTCGGGCCAGCGCAAAGAGCTACGGAGTCACGTCGAACTTGAAATGCAATGCAGGAATTTTGTTGCCGGGGTGATCGTCGGCATAGGTTAGTTGCGGCATGCGATAAAGCAATTGGTTTTCCGTGGGCGGTCCTTGATAAATTCCCGGGAAAAAATCAATCAGGTGAATGCCAGGCTGGCCTGCCGCCTTAAATGTGAGCACTACATCGCCCTGCGAATTAAAGCCGCATACATAGCCCATGTACGCGTTATCGTAAGTCGCGGCATAAAGGTTGTCATACTCGGTCCAGCCCACACCCTTCAAATGGATCGTTACCGGAGTCCCGGGCGGACCAGAGGCCGGCTCCATACTTACAATCGTCGTCTCGATGGCAAAATAAGCGCGCCCCAGCACCTTCTCTCCGTCGCGAATTTCGATCCCATGCTCCCCGCCGAGGTCCTCCGGGATTTTCACTGGCGACTCGATCTTTCCATCTTTTCCCACTTTCACAGAGGCGATCAGCTTTTCTTGCGGCGCAAATCCGTTGCCGCTAACCCGGCTTCCGACATACGTCTGCCAGAACAGGTCCAGTGTCGAGTTTGCCGGAAAGCCTTCGCCGCGCAGCACGGCTTCGCTGCCAGACGGCCCTTGGACAGGACTGAGGCTCAACTTTCCGTTCGCAACGTGGACTTCTGGTTCCGGAAGAGAATATGGCTGGTATTCGTCCGAATAGGAAGCAGACATCGATGAGGAACCCGGGGTCGTGCGAAACGTGAATTCCGGACGCGGAAGATATGCGTTCGGCGCCTGCTCGAAATTCAGATAACTCTGCCCTTGCCATCCCGTATAGACCTTTATGAAATGATCGCCGCTGGGACCCGCGGCCCGAAAGCGCGCGATGGCCGAGCCGCGCGTGCCGGCAGCAGTGACAAATCCGAGCCCCCGATTATCCCAGTTTACGACCCAGGTATTTTCCATCGGGCGCCAGCCGAGCCCTTTGACGCGCAATTCAATCGGCGCTCCTATCGGGCCTGACGCAGGGGTCATTTCAAAGCTCTGAGTGACTTCCACTCCGTTTTGCGCGACGACCCTCCCATCGATGGTTGCGATGACGTCGTGAACACCGCCGTAATCTTCGGGAATAACAAACGACGCGTCCAGACGGCCATCCGCACTCACCGGATATTTTCCGAGGGATAAGGTCGTTTCGGAATATTTTCGTCCGCGAAAGTAGTAATAATCCTGGATCACCCAGCCGCCCGTCACCGTGCTCCACTGGAGCTCGACAGTTTCGCCCGCGGGCAAACCCTCGGCGGCAACTCGAACGGTTGCGCCAACGATGGCTTTATCGTATTTCAATTCCAGCCTTTGGATAGGAGCAGCGCCCGATTTTGCCGCCGCTGTTGGACTCGCAATTTGTGCGGAAAGAAGGGTGACGAACAAGCATGCACAGAAAATAAAACCTAAGAAGGCGGCGCCGCCGGGACGGAGCAAACGGCGAGCCGGAAACTTCAACGTCATTGAACGATAGTTACCCAGGACGGTTGGCCACCTTGCGGCGTCCACTCCGCCTTCCGGCCATATTTATCGCTGGCCGTGGCGGAATAGTGAACGATGCCGGTCGGGGCATCGTCCGGTACGGCCCACTTTGCGGTCCACATGCCCGGACGAATCGGCATGTTCATTCCCTTTTCGTTCTTGTGCGGCACCGCGCGGTACAGCGCAGGCAAGTCGTATGTTTTGCCGCCGGAAGTGATATGCACGACGACCTGGGCGGATTCCTCAGGCTTGTTGGTGCCTCCGTCCACGGCATAAAGGCGGAATCCAACATTGTCGCCCTTCTTGAATCGGTTCTTCAGAGTGCAGTTTTCGGGGCTCGCGGGATCGGCAAATACGGCAGTGTCCGCGAACAATACCAACTGTCCCACGGGTTTGGACGCCGATTCTTGCGCGGCCATGGGAATTGCGGCCGACATTCCCAAAACGATACCGAGCAGCATCAGCACAACGATCGAAGGTGTTTTACGCATGAACGCGACCTTAATCCATTTCTGAATTTCTGTCCAGAAATTTGAGTGGCCTGGTCATGAGCCCTCAGAACCAGCCCGCCAAATTTCCTTCTGGATGTCCCGGCCACGAGTCACGGGGATTCTCGCGCACTGCGCACTGACTCGCATGCTTGCCCAGCTTTCCTCTCATAGCCTAAGATGCGGTGGTCTTTATTCCGACGGCGTTGGGGGAACGATGGGGTTCGACACAATCATTCGCAACGGTAACATCGTCACAGCAACGGACACGTACGCGGCTGACATCGGCATCACGAACGGCCAGATTGTAGCCATCGGCAAGAATCTCTCTATCGAAAACGCGGGAAAATTGATTGACGCCACAGGCTGCATCGTCATCCCCGGCGGGATCGACGTTCACACGCACCTGGACATGCCGTTCGGCGGCACTACCAGCGCAGACGATTTTGAAACCGGCACGCGCGCCGCGGCCTTTGGCGGCACGACCACGCTGATCGATTTCGCGATCCAATATAAAGGCCAGACGCTGCGCCACGCCTTCGATACCTGGATGAAAAAAGCTGAAGGCAAAGCCGTGGCCGATTACGCGTTCCACTGCATCATCACGGAACTGGGTGATGCCCAGTTGGAAGAAATGGGCGCACTGGTCCGCGAAGGCGTTTCTTCGTTCAAACTGTTCATGGCCTATCCCGGCGTGTTCATGCTGGACGACGCGACGATTTTCAAAGCCATGCTACAAGCTGCCAAGCACGGTGGCATGACTTGCATGCACGCGGAAAATGGCGGCGCGATTGACGTGCTTGTGCAGCGCGCCCTGGCCGAAGGAAAAACCGCGCCGAAATATCACGCGCTTACCCGGCCCACCACCGCCGAAGGCGAAGCGACGTCGCGCGCCATCGCGCTCGCTGAAATGGCCGGCGCTCCCGTGTACATCGTGCATTTGTCCTGCAACGACGCGCTCGAAAAAGTGCGCGAAGCGCGCGATCGCGGCCTGCCTGCATACGCGGAAACCTGCCCACAATATCTGCACCTCTCGCTCGAAAATATGGACGTTCCGGGCTTTGAGGGCGCGAAATATGTGTTCACGCCGCCGCTGCGCGAAAAATGGAATCAGGAAAAACTCTGGCAGGGTCTTGCGCGAGACACGCTGCAAGTTGTCTCGACCGATCATTGTCCTTTCTGCTTCAAGGAACAAAAGGAACTGGGCAAGAACGATTTCACAAAAATTCCGAATGGCGGCCCGGGCGTCGAGCACCGCCTCAGCCTGATTTATTCCGGCGGCGTGCACGGGGGAAAATTCTCGGCCAATCGGTTCGTGCAGCTCGTTTCCACGGCCCCGGCGAAGCTGTTCGGTTTATACCCGCGCAAGGGTACGGTCGCCGTTGGCTCGGATGCGGATATCGTGATTTTCGATCCCAACGCGGAGCAAGTGATCAGCGCCAAGACGCACCACATGCGCGTCGACTATTCCATGTTCGAGGGAATGCGCGTGAAGGGCGTAACGAAGACTGTGCTCTCCCGCGGCCGCGTCATCATCGACAACGGAAATTTCACTGGACGCGTGGGCGCCGGCGAATTTCTACGCCGCAAGACTTACTCAGGCGCCGGTTAGAACGCCTGAACGTTTTCCACCCTGAAAAACACCCTGCACTCTAAATAAACCATGTCTAACGTCACACAATGTGATTTATTCAGAGATTCTTAAGGTTGCTATGCGATGATACCTTCGTCAGCGTAGCCATCGCATGCGCTGCGTTGATGCGCCGTGTCGGCGAGTCGGAGCGCCGAAACCGACACGGCGCGCTCCGTAGTCCGACACATCTTTCTCGACTCGCACTGTGCGCAGGAAAATTCCGACACGATATCCAATCCCGAAAATTCTCTTACTGCCGAAAAACTCCGTAGACCCAGGGAATGCCGACAGCTCCCTTCTGCGCTTGAATGACGATGTCGTCTCCCTTCTGGAAACGATCGAAGTCATTCTGATCGACGGCGATATGTTCGAAGGGCCTCCCATATCGCCAGGAAGTAACGATGAGGCGACGGCTGCGCGGAAACGCGCCCGTGGCAACTTTTCCCACGACGGTTGCAGGAACCCGAATGGGCCGCGAAGTGTCCAGCTTTCCGTTCAGAAAAAGAAGCCCCGCGAAAATCCACGGCACGGGAATCATGCCGAAATAGATTCGCTTCATGACCTCGACTTCCTCGTGCTTTCGGGCGCGATAGTCGATCCAATAGCCGAGCGCGAGAGAGAGAAAGAAAACAATGCCGCCAAAAATCTGAATGGAATCAAGTTCGAGAGCGGGAAAGACCTGGCTCGCGGCCACAAAGACGATGATCCCCACCAAGAAAAAAGCCGTCCGCTTCACGAGCCGCCGCCGCACCACCAGCTCGGCCGCGGCCGATGTCAGTCCGCACGCGGGGCACTGGTCGGCTATGCGATCGGCGCCGCAATCGAGACATCGCGTCATGCCGGAGACAAGCTCACCAAGAGCGCTTCGAGTTGCGCCTTGCCACTTTCCTCGGCAACTTCAAAAACGACGCCCATGCCCTTCCCCGGCTCAACCCTGGCGACAGTGCCATCCAATAAAAGAGTGGGATCTACGATCAGCCGCGCGCGGAACCTTGCACCTAGCCATAGCGGAGGCGTCAACTCAACAAAGAGACCCCGCGGCCCGATGTCCCGGACCTCTCCGGTCAATATCGCGGAGCCCCATTCCATCTCCAGCGTTCCACGGAACTTCTTGCGCTGGAAATGGCGGCGCTCGGGTTTGCCGGTCGGTCTTTCCGGAGGCTGAGTGGTCACTTCTCGCTCCCATGCAGGATGCTATGTTCCGAGCGGCAGAGTGTCAAGTTTCGGATCGTACGGCTGGAATGTTCATGTTGCTCTGCATTGTTTCATCGCCGTCGCATTTCGTTTTCATCGTTTAGTGCTTTTCCTGCGTGAGAGTTCATTGCGCAAGTGAACGCGCACATTTTCCGGAAGCCGCGAAAGCTGGAGCAATTCTTCGATCTCGCGCCGCGGCAAGCCGGGCACGAGAGCCGGTACACGTTCCGGAGGCGCGTGGGGATGGCGCAGCAAGGCCACGCGGATGTTGACCAGCTTTGACCATTTGTCGTGCCTCGCCACAACGGCAACAATCCGCGTCGGAAGCGATTCCTTGGCGAGAGTCTTCAGCAGCTGCGATTCGGTCAAAAATGAATTGTCGAGGGCGACGCGCGCCACTTGTTCCGGCCCATACGCGACGAGTCCGGCCGCGATGCGCGTCGAGCCGCGTCGCGCCAGCATCAATTTCTGCCCCAATGGCAGTTGCGGCAATTGCGTCAGGACGCGCTCGTCCGCCAGGCGACGCAATTCCATGGAAGACGTAGGCAGCAGGCTGATCCGCACCAGGTCCATCAAGTGCAATTCGCGCATCAGGCGCATGGCAATGAGGCGCGGTGTGTGCGGATGCGCCGCGAGGCCCAGCCGCACGCGATAGTTCCCGCGCCACGTCTTCCGCTTGCTGATTTCCTCGAGCAGCAAGCCCGAAAGGTCTTTCCTCTCGAGCAAAAGGCACACGTGCGTCTCATCAAACGCCGGGTTATCGATCAGGGAGTGAAGCACATCCTCGCCGCCCGATGCGAGCAGGTCGGGAATCGCTTGGGCGGCCGCCGTATGCGCGGCCTGCGCATCGTTGCGGTCTTCAAGCGCCATGGGACGCGGATTGAGAAGGAGATTCGGAAAGCCGCGCGGCCATGCGCGCTGCGCCGATCGCCGGAGAAATTTCGAGACGTGAAATCTGCGCGCGGAGAGCGCCGCTCGCGAGCACGGAGTCCAGCAGTGAGTCCAGCATCCTGCTGTAGCCGAACACCCCGCCGGATTTCACGAGTGGAAATTGCTGGCCCTTCATTCCCAGGCGGCGGATCACGATCATGGCGAGATTGCCCAGGCCGATTGCCGATGTAAACAGGATTTCCTTCGCTGCGCTGTCCTCGGAATTTGCCGCGGCCGCTACGACCGGAAACAAGATTGGGAAAATTTCATCCGGATTCTTCATGATCCGCAGCATCAATTCGTCCCAGTCCGGACATTGCAAAGCGGTCGAAATCATTTCGCCCAGCATCGTTGCTGGCGCGTCGGTATCGCGAGTACGCGCCACGGCGGAGACGGCTCGCCGTCCGATCTCGAACGCGCTGCCTTCGTCGCCGATCCACGGCCCGTAGCCGCCCGCGCGCGCGGTTTCACCGGCGGCGTTGCGCCCATAGGCCACCGATCCCGTGCCAGCGATCAGCACGACGCCCGGTCCCGAGCCAACAGCCGCTTCCAGCGCAATTTCATAATCAGTGGCAACCTGCGCCAGGGCGACCGGGAATTCTTGAGCTAGAAATACCGAGATGCGCCGCACCACGTTTCGACGGCCAGCGCCCGCAATGCCCGCGCAGACGCTCGTGATGGCGTCCGGACGGATACTTGCGGCTGCGATAGCCCCCGCGGCGGCTTCGCGGAGCGAAGCAAACGCGACGTCGTATCCGCATCGCAAAGGGTTCGCCGGCCCGCCGCGCCCTTCGCCAATGACGGCTCCGCGCGGGTCCAACAAAACGCAGTCTGTTTTTGTCCCGCCACCGTCAAAACCTAGGGAGTAGCCCATGGCACCTCATCATTGCTCAAATCGCCGGCGACAATCAGGCACGCGCGCTTGACGCAGCCCAGACGCGCACCTATATTCTGGCGGGCTCCAAGTAGAGCCCGCACCCGTCATCGCGACGCCTTCAACATGCGCCTGACCTCTCTGGACCTTGCCGTCATTGTCGCCTACCTGGCCGGCATTACTCTGTTCGGCATCGCGTTCCGTCGAGGGCAGAGCACCGTGCGCGATTATTTTCTCGGCGGGCGCACGGCGCCCTGGTGGGCGCTGGCCCTGTCGATTGTCGCCACGGAAACGTCAACGCTCACGATCGTCGGGACACCGGCATTGGCTTTTGCGGGAAATCTCACGTTCCTGCAATTTGTGTTCGGGTACCTGGTCGGCCGCGTGGCCATTGTCCTGATGTTTGTGCCCCACTACTTTCGTGGAGAATATTATACGGCCTACCAACTGATGGAAAGGCGGTTTGGTGCAAGAGTAAAGGCGGTCGCGGCGTCCACATTTCTCGTGACCCGCGTTCTCGCCGAAGGTGTGCGCGTCGCGGCCATCGCGCTGGTCGTCACGGCTGCGCTGGGCACTGGGCAGCGCACTTCGATCCTGCTGATCATGACGCTTGTGTTGACTTACACCTTCGAGGGCGGCACGAAGGCCGTGATCTGGACCGACGTCGTGCAATTCGCTATGTACATCTCGGGCTCGGTCGCTGCATTTTTTTTGCTGCTGCACCGGATACCCGGCGGGTGGGACGCAATCGTTCATGCTGCCGCCCCGGCGCACAAATTTCGCATTTTGGATTTCTCCTTCAGCCTGACGAATCCTGCAAAACTCTACACGTTTTGGTCCGGCGTTATTGGCGGCACGTTCTTCACGATGGGAAGCCACGGAACGGATCAGACCATCGTGCAGCGGCTCCTTGCCGCCAAGTCCGAACGCGAGAGCAAAATCGCGCTGCTCGCCAGCGGCGTGATTATTCTTCTGCAGTTTGCACTGTTTCTGGTGCTCGGTGTGATGCTCTACGCGTGGCACGGCGCGCCTGGGCTGATTGCGGGCCGTAGCTACGATTCCGTTTTCCCCGACTTCATCGTCACCGCAATGCCGCCCGGCGCGCGCGGCGCGATCATTGCCGCCATCCTTGCCGTCGCGATGTCCAATGCCAGCGGTTCGCTCAATTCACTGGCAGCGTCGAGCGTGGTCGATTTTCAGCATCTGCGCGGTCTGCAAGCGCTGGAAGAAAATCCCGAACACCTCCTGCGCCGTTCGCGGTGGATGACGCTGGTCTGGGGAATTGCGCTGGCAATCCTCGGCACGGTGCAATGGGGACCGATGCTCGAAGCGGGATTGACCATCGCCGCCATCACTCTCGGCAGCCTGCTCGGACTTTTTCTCCTCTCCTTTCTGTTCCCGCGAGCTACGGCCCCTGGCGTCCTCACCGGCATGTTCGTGGGACTCGCCGTAATTCTTTACGCCCACTTTCGAACGCCGTTGTTGTGGACCTGGTACGTTCCGTTGAGCGCGGGCATCACGTTCCTGACAGGCGCGCTCACGAGTCTCGCGACAGAATCATCTGCCATCTCGAAGTGAAAGGGCCATTCATGGGTACTGGCGGCGTTTCTGGCGGGCGAAATGTCGATGGCCGTACTGAAATGCCTTGCGCGGACCGTTCGTTTGACTATTGGTCTCTTATTGATTTTTTTCGGAATTCACTTCCTACCAGCACTGGCAGCGAAAACTTCCTGTTCATTCGCAGTTCGTTCGAATAGATCAGCTAGCGGCGGCGACGCGTGCGAGCAGCGCACCCGATTCGAACGGCAGAGAGCGATTCTCCTTCACCGCGTGAATTGCGCCGGCGAGAATCGCCAAACCATCGACCAGACGCGGCCCGGGACGCGAAAAGTAGCCGGAAGCTTCGACGACGAAAACGCGCCCATCTCGCACACCCGGCAAATCATTCCATCCCTGCGGCAGGGGCAGATGGCGAAACTCCGACTCCGCGGCCGCCAGGCTGTAACCGCACGGCATGATGACGATCACTTCGGGCCGCGCAGCAATCACAGTTTTCCAATCCACCCGGAAGGACGGCTTCCCCTGGCGCCCTAGAACATCGACCCCGCCCGCGCGCTCCACCATTTCCGGCACCCAGTGCCCCGCGACGTACGGCGGGTCGAGCCATTCGAGACAAAGCACGCGCGGCCGATCGAGCCCGGCAACGGATCGCTCGACGTTCGCGATCCCTTTTTCAAATTCAGTGACAACGGCATTCGCCTGCTCGGCGCGCCCCGTCGCTTCGCCCACCACGCGGATATCCGCGCACACATCCGCAAGAGAATGGGGATTGAGCGTCACAACTTGCGGTTGGCGTTCGAGATGCGCAAGGGCCGAGCCAAGATCGTCTGGCCTGGCGGCGCACACATGGCAAAGGTCCTGGGTGACGATGATGTCGGGTTCGATCGCGCGCAATTTTTCAAAATCAACGCTGTAGAGGCTCTCGCCGCGTTCGAGAAATTCACGCACCTGCCGGTCAATCGCTGCGGCGCTCTCCGTATGTGAAATGCGCGACTTGATCAGGACAGGCTTGGTTCGCGCCTCGGGAGGGAAATCGCATTCGTGGCTGACCCCGGCCACCTGTTCGCCAAGCCCTAGCGCAAACAAAATCTCAGTGGCCGAAGGCAGCAAGGAACAAATCTTCATGCCTGGCAATTTAACACGGAATTGACTTTCCCTTTCTGTGTCCGTGCTCCCCTTTGTGCCATCGGATGAGGTTTTGTAGGACAATCATTCTTGGCTGTCCTCTCGCGGCAAGCGCACACTGTGCCGGACAGCCAAGAATGGCTAATCAACAAGTTCGATCCAACGATACAGCAGATATTTCGACCACATTCTGTCAAACGCTTCGAGATCGTTGTTCCAACTTGCAACGATCGCAGCGGGGTCGGCGCCCTTTACCAGTTGTTGAATCGTGGCCGCATTGCCGACCAGGAAAATCATCTTTGCCGTTTCGAATTTGCCGGGATAAAGTTTCCCGAGCGCGGAAGCTATTTCAATCCCCATGCGCATCGCTTGCAAAGCGTCGCGATCGGTAAGCACAATTTTTACCCCATCGCAAAGCTCGCCTTTGTACAAGCCGGAATCCGGCGTAAATTTCTCCGCCTCGAATCGCACTCCAGGAATCGCGCGACGATTCAGGTAGGCTGCGAGTTCATTGCCGTGAATCCAGGGCGCGCCCAAAACCTCAAAGGGCCGCGCGGTTCCGCGCCCCACCGAAACGCCGCCCGCCTGCAAGATTTCCAGGCCGGGATACAAGATCTCCGCTGTGGGGGACCGCAAATTGGGAGACGGGTTCACCCATGGTAGCCCCGTATTGCTAAACCAAACTACACGCCACCAATTTTGCATGCGGATGATGTGGAGGTCGCAGCCAATCTTTTTTTCGGCATTGAACATCTGCGCCATTTCGCCGAGCGTCATGGCCATGCGCACCGGCATCGGAAAATAGCCCACAAAACTGGTGCGGCCGCGATCGAGCATGGGCCCTTCGATGCGGTCTCCCCCCAGCGGATCGGGCCGGTCAAGGACGTAGAAAGCGATGTGATGCGACGCCGCAGCCTCCATCGCGTATCCCATGGTCGTGATGTAGGTGTAGAAGCGCACGCCGGCATCCTGAATATCGAACACGAGCGTGTCGACACCCGCGAGCATGGCATCGGTCGGGCGCTCGGTTTCCCCGTAGAGGCTGTGGATGGGCAGTCCCGTCGCCGCATCCGTGGTAGAAGAAACTCGCTCATCGAGCGTTCCGCGAATCCCGTGCTCGGGGCTGAATAGGGCCACCAGCTTCACGCCCGGCGCGTGGGCCAGCAGATCAATCGTGCTGCGCCGATTGCGGTCAATCCCAGTCTGATTGGTGATGAGCCCCACGTGCTTCCCCACAAGCGGAGCGAAGCCCTGCGCTTCGAGTACGTCAATCCCGGCAAGCGTCTGTGCGGCGGCCGCGGGAATTTGGAACCACAGATACACACACATGAACACGGATAAGAAAATCCGAAGAGCAAAAAACAACCGAATAATTGATCTTTCTGATTTTTGCATGCGCATTGCCGCGTCAGTCATCGCTGGTCAAACATTCGTATTCGAGTTTGCCTTTTCCTTGTTTTATCAGTGTTTATCAGTGTTCATCCGTGGTTCCAATCTCATTTGTAACGCCATGGCGCGGGTGCTATATATGATTGCGGCATGCGGGCGACCAAACTGGAATCCGCGCGATGCGAACACTAAGTCGCTGGCTCCTGCTGCTTGCGCTTTTCTCGATGGCTACCACGGGCCGCACTCAAAAACCTCCGCGCGCGCCGGCCGCGCCGAAACCGGCGGAACTTTCCTCCGAAGGCGAACGCTGGGTCTCGCAAACTCTCAAGTCCATGTCGCTCGATGAAAAAATCGGGCAGCTCTTCGCCGTCTGGGCCTACGGC